>OHVZ01000577.1_pt1 | contig 15917 bp, 18 predicted proteins | sample 1579561 | NCBI WGS metagenome assembly OHVZ01 (sample SAMEA3882547, study PRJEB24775) | human gut metagenome | biome: human-associated habitat; feature: intestine environment; material: feces | place: Netherlands | collected 2009/2010
GTGTGGCAATTTTTATGTCGTCAAAAATCAGCGGAACGGCAAATACCGCACAAATGCAAAAAGTGTGCAAGCTATTTTTTAACTTACACACTTTATTTTACAAGCTCATATGGACAAAGCAGTCAGTTAAGATATATTCGAGGATTGTTTGTGCTTCCGATTGCGTATGTGCAAACAAAGTCGCCAAAGCACAGAGCGAGGAATAGGTGTATCTACGCACCGGAAGGGCGAGCGGCTGTTCATAAGTCGCTTGAAAAAGTGAATGTAAATATCCTGCACTACCTTATGGAAAACCCTGTGCAGGGCAAAAGCATTGAGTATAACGATAATAGATTAGCGTTATATTGTGCCCAGCAAGGTAAATGTGCTATTACAGGGCAACCTCTTGTAATTGGCGATATACATTATCATCACAAAACTCGAAGAGCAGACAGCGGAGACGACAAATATTCAAACCTTGTACTGATAAAACAAGATGTCCATATTTTATTACATGCTGTCCATGCAGAAACTATAAGCTATTATTTACAGAAATTTTCATTGAACAGCAGACAGAAGGATAAACTGAACAGGCTGAGAAAACGCTTAAATTTAACCCTATCTAAACACAAGGATTTTGTTGTTTTAAAGAAAATATGATTATTGAATTTGTATACACCGATGGAACGCCGGATGAGTGGAAATCGCTCATGTTCGGTGTGAGGCGGGGGAAAAGGTGGCGATAATTATCGCCTTTGCCAAAGATTGATTCAGCAGAAATGATGTTTTCAGCCTCTCGTTCAAGACGGTTGCAGATAGTACCAATCATTCAATCCTTTGCACAGTTGGAGAAGAATTACGGCAAAGAGGGTGCTGATGTTATCATAGATAACACACAGCTGACCATCTTCGGAGGCTTTGCTCCGAACAGCACAAGTGCAGAGATGCTATCAAAAGCACTCGGTTCAAGAACTGTGATGTCAGGCTCTGTAAGCAGAAGCAAAAATGATCCGTCGCAATCCTTGCAGATGATAGAAAGACCTTTGATGACTCCCGATGAATTGAAGTCACTTCCAAAAGGAACGTTTGTAGTGATGAAAACAGGATTTTATCCGATGAAAGTCAAGCTGAAACTGTTCTTTGACTGGGGCATAAAATTTGAAAAGCCATACGAAATTGCCGAAAACAGCAACCGCAAGGTTTGCTATGCAAGCCGTCAGGAATTGATTGATAGCATTATCGGCACATATTATCCACAACCGACAAGCAGAGAAAACGAGGACGGCAAAAATGTAATGCTGAAAAATGATACATTACAGAGCAAGCCTAAAAATACAACGATAAAATTGAAACGACCTACACAGGAGGAAAATTACGAATAAGCTGACAGACATATACAAAGCAAATTTGCCGCACAGAGCAGTGGTAGTGTACATATATCTCTGCGACCGAGCGAACAAAAACGGCGAATGCTGGCCCTCAGTAAACAAAATAGCAGGCGACATAAAGCTGTCGCCTGCCACAGTAAGAAGAGCTATTAAAGATTTAAAAAAAGTTGGACTAATCGAAACCAAGCAGAGATACCGTGAACATGGGGGTAAAAGTAGCTTGCTATATAAAATGTTTAATAGGCAAAAATAATAACAATAAATCCAACTGCAAAACTTTTATATTTGCAATTTCTTTCCGATTCTTAATTCCATCAATTAGATCTCATCTTGTTGATATCAGTATTATTAGGTATTGGAATTTCTCATTATATAATGCATTTCATTAGTCAAGGAATTATATGATTCGATTACTGCGTTATCTCCGAATTTCAAACACAATGTTTGAGGTGAAGGTCATATCATCCTCATTGAATTTCATATTTATTTCACCGTCATATTTTTTAACTACTCTTTTAATGCTTTTCAGTCCCGTTCCATGTATTGCGTCAGATTTTTTTGATGATGCTATGCGGTTGTTCTTGACGGCTACAATATTCTTGACCGAGTTTGTAAGCTGCATTGACAGATATTTATTTTTGCGGACGAAAGCCGAAAAATCTATAAATCCGTTCTCTGTATTTTGTGCCGCTTCAACTGCGTTTTCAAGCAGATTGTCAAGCAGAGCAGTTATGTCGGGTTCACTCATAAAGCCAAAATCAGCACTTCTAATGTCAATATTCATCTTCACTCCGAACTTGTCACAGAAGGATTTGTACCTGTTAACGATTGAATTGACCATAGGATTGTTGCAGTAATCAACAGATTTATTTATGCTGAAGTCTTCAATAAAATCGTCTATGTACTCTGTAACAGACTTGTCTTTGGCAATGCTCTTAATGGCATTTAAATGCCGTTTTATGTCGTGCATAACAATTCTTGAGTTTTCATTCTGCTCATTGAGTAAATCATAATACTCAGCCGTAGATTTTTCATTTTGCCTTTCATATTCCAATTCCATATTGTGTCTTTGAGTTTTCAAAGTAAATTCATATACCCAAAAAACCGCTATATTTGAGAAAAGTAATAGCACTATACTTATTATTAATAAATACATGTATTTTTGTTCTAAATCAAAATTGTGTAGTGCATATGATACTGCATACAGTAGCAGAATGCTTGAGGCAGGTAAAACCAAAAGAGGTATAGAAAGAGAATAACTTTCTGATTTATGTTCTTTTATTGAGAATTTTGATACAAAGTAAATTATCAAAAAATATAACAGTTTACTGATAGTCGATTGAATAATGAGACTTAGAGAATTATCCAGGCAAGTGAATAAATCCGTACCGAATAATACTGTTGAAACAAACATAACAATACTTTCTGTGATTGCCATAAATATAAGTAATATGCTACAGTGGAAAATACAGGATTTAACACTTATGAAATAACAAAAATAAAGTAAAAAGAAGTTACACGCAAAAAATGCAATTAAATTAACCAATGTTAAATTCAATAATCGAGATAAATACAATAATACATACACAATAACAACTGAAAATAGCAAAAATTTTTTGCTTGATTTTCTTTCAAATTTGTTTTCAAAATAAAATAGTGATATCAGAATTTCTGCAAGAAAAATAAGTGCATAGCAAATTGTATATACCATTTTTATACCCCTATGTATGCAAAATATGCCTTTTTAAAGTTTGAATAGTTCCTTTGAGATATAGGTAGAGTTTCAGTTTTTAAATCTACTTTAATATTAAGCTGAGTCTTATTAAAATCCGAGACATACCTCAGATTAACAAGATAGCTGTAATGCGGTTGTGCAAAATAATCGTAATCCTTTAGTTTTTCTTTCCAATAACTTAATTTTTTATTTGTATAATACTTCTTCTGCCGTGTTATAATAACAGCCTTTCTTTCTTCAATAGTTATATATACTATATCGCTTGTGAAAACAGAATAATACTCGTCATAGTATTCAAGAGTTATTATTTGAGTATTGGAATGATAATAGTTAATAGCCGTATTTAATGCTCTGAAAAAACGGTCATTGTCAATAGGCTTTGACAGATAGCGAAACACATCCAAATCCATTGCGTCGTCAAGATAAGACTCGTGGGAAGTAATTATGAAAATAATTATATTGGGATTAAAAGCTTTTAAATGAGCCGCCAAAGTAAGCCCGTTTACCTGCGGCATTTCAATGTCGATAAACGCCATATCATAACTGGCATCGCTTTTCATAGGAGCGACGCCGTTGTAAAACACATCAATATCAAAATATATTTTATGCTTATCCGTAAATTCAGTCAGCTTGCTTTGTATTTCATCGGCAATATATTTGTCGTCGTCACAAATCAATACTTTCAAAAGGAAAACCTCCCGTGAATTATGACATAATTATAACATATATTGCAAAAAATGTCATTGTTTTAGGTATAAATTTTTTATTTTTGACGAAATAATTAGAAAAATACATCACTTTGAATGAAATTGATATCATTTTTGCAAAAATTATGTTTTTATTTTTAATATGTGTTAAAATTCCAACAAAAGGAGGAAATAATACTATGAAGACAATTAAAACCATTATCTGCAAAATTTCACCTGCAATTATTGCTTGTTTTACATTAGCACTTTCAATAAATGCTAATACGTCCACTTGCTTTGTAATGTATCAGCCTAAGGCTCCAACAAAACTTGATGCATTTAAAAAGATAAAGTAATGGAAAAGTTTAGTTCGAAACTCATAGAGTTTTTTGTATCAAACGACCTTATAAAAAACGAAGATAAAGAACTTTACGAATATGCTGTTAATATTATTTTATCATCATTAATACATATTGCAACTGTTATGATAATAGGTTTATGTTTCAATTTATTTATTGAAAGTTTAGTTTTCTATTTTTCTTTTATAGCTTATCCGTAAGTTTGCAGGCGGCTATCACGCTAAAACGCCGGTCAGGTGTTATGCGTTTTCTGTTATTTCAAGCATAATAATGTTGTGCTTAATTAAATATGCAAATAGTGTTGGTAATATATTTACTTATTTACTCATAATATTTGAATTGCTTTGTGTGGTGTTGATAATATTAATGTCCCCTCTTGACACAGAAAACAATCCATTGAATAGTTACGAGAAAAAGTGGTACAAAACATTAGCTGTTTTAATTTCAGTCTGTATATTTATCATATCATTATTTTGTGTTTTAACAGAACTCAGAAACATAGGGTACTCTTTGATATGCGGAGTTATAATGAGCACCTTGGTGTTATTAATGAGAAAAGTCCAAATTACAAATTAAACTAGGATTAAACTAAGCATTTATGATTTCAGGTTACTGTAGACAAACTCAACAAATATAAATGAAGAACATAAATACAAAAGAAATTATTTATTGTATTCTCAGGAATGAGGAGTTTCCGATGTTTTAATAATTTGCGAAAAATTATAAATATATTAAAAAGAAAGAGGTTTTACAATGAAAAAGAAAATGTTCTTATTAGGATTTTGTATCTTAATGGTTTCAACGATAATGTTAGGTTGTTTTAGTGCATCAGCTGCAACCACAACCAGTTCGGGTTCGTACGTACTCAGTAAGACCGATCAAACTGAGAAAAAGCATACAAAATCGCTTTCGGTTTCTGGTGGAGGTAGTGCAACAGTCACCGCACAACATTGGAAAGGCAGTACTTTCCCTACATATTCTGATACCGCTTATTCCAAAATTAATAGCAGTAGCGGTTTAAAATCAACAAATGTCAAAGTTTATATTTATAAAACAAACGGTGACTTGGCCGCAAGCGGTTCTTCTTCAAATTATGTAAACAAAGAGGCAGGCTACGGTACTACTGTTGGTAGCACTAAACACATTTTCACGTTGAGCAATAACAGAAATACATTAATATACAATGTTGTGGGAACTCAATCATAAGTAGATATTCAAGTTGAGGGTGTCCTTATACTATAAGGGCACCCTTTTGAGGATAAAGCTAATGTTAAATTTATCAATTAAAATCTTTTGGCATTTTTTAAAAAATAATAAGTTATTGGTTGGATTTCTTTGCTTAATACAGATAATATCTATATTTGCATCTCTTTTTGTGTTTTCGTATTTTGCAAGCTATACAAATGCAAATAAAAAATATGATAATTCTAAGACCTATACTGTATCGTTTAATGGTGCATTCATCGATGATAATATGATGCTAAAAGAGATAGAGCATTTTAATAATAAGTGTGATTTAGAATTAAATGCAGTCTCCATAAAAGCTAATATTGATGATACAAGAATAATGTTTGACTATCTTTACTATCCCAATCACATTAAGCATGGTAGATATTTCAACCAAGACGAATTTGTGACAAACAAACATGTAATAATATCAGGTGATGAAGGTGTGATAGAAGAGGATAAAATATCAATATGTAATGATAAATATACTGTAATTGGTACATATTCAGTTGGCGGTTATAATATATTGCCTATATCATCTATAAATGATGTGAAGCATAATAATGAATCTGTATCAATTGTTTTAGATAAATATCCTGATGACGATGAAAATAATAAAATTATTTCTCAATTGACGGAATGCTTTGAAAATGCAGAAATAATCTATCCGGAAAGAATAAAAAATATTGACAGCTTATGGAATGATTCTACTACTATTATATATATAGGAATATTTTTGTTATCAATGATAAATGTAGCATTTGTCTATTTATATATATTAGAAAAGAATAACAAAATTATTTATATTTATAGATTGAACGGTGCGACAAAAACAACTTGCATTTTTCTCTTAGCTAATGTAATTTTCATTATTGCTTTAATATCATTTGTATGTGGATGTATTTTTTCAAGATGTGTCTTGCCAAGCATAATTGAATATGTACAATATGAGGATTTTACATACAGCTTAGGAATATATGATTACATTAGTATGATTATAGTGTACTTTATAGTTATTATTATTACTAGTGCTCCTGTAATTTCAAAATATGTAAAAAATATATCTATTTCCGAAAAAAGATTGGGGTGACAAAATAATGAAGTTAATTAAATTTTCATACCATCTTTTCTGTAAGAATATATTAATGAGCATAATTATAATAATACAATTAGTTGCTTCCACTTTATTATTAAGCGATATTTTAGTTACTGCAAATAGTTACTTTGTTACAGTTGATGAGTACATTAGCAGTGGACTTTCAAATATAAACGGAATAATAGTTGATAATGGCGGTAATTCTGTTCCGGAAAGATTATTAAATAAATTACCTGAAAATTCAATAGATTATTGTGAATTGGGTGGTGTAGCTTACTTAGGAGAATATACCCTTTATGGATATAGCGATGAATTTGTAAATGATTATACTCCCGAATTATCAGAGGGAACATGGCTAAACGAGTGTACAGATGATTTAAAAAACATTCCTGTAGTAATACCTTATTCCTTAAATAAACATTTTAATATTGGTGACATAATTGATATTGATTCAGAAAATGGTTTTACGGGAAAGATTGTTGGTATATTAAAAACTTCTTACTACTGTACTTTTAATAATGGCGGTACAGAATTGAATACAAAAGATATGTTAGGCAAAGCAGATGAATCATTTGAAATTCCGTTATTGACATTATATAATTATTTGCCAAAAGAAATTATTAGTACCGGAATGACTGAAGCTATAGTTTTAAAAAATTCAAACGATTTAAATGAAGCTTATAAACTGTTTAGTAATTATTATTATGTCAGAACTTTTTTTGATGTGTTAGAAAACGGAAAAGAAGATGCTTATGCAAGAGTTAGAGCATTAGGTCCGATTCTTTTAACTTTATCTTTAGTTTCGTTGTTTGGAATGATAGGTTGCATTGCTATTTCTACTTATAAGAATCTTTATTTTTATTCCATTTTATATCTATGCGGTGCTTCAACCAAAAAATGTTTTTTGATAAGTTTATTATATACTGTTATCTATATTGTTCTGACATTGGTTGTATTCTTTGTAATATTTATTTTTGTTATGCAAAAAAGTATGTGTTGGCTTAATTATATTGCTATAATAGCTATAATTATGATACTGTTATCATTATCGTTAATTCCTTATAGAATATTAAAGAAAAACCCACCTATAGAAGTTTTTAAATATAAAAGATAATCGGAGGCAACTATGATTGAAATTAAAAATTTGAACAAGATATATTTAAAAGGGAAAAAAAATATGGTTCATGCGTTAAACAACATAAACCTAAAAATTGACGATAGAGAAACGGTTGCAATTATAGGAGAAAGCGGTGCGGGTAAATCCACATTATTACATATTATGTCATGCATTGATAATTTTGACGGAGAATATTATCTTGATAATATTGATATCAATAAACTTAGCGAAAGTAAAAAATCAAAGCTTAGAAGTTCTAAGATTGGAATAGTATTGCAGGATTTTGCATTGATTGATGATTTTACTGTTTTTGAAAATGTAATGACACCCTTATATTTTAATAAGAAAATAAAGGATAAAAAAGGTTCAGTAATGAGAGCTTTAAAGAAAACAGGAATTGCGTCCCTGAAAGCTAAAAAAGTATCACAGCTTTCCGGTGGTCAAAAACAGAGGGTAGCTATATCGCGTGCTTTGGTTACAAACCCAGAATACATATTTGCCGATGAACCTACGGGTTCTTTAGATAGTAAAACATCGGATGAAATAATTAAAATGCTCTTTGAATTAAACAGTAATGGAATTACAATAGTTATAGTAACACACAATTTAGAAATAGCCAATCAATGCCACCATATTATAGAAATAAAGGACGGTAATATTATTAAGGACATTTGTTCGTAAAAAAATATTAAAATGCCGACAAGTAATAGCTTTTAACGCTATTGCCTGTCGGCATTATTTTTTTGCCTCTTTTGCGTTAAAAGCAGAAAAGGGCAGTTATGTTTTTTAAAAACAGAAGTCCTCCAATCTACCTGAATTAATAAAAATTCAGATAAACTACAGATTAATAATTTAGAATTATGTTAAGACATATATAATCACAAGGTGAATCATTATGAAAAATAAAATTGCGATAATTTTAACATTACAATTTATTATTACTGTGTTTGCTTTCAGCGGATGTGGTGAAAGCACAGCTTCAAGCAATTCCTCAAAGCTTACATATTGTGCATACTATGAGGATGCTATTTGCGATATTATTAAAAGGTACAATAAATATTGTACAAAGCATTACGATGAGTCCTATCAAATTGAAATCGTGGAATTTGATTCGGAAGATACTATGCTTACAAAAATATCAACGGAGATAATGGCGGGGAAAGGACCCGACATAATTTCATTGAATCAAAAATTACCTTTTGAAAAGCTGATTGATAACGGTTCATTTGCGGATATAGATGAGCTTGCGGAATTATACAAATCCGATATAGATTTTGATGACTATAATTCAACAATAATGGATTGCGGAATTTACAATGGAAAGCGATATATTATACCTATAGCTTATTGCCCCAATATACTTATAACAACTCAGGAAATATTAGATAAATATAATCTGGAAAATACTAACTTTTCATTTAAAAAGTTAGAGATACGGTTATCTGACAAAGACCATAGTTATGCGCTTTTTGGAAATAAAGATGAAACATATAAGTTCTTCCTTTCCTATGTTAATGAATATGTGGATTTTTATAATAAAACTACAGAATTTTCAAGCGATGAATTTACCGAGAGCTTAGATTATATTGGAAAAATGATTAGGAATGATAATTCAAGAAAAGAAGGAACTACATGGGATATAATAGGTAATTATTTGTTTCGTACTTCACAATTATCTTTCGACGGTTCTATGATGAGTACGCTAAATTCTTATTTTTATATTTATAATAATAACAGCACGCCGGTTATTATTCCAAACTACAATAAAAAGGCGAATGCAGTATCAGCATTTGTTCAATGTGGTATTGCATTGAATAATAATTCAAATAACAAAGAAAAAGCATTGGCTTTTATTCAATATGTTTTAAGTTATGATATTCAAAAATTATGGAGTGAAAGCAGCTCATCACCATCAATAGTGGTAAGGGCACTACCTGTAAATAAAGCTGCTTTTGAATATGTAATTGACTATACGTCAAAACGTGTATATGATATTAATGATGATGGAGAGTATGAGAAATCTGAGGAAGAATATTCAGATGAAATAAAAACTAAGTTTTTTAATGAATATTTAGATATGATTAACAGTATAAGCAGTTGTACTTTATATGATTATCTGGAATTTGAAAATACTTATTACAACTCCTCGGTTATCGGAGATATTGTGAACGATTACTTAAACGGGGATATTTCAAAGGAAAAGTTTATTCGTCAGCTCTCGGCGGCAACGGAAATTTATTTAACAGAATGAAGCTGATAAGGAATCATTAACCTCTAAATCACCTATACCTGCTATTGCTCATGTAGTAATTGACAATTCCTTATTGCATTATGTAGTTATAACTAAAGTTAAGGGTGATACTGTAGTAGTTTCCGACCCTGCAAATGGTTTATATGTTACTTTCAATTATTAATGAAGTGAATTTAACTCAGTGCATATTGATTTCGCTACTTATCCGTATGAATTAACAAGTAGAGTGTTATTGTTGATTTAAATAATAAAAATTCAGATAAACTACAGATTAATAATTTAGAATTATGTTAAGATATATATAATCACAAGGTGAATCATTATGAAAAATAAAATTGCGATAATTTTAACATTACAATTTATTATTACTGTGTTTGCTTTCAGCGGATGTGGTGAAAGCACAGCTTCAAGCAATTCCTCAAAGCTTACATATTGTGCATACTATGAGGATGCTATTTGCGATATTATTAAAAGGTACAATAAATATTGTACAAAGCATTACGATGAGTCCTATCAAATTGAAATCGTGGAATTTGAATCTCAGGAAGAAATGAAATTAAAAATGTCAACAGAAATTATGGCAGGTGAGGGACCTGATATTTTTTCTCTGAGTCAAAAGCTTCCATTTGAGAAATTAACAGATAGCAAAACTATTGCAGATGTAAACGAGCTTATAAGTGAATTTAGTTATGATATAGGAATAGATAACTGCAATTCAAAAATTATGGATGCAGGAGTGATTGACGGTAAAAGATATTTTATACCTTTGTTCTATTCACCTGATGTTTTTATAACTACAGAGGAAACACTTAATAAGTACAATTTAACATCATCTGAATTTTCTTTTAAAGCATTATCTGAGAAACTTTCAAAAAATAAAAAAGAATATTCTCTTTTTGGAAGTGCCGATGATAATATTGCCTTTTTTTATTCGTTTTTAGATCAATATATAGATTTTAACAGCGGAAATACAGAATTTAACAGCGATAAGTTTTCGGAAGATTTGGATTCTATCTATAGCTTGATTAAGAATGACACTACCGACGAAAATGTTTATTATTTTTTATATGAAAATATAAATAATGGTGCTTCTATTTTATATAAGGAAATGCCTGCTTTTAGTATTATAGTAAAGACATATTCGTGTTTAAAATATTTAGGATCAACTCCTGTGTTTGTAAATAATTACAATATGGATGATGATTCAATTTCTGCCTCTATAGATGTTGGTATTGCCGTTAATGATAATTGTAAAAATAAAGAAAAATTACTGCCTTTCATTAAGTACTGTTTGTCCTGTGATGTGCAAAAAAATATGAGTGAAGAATATATGTATTTGCCTGTAAACAGCGATGCTATGGAAAAATGCATTGATTCAATAGATGAAGCAATAGATTTTGGAGATTTAATTGTTAGTGATAAAGAAAAAGCTATTGTTGAAACTGCTCAAAGTGCGGCGATAAGAGATTATAAATATATTATAAACAACATAACAAAATGTAATTTATATGGGTTTAATTATTTATCGGATACTTATTTTAATTCTTCGGTAATCAGTGATATAGTTGATAAATATTTAAACGGGGATATTTCAAAGGAAAAGTTTATTCGTCAACTTTCGGCTGCTACGGAAATTTATTTGACTGAGTAGGAATGAATTATGAGAAAATCTAAATTAACAAGGAAACAAAAAGAGCATATAGCGGCATATCTGTTTATATTGCCATCATTTTTAGGGATAGCAGTTTTTTACGTTGTGCCGTACATAATTTGTTTTATAAAAAGCCTATACGTTGGAGGCACTTTTGTAGGAATAGAAAATTACATACAGCTTTTTCAAAATAATACCTTTTTGCTTGCTTTAAAAAACACATCAATATTTACTGTTGTTGCAATACCGCTTTTAATGGTGATTTCGTTTTTAATTGCACTGTTTCTTAATTCTTTTAAGAAAATATCATCGTTTTTCAGAAGTGCCTTGCTTATCCCTGTTGTAGTGCCTGTAGCTTCGCTTATCTGCGTGTGGCAGGTGGTTTTTGATGATTACGGAGCAATTAACGGAATACTTAATTTTTTCGGTTTTAATACTATTGAATTTTTTAATTCCGAATTTTCAATGGTGATGATAATTTTTATTTACATTTGGAAATACTGCGGATTTTGTGTGATTTTGTTTACGGCAGGACTTGCAAATGTTCCGCAGTCGCTCTATGAAAGTGCAAGGCTTGATGGTGCAAGTTCATTTCAAATAGTTACAAGAATTACTATACCGATGATTACACCGACAACATTTTTTGTTTTCCTTATGGAATTGATTTATTCTTTCAAAATCTTCCGTGAGGTCTTTGCATTGTTTGGTGATTATCCGAATTCAAATGTCTATTTTCTGCAAAACTTTATCAATAATAATTACTACAATCTGAATTATCCCAGACTTTCGTCAGCATCAATAATTTTATCTGCGTTTATGATAATTGTACTGCTTGCTTTCTTCATTTTCGAACGAAAGCACAGCTTTGCAGAATAGGGGGCAGTAAAGTGAAAAGAACGATAAAAATTATTAAGTATATTTTTCTTATTTTAATTACAGCGATTTTTCTTTTCCCTGTTGTGTATATGATTGCCTGTTCGTTTATGTCAAATTCACAGGTTAGTTCTATGCTGGACTTTACAAACGGAGAATACAAAAATATAAATCTTGTGCCGGAGATGTTCTCACTTGAACAGTATTATCAGGTGTTTTTCAGACGCCCTGAATATCTTCTTAAATTCTGGAACTCGGTAATTATAACATTTCCAACAGTAATAGCTCAAGTTATAGTATCTGCACTTGCGGCATTTGCTTTTGCAAAGCTGAAATTTCCTTTCAGAGATAAGCTGTTTTTTGTTTATATTGTTCTGTTAATTTTACCTTTGCAAGTAACACTTGTACCGAATTATATTGTTCTTGACAATCTTGAACTTCTTAATAACTTTCTTGCAATAATACTGCCCGGTACATTTTCTGCATTCGGAATTTGTCTATTAAGACAGAGCATAAAGTATATTCCCGAATCAACAATTGAAGCCGCAAGAATTGACGGTGCGTCATATTTTAAGATTTTTACAAACATTATTTTGCCGCAAATAAAGGGAGGGCTAATTACCCTGACTTTGCTCTGCTTCATTGATAATTGGAATGTTGTTGAACAGCCACTTATCTACTTTGATGATGAGGCTATGTATCCACTTTCAATCGGACTGTCGGATATAAGTAACTCCGATTATGGAATAATTTTTGCCTGCGGAGTTATGTTTATGATAATTCCTTTGCTTATTTATCTTTATGGGCAAAGGGATATAGATTCGCCGTTTGTTCAGGTCGATAAAAATTAGGAGTGGCAGATATGAAAAAAGATAAATTAAAAAAATATTCAATACGCTTTGGAATTACATTTTTAATTGTAATAGCCTTTCTTACATACTTTTCCGGTACAATAGATAATATGCTTTTGCCACAGGTGAAAGTCAGCGATGTAGCATATGGCACCATTAACGGTGAGCAGAGCCAAGACGACAGGTATTTAATACCGATTTCTGCGGTTATTGCTATGGGAGATACCGGCTCAGTGTTTGTTACAAGAACAGACGAAAATAACAAGACAACCGTAAACGAAGCTACTGTAAATCTTAAAAACAGTGACGATTTATATTATGAGGTAACTTCTGATGAAATGTACAGCGGTATGAAAGTAGTATATTCAACCTCAAAGAGTATTTCAAACGGCGACAGAGTGTATATTGTGGAGGAATAACAGATGTCAAAGAAGAAAATTTTGTCTGTTGCTTTGATAAGTGTTTTGACGGTATTTGTATTTTGTCTTTGCTTTTATTTCAGCGGTAATGCGCTTAATCAATTGCCAAGCATAACGCAGATGAATTATAATCTCAAGTCTGATGAAAAACCTTTGACAGTAAAAGATATGAATAATTTATCGGACAGAATTTCATTTAATCAAGTCAGCTTTTGTGTAGAACTTGATGAAACAAATGTAAAGGAAGAAACTGTTACACCTGTTCTTACAAATGAATTTTATTTTGAAATTTACGGACAAAAGCTTAATGGTAATAGCATCACCGAAGAAAATATAAAAAATGAAAACAAGGTTGCAGTTATCTCAAGCAGCCTTGCACTTAAATTGTTTTTTAATACCGATGCGGTAGGGAAGACAATAACGCTTAATGATGAAGTATATACGATTTGCGGTGTTATTCAGGAAAGCGAAAACATTATTAACAGTCTTTCGAGTGATGGAAAGCAGAGAATTTACATTCCTTATACCTGTTATAGCGGATATGAAAATTGTGATGTATATACTATTTCATATGACAATTCGGCAAGCTCTGCACCATTAATTGAGCAGATGAAATTATCTCAATACCACTCGACAAATTTTTCTGAAAAAGCGAATGTCATCAGGAACTTTGAAAATATCATATTTCTGATACTCTTCATTGCGCTGTGTTTTTTAGCTATAAGGCTATGGTACAGAATCTGCAAAAAACTTATCAAAGATATAAAAGAAAATCTGAGTGAGAATTATATTTTAAATTCGCTTAAATCAATACCGATAAAATATGTATTGCTGGCTATCACGGCATTTGGTATACCTGTCGTATTGCTGATAATATTTTTTCTATCGGATTTTAGTATTTTTATAATATCGAAGTACATACCGTATGACAATATATTTGATGTGTCATATTATTTGAACACCATTATTGAAAATTCAAATATGGCAAACAATCTTGCCTTAACAGGGGATACTTTTTTGATTAATCTCTACTCAAATTCATTCTCTTTGCTGATATGGCATGTTATAATCTTTGCTATTATTTTTATTGCAGTACTAAGTGTGATTTGGAAAGCTTTAAGTAAACTGTTGTCATCTGTATAGCACTGCCTGCCGTTCTGTTTGTAGGTGCATCTCCTTGTCCTAAATAATCCTTTAAAATTCCCATAGGTCATCATCCTTCCTTGAAAAATAAGTTGCATCTTCTAAATCGGTAAATTCTCAAAGTAAATGCAACAGTAGCAAAAGGTAGCATTTAACTTGAGAAATCGGTAGCATTTAGTTTGAGAAATGGTTAAAATATTAACTAAAACAAGGAAAAATTAGCGGTATATTTTTCTTACCGGTCACAGAGCTGATTTCCTTTGGTGCTGCAATCATACTGCTTATGATTTACAACAGAAAGTCAAAAAACAAGCTGCCCTCTTGAATCATAGACGAGCTTGTAAAATAAAGTGTGTAAGTTAGAAAAATAGCTTGCACACTTTTTGCATTTGCGGGAAAGTGTGCTACAATGGAAGTAAGGACAGAAAAGGAATGAACGAAATGGCAAAGAAAAAGGAAAGCACACCGGGTGAAAACCTCGCAAAGCAGATCATAGAACAGTATCATCCGAAAAGCGTTGCAGATATGCAGGACGCCTTGAAAGACATTTTCGGACCGATGTTTGAGGCAATGCTGCAAGGCGAAATGAACAATCACTTAGGCTATGAGAGCAACGATCACGGTGTAAAATCAACCGATAACCGTCGTAACGGCTACACCAATAAGAAAGTCAGGACAAGTGCAGGAGAGGTTGAAATTAAAGTTCCTCGTGACAGAGTTTCAAGCTTTGAACCGAAGCTTGTACTGAAGCGTCAAAAGGATGTATCTGAAATTGAAGAAATTGTTTCCATATTATTGCATTAACTTTTTTAGCACTTGTACTATCAAATATATCAGTACAATTTACTTTACAAAAAAATCCTGCCTCTGATTTGTTTCCATCAATATCATAATGGTAAGTTTTTATAAAGCTAATATTTCTTATATCAAGGCTATCTTTAGGAGATTTACAAATTCTAACATTATAAGAAATAGCATTCCAAAAATGAAATACTACATATCTAAAACCGTCGGGAGCATCATATTGGAAAAGTATGTTCGTTCCAATATTTGATAATTTAGCAATGTTAGAATAGTAGCTATCTTTGTATGTCAAGAAAAGGAAATTGTCACGATAACTCTGTTATGGAAAATTTCTTTGG
>OHVZ01000579.1_pt1 | contig 15905 bp, 11 predicted proteins | sample 1579561 | NCBI WGS metagenome assembly OHVZ01 (sample SAMEA3882547, study PRJEB24775) | human gut metagenome | biome: human-associated habitat; feature: intestine environment; material: feces | place: Netherlands | collected 2009/2010
GGAAACATTCGGGCGGGTCAAAATCCTCCTTCCGGGCCTGTTCCGCCTCACTCCACAGCCGGAAACAGCGCCCCGGAGCCACGCGCCCGGCACGGCCCGCGCGCTGAGCGGCGGACGCCTTGGAAATCTTCACCAGATGCAGCGTATCCATCCCCCGGTACGGATCCCATCCGGACCGGCGGACCAGCCCGGAATCAACCACCGTACGCACTCCCTCAATCGTCAGGGAAGTTTCCGCCACATTAGTGGAAACAATGACACGGGGGATATCCCCCCGCTCCACGGCGCAATTCTGCTGCTCCGGCGCCAGAGACCCGTAAAGGGGAAAAACGTCCCGGCCGCTCATCCACGGCTTTCCTGCCAGCAACTCCACCGTTTTCCGTATCTCATACACGCCCGGCATAAATACCAGCACATCCCCGCAGTCATCCTCCCTCACCGCCTCCCGCACAACATCCGCCGCCTGCTCCCATATGGGGGGAGGAGCCACCCTGCCGCGTCCGTCACTGACCAAGCGGGGAGCCCGGTAAACGACTTCCACGGGATACTGCCTGCCTTGCGCTTCCAGAACCCGGCAGGAACCTCCCATATATTCCCGCAGCCCTGATATCTCCAGTGTGGCGGACATCACGACCACGGCCAGATCCCGGCGCGGCCCTTCCTGCAGATCCAGCACACGCCCCAGGGATAAATCCCCGGAAAGGCTGCGTTCATGGAACTCATCAAACACCACGGCGCTCACCCCTTCCAGGGAGGGCCGTTCCGTCAGCCAGCGCTCCAACATGCCGTCCGTCACGTACGCGATACGGGTGCGGGAGGAAATGTACCGTTCAAAACGCACCGCATACCCCACTTCTTTTCCCAGCTCCACCCCGCGCAGCCGGGCCACATGCCGCGCCAGCAGGCGAGCGGCCATCCGCCGGGGCTGTACAACGACAATCAGGCCACGGTCTCCCAGACCGGCGTCATCCATCATCGGAGGAACGCCGGTGGACTTGCCGGAGCCGGTAGGAGCTTTCAACAAAATGCGCGGAGAAGGAACCCGCAGAGCCTCCATCAATTCTCCGCGGATTTCCTCAATGGGAAGAGAAGAAAAAACCATAACGGGTTACAGGGAATCCGTTCGTGCCGGGGACATTCAGCCGATGCAGGCCAGCAGAAACCAGAAAAACGGCACGGTAAAGGAAGGGCTGTCAATCAAATCAAAAATTCCTCCTATCCCCGGCAGCAGGGAACCGGAATCCTTGATGGCCAGGCTGCGTTTAACCAGGGACCCGGCCAGATCCCCGTAAACGGAAAGCAGGAAAATGAGGGATGTGCATCCCATCAGTACCAATACCTGGGTTATGGACAAGACGGAAATTCCGAACATCGGGAAAACCAGCCCTATGGCCGCCGCATTCGTCAGCACCCAGGAACCGAGGAGGCCCTCCCACGTTTTCTTGGGGCTGATGTGGGGAATGAGCCTGCGGGAAAAAAGGCGGCCGCCCAGCAGGAACCCGCTCACGTAGGCAAAAATGTCCGCCATCTTCGTTACCAGAACGACCCACAGCACACACATGACAATGGCCGGATAAACACACCCCGCCCTCATATACGCCAGATGCAGGGCCAGAATGGCAAAAGAGAACAGCCAGACGGGATAAATAAAGGAAAGCAGCGTAGTACCCACGGAACGGAGAGCCCTGCTTCCATCCACCGGGTGCTTCATCTCACGGATGAAGGCAACCACTACCAGGAGGACCGGAGCGGCAAGCGCCACCAGAAGAGGAAGGGGGATGAGGAAAGAAACCTGTTCCGCAAGGGCGCTTTCCCGGAATTTAGTGATGCAGCATGACCAGGACAGCAATACGGGGTACGCCACTCCGAAAAGAAAGCTCAAGTTCGGCTGGGAGGCTTTTCCGGAACGCAGCAGCATGTGCCGCCATTCCCAGGCGGCCAAAATACAGAAAATGCAGACCAGACCGTAATACCCAAGTTCGCAGTCCCACCACAAAGCCCCGGCCAGCAACCCAAGCAAAACCACGGTGCTGAATGAACGCTGCAGCAAAACACCCATCTTGCTTCCGGAAAAACTCTTGTCCCGATTCGGTATGCTCATCATCACGCGAAGTGTACAGAAAACCGTTGCAACCTCAATCCTGAAATGCTTCCTTTCCTGCGGCGTCTCTTCGGAAAACGTCCGTTCTCCCCATCCTCACCCTCCCCGCTGCAAACAGGAAAGCAGTCATCCCGCCACTTTTCCCTCTCCGGGAAGGATGCAGCAACGGAAAACCAAAGAAAACACGCAACAACAAAAAGCGGAAGAAATGCGGAAAAAACATCCGTAAAATGAAATCCATTTCCATGCAGCTCCAATATGACAAATGCCGGACTTCCGCACAAAATTTCAAACTTTATGGTGGATTTATCCACCCATGAATTCTCTTCTTTCCTCCCCCTGCCGCCGCCGGATATTTCCGGATGAACCGGCTTCCATTTACTCTTGTCCCCTTCCGGAAACAAGGAGAGCAAAATAGCGTCATGTGGACGTTTTATAAGATAGACAATCACCTGCAAATCAGTAACACTTACATCCCGGCGCCAGCTTTTTCCCCAAATGGAAAAAAACGCACCCTTTTCCGTTATGAACATGCACTCATTCCGTTGGATTAGACTCACCGCATTCTCGGCCCTGGCCGCAGCCGCCATTACTTCCTGCGCCTCTGCGGCTACGGACTTCAACCAGGTGGGCAAGCAAATGTCCCTGCTGCTCCAGAATTTCCACTTCTCCCGCAAAGAATTCAGCGATGAACTATCCACTAAATTCTTGGAAACCTACCTGCGCAAGGTAGACCCTAACAAAATATTCTTCACCCAGCAGGACGTAGACGCCCTCAAAAGAAAATACGGTAAGGAGCTGGACGACTACCTTATGTCCGGCCAGATGATGGATGCGGCCCAGGCCATGCACGCCCTTTACCGCCAGCGCGCCATGCAGCGCATCTCCTATGCGCGGGATTTGCTGAAAAAGGGAGGCTTCACCTTTGACAAAGACAAGTCTATCGAACGTTCCCGCCGCAAAACAGCCGCGTGGCCCAAGGATGAGGCGGAAATGCAGCAGGTCTGGAAAGACATGGTGGAGGAACAGCTCCTGTCCGAAATCCTGCGCCGTGAAACCGTAGCGCGCCTGGCCAAGGAACAGAACAAGCCCGATCCCCTGGCCAATGAAAAACCCGCGGAGGAAAAACTGCTTATGCGTTATGAACGCATTCAACGCAATATTCAGGAAACGGATCTGGAAGACGTAGCGGAAACACTGCTCAGCGCCGTAGCCTTGACGTATGACCCGCATACGGATTACATGGGTGCGCGCCAGGTGGACCGTTTCAAAATCTCCATGGGTACGGAACTCACCGGCATCGGCGCCCTGTTGGGCAGTGAAGACGACGGTTCCACCAAAATTACCGGTATCGTTGTGGGAGGACCGGCTGACAAATCCGGAGAATTGAAGCTGAACGACCGCATCGTTGCCATTGACTCCGACAACTCCGGAGAAATGGTGGATATCCTGTTCATGAAGCTGGACAAAGTGGTGGATATGATCCGCGGAGCCGAAAATACCCAGATGCGCCTGAAAGTAGAGCCGGCAGACGCCCCCGGACAGGCCAAAATCATTACGCTTACCCGCTCCAAGGTACCTCTGAAGGATGAACTTGCCAAAGGTGAAATCATTGAACTTACCGGAGCTCCGGAAGGCAGGAACCGCATTGGCGTGCTGAGCCTTCCCTCCTTCTACGCAGACATGGAAGGCGGAGACCGCCGCTGTGCCAAGGATGTCAAAAAAATCCTGGAACGGATGAACAAGGAAAATGTGGATGGCCTGGTAATTGACCTGCGCAGCAACGGCGGCGGTTCCCTGGAGGAAGTGCGCCTGATGACGGGCTTCTTTACCGGAAACGGCCCCGTGGTACAAATCAAGGACACCCGCGGCAACGTGGATATCAAATCCGCCCACAACCGCCAGAAACTCTTCAATGGCCCCATTGTGGTGCTCATTAATAAACTCAGCGCATCCGCCTCTGAAATTCTGGCCGCGGCCCTTCAGGATTACGGCCGCGCCGTGATTGTGGGGGATGAATCCACCTTCGGGAAGGGGTCTGTGCAGCAGCCTGTGGACATCGGCCAATACCTGCCTTTCTTCGCGGCCAGAGACCGTGCGGGCCTGCTGAAAGTCACTACCCAGAAATTTTACCGTGTGGCGGGCGGCTCCACCCAGCTCAAAGGCGTGGAAAGCGATATCCAGCTTCCCACCGCTACGGCGGCATTCGAGCTGGGAGAAGACATTCTGGACTACGCGATGCCCTATGACCAGATTACGCCCTGCACCAACTACAAAAAGGACTCCTCCATCGCGGCCATGCTGCCCGTGCTGAAAGATGCCAGCGCGAAGCGCGTGGAAAAAGACCGCGATCTCCAGATTGCCAGGGAAGATATCGCCATGATGAAACAGCGCATCAAGGACAACAAGCTTTCCCTGAACAAGAAAATCCGGGAACAGGAAAACTCCGCCCTGGAAGAACGCCGCAAATCCATCAACAAGGAACGTAAAATCCGCTTCGCGGAAATGGCCAAGGAAGACGCAACCAAATACAAAATTTACCGCCTGACGCTGGATGACGTCAACGCTAAGGAGCTGCCCCTGGCGGATCCGGAAAAAGACAATGAACAATTCATGCACCTGGCGGAAGACCCCACGGCAGAACTGGACGACTCCCCGGAATACCCCTCCGGCCTTGATCCGGAACTCCGCGAAGGCATCAACATCGTCCAGGATATGCTGAAGCTGGAATCCTCCGGAAAATAACGGCTCGCTCCTCGCGAACCTCCTTGCCGCCCCGGCCCCATTCAGGGAACCGGGGTTCTTTTTTCCGAGGCAATTCCGGGAGCCGTGCCTCCCGAACAGCCCGAAATGAATCCGGGGCTTGCCAGCCGGAGGGAAATAAGGCAGTATTTTTGCCCGTCAGCAATGAGCACCACCATGAATACGACATACAAAATTGCCATCGGCGCGGATCACGCCGGAGTCGATCTCAAGGAAACCGTAGCAGAACTCCTCAAGGCATGGGGTCATGAAGTGACCGACATGGGAACCATGACCAAAAATTCCTGTGATTATTCCGACTATGCCAATGCAGTCGCAAGCAGCATTGCTGACGGCACCAACGACCGCGGCATCCTTATCTGCCGGTCCGGCATCGGCATGAGCATTGCCGCCAACCGCTGGGTAGGCGTCCGCGCCGCCCTCTGCCGCACGGCCCCTGCTGCGGCCCTCTCCCGCCAGCACAATGATTCCAACCTGCTCTGCCTGGCTTCCGCCTATGTGGACAATGAAAGTGTGGAAGATGTCCTGGACGCCTGGCTGCATGCTGACTTTGAAGGCGGGCGCCATGAACGCCGCGTCGTCAAATCCTCCGGCAGCCCCCTGCAATGGACGGATCCGGAACTGGCGGCCCTCATTCAGGAAGAAGGACGCCGGGAAAGCAACAACATTGAACTGATTGCCTCTGAAAACTTCACTTCCCCCTCCGTCCGGGAAGCCCAGGGCTCCCTGCTGACCAACAAATACGCGGAAGGCTATCCCGGCAAACGCTGGTATGGCGGCTGCGAGGTGGTGGACAAAGTGGAACAGATCGCCATTGACCGCGTACTGGAAATTTTCGGCGGGGATCATGCCAATGTGCAGCCCCACTCCGGTTCCCAGGCCAACATGGCCGTTTACTTCTCTGTTCTGAAGCCGGGCGACACCATTCTCACGATGGATCTCTCCCACGGCGGCCACCTCACCCACGGTCACCGGGCCAACTTCTCCGGCAAACTGTACAATGTGGTTCACTACGGCGTATCCCAGGAAACGGAAGCTATTGACTATGATGCTTTGGAAAAACTGGCTCTGGAGGTAAAGCCGCAAATGATCACGGCGGGAGCAAGCGCCTACTCACGCACAATCGACTTTGAACGCATGGGACAGATTGCCAGGGCCTGCGGTGCCTACCTGTTCGTGGACATGGCCCACATCGCGGGCCTGGTGGCAGGGGGGCAGCACCCGAATCCGGTTCCCTATGCGGACTTCGTCTCCTCCACCACGCATAAATCCCTGCGCGGCCCCCGCGGCGGCTTCGTCATCTGCAAGGAGGAATACGCCAAAAAACTGGATGCCGCCGTCTTCCCCGGAATGCAGGGAGGTCCCCTCATGCACATCATTGCCGCTAAGGCGGCCTGTTTCGGGGAAGCTCTGAAGCCCGAATTCAAGGACTATGCGGCCCAGGTTGTCAAAAACGCCAAGGCCATGGCGGCCAAAATGGCAGAACTCGGCTTCCGCGTCGTCTCCAACGGTACGGACAACCACGTCTTCATGGTAGACCTCCGCAACAAGGGCATTAACGGCGCAGACGCGCAGGAAGCCCTGGACCGCGTAGGCATCACCGTAAACAAGAACGCCATCCCGTTTGACACGGGCTCTCCCATGAAACCCTCCGGCATCCGCATCGGCACGCCTGCCGTAACCACTCGCGGCATGAAAGAAAAAGACGTGGAACAGGTGGCCGAATTCATTGCCCGTGCGCTGGCCTTGTACGTAGGTGACCAGGTATGCCCGAATCCGGACGGCTTCTCCCAGCTTAAGGAAGAAGTTTCCGCGTTTAACCGCAACTTCCGCCTGCCTCATTAACATCTCCTGCGCATAAACGCTTTTCAGGCCGTTCCGCCGTTTCCGCGGAACGGCCTTTTAATTAAAAATCCGTATTCACGGTCTCCCAATACGGACGGCCAAGACGCCCGCAACAAAAAAACTCTTCGTCAAGGAATAGCCAGGAATTGTCCAAACTGCGCTTTCCCTCTCCTATATTGCGGACAAACCGGTTTGGAAATTAACAATCATTATTCATCCTCACGTCCTCGCTGGAACATTTGCCCTCTTCCCGGCCCAACCGGAAAACAAAGGTAGCGGCAGGTTGGGAATAATGGAACTGATGGCTTGCACGGGTTGCCCCTCCATCCGCAATTAAAATAATCTTAAAACCTTCATTGGAAAACCGGATATTTTTTTCATCCCAATATCCATAACCGGACATAACAGAATATCTTCCTATTTCTCTAAATGAACCGTCCTGCTGGCGCAGAAAAGCTTTAAATTCATAACTGTTGAAATTGGCGCCCCTAGGCGTTCTCCACACTAAAGCGGCTTCATGGTCCGCCTGCCAGATTACTTTGTTATCCGGATTGTCCCGGAAACAGTTTTCCAGAAAAGCCATCTCCTGCTTGTGAAAACGCAAGGCGGCGCCATCTACCGGAGGATGATCGACAAGAGGAGAAGGCGCACCAGAAGCCACAACAAGGGGAACCGTGCAGCAAGAGAAAAAAAACGTTTTCAAGGAGGCATTCATCTTCCGGATATTACTTCATCAAAAAGACGGCTCAAGTCTCAATCACCTGATCCGCCTGATGATGCTTCAGAATGATTTATCTATCCAAAGGGCCACCGGGCCAGACAGACAAATTATCCCATCCGTCTGGTTTGACGGTGCAGGTCCGGTACTGTTTTTCAGTCAAAAAGTCAGTTCCTCCAATAGTAACATGAGGCTTGGGAGTAGTGCCTGCCGTTCTAAATCCATCATAAGGAACGGTTACGCCACCGCTCAGAACCTCAAGAAGCGCCTTTCTGGCTTCTTCCGGTTTTTCACAACTCAGCCTGTCAATATCCCTGTACTTCTCCCCTTCAACCTTGGCATATTGCTGATTTGTTACAGATGCCCAATTAGGATTCTTACCGTCTTTGATTTCTCCAAATTCCGTCAACATACTCAACAATGGATTTCGATAGGCATTCCCTTTCGTGTTGCCGAGACGATTCAACATCACCAATGCAATCGCCCTCATCTCGGCACCCTTCGTATCGGCTTCCGCATAGATGGCTCACACCATTAGAGAGTCAGAACATCGTCTCCGTCGATGCGGAAATAATGCCGTTCTGCTTTTTCTACTCTAATGTATCTTTTCCAGGTGTCAGTACGATCTTCTACATTCTGCTTGATAGGAATCAGCACGGGGTCGGCCACTCAACTAACAAACAAATTTTTACAAAAATTTGATATGTAAAATTCTTTTATGGCCTGCCTGCGGAAGTCATGCCGTCCCACGCGGGAAAGTAATAATGCAGGGTAGGTTCAGGCTCATTCAACAGGCGGTAATGCCACCATTCCGGAGCATAATTGGCAAAACCCTGTTTTTCAAAAGCCTTTTTCAAAATCATCCTGTTTCTGCGTTGGGACGGAGTCACTAATGTGGAGTCCGTGGCGGAACTGGGATCCAGCAGGTCATGATGGCCGCCCATATCCACCGGCTTTCCGGTCCTGGCGTACAGCCACGCCCCGGGAATGTTCCGAGAAATCGCGCACATAGTGGTCTCCGAACACCTTGGCCTTGTCAATATGGGGATAATACCGGGACTTCATCTTCTGGTCCCCTTCGTCAGCTCCCCATTTGCAAATGTCCAGCACGGCGGTATGGGGACGGTAGGCGTCATAAATTTCCAGCAGGTAACCCTGACGATACAAATCTTCCGAGACTTTTTTCAACGCCTGCGCCGCCTGGGTGCGCAGGATGGCGCGCCGACCGTGGTAACCGTCCAGCGGACGCCCTACAAAATTGTCATATCCGGCATATTTCAAATTAGTCTTTACCAGGGGTGCCACCTGGTCCACATACACAAAGCCCGGCTGCATCACGGGCTGAAGGGGCTGATTGAACGCCGGTTTGAATTCCCTGCTGCCGGAACAGGAAACCAGTAACATGAACATGCCGCATACCGCAGCTACGCAAGTCTTCATGACCACGAAGCGTAGCACGGCATGCGGCGCAAATCCGGTCAGGATTCCGTCATTTCCAGGAATCCCTTGATCTTGCTGATGCGCGTGGGATGGCGCAGCTTGCGGAGGGCTTTGGCTTCAATCTGGCGAATGCGTTCGCGGGTGACGCTGAACTGGCGGCCCACTTCCTCCAGAGTGCGGGGACTGCCGTCCCGGAGGCCGAAGCGCTGTTCAATAACTTCGCGTTCACGGTCCGTGAGGGTGTCCAGAACATCCTTGATTTTTTCTTTCAGGAAAGAGAAGGAGGCTTCCTCCATGGGATTTTCCGCCGCCTTGTCTTCAATAAAGTCACCGAAGGAGGTATCGTCGGAATCCCCCACGGGGGCTTGCAGGGAAATGGGCTGCTGGGCCATTTTCAAAACGGAACGCACGCGTTCCACAGGCAGATGGATTTCTTCCGCGATTTCTTCCGGAGTGGGTTCCCTACCGTACTCCTGCACCAGCTGCTTTTGCACGCGCATCAATTTGTTGATGGTTTCAATCATGTGCACGGGAATGCGGATGGTGCGGGCCTGGTCTGCAATGGAGCGGGTGATGGCCTGGCGGATCCACCAGGTGGCATAGGTGGAGAATTTGTAGCCGCGGCGGTATTCAAATTTTTCCACCGCCTTCATCAGGCCCATGTTGCCTTCCTGAATCAGATCCAGGAAGGAGAGGCCGCGGTTGGTATATTTTTTGGCAATGGAAATGACCAGGCGCAGGTTGGCCTCTACCATTTCATCCTTGGCCCTGCGGGCTTCGCGAAGCCATTTGCGGAGTTCCTGGTAGGCTTCTCCCATCTCATCCGCAGTCATCCACATGCGAAGCTCCAGCTCTGCCAGATGTTCCTTGAGTTCCTTGTTGTCCGGATCCAGGGCAACCTTCTTCTGCATGCGGAGCACGCGGTCGCGGGCCTCGTCAATCATGGAACAGAAATCCTCAATCACCTTGTGCTTGAAATACAGGCGACCGAAGAACTTCACCAAAACGCCGGCAACTTTGTCGAATTCGGCCTGGCGGGCCTTGACGGACTTGGCCGCCTCCTTGCTGCGGTACAGCTTGCGGAAGGAACCGGATGCGTCCTGATGGGTCTGCTGTATCTGGGCGCAGAGCTGGGCCAGCCCTTTCATATAGCGCTCACGGGAGTCTATCTTTTTGTCAAGGATAACGCGGTCAAAGCGTTCCTCATTGTCGAGCAGGCGATAGGCTACGTCCAGATAGGCATTCGCGATGAAACCGAAGCGGTGCACACAGCGCTGGACGTTCTGTTCCGCGTCCTCAATTCTCTTGGAAATGGCCACTTCCTCTTCACGGGTAAGCAGGGAAACCTGGCCCATTTGTTTCAGGTACATGCGGACGGGATCATCCAGAATGTCCATCTTGGCTTCGAGCTTTTCCTCTTCGTCCTCTTCTTCCGTGCTGATGCGGGTGCGGTCCGTGTAGCTGTCCACATCAGACGCGTCAATGATGTCAAACGCCATGCTGCGCAGGCGGTCCATGATGGCCTCGTAATCCTGCTGATCGACAATGTCGTTGGGAAGGGAGTCATTAATATCGTCAAAAGTCAGATACCCCTGTTCCTTGGCGAGCTTGATAAGTTCACGGATTTTTTCCTGAATCTCCGGAGCGTCAATCGGATTCGTGACCTTGCGGCTGGCAGCCCTCTTGCGTTCCTCTTCCAATATTTCGCTTAACTTTTTGGGCGTTTCCTCCTTCGCAGCAGGTTTGGCAGCCTTCTTCTCAGCCGGCTTCTTCTCCGCAGCCTTGGCTGGAGCTTTCTTGGCAGGAACAGCTTCAGGCGCCTTTGCCGGAGTCTTTTTGGCGGCCGGCGCCGCCTTCTTGGAGGCAGAAGCCGGAGACGCTTTTTTTGCCGGGGCCTTTTTTTCCGCAACGGGTTTGGCGGCGGCCTTTTCCGTAGCCGGAGCGGCAACCCTGGCGGAGTTTTTTTTGGCTGGAGCCGCCTTCGGAGCGGTTTTGGAATTTTTTGCGGCGGGCCGGGCCGTTATTTTTTCCTTGGATTCAGAAGCTTTTTTGTTGGCGGAAGTCTTCTTGGGAGAAGAGGGGGATGGGTCACCGGATTTGGACATATCTTGAAAAGAAGAGGGCACAATTCACCATTATATCAATACCCGGAGGTATCGAGGCACTACATTGTACCCAGCAAACGCTTCAAGTCAACACTAAGTTTGGACAATTCCAGCCTTCTGGCAGCATCCGTGGAGGGATCCGCCAGTTCCGCCATCAGGGAAGCGATGTGCCTCTCCAAAGCGGCCTTCGCAATGCCGGAGCAGGCTTCCTGTACACTCCTGTCCACATCGGGAATAGGTATGGGCTCCAGATTCAGCATACCCAGGGCATCCCGTTCCGGCTGAGGCAGGGACGCCAAAAAAGCCTGAACGGCCGCGGGGCTGTCCGGAGAAGGCAGCCTGGCCAGAATTTTTTTTAAGATGCCTCCGCCCTGCAGCAGCCGCATCGGCTCCAGCAATTCTTCAATGCGGTCCACGATAAGCCCCTGGGCACGGGAATTCTGAAGGGCCAGTTCACAGAGCACGGCCACGGCGCGATCCATTTTCACAGGAGGATGCTGCGGAACCTCCTCAGCCGTCTTACGCTCTGCGGACTGGGCCTGTTCCTGCCCCTTCCGGCGTCCGGCCATTCTGACGGCGCCGCGCAAATTATCCGCAGCCATGCGCATGCGCGTGGCTACGTCAGCCGTAGCCAGGTCCCGGGCCACCGGGTCGCTCATGCAGGCCAGCAGGGCCGTCATCTCACGGGCAAAAGCGGCGCTGGAAGCGGCATCATCCAACAAACCGCTCTCCCTGGCCCGTTCAATGCGAACCTCAAAGAAGGAACGGGCCCGCTCCACCATCCCAGAAAAAGCCTCTTTCCCCTCCCTCTTCATGAAAGAATCCGGATCGTCCCCGGCAGGAAGGTTCACCAGGTAAATATCCTTGCCAAAAGGGGCCAGTTCACGGAAAGCCCGGTCCGCCGCAACCATGCCCGCCTTGTCCGCGTCAAAACACAATACTATCCGTGAAGCATAGCGTGAAAGAATCCGGGCATGCTCCGGAGTAAACGCCGTCCCCAAAGGGGCTACGGCAAAAGAAATACCCGCCTCGTGGCAGGCAATAACGTCTATCTGTCCCTCGCACAACAGGGCTTTGCCGCTTTTTCCCATAGGGCCGCGCGCCTTGTCCAGGGCAAACACCACGTCCCCCTTTTTGAAAATGGCCGTCTCCGGGGAATTAACGTACTTGCCTACGTTTTCCTGAGGCCGCAGAATGCGGCCGGAAAACGCCACACATTCTCCGTACACATTGTTGATGGGGAACATCAGCCTGTCCCGGAAGCGGGCGTACAAATCTCCCCGTTCTCCGCGGTTGGCGAGACCGGAATCTATCAGCACCTGGTCCGGGATACCCTCCCTGCGGGCCCAGGCCAGAAACTCCCGCGAGGAGTCAGGAGCCCACCCTACCTGCCAGCGTTTCGCCATGTCTGCCCCGTATCCGCGGGAATTCAGGTAAGCCCTGGCCTCCGCCGCCTTCGGGGAACAAAGCAGGAGCCTGTGGAAAAACCCAGCTGCCTTCTTGTGGGCCACCAGCAAAGCCGTGCGTGTCTTGCGCCGCCTTTCCTCCGCTGCGTCATAGACCTCCTCCACAATGGAGATTCCGGCTTTTTCCGCCAGCCTTCGCACGGTATCCGCAAATCCCAGGTTCTCCATCTTCATCACAAAAGTGATGGCAGACCCTCCTTCCCCGCAGCCAAAGCATTTAAAATTCTGCCGACTCTGGTCCACAATAAAGGAAGGCGTCTTTTCATTGTGGAACGGGCAGCATGCCTTCCACCGGGAACCGGCCCTTTTCAGGGGAAGATAGGCCCCCACCACATCTACAATGTCAGTGGCCTCCAGAACGCGCCGGATACTGTCTTCATCAATCCTTCCCATAAGGCGGAACCAGTCTATCACAAGGGGTACGGGTGCACAAGAAGACAGAATCGGAACGCCATGCGAGGAAACAAGGCCTCCACAGGCAGGGAAAAGACGGCGCAGCACCGGCGGCTTCCCGCCCCGGAGGAACACATTTCCCCATTGAGCGCGGGAGCGGAACATGCTAGCCTGTCCGCATGAAGCGCATTCACCTTCTGTTGCTGGCTTTGCTGGCCCTGTTTGCCGGCGCCCCCTTCCGGGCGGCCGCGGAGGAAACCTTCCGCGACAGGGTAGTCGTCATCCCCGTAGGGGAGGACTCCCTGACCAGCAAACAAAGCTTCGGCTTCATGAACCGCATCCTGAAAAGAGCGCAGGAGGAGCAGGCGCGCGCGGTAATATTCGATTTGAACACGCCCGGCGGCCTGGCCTGGGAGACCAGCGAGATGATGATGAAAAGCATCCAGCCGCTCACCATTCCCACCTACGCCTACGTAAACCCCAGGGCCATGTCCGCCGGGGCGCTCATCTCCGCGGCGTGCGACAAAATCTACATGGCTCCCGTCTCCTCCATCGGCGCAGCGGGCATCATCACCTCATCCGGAGAGGAAATGGATCCCGTTATGCGCAAGAAAGCGGAAAGCGCCTTCTGGGCCTTTACCCGCTCCGTCGTGACGGAAAAGGGTTACCGCCCGGAAGTGGTAAAAGCCATGATGATCCCGTCCGACCAGGAACAGCAGTTCGGCCCCGTCAAACTGGAAAAAGGCGCGCTCCTGACCCTGACGGGCAAGGAAGCCGCCGCGCGTCTGGAAGACGGCAGGCCCCTGCTGGCCCAGGGCACAGCCTCCTCCGTCACGGACCTGCTGGCCCAGGAGAAAGTAAATGCCCCCGTAGTCACGGCGGAACCTACGGCCTTTGAGCGCATCGGCCTCTGGATTGCATGGGCTTCCCCCATCCTGATCCTGCTGGGCATCGGCGGCATTTACATGGAATTTAAAACGCCGGGATTCGGCATCGGCGGCATTGTGGCCATTGCCGCGTTTGCCCTGTTCTTCTTCGGCAACAACATTGCCGGGAATCTGGCCGGCTATGAGACGGCGGCCCTGCTCGTTCTGGGCATAGTCCTTCTTTGCGTGGAATTCTTCGTTATCCCGGGCACATTCATTGCGGCCATTGCGGGCGGCGTCTGCATCTTTCTGGCCCTGTTCGGCGGCATGGTCAGCTCCTGGGAATGGGACCATATCATCCGGGACGGACAGTGGGATGACGTCAACACGCTGGCGGCAGTCCTGGGCATCCCCCTCCTGAAACTGGCCCTGGGCCTGACCGGAGGCTCCCTTCTGATTGCCCTGCTGATGAAATACCTCCCGGATTCCATCCTGATGCGCCGCGTTACCAACGCCACGGTCAGCGGAGGTTCCGCCGGGGAAGCGGTCAATATCGCGCGCGTTCAGGTAGGAGACCGCGGGAACGCCGTCACGGAGCTAAAACCCAATGGAAAAGCCATGATTCATGGCGAAATATGCGAGGTTTTCTCTCGACAAGGCATACTGATTAAGGGTACCCCTGTGCGCGTCGTGGACATCCGGCCATTCGACCTCGTCGTCGTCAAGGACGACTCCCCCTCCGGGGATTGACGCCATCACGCTTCTTATCTACTGCCATGCCTCTCACCGTTGGACTCATTTCCCTGGGCTGCCCCAAGAATCTGGTTGACTCTGAAATCATGATCGGCCACCTGCAAAAAGCCGGCATGACCATGACTCCGGAACCGGAACTCGCGGACGTAATGGTGGTCAATACCTGCGCTTTCATTGACCAGGCCAAGCAGGAAGCCATCGATGCCATTCTGGACATCGTGCGTGCCCGGGAAAACGGGGCTTATCCGGAAAACCAGAAACTCATCGTGGCGGGCTGCCTGTCCCAGCGCTTCCGGAAGGAACTGCCCGCCCTGCTTCCGGAGGTGGACGCCTTTATCGGTCCGGACCAAATCACCAAACTGCCGGAAATCATCACTCAAGTGATGGACCGGACCATACAGAACCGGAACTTCATTGAAGGAAAATGCAGGTACGTTCCTGACTGGAACACACCGCGCTACCGCCTTACCCCGCCGCACACGGCCTACATCAAGATAGCGGAAGGCTGCAACCACGGCTGCGCCTACTGCATCATTCCCATGATCCGCGGACGCCACCGCAGCCGTTCCCAGCAGGACGTAGTGCGTGAAGCGGAAACCCTTATCCGGTCCGGCGTGAAGGAAATCTGCCTCATCGCGCAGGACATCACCTACGAGGAGGTCCGCATCGACGCGGCCTACTGCGCGACCCTCGAAGAGGTCGAAAACGCCTTCGTCAAGCACGCCACGCTGGACCTGGCCTGATCCCCGGCAAGCGCAACCTGGTTCGTTTTGTTTGTGGCGACCGCGAGCTGAGCGTAGGTGTCACCACGCCGGCTGAGCCCTTTACCATCAACGTTTGCGACTGTGGCGCCAAGGGCGATGCCGAGCACGACGACACCACCAACATCCAGGCTGCCATCATGGCCTGCCCCAAGGGCGGGCGCGTGCTGATCCCCGCCGGTAGTTATCGCATCAAGTCCCTCTTCCTTAAGAGCAATATCAACATCGAGCTCGCCGAGGGGGCGGTGCTGCTGGCCCGCCACGATCGTGCCGCGCTTGCCTACATTCCGGGCACGGTCACGGGCAACGAGGGTGCCGGTTATGCCGGTACCGATATGCTGCCCCTGGGCCGCTGGGAGGGCGAGAGCTTCTCGACCTACTGTTCTACCTTTACGGGTCTGGGCGTGCACGACGTGTGCATCTATGGTCGTGGTGCCATCGACGGCCAGACCGATTTTGCCGAGGATAACTGGTGGAACAAGGACTTTAAGAACATCTTCCGTCCCGAGGAGGGCCGCGAGGTCGCCCGTCCGCGCATGATCTTCCTGTCCGAGTGCCAAAACGTGAGCCTTGCCGGCTTTACCGTGCGCAACAGCCCAGCGTGGAATATCCATCCCGTCCTGTCCGAGCATGTCGACGCGCTCTGCCTGTCGATCGAGGGTCCCAAGAACTCCCACAACACCGACGGTTTCGA
>OHVZ01000580.1_pt1 | contig 15878 bp, 12 predicted proteins | sample 1579561 | NCBI WGS metagenome assembly OHVZ01 (sample SAMEA3882547, study PRJEB24775) | human gut metagenome | biome: human-associated habitat; feature: intestine environment; material: feces | place: Netherlands | collected 2009/2010
ATCCGCCATAATGATATCATCAAAGGAGGCGAGTTGGTTTTAAAAATGGGCCCCAGTCCCGGTAACTGGGGGAGCAAACTATTTCCTGAATCTAAAGATTAACATACGATGAAGAAAAAACTTTTTATATGCTTTCTGCTTATCGGCAACCTGATGGGAAATGTAATGGCACAAGATATCATTACCAACCCTCTGTTATTTGTATTCAAACTGCATGGACAAACCCGAAAGTACCAATTTACTTTCAATCAGTCCAACGACACCCTTTATCTGCATTGGGGAATTGAAAGAAACACCCGATGGCAATCAGGCAGCTACGCCATGCCCCAAGAAGCTTTAAAAACGGCGGTCAGACTAAGCTTCTTACAGCCGGAAGACGGACAGCATATCTGTCTCCCCATTCAAGAAACCTTTGCCCTACTTTCAGCAACCGCTTTTCAGGAATTGAAAAGCCAAAAGGCATTTCATTATAATCAGACAGAATACCAACTGGCTGATACCAAGTCACAAGCTATGGGCTATTCCTTACTGCATGTAAACGACTCAGTAGACGGATGCGAAATGTGGATTATGGATAATCCGGATTTCCCTCTGATATGGGAAATACAAAATAATCCGCTCGGCATCAATTGGAAAGTAGCTCCCATAGATCTCCCCGACAGACTTTATGGGATTGTTGTGGATATGCATAACGGTATTCCATGTATCCTTCTCCATCTTGACCACGCGTTGTAGGAACTGTGTGGAGAATGCGGCAAGCCTTATCTTGTGCTTTGGGCTTACCATCGCGTGGCTGATAATGGTATTGGGAAGGCCGAGCAGTAAGTCGCCTGCTTCCAGTTGGTAGGTTTTGTAGTTGACGTCCAACTGGATGCAGCCTTCTAGACAGATAGCGATAAGGAAGCATCCCAATCTTATTGTATCTTCATTGTAGGGGCTTCCCTCCAGACTGTTGATTATGACAAAGTCATTGTCTACATAGTCAAGGACATGTTCGCTGTTTTTAAAGTCCGCGATTTCTACGATTTTTATGTTCCCTTTCTCCATATTCTTCCTTTTTCGTTTTGCAAAGTTGGTGAATAATGGGAAATATGGGATGTTCCATTATGCGGCTTTCTTGTTCTATATGTCATTTATAGACAATTCATTAGCCTTAAAAAAGATGAATGTCGAAAAAGGAACATCTTTGGAGTGTAATTGGTCATTATGGCGTTGTTCCTTTCTCCTACTTTTGCCACCAGTTTTAACAAAAAGACAATGAGAAAAAGTATGATTACATTGAACAGGAAATGGATACGGCTGATAGGGATTGTCGGTTGTACAATGTGTTTGGCATCTTGCAAGCAGGCATCGGATGCTTCCGGAATGAAACCTTCTTATGCTACCATGAAAGTGGAGGCGACGGACAAAGAGCTTTCCACTTCGTACTCAGCAACGATACGCGGACGGCAGGACATAGATATTTATCCGCAAGTGTCGGGTACCATCGAGAAGCTTTGTGTGACCGAGGGGCAGAAGGTGCGCCGGGGACAACTGCTTTTCATCATCGACCAGGTTCCCTACAAGGCTGCACTCAAAACGGCCGTTGCCAATGTGGAAGCGGCACGTGCCGCACTGGCTACTGCCGAACTGACTTATAACAGCAACAAGGAATTGTATGCGCAGAAAGTGGTTTCGGAATTCAGCCTGAAGACTGCCGAAAACAGCTACCTTACCGCCAAGGCGCAACTCTCGCAGGCCGAGGCCCAGGAGATAAGCGCACGCAACAACCTCTCCTATACGGAAGTGAAGAGTCCCAGCGACGGGGTGGTGGGGGCATTGCCCTACCGTGCAGGGGCATTGGTCAGCCCCAGCTTGCCGCAACCGCTGACAACGGTCAGTGACAACAGCGACATGTACGTTTACTTTTCCATGACCGAGAACCAGTTGCTCGCCCTGACACGCCAGTACGGCAGCATGGACGAGGCGCTGAAGAACATGCCGGCGGCAGAGCTGCGTCTGAACGACAATTCCGTCTACGACAAGAAAGGTACCATCGAGTCCATCAGTGGTGTCATCGACCGCCAGACGGGTACGGTAGTGGCACGCGTGGTCTTCCCCAACGAATCGCGCCTGCTCCATAGCGGGGCATCGGGCACGGTGGTGGTGCCTGCCACGTATAAGAACTGCATTGTGATTCCGCAAGAAGCCACCGTACAGTTGCAGGACAAGACGTTGGTATACAAGGTAGTGGATGGCAAGGCCGTCTCTACCCTGATTACCGTGGCAGGAATAAATGACGGACGCGAATACGTGGTGCTGGACGGACTGAAAGTGGGTGACGAGATTGTTTCCACAGGTGCCGGACTGCTGCGCGAAGGAACGCAAGTGAAATGATGATTGCTATTTTATCAACTATCAATGACCCATTAAGATGAAAGGAAACATATTTATAAAACGGCCGGTGATGGCTATCTCCATCTCCGTACTGATTCTGGTGATAGGGCTCATTTCGCTCTTTACGCTGCCGGTGGAACAATATCCTGACATTGCGCCTCCTACGGTATATGTCAGTGCCAACTACACCGGCGCCGATGCCGAAGCCGTGCTGAACAGTGTCATCATGCCGTTGGAGGAGAGCATCAACGGTGTGGAGAACATGATGTACATCAGTTCTACCGCCACCAATGCCGGTTCTGCCACCATACAAGTCTATTTCAAGCAGGGCACGGACCCCGACATGGCTGCGGTGAACGTACAGAACCGCGTATCCAAGGCGCAGGGACTGCTGCCCGCCGAAGTGACGAAAATCGGTGTGACTACCCAGAAGCGGCAGACCAGCTTCCTGCAAATCGGCGCTTTGGTGAGCACCGACGGGCGCTACGACCAGACGTTCCTTGCCAATTACCTCGACATCAACGTGATTCCGCAAATCAAACGTATCGAAGGTGTGGGTGACGTAATGGAGCTGGGTGATACCTACAGTATGCGCATCTGGCTGAAACCGGAACGGATGGCGCAGTATGGACTGGTCCCTTCGGATGTGACCGCCGTATTGGGCGAGCAGAACATCGAAGCGCCTACCGGTTCGCTGGGCGAGAATTCAAAGAACGTGTTCCAGTTTACGATGAAGTATCGTGGACGCCTGAAGAGTGTGGAGGAATTCCAGAACACGGTGGTACGCTCGCAGAGCGACGGTTCCGTGCTCCGTCTGAAGGACGTGGCGGATGTGGAGCTGGGTACGCTGACCTATAGTTTCCGCAGTGAGATGGACAGCAAGCCGGCGGTACTTTTCATGATGTTCCAGACGGCAGGCTCCAACGCAACCGCCGTCAACAAGCAGATTACCGCACAGATAGACGAGATGAGGAAGAGCCTGCCCGAAGGGACGGAATTTGTGACGATGATGAGTTCCAACGACTTCCTCTTCGCTTCCATACACAATGTGGTGGAGACACTGGTCATTGCCATTATACTGGTAATTCTGGTGGTGTATTTCTTCCTGCAGGACTTCAAGAGTACGCTTATACCCTCCATTTCCATTATCGTGTCGCTGGTCGGCACGTTTGCCTGCCTGGTGGCTGCGGGGTTCAGTCTCAATATCCTGACGCTGTTTGCGTTGGTGCTTGCCATCGGTACGGTGGTGGACGATGCCATCGTGGTGGTGGAGGCGGTGCAGTCCAAGTTCGATGCCGGATACAAGTCCCCTTACCTTGCCACGAAGGATGCGATGGGCGATGTGACGATGGCCATCATCTCTTGTACCTGCGTGTTCATGGCGGTATTTATCCCCGTGACGTTTATGGGCGGTACTTCGGGCGTGTTCTATACGCAGTTCGGTGTCACGATGGCAACGGCGGTGGGCATCTCCATGATTTCGGCATTGACGCTTTGCCCCGCCTTGTGCGCCATCATGATGCGTCCGTCGGACGGTACGAAGAGTGCGAAGAGCATCAACGGACGGGTGCGTGCGGCATACAATGCCTCGTTCAACGCCGTGCTGGGAAAATATAAGAAAGGTGTGATGTTCTTTATCCACCGCCGCTGGATGGTGTGGACTTCATTGGCGGCTACCGTCGTATTGCTGGTTTACTTGATGAGCACCACCAAGACAGGGCTTGTGCCGCAGGAGGACCAGGGTGTCATCATGGTGAACGTCAGCACCTCACCGGGAAGCACGCTGGAAGAAACTACGAAGGTGATGAACAAGTTGGAGGATATTCTGAAGAGCACACCAGAGATAGAGCACTATGCCAAGGTGGCAGGCTACGGGCTGATGTCCGGTCAGGGAACTTCCTACGGCACCATCATCATCCGTCTGAAGGACTGGGGTGAGCGAAAGGGGAGCGAACACACGTCCGATGCTGTGGTGGCACGCCTCAATGCCCAGTTCTACGGTGTGAAGGAGGCGCAGATATTCAGCTTCCAGCCGGGTATGATTCCGGGCTACGGTATGGGTAACTCCTTAGAGCTGAACCTCCAGGACAGAACGGGCGGTGACATGGCAACGTTCTACGAGGCAGTGATACAGTTCCTGGGTGCGCTGAACCAGCGTCCTGAGGTGGCTATGGCGTATACCTCTTATGCTATGAACTTCCCGCAGGTATCGGTAGATGTAGATGCGGCCAAGTGTAAGCGTGCGGGCATTTCGCCGAGTGTGGTGCTCGACGCGTTGGGCAGTTATTGCGGTGGAGCTTATATCTCCAATTACAACCAGTTCGGTAAGGTATACCGCGTCATGATGCAGGCATCGCCCGAATATCGTCTGGACGAACAGGCACTGGGTAATATGTTTGTGCGCAACGGTACGGAGATGGCTCCGGTCAGCCAGTTTGTGACATTGAATCGGGTGCTTGGTCCGGAGACGGCCAACCGCTTCAATCTGTATAGCGCCATCTCTGCCAACGTGAATCCGGCGGAAGGATATTCGTCCGGTGAAGTGCAGAAAGTGATTGCGGAAGTGGCAGAACAGACATTGCCGCTGGGCTACGGTTACGAGTACGGAGGTATGGCACGTGAGGAAGCCAATACTGGTGGTGCGCAGACTGTCTTTATTTATGCCATCTGTATCTTCCTTATCTATCTCATCCTGGCATGTCTTTATGAGAGTTTCCTGATACCGTTTGCGGTCATCTTCTCCGTACCGTTCGGGCTGATGGGTTCATTCCTCTTTGCCAAGGTTCTGGGATTGGAGAACAACATCTATTTGCAGACGGGTGTGATTATGCTGATTGGCTTGCTCGCCAAGACGGCCATCCTGATTACGGAGTATGCCATCGAGCGGCGCCGCAAGGGAATGGGCATTGTGGAATCAGCTTATTCGGCCGCCCAGGTCCGTTTGCGTCCTATCCTGATGACGGTGCTGACGATGATATTCGGTATGCTTCCGCTGATGTTCTCGAGTGGTGCGGGCGCCAACGGTAACTCTTCGCTGGGTACGGGCGTAGTAGGCGGCATGCTCATCGGAACGCTAGCGCTGCTTTTCGTCGTTCCGGTGTTCTACATCATCTTCGAGTACTTACAGGAGAAGGTTCGTCCGCCAATGGAGGAAGAAGCCGATATGCAGGTATTGCTTGAAAAGCAGAAGAGTGAGGCAGAACGGGCGAAAGATTGAGGAAAATAAAATAAAAACAGATTGGAACAATGAAGAAACATATCATCCTATTGTCCGCCGCCGGTTTGCTGTTCAGCAGTTGCGGCGTGTACACCAAATACAAACCCGCTACCGAGGTCCCCGACGGCCTCTATGGGGAAGAAATGGCAGCTTTTACGGAGAGCCTCGCCGGTTCTCCGGCTGCCACCGAAGACAGCCTGGACCTTGGCCTGGGCGGCATGGACTGGCACGAGCTTTTCACCGACCCACATCTGCAGGCACTCATCGGACAAGGGTTGCAGAACAATACCGACTACCAGTCGGCACAGCTCCGCGTGGAGGAAGCCGAAGCTACCCTGCTGTCCGCAAAGCTTGCCTTCCTGCCCTCCTTTGCCCTTGCGCCGCAGGGCACGGTGAGCAGCTTTGACAGCCGCAAGGCCACACAGACCTATTCGCTGCCCGTCACTGCCAGTTGGGAGCTGGATATTTTCGGCCGCATGCGCAATGCCAAGAAACAGTCGAAGGCGCTCTATGCGCAGAGTCAGGACTATCGCCAAGCGGTGCGCACCCAGCTCATTGCCGGGATAGCCAATACTTACTATACCCTGCTGATGCTGGACCAGCAGCTTGCCATCTCCAGGCAGACCGAAGAGACGTGGCGGGAAACCGTTGCTTCCACCCGTGCCCTGATGAATGCGGGCATGGCGAACGAGTCCGCCGTGTCGCAGATGGAGGCCACGTACTATCAGGTGCAGACTTCCGTGCTTGATTTGGAAGAACAGATAAACCAGGTGGAGAACAGCCTTGCGCTGTTGCTGGCAGAGACGCCCCGTCATTACGAGCGCGGTGTGCTGGCAGAGCAGCAGTTCCCTGTGGGCTTTTCTATAGGGATTCCTGTTCAGATGCTTTCCTGCCGTCCTGATGTCCGCTCGGCTGAGCGGACACTGGAAGCGGCGTTCTATGGCACCAACGCGGCGCGCTCTGCCTTCTATCCCTCCATCACGCTGGGCGGGAGTGCGGGCTGGACCAATTCTGCCGGTTCAATGATTGTGAATCCCGGCAAGTTCCTGGCTTCGGCAGTGGGTTCGCTGACGCAGCCGCTCTTTGCCCGCGGGCAGGTCATTGCACAGTACCGCATAGCCCGTGCCCAGCAGGAGGAGGCTTCCCTTGCCTTCCAGCAGACATTGCTGAATGCAGGCAGCGAGGTGAACGATGCCTTGACTGCCTGGCAGACAAGCCTATCCAAAAGCGAACTGCTGGACAAGCAGGTAGCTTCCTTGCAGACAGCTGCCCGCAGCACTTCCCTGCTGATGGAGCATGGCAACACCACCTATCTGGAGGTGCTTACCGTCCGGCAGACATTGCTCAACGCACAACTGGCACAGACGGCAAATCGATTTTCTGAAATACAAAGCCTGATTAACCTCTACAAGGCGTTAGGGGGAGGTCAGGAATAGAGTGTCATCATACTACTCTCTCTGCATCTTCATTTTAAATGTGAAGGAAGGGCTGTCCGGGAAGTGATTCCAGGCAGCCCGTTTTCAATGAATAGGAGGGATCAAATGGAGGCAAGTATTTCTCTAGACAAATTATTGCAGTTTTTCACTCAATGCGAACGATAAGTGTTGGCTCGGTGAGAGATCGATTGAAGAAACTGAAAAGGAAACTGAAGCAAAAGATAGTGAGTTTACCGGTAAGAAGGAGGTTTTGCCAGGAATTGATGCAGGGATGTAGTAGGTACTGAAATAGCTTGTTGTTGGAACTATAGATGCAGCGTGTTCCATCTATATATGCAACGCGTTGCATATATAGATCCAGCAAACCGGAAATATACATGCAACGCGGCATATCTTTCGGGCGGTTTCTCTCCGCCTTTTTAGGGAGCAGTTTATTTATACTGTGCCCAGTCTACATTCTTCATGTCTCCACTTTGGGCCAGCTCAGCGTGCATAGCCAGTGCGGCGCGCAGGGCATGGGGAGTCTGTGACTTGCCGTCGGTCAGTTTCAGGTAATCCCACAGAATGTTCTTGTAGTCCGGATGGACACAGTTTTCGATGATGGCTTGTGCACGTTCTTTCGGACTCTTGCCGCGGAGGTCGGCCACACCTTGTTCGGTGATGATGATGTTGACGTCATGCTCCGTGTGGTCCATGTGCGAAACCATCGGCACGATAGCCGAGATTTTACCTTCCTTGGCAACGGACGGACAGGTGAAGATGGAGATATAGGCATTGCGGGTGAAGTCACCGCTTCCACCGATACCGTTCATCATCTTCGTACCGCCGATGTGCGTGGAGTTCACGTTACCGTAGATGTCGGCTTCGATGGCGGTGTTGATGGAGATAACACCGAGTCGGCGCACCACTTCCGGGCTGTTGGAGATTTCCGACGGACGGAGCACCAGCTTGTCGCGGAAGAAGTCCATATCCTGGTAGATACCTTCCAGACAGTCGTTCGTTACGGTCAGTGAGCAGGCGCTGCCGAATTTCACGCGGCCTTCGCGGATAAGTCCGATAACAGAGTTCTGGATGACTTCTGTGTACATTTCAAAAGCGGGGATGGTCTTGTCACGTCCCAAAGCACCCAATACGGCATTGGCAATGTTACCCACACCGGATTGCAGCGGCAGGAAGGTAGGCGGAATGATTCCGCGTTTCATGTCGGCGGCAAGGAAGTCGGCCACGTTCTGTCCGATTTTGTCGGTCAGCGGGTCGGCGGCGGCAAACGAACGTGCCTCGTCCGGCCAGTTGGTCTCCACTACGCCGACAATCTTTTTCGGGTCTACCTGGATGTAGGGCAGGCCGATACGGTCACTCGGTTTGTAGATGGGGATTTCGCGGCGGTAAGGAGGGTCGAGGGGTTCGTAGACGTCGTGCAGGCCCATGGCGTTCTTGCTGTGGGCGGCATTCAGTTCCACGATAATCTGGTCGGCCAGGCGGCAGACAGTCGGAGCGATACCGCCGGCTGCCGTCAGGTAGATTTTACCGTCGGGAGTAACCTCGCATGCCTCGATGATGGCAACGTTTACTTTTCCCATGAAACCATAGCGTACTTCCTGCGCCATCTGTGAGAGATGGATGTCGTTGTAGGCTATTTCGCCATTGTTCACGGCTTTGCGGAAATCGGCGTTGGTGGTGTAAGGAGCACGGTAGCGGATAGCTTTGGCGCGTGAAAGGATACCGTCGCAGGAATCTCCGGTAGAAGCACCGGTGAAGATACCTATCTGGAACGGGTTTCCTTTTGCATGTTCTGCTTCCGCGATTTTTGCTAATTCAGCCGTAACGGCTTTGGCTGTTCCTGCGGGAGTAAATCCGCTCAAGCCGATGTTGTAGCCATGTTTAATCAGGCTCGCAGCTTCTGCTGCCGAAATGTAATTGAGTGCCATAATATAAATAGTTATTTTTTCGTGTAAAGATTCTGAAGGGGCTCGTAATTGGTTCTGCAATTATCGACTGTCTTTAATATTTCCGTTGAAGTATTTCTGACCAGATGATGGCTTTCCTCGCTTCTTCTGCCGAGTGGATGCCGTATTCGGACGTTACTTCATCGGATTCCTGCGGACGGGATGCCGGGGAGGGAGGGGAAGCCTTTATGGAAGTGTGCTTGGATTTGGCAGACGGTTTGGATACCGGCTTGGGCTTTTCTGCCGGCTTGGGGCCTCCGGGAATAAAGCCTCCGTAAGTATCTCCGCCCCAGTATTCGGGCAGTGGGTTGTCAACGTCGGGCATAGGTATGTCGGGACTCTTGTCAGCATTTTTATTTGCTTCTTTCTTAAACTGCTTGACGAGTCCGATTACTATGACAGCCGCAACTAACAGAAACTTGAAGACATCTTCCATATTCTTTTTGATTTTCCACCCAAAGATAGTGCAATTATCTCTTATCTTTGCTTTTGGGCAAAGTTAATTATTTAATCTGATTACAGCCAAGGAATTGGTAATAAAAAAGGGCAGCTTCACAGCTCCCCTTAATTTTTTTAACCTAAACCTTAACTATGAAAAAATCTAATGTTTCTTTCATTCCACAAATTTGTGAATTAATTTGCTCTATGCCAAATTAACACTCGGAAAATGTTTGTTCTCTTAACATAAATTAGCTGATAAGGCGCAGATTGACAACTTGTAATGGCATTTTTCTTTCATTTCATCCGTTTATTGGGAGGGAAGAAGTATCTTTGCGCTCCGGATGACAGATACCAACTATGATATAAACTGATTTTAAACGAACTGATTATGGAAAAAGTAACGGGAGCAGACTTTAAATCTGCAACTGCTGATGACAACAAGAAGTTGTTTATCGAGACTTACGGCTGCCAGATGAATGTGGCCGACAGTGAAGTGATTGCATCCGTCATGCAGATGGCGGGATATTCGGTGGCCGACACCCTGGAGGAAGCCGATGCAGTGTTTATGAACACCTGCTCCATCCGCGACAATGCGGAGCAGAAGATTCTGAACCGTCTGGAGTTCTTCCACTCGCTCAAGAAGAAGAAACGCGGCCTGATAGTGGGTGTGCTGGGCTGTATGGCAGAGCGTGTGAAGGACGACTTAATCACCAACCATCATGTGGACCTGGTGGTGGGGCCGGATGCCTACCTTACTCTGCCCGAACTGATTGCCTCGGTAGAGGCCGGTGAGAAAGCAATGAACGTGGAGCTCTCCACCACAGAGACCTATCGGGATGTCATCCCCTCGCGTATCTGCGGAAACCACATCTCCGGCTTCGTCTCCATCATGCGTGGGTGCAATAATTTCTGTACTTACTGCATCGTTCCCTACACCCGTGGCCGTGAGCGTAGCCGTGATGTGGAAAGCATCCTCAATGAAGTGGCCGACCTCGTGGCAAAGGGTTATAAGGAAGTCACCCTGCTGGGACAGAACGTCAATTCCTACCGCTTCGAGAAGCCGGACGGAGAGACGATTACTTTTCCAATGCTGCTGCGCACCGTGGCAGAGGCAGCGCCGGGCGTACGTATCCGTTTCACTACCTCGCACCCTAAAGACATGAGCGACGAAACTCTCCAGGTCATTGCCGACATGCCCAACGTATGTAAGCACATCCACCTGCCGGTACAGAGTGGGAGCAGCCGCATCCTGAAGCTGATGAACCGCAAGTACGACCGCGAGTGGTATATGGACCGCGTGGCAGCCATCCGCCGCATCATCCCCGATTGTGGCTTATCTACGGATATATTCTCCGGTTTCCATAGTGAGACGGAGGAGGACCACCAGCTTTCCCTCTCGCTGATGGAGGAGTGCGGATACGATTCCGCCTTTATGTTCAAGTACAGCGAACGCCCCGGTACGCATGCTTCCAAGTACCTGCCGGACGATGTGCCCGAGGAGGTGAAGATTCGCCGTCTGAATGAAATCATCGCCTTACAAAACCGTCTCTCTGCCGAGGCGAATGCCCGTTGCGTGGGCAAGACGTACGAGGTGCTGGTGGAAGGTGTTTCCAAACGTAGTCGTGACCAGTTGTTCGGCCGTACGGAACAAAACCGTGTGGTGGTGTTTGACCGTGGCACGCACCGTGTGGGCGATTTTGTGATGGTGAAGGTTACCGAATCCAGTTCGGCTACGCTGAAAGGAGAAGAGGTAGCCGGCTGACGGGATAGAAAAGTCTCGATGACATCAGTATGATGACACCGGTATATAGAATAAAAGCACGAGCCGTGAGGCTCGTGCTTTTCATATTATAAACTTTAAATTTTATTCTGCCATGGCCAGAATATTCGCTACGTAGTCGGTCTTGTTGTAGCTTACCAGGGTCAATTCGGACTTTGGCGCGTCCTGATTGTAGAGTTTGTAAGCTACCGGCATGTTTTCATCGTTCAATTCATACACACTTTTCTTCATGTCTTTGTCATAAGCCTTGTGAGACTCGTTCCAACGTGCGTAGGACATGGTGATTTCATCATTGCCATATTGGTATGTCATCTTAAAGTAAGGTGTCCATTCGTCTTTTGTACCGTCCCACTTGGAGGCTTCCTTGCAGGTCAGGCGTTTCTGGTCGTCATAAGAGTATTCATAACGGATGTGCCGGTAAAGTTGTGCACCGTCTTGCTTAAAGATGGTCTTGGCAACTACTAATTCGTTTTTCACTTCTTCATTGGTGATGAAGTTGTTTTCCTGAGCTTTCACTTCTGTATTCATAACGCTTACGATAGTCATTGCTACGAATGCGACTGCCTTGAATAAATTTGTAGTTTTCATAATCTTTATTTTTAATTGTTGTTACTTACTCTGTTTCTTTTAGACGTTGTTCCCGATTAAAAAGTTGCATTCCAACTAATCTTTTTCTCAAACGCCTTCGCCTAATTATAGTCAATTCCCATGCCAAAGATTTAAGTTGTTGATAATCAATGAATAGATGCTTTCGAAAACTGTTCATTATCGGACAGTTGTCCGCTTAATATCGAACAGTTGGTCATTCGTTCCGCCGGCTGGCCGGAGCAAGTGTTTGTTTTCTTAAATCTCCTTAATGGAAACCCTATAAATCACTTTTTATTTGTTATTTTGCACCAAATTTAGGTATGGTGTGGTCTGTTTCATTCGGGCTGCACTTCCTTATTGGCAGAACGTTCGATGAATAAACTCACTATAAAAGCTTGTCCGTTATGTGGTGGAACGCATTTGGAGCGTGCCCTGACATGTGTAGACCATTATGCCTCGGGCGAAATGTTCCACTTGTGCCGCTGCCGGGATTGCGGTTTCCTTTTCACGCAAGACTTTCCCGTGGAGGCTGAAATCGGTCGTTACTACGAAACTCCTGATTACATATCACATACCGATACCCGCAAGGGGGCGATGAACTCCGTGTACCATTGGGTGCGCAACTATATGCTGGGACGCAAGGCACGCCTTGTGCTCCGTGAAGCACACCGCAAGGAGGGCAGCCTGCTGGATTTGGGTACGGGGACCGGTTACTTTGCCGATGTCATGCAGCGTCGCGGCTGGCAGGTGGAAGCTGTGGAAAAGAGTGCGCAGGCGCGTGCCTTTGCCAAAGAACACTTCAATCTGGATGTGAAACCCCATACGGCATTGAAAGATTTTGCACCGGGCAGTTTCGACGTCATCACCCTATGGCATGTCATGGAACATCTGGAACCCCTCAACGAAACGTGGGAAACCTTGCACTCCCTGCTGACTGAAAAGGGGGTGCTGATTGTAGCTGTGCCCAACTGTTCCTCCTTCGACGCAAAGAAATACGGGGCTTACTGGGCTGCCTACGATGTGCCCCGCCATTTGTGGCACTTCACACCGGGCACCATCCAGCAATTCGGTTCCAAGCATGGCTTCATCATGGCAGAGCGGCATCCCATGCCGTTCGATGCCTTCTACGTCTCCATGCTGACAGAAAAGCACATGAGGCACTCGTGTACTTTCCTGCGGGGAATGGTGACCGGTACACTGGCCTGGTTCAGCGCGTTGGTGAAGAAGGAACGCAGCAGTTCCATGATTTACGTGTTCAGGAAGAAAGGGTGAGAAAAGGGATTAGGGATTAATGATTAATAGCGACTGATTTACATAACTTGTAGCTTGTAACTCGTAACTTATAATTGGTATAATGAAAGCAAAGAATAACTCGGTATCCTATTTTGACATGCAGTTCATTACGTCCAGCATCAGTACGACGCTGGTGTTACTGCTGTTGGGGCTGGTCGTATTCTTTGTGCTCGCGGCTCATAATCTTTCCGTGTACGTCAAGGAGAACATCAGTTTCTCCGTGCTTGTCAGTGACGACATGAAGGAGAGCGACATCCTGAAGCTTCAGAAGAGGCTGGACAAGGAGGCTTTTGTGAAGCAGACGGAATACATTTCCAAGAAGCAGGCACTCCGCGAGCAGACTGAGGCGATGGGTACGGACCCGCAAGAGTTCCTCGGCTACAATCCTTTCACTGCCTCCATCGAAATCAAGCTGCATTCCGACTATGCCAATTCGGACAGCATCGCCAAAATAGAGAAACTGATTAAAAAGAATACCAATATCCAGGAAGTGCTCTACCAGAAAGACTTGATAGATGCCGTGAACGATAATATAAGGAATATCAGCTTGATGCTGCTGGGGCTGGCTGTGATACTGACGTTTATCTCCTTTGCGCTGATAAACAACACCATCCGTCTGGCTATATATTCCAAGCGTTTCCTTATCCACACCATGAAGCTGGTGGGAGCAAGCTGGGCATTCATCCGTCGTCCGTTTCTGCGGCGCAATTTCTGGATAGGTGTGCTGGCCGCTTTCATAGCCGACAGCATTCTGTGGGGAGCCGCCTATTGGCTGGTGTCCTACGAACCGGAGTTGGTCAAGGTGATTACGCCCGAGGTGATGGTGCTGGTGTCGGGTGCCGTGCTGGTGTTCGGTGTACTTATTACGTGGCTGTGCGCTTTGCTTTCCATCAACAAATATCTGAGGATGAAGGCAAGCACACTGTATTATATTTAACGCCTTGAAGTGCATAGAGAGAAAGCACTGTTATCGCAGCCTCCAAATAGTAAATTGTAAATAGTAAAATAGTAAATGTATAGATGAGTAAAGAGAAATTCGCTTTTGATAAGACCAATTTTATCCTGCTTGGCATCGGAATGGCGGTGGTTATCATTGGTTTTCTTCTGATGACCGGTCCCGCGTCTACCCCGACGACCTTTGAGCCGGACATTTTTAGTGTGAGACGCATCAAGGTGGCTCCGGTAGTTTGCCTGCTGGGGTTTGTGTTCATGATATATGCCGTGCTGCGCAAGCCTAAAAGCTGTCGTGCAGAGGAGTAAACTTTCAGACGCGGATTACACAGATGACGCAGATTGGAATATTAGAAATCCGTGTCATCTGCGTTATCTGCGTCTGAAAAATAATCAGAAAGAAAGTAGTAACAGAGCTTCCGGACAGCCCCTCCGGCAACTCAAGAACTTAAAAACTTAAACAAATTGGAATGGTTTGAAGCGCTTATCCTTGGGCTTATTCAAGGACTGACCGAATATCTGCCGGTGAGCAGTAGCGGACACCTCGCCATAGGTTCGGCATTGTTCGGTATTGAGGGAGAGGAGAATCTTGCTTTTACGATAGTGGTACATGTGGCTACGGTGTTCAGTACGCTGGTGATACTCTGGAAAGAGATTGACTGGATTTTCAAGGGACTGTTCAAGTGGCAGATGAACGAGGAGACACGTTACGTCATCAATATACTGGTATCCATGATACCTATCGGCATTGTGGGGGTATTTTTCAAGGACGAAGTAGAGGCCATTTTCGGTTCGGGACTGGTCGTTGTGGGCTGCTGCCTGCTGCTGACAGCTCTGCTGCTGTCTTTCTCCTATTATTATAAGCCGAAGCAGAAGGAGAACATCAGCATGAAGGATGCCTTTATCATCGGTCTGGCACAAGCATGCGCGGTGCTTCCGGGGCTTTCCCGTTCGGGCAGTACCATTGCAACCGGTCTGTTGCTGGGCGACAACAAGGCGAAGCTGGCACAGTTCTCTTTCCTGATGGTGATTCCTCCTATATTGGGTGAGGCGTTGCTGGATGGTATGAAGATTGTAAAAGGAGCTGCAGCCGGCACATCAGATATATCTGTATTGTCATTGGTTGTAGGTTTTCTGGCAGCTTTCATATCGGGCTGTGTAGCTTGTAAGTGGATGATTAATATTGTGAAGAAAGGTAAGTTGATTTATTTTGCTATCTATTGTGCCATAGCCGGTGCCGTTACGATAGCGTGCACATTGATGTAATTGGATGAATTTTAAAGAAGGAGAAGTATTATACTTTGATAAACCGCTGAAATGGACCTCATTTGCAGTGGTGAACAAGATAAGATACCATATTTGCCGCAAACTGGGCGTGAAGAAAATAAAAGTGGGACATGCCGGGACATTAGACCCGCTGGCTACCGGGGTGATGATTATTTGTACAGGCAAGGCAACGAAACGCATCGAAGAGTTCCAGTATCATACCAAAGAATACATTGCCACCTTGCAGTTGGGGGCTACCACACCTTCATTCGACCTGGAGAAGGAGATAGATGCTACCTATCCTACGGAACATATCACCCGCGAGTTGGTAGAGGAAGCCTTGCAGCGTTTTATCGGCAGGATAGAACAGATTCCGCCTGTTTTCTCGGCTTGTAAGGTAGATGGTAAACGCGCTTATGATTTGGCTCGAAAAGGTGAGGATGTGGAGTTGAAAGCCAAGACGTTGATTATAGACGAGATAGAGTTGCTGGAATGTAATCTGCCTGAGATTAAAATCAGGGTAGTGTGCAGCAAGGGCACTTATATCCGTGCATTGGCCCGTGATATTGGCGAAGCTTTGAATA
>OHVZ01000599.1_pt1 | contig 15445 bp, 13 predicted proteins | sample 1579561 | NCBI WGS metagenome assembly OHVZ01 (sample SAMEA3882547, study PRJEB24775) | human gut metagenome | biome: human-associated habitat; feature: intestine environment; material: feces | place: Netherlands | collected 2009/2010
TACAGAGTGAGAAATTTGTGGAGGACACCTTCGACGGTTCCCTTCCCGCGTTTCTTGCCGCCTTTACCACGCGGAAAGCTCTTTCGGAGAAGGACATTGCGGAAATTCAGCACATGATCGACCGCTGCGGAAAGGAGTGAGCCAAGGCTCCCTGCTGGTAAAAAAGTAATTCACAATTTTTCTTGGAACAGGCATGATTTCGGTCATGCCTGTTCTGCTTTTGTCAGTACATCCACGGGAATAAAGCCGATGAGGTCGTAGGAGATATGAATCTTCTGCTTTCTCTTGCCGCTGGACTTGTCGGGTGCTTCTACATAAACCGCCTTGACAAGCTCTCTGAGAGCGTAAGGGGTAAGTTCCGTAAGCTCGCTGTTTCTCTTTACCCTTTGGATAAACTGTTCCAAATTTTCTGCCTGTCGTTACGCTCCTACGGAGCTAATCTTGCTTTTTGCAGAAGTTTTATGTATGCCCGATGACTAATTGCAGCTATTCTTTAATATACGCATCTTGCAATTTCTTAAATGTCGATGATTTTATTAGATACAAATCACCACAACTACGTGTCATAGCAATGTAATTCTCAATAAAAACGGATGGAGTGACTGCATGGACTCAACTTCTGTATTGACAACAGAAAAGCGGCATTTTACCAAAGGCAACCACACCGAATTCAGCATTGATCTCGCCATAGTATTCAACGATCGTAATGGTTGGCATAGATTGATTCATGAGAAAACCGGGGTTACTGCTTGGGACAGGTATTACTGGAATTCAGTGCCCGATTCAAGGAATTTGTTTGATAAAGTTGCAGCCATCAAAGACGAACATCTTTGGGACGAAGTAATTGATGAATATCTTGAAAAGAAAAACATGTATCTTCGTCGGCAAGATTATAATCATCCGTCATTTAACGTTTACGTCGAAACCGTAAATCAAGTTTTTAATAAATACTTCGATTGAATACCCTTATCCTCGGAGCCGGTCACGCCTGCTCCGTTTCTTCCTCAAAAAAATCTTCAAAAAGACCTTATGACATTTTTCGCGGTCAGAATTACTAAGCACAGCGGGCTGGACGGCGACTATCGCATGCTGTTGCGGGGAAGTTCTCTTTATGCTACGACTTCACCTTTTACTCGCAGGAGGGGAACGACGGCTTCGGCAGCGACATCGGCTGGACGTGTCCCTCCGGCTCCCAGCTGACGCAGGAGGTATGGGCGTGGCAGGGTCATACGGATAAGCCCGCTCTGGCCACTCTGGAGCTGCACGCCAACAGCAGTCAGGAGGACTATTGGGGCGCGGCGACCTTCACCTGGTGGTACGAAAGTGACTTCGTCACACCGGAGGAGGTCTATGAAGGCGAATGGGGGCTGACCGCCAACGGGGAATACTCCGGCGTACTGATGCTGGATATGACCCGCACCGGCGGCAAGAGATACACGCCCGGCGAGACGGAACGGATCATCCACGATGGCTTCATCGTGCAGGTTCCCATGGCCTTCGAGGACTACACCTATCTGTCCGTCGACAAGGGACAGCACGGCTCCTATCTGCCCATTCAGATGGAGCCGGACACGGTGATCTACTTCTATCCCTGGTAGGGCATATAAGCGACAAAGCGATCTGGCGGCGGGCAGATACTGTCCGCCGCCCTTTGTATCCTGAAAACCACTCACTGGGCGAGTGGTTTTCAATATACAAAAAGGGAAGGCCCGTACGGGCCTTCCCTTGCTTTTCATTGATCGGTACGCGGGCAGACTGCTGCCCGCGGGACGGTCATTTGCGTTTGGCGGAGTCCACCACCACCGCCTGGGCGGCGGCCAGCTTCAGGTCGTGGCGCAGGCGCAGGGGCGGCAGCTGCTGGCGCAGCAGCTCCACGGACAGGCCGTACTGCTTGGACAGCTCGGCGTACTTGGCGTCCACGTCCGCCTCGGTGATGTCGATTCCCTCACGGTGGGCGATCTCGGTCATGGCCAGCTCATAGCGCGCCGCCGCGGCGGCCTGCTCGCGGGCGTGGTCACGCAGCTGCTCCATCGTGGTGTTCCCCATCTCCAGATACTGCTCCAGGGACACGCCCTGGGCCTGCAGGTGGCCGCGCAGCTCGTTGATCAGCCCGTCCAGCTGGTTCTCCACCATGGCGGCGGGAATGGTAACGGTCATGGCCTCCGTCACCTGGCGGATCAGGTCATTGGCGAACTGCTCGGCGGCCTGGGCCTGCTTTTTCTGCACCGCCGTCTCCATGACGGCCCGGCGCAGGGCAGAGACATCGGCAAAGCCCTGCCGGCGGGCGAAATCATCGTCCCACTCCGGCATGGCCCGCCGGGTGATCTGGTGGACCTTGATATGGAACACCGCGTCCTTGCCGGCCAGCTCCGGGACGTACTCCGTGGGGAAGGTGACCTTTACGTCGCGCTCCTCGCCCACGGCGGCGCCGGCCACCTGCTCCTCAAAGCCGGGAATGAAGTAGCCGCTGCCCAGCAGCAGAGGATACTGCTCGCCCTTGCCGCCCTCAAAGGGCACGCCGTCCACAAAGCCCTCGAAGTCCAGCGTCACCTCGTCGCCCATGGCGGCTCTTTCCGGATGCTGCACATCGGGGTTGGCCCGGGCGTACTCGTCCAGGGCGGCCTCGGTATCGTCATTGCTCAGCTCCACCTGGGGATAGACGGCGGACAGGCCCTTGTACTGGCCCAGCTCCACCTCCGGGTACAGATCGATAACGGCGGCGAAGGTGTAGCCGTCGGGGCCGATGGTCTCCACCGACAGGGTGGGGGTCCCGGCGATCTGGATATCGCTCTGGCTGATGGCCTCCACCAGCGCCTGGGGATAGGTGTCGTTGACGGCCTCCTGGTACAAAAACTCGGGGCCGTAGGCCTGTTCCAGGTTTTCACGGGTAGGCTCGCCGGCCACGGGGCAAACGGACTTGACGCCCTGATAGCATTTGGCCAGGGACGCCTGCCAGGTGTCCTTGTCCACGGCGATAGTCAGGCGCACCTGGCGCTGTTCGGGAAGCTCCTCCCGCTTGATGATCTGCATGGCAGTTCCTCCTGTGTCTGTATTGGAGACAGTATACTATACGCCGCCCCGGTTTGTCCAGTCCGTTCAACACCTGCGGTGATTTGCCTGAGTTGTAAAAATTCTGTGATATTTGTAGGGCGGGGGTTGCCTTTGCCGGGGCGGTTCTGGTACAATACGGGATACGAAATCATCAAGTCTGTCGGAGGGATCGTATGCAGGCGATCAAGCAATTCTTCAAGACCCATCCCCACGCCTGGTGGGGCGCGTATCTGCCGGTCTATCTGGCGATGTTTTTTACCATCGAGCACTTTATTACCGATAACTACTGGGCCACACAGACGGTGCTGGACACCTATATCCCCTTCTGCGAGTGGTTCATCTTCCCCTATGTGTCCTGGAGCCCGCTGCTGGTGGTGCTGGGCATCTATCTGATCCTGAAGGACGCCGAGGGCTTCCGCCGGTATATGTGGTTCATCATGGTGACGTTCACAACGGCGGTGGTGTTCTGCATTCTGGTGCCCAACGGGCAGGATCTGCGTCCGGCGGTGATGGCGCACCACAATGCCGCCACCTGGCTGGTGGAGTACACCTATTCCATCGACACCAACACCAACGTCTTCCCCAGTGTGCATATTCTGGGCTGCATGGCGGCTGTGGCGGCGGTGTGGCACACGCCGGGACTGCGGAAGCCCGGCTGGCGCTGGGGCGTAACGCTGTACGCTATCCTCATCATGGCGGCCACCGTGTTCGTCAAGCAGCACGCGGCCATCGATGTGCTGGCCGGACTGCTGACCGGCGCCATCGCCTATGTGTTCGTGTATGTCATCGTTGGCCGGCGCCGCGACAGGCGGCTGGGCCGGGATTGCTGAAAAAGCGCCCTGCGGGGCGCTTTTTTGCGGCCTTTTTGCGGCGGCAACTTGACAAGTCACATGGCGGCGGGTAAAATGTGAAGTTGGCACACACCCTATATACTAACAAAGGAATGGTATGAAGCTATGGCTAAGGATCAGAGAAATGTAGAGGCGATCACCCCCATGGAGGAGGATTTCGCCAAGTGGTATACGGATATCTGCCTGAAGGCGGAGCTGGTGGACTACGCCAGCGTCAAGGGCTTTCTGATCCTTCGACCTTACGGCTATGCCATTTGGGAGAATATCCAGAAGTACATGGACGCGGAGTTCAAGAAGACCGGCCACGTGAACGTGGCCATGCCGGTGCTGATTCCCGAGAGCCTGCTGAAGAAGGAGGGTGAGCTGGTGGCCGGCTTCGCCCCGGAGGTGGCCTGGGTCACCCATGGCGGCAGCGAACAGCTGGAGGAGCGTCTGGCCTTCCGCCCCACGTCCGAGACTATGTTCTGCGACCACTGGAGCCACGTGCTGCACAGCTACCGTGAGCTGCCCATGCTGTACAACCAGTGGTGCTCCGTCATCCGCTGGGAGAAGACCACCCGCCCGTTCCTGCGGAGCCGCGAGTTCTGGTGGCAGGAGGGCCACACCATCCACGAGACGGCCGCCGAGGCCGAGGCCGAGACGGAGCAGCAGCTGAACTGCTACGCCGACGTGTGCAAAAACGCGCTGGCCATGCCCGTGGTGAAGGGCCGCAAGACCGACAAGGAGAAGTTCGCCGGCGCCGAGGCCACCTACACCATCGAGTGCATGATGAAGGACCACAAGGCCCTGCAGTCCGGCACCAGCCACTTCTTCGGCGACAAATTCTCCCGCGCCTATGACGTGACGTTCACCGGCCGGGACAATACCCTGCAATATCCCTTCCAGACCAGCTGGGGCGCGTCTACCCGCCTGATCGGCGCTATCATTATGACCCACAGCGACAACCACGGTCTGGTGCTGCCCCCGGTCATCGCCCCCACGCAGGTGGTGGTCATTCCCATCGCCCAGCACAAGGAGGGCGTGCTGGAGGCCGCCGCCGCCCTGCGCGACCGTCTCAGCGCCGCGGGCATCCGCGTCAGCATGGACGACAGCGACCAGTCCGCCGGCTGGAAGTTCGCCCAGTACGAGATGAAGGGCGTGCCCCTGCGTGTGGAGATCGGCCCCAAGGACATGGAGAAGGGCCAGTGCTGCATCGCCCGCCGCGACACCGGCGAGAAGACCTTTGTCCCCCTGACGGAGCTGGAGAGCGCCGTGAAGCAGCTGCTGCAGGACGTCCACGACAACCTGTACGCCATGGCGGAAAAGAACCTGGAGGACAACACCTTCGATATGACCTCCTGGGAGGAGGTCAGGGAGATGGCCCAGGGCAAGGGCGGCTTCGCCCGTACCAAGTGGTGCGGCAGCCTGGAGTGCGAGCTGGCCATGAAGGAGAAGGCCGGCGTGTCCAGCCGCTGCATGCCGCTGAAGCAGTCCGGCACCACCGGCAAGTGCGTGGTGTGCGGCAAGGCGTGCACCACCGACATCTACTGGGGCGTGGCGTACTAAGAAGAATCAAAAAAGAACAGTCCGTGAAGGACTGTTCTTTTTTTGCTATGCTTTCTCCCAGTCCGCGGTGAGGGTGACAGAGACGGTGGTACGCCAGTCCGTTTCGCCGTCGGCGGTTTCGGCAAAGAAGGCGGAGGCGGGCAGAAGGTCCACCCTCTCCCCTGCCGCGTTCAGCCAACCGGCGAAGCGATAGCCGTCGCGCACCGGCTGCGGGTAGGCGCACAGGTACACGTTGCCGCCGGAGGCCATAGGCACCGCCGCCTCATAGGTAACGGCAGTGACTCCGTCGTCCAGGGTCAGGGACCAGGGATAGCGGCTCTGCTCCGTCCGCCGCCAGGCGGCGCGGAGTACGATCGACCTCTCCCCTGTATCTCCGGGTCTGATGGACGCCGCGAAGTCCGCTGTCAGGGGGTCCGGCACCGTCGTCCAGACCTTTCCGCCGGCGGTGTCATACCGGCCCGCCCAGCCCAGGAACGCATAGCTGCCATCGGACGGCGTCTCCGGCTGGGGCAGCGCCAGGGGCGTATCGGACAGCGCGGCCATGTCCACGGTACCCTCGGCCAGGATCAGGGGCACGCCGCTGTCGTCGAAGGTATCGTTGTATATGGTATAGTGCAGAACACCGGCAAGGGGCTCCGGCTCCGGTTCCGGCGGAACATACGGCTCCTGCTGGACCGGCGGGGTGTCCGGCGTTGCGGGGACGGGATCCTCCGCTGTGCCTCCGCCGGTGACGGCCACCGCCGTCATGGCCGACAGGCCCACCAGCATAATGGCGATCTTTTTCCACTTGGCGGCCTTCTTTTTCAGCGCGGCGGCACTTTCCGCGGCGGAGGCCTCGCCGGGAAGGACGGTGTCCGGCGGCAGGATCTCCGGCGGGAGGGCAGCGCACTCCGGTGGAGGGGCGGCGTGCTCCTGCGCCAGGGTGAACTCCTTGTTCTTCTCTTCCATGGCTTATTTCATGTGTACGTCCATCTGAGGGAAGGGGCACTCCACGCCCAGACGGCGGAAGCCCAGCAGCAGCTCACGGTTCAGGGCGCGGGCGCCGGCGTAGATGTTCTTCTCCGCCACCTTCACCCAGAAGCGCAGGACGATGCCGGAGGCGTCCAGCGTCTGGACGCCCAGGTACTGGGGCGTATCCAGCATCACGTCGCCCCGGGCGCGGAAAATCTCCTCCAGCAGGGCGGGCAGCTGCGCCTCCAGCTTCTCCAGGTCCGTCTCATAGGGGATGGAGATATCGCTGACAGACCAGGAGTTGTTATCGGAACGGTTGAGGATATTCTTCATCTCCGAGTTGTTGATGATCTTCACATTGCCGCCGCCGTCGGTGATGGAGGTGGTGCGGATTCCGATCTTGGTGACCACGCCCCGGAAACCGTTGACCTCCACGATGTCGCCCACGTTGTACTGGTTCTCCAGCAGCATGAAGGCGCCGATGACCACGTCAGCGATGAGACTCTCGGCGCTGAAGCCGACCACCAGGGCCAGCACGCCGACGCTGGCGATGATGGTGCCCACGTTAACGCCCAGCAGGGACAGACTCTGGCAGACGATGATGATGCCGGCCACATATTTGACCAGGCTGCTCAGCAGCGACAGCACAGACCCGCCGCGGTGGGTGCGGGGCTTGATACCGTGCAGAATGAAGATGACCAGGTTGGACACCAGCAGCACCAGCAGGACCATGACAGCCAGCTTCAGCAGTGCGGTGAGCTTCAGAGAAAAAACAGCCTTCAGCTCCGTGAAGTCAACGATGTCGGTGAAATAGCCCAGGGCCACCACCGCCGCGAGAAGCAGCAGGTAGACAAGCATACGCACAGGTGACTTTTTTGTGCCATCGGATCTCATATCAAGTGACCTCCCCTTTTCATTTGTGTCGATGATATATTACCACAAAGTGACAGAAAGTGCAACGAAATACCGGCTGTGTCCACTGGCGGAAAGCGGAAATGCGCCGCAAAATGCACGGAAAACGGCGGCGCGGTACCGGGAATGACCGGTGGACGGATTTTTTACAAAAGAGCTCTTGACAACGGCGCCGCAAGGTATTATAATCGGCGCTCTGAGAGAGATAATTGTCTATACTATACAAAAGAAGGGAGAGATTTCTGTGAAAACAGCACATAAAAGAAGGGAGCCCATCGACCTGACCCAGGGGCCGTGCTGGAAGGTGATCCTCCTGTTTTCTCTGCCGGTGATCCTGTCCTACCTTTTGCAGCAGGTGTACTCCATCAGCGACGCGGCCATCGTTGGTCAGACGCTGACCGCCGCCGAGGTGGCCGGCGTCAACGATACCAATTCTCTGGTGTTCATCTTTTTGCAGTTCGCCTTCGGCGTCAGCGCAGGCTTCTGCGTCATCACGTCCTACTATGTGGGCATGCACGACGAACGGGGCGTGCGGCGCTCGCTGGCCACGCAGCTGCTGCTGTCCGCCGCGCTGACGGTGGTGCTGACGGCGCTGGCGCTGGTGCTGCTGGATCCCATGCTGGCGTGGATCAACGTGACGCCCGCCCACCACGAGGTGTACACCGCGGCGCACACCTACTGCGCCATCATCTTCGCCGGTATCGGCGCGCAGCTGTTTTACAACTTCATCTGCTCCTTCCTGCGCGCCATGGGCGATTCCGTGACACCGCTGCTGTTCCTGCTGTTCTCCACGGTGCTGAACGTGGGGCTGGATCTGGCGTTCATTCTGGTGTTCCGCTGGGGCGTGGCGGGCGCAGCCCTTGCCACGGTGCTGGCGCAGCTGGTCAGCACCATCGGCTGCTTTATCTACGCCTTTGTGCGCTATCCGGTGCTGCGTCTGCACAGGGCCGACTGGCACATCACCATGATGGATGTGAAACGGCACCTGGTCCGCGGCATCCCCCTGGGCCTGCAGTTCTCCGTGCTGGCGGTGGGCATCATCGTCATGCAGGGCGGCGTGGTGCAATTCGATATGCGGGACGGTGTGATGGTGTCCAATGCGGCGCAGAATGGCTTTGGCGCAGCCAACCGGCTGTTCAATCTGGTGGCCACGCCCATGAACGCGCTGGGCGGCGCCATGACCAGCTTCACGGCGCAGAATCTGGGCGCAGGTCAGTACGACCGCATTCGCCGGGGCACGCTGCAGGCGCTGGGCATGGTGTCCATTCTGGCGATTCTGGCGGCGGGCACGGGTCTGCTGCTGACAAGGGGCGACTTCTGCTACCATGTGTTCCTCAGCGCCGACAAGGTGACGCCGGACGCGGTGCGCTACGGCAACTCGCTGCTGTATGTGGACTTCTCCATGTACCTGTTTCTGGGCTTCGTCTTTGTGGTGCGCAACTGCGTGCAGGGCATCGGGCGCAGCGGCTTCGTGCTGGGCGCAGGCGCGGCAGAGCTGGTGGCGCGTATCACCGTGTGTCTGGTGCTGCCGGGGCTGCTTGCCGGCGGCGCCGTCAGCGCCGATGCACCGGCCATGGCCTTCTACGCCCTCTGCGCCGCCGACCCCATGGCGTGGATCGCGGCGGATACGGTGCTGTGCATGCCCTTCTTCCGCAACATACTCAAGAAGAACTATGGCTACCTGCGCAGTGGCCGCGTATAAGAGCATAAGAACCTAAAAGGGAGCACCGCTGCGGCGGTGCTCTTTTTTGATGGCCGCAGATCGGGACGCCGCGGGACGCCGTTCCCTGCGCAGGCAGTCTTCTGACGTTTCCTTTGAAGAAACTTTCACGCTTTAAATCTATCGGTTTGTGTTGTAAATAACGTTAAAAACCAGGCAATTTACGATAATTTCCTCTTATGAAAACAATCTTTTTTCTTATGTTGACTTTTGGTGGATTTTGTGTCATTCTTTTGTTTAACTTATAATTTCCAAGCGCTGCGCGGACACGCTTCCGCGCAGTGCAGACGGAAGGAGTGACCCCCTTGAGCAGACTCGACATCAAGAACCCAAGCCGCGCCCAGACCGTGGTGGATAATCTCTACCGGGACGTGGAGCGCCGCATCGCCGCCAGTCCTCCGGGCCTCTGTCCGGTGGATATGTCCCTGTCGTTTTTGCAGCTGTGCCACGCCCAGTCCTGCGGCAAGTGCGTGCCCTGCCGTATCGGTCTGGGGCAGCTGAGCAAGCTCATCGCCACCGTGCTGGACGGCACCGCCGACATGGGCACCCTGGCCATTATCGAGAAAACGGCGCGGACCGTGGTGAACACCGCCGACTGCGCCATCGGGCGCGACGCCGCCCGACTGGTGCTGGACGGGCTGGAGGGCTTCCGGGATGACTACGAGGAACACATCCTGCACCACCGCTGTCTGGCGGGCTTGCAGCTGCCGGTGCCCTGCGTGGCCCTGTGTCCCGCCGGTGTGGACGTACCCGGCTATATGGCCCTGATAGGCGAGGGACGCTGCGCCGATGCGGTGCGGCTGATCCGTAAGGACAATCCCTTCCCCGTGGCCTGTGCTTACATCTGCGAGCACCCCTGCGAGGCGCGGTGCCGCCGGAACATGATCGACGACGCCATCAACATCCGCGGGCTGAAGCGCTACGCCGTGGACACTGCCGGAGACGTGCCCCAGCCGCCCTGCGCGCCGCCCACCGGCAAGAAGGTGGCCATTATCGGCGGCGGGCCCAGCGGCCTGAGTTGCGCCTATTACCTGGCCCTGATGGGTCACAAGGTGACGGTATTCGAGGAACGGGAGAAGCTGGGCGGTATGCTGCGCTACGGCATCCCCAACTACCGCTTCCCCCGGCACCTGCTGGACGCGGAGATCGCCTCCATCCTCTCTTTGGGCATTGAGGCACACACCGGCGTGACCGTGGGCACCCAGCTGTGGATAGAGGACCTGCTGAAGGAGTATGACTGCCTGTACATCGCCATCGGCGCCCATCAGGACAAGAAAGTGGGCATCCCCGGCGAGGACAGCAAGAACGTGATGTCCGCGGTGGAGATGCTGCGCTCCATAGGCGACGACGTGATGCCGGACTTCACCGGCAAGCGGGTGGTGGTCATCGGCGGCGGCAACGTGGCTATGGACGTGACCCGCAGTTCTATCCGCCTGGGGGCGGAGAAGGTGACGTGCGTGTACCGCCGCCGCATCGAGGACATGACCGCCCTGCCGGACGAGGTGACGGGCGCCATGGCCGAGGGTGCAGAGATCGCCGCCCTGATGGCCCCCTCCCACATCGAGGCCGACGAGGATGGCAATGCCGCCGCGCTGTGGGTGCAGCCCCAGATCATTGGCGAGGCGGATAAGTCCGGGCGGCCCCGGCCCAACAAGGCCGACCTGCCGGAGGTACGCATCCCGGCGGATATCATCGTGGTGGCCATCGGCCAGGGCATCGAGATCCAGGGCTTCGAGCAGGCGGGCGTACCCATCAAGCGCGGCACGTTCGTAGCGGGACTGTCCGGTCAGGTGGGCGACATGGATAACGTATTCGCCGGTGGTGACTGCGTCACCGGGCCGGCCACCGCTATCCGCGCCATTGCCGCCGGCAAGGTGGCGGCGGCCAACATCGACGAGCACCTGGGCTTCCAGCATGAGATCAAGGTGGAGCTGGACATCCCGGCACCGCGGCTGAACAACCGCGCACCCCACGGACGCATCAACACCACGGAACGCGAGGCCTGCGAGCGCCGGTGCGACTTTGAGGATATCGAGTGCGGGCTCACCGAGGAGGGCGCGCGAACCGAGGCGTCCCGCTGCCTGCGGTGCGACCACTACGGCTACGGCATTTTCCGGGGAGGGAGGAACGAAAAATGGTAACTCTGACCATCGACGGGCGGACCGTATCGGTGCCGGAAGGCACCACCATTCTGGAAGCGGCCCAGACCCTGCGGATCAGCATCCCCACCCTGTGCTATCTGAAGGACATCAACGAGATCGGCGCGTGCCGCATCTGCATGGTGGAGGTGGAGGGCTATGCACGGCTGGTGCCCTCCTGCGACAGCGCTGTCAGCGAGGGCATGGTGGTGTACACCAGCTCACCCCGTGTCCGCGAGGCCCGGCGAGTCAATCTGCGGCTGCTGCTGAGCCAGCATGAGACGAAGTGCACCAAGTGCACCCGCAGCGGCAACTGCAAGCTCCAGCAGCTGACCAACGACTATAACCTGCTGGGCGACCACTATATCGACGACCTGAAAAACATCCCCACGGACTACTCCAATCCGGTGGTGCGTATCGAAAACCGCTGCGTGAAGTGTATGCGGTGCATCCAGGTATGCGAAAAGATCCAGGGCATGGGCATCTGGGACCTGATGGGCACCGGTACTCGCACCACCGTGGGCGTGGCCCACACCAGGACCCTGGGCGAGAGCGACTGCACCTTCTGTGGCCAGTGCATCACCCACTGTCCCGTGGGCGGTCTGCAGGAGCACGACGACACCGGCAAGGTGTTCGATGCGCTGGCGAACAAGGACCGGATCACCGTGGTGCAGGTCGCACCGGCGGTGCGGGCGGCCTGGGCAGAGTTTTATCATCTGGACCCCAAGTTTGCCACGGCGGAGCGCATGGTGACGGCGCTGAAGACCATGGGCTTCGACTATGTATTCGACACAGACTTCGCCGCCGACCTGACCATCATGGAGGAGGGCAGTGAGTTCATCGAGCGCTTTACCCACCGGAACAAATACCACTGGCCCATGTTCACCAGCTGCTGTCCCGGCTGGGTGCGGTTCCTGAAGGGACAATTCCCGTCATATACGGAAAACCTGTCCACCGCCAAGAGCCCCCAGCAGATGTTCGGTGCCGTCGCCAAGAGCTACTTTGCCCAGAAGATCGGCGTGGACCCCAAGAAGCTGTTTGTGGTGTCCATCATGCCCTGCACCGCCAAGAAGGCGGAGTGTGCGCTGCCCACCATGAAGGACGAGCAGGGAGACCCGGACGTGGATGTGGTGCTGACCACCCGCGAGATCGTGCGGATGCTGCGGGGCGAACAGATCAATCCCGCGGTGCTGCCAGAAACACCCTTTGACAGTCCGCTGGGCACCGGCACCGGCGCGGCGGTGGTCTTCGGCGCCACCGGCGGCGTGATGGACGCGGCTCTGCGGAGCGCGTACTATCTCATTACCGGCAAGGAACCGAAGCCGGACGCCTTCTCCGCCGTACGCGGTATGGACAGCTGGAAGGAGGCCGTATTCACCATCCCCGGCGCGGGCAACGTCCGCGTGGCAGTGGTCAGCGGACTGGGCAACACCCGTAAGCTGATGCACGCCATCGACGAGGGCGATGTGGATTACGACTTCGTTGAGGTAATGGCCTGTCCCGGCGGGTGCGCCGGCGGCGGCGGACAGCCCATACACGACGGGCAGGAGCTGGCGGCATATCGCGGCGATATCCTGTGGAGCATCGACAAGAGTGCCAAGGTGCGGTTCTCCCACCGGAACAAGGACGTGCAGGCGCTGTACCGGGAATTCCTGAAAGCTCCGCTGGGCGAAAAGTCCCACCATCTGCTGCACACCGACCACAACGGCTGGAAGATGCCCAACGAAAAGTAAAAGGAAGGCCCTCGCGGGCCTTCCTTTTTATGAAGCGCTTGCAAAAGAGGACCGCCGGCGGCGGTCCTCTTTTTTCTGTATTTTACTCGCCCATGGGCGCGCCGCAGTGGGGGCAGAACTTGCTGTCGCTGGCGGCGCCGCAGACGGGGCAGACCTTGAAAGTCACCTCAGACTCGTCCACCGCCGGCTCGTCCTTCCGGGGCTTGCTGGCCTCCAGCTGGGCGATACGCTCCTTGCTGGCGTTGACGGCAGCCACCACGTCCTTGACGGCGTCGGGGACGTCGCTCTGGTGCTCCGCCACGAACCACTCGCCGATGGCGCGGTAGTTCTTCTCCAGCTCGCGCTGCTCGTTCATAATAGCCATATTGGTCTTGGCGGTGTCACTGAGGGTCTGAGCCTTGTCCGCGGCCACTTCGGCCAGGTCCTTGGCCTTGTCCACGGCGATGCCGGCGTACTCCTGCGCCTTCTTGCTGATGTCATTGAGAATACCCATAGATAATAGCTCCTTTCCATATCTCCCGGCTCTCCCGCCGCGTACACACGCGGGACAGTGCACGGCATATATTCCTGTTGACGCCAGTATAGCGCGTTTTTTCAGCGGTTGCAAGCGCTATATGGCGAAATTTACACACTGTTTACTTAATGCTCTATCCAGTCAGCGGCCCGGGAAACAGCCCGTTTCCACAGACGGTAATAGGCGTCGCAGTCCGCCTGCGGGCGCTCCGGCAGGAACATCCTCTGGCTGCGGCGCAGGGCGGCGATCTCGTCCATATCCCGCCAGAATCCGCAGCTCAGCCCCGCCAGCGCCGCCGCGCCGAAGGCGGTGGTCTCCACCATCTCCGGCCGATCCACAGGGATACGCAGCAGATCTGCCTGCATTTGCAGCAGCACATCAGAAACGCTGGCCCCGCCGTCCGCCCGCAGAAGGGCAATATCGCAGCCGGCATCCTGGCGCATGGCCAGCATCAGGTCTGTGACCTGGGCAGCGATACAGCTGAGCACCGCCCGGGCGATGTGCGCCCGTCCTGTGCCCCGGGTGACGCCCAGAATAGCGCCCCGGGCATACATATCCCAGTAAGGCGCACCCAGGCCCGTGAAGGCCGGTACCACCACCACGCCGCCGCTGTCCGGCACTGTGGCGGCCAGCACGTCGATCTCCGGCGCCGAGGAAATGATACCCAGCTCATCCCGCAGCCACTGGATGGTGCTGCCGGCGTTGAACACACTGCCCTCCAGGGCATAGGTGGTCTTTCCGTCCACCTGCCAGGCCACGGAGGTCAGCAATCCGGCGCGGGAGCGCACAGGCTTTTCGCCCACGTTCATCAGGGTGAAGCAGCCGGTGCCGTAGGTGTTCTTGGCTTCGCCGGGAGCGAAGCAGGTCTGGCCGAACAGGGCGGACTGCTGATCGCCCGCCGCGCCGCAGACCGGGACGCCCGCCAGGGACTCCAGCTCCGGGATACCGGGCTGCACCGTGCCGTAGACGGCGCTGTTGGGCACGGGCTGCGGCAGCATGGCCGTAGGGACCCCCAGAATGCCGCACAGCTCCTCATCCCAGGCCAGGCGGTGGATATCAAAAAGCATGGTGCGGCTGGCGTTGGCGTAGTCGGTGACATGCCGGCCGGTGAGCTTCCAGATCAACCAGCTCTCCACGGTACCGAACAGCACCTCGCCCCGTTCGGCCCGGCGGCGGACGCCGGGCACATTGTCCAGTATCCAGCGGATCTTGCTGCCGGAGAAGTAGGCGTCGATCAGCAGCCCCGTGGCCGAGCGGATGCGCTCCTCCAGCCCCCGGCGCTTCAGCTCCTCACACAGCTCCGCCGTCCGGCGGCACTGCCAGACGATGGCGTTGTATACCGGCCGGCCGGTGGTCTTGTCCCAGAGGATGGTGGTCTCCCGCTGGTTGGTGACGCCGATGCCGGCCACCTCCCCCTCCAGCCCGGCTGCGGCCTGGGCCGCCGCCCGGCGCTCCGTCTCCCAGATCTCCATGGGGTCATGCTCCACCCAGCCGGGCTGGGGATAGAGCTGGCGGAAGGGAAACTGGGCCTTGGACACAATGTCGCCCCGGCGGTCAAACACGATGGCCCGGGAGCTGGTGGTCCCCTGGTCCAGCGCCAGAATATAGGTTCCCATAGAAGTCTCCTCTTTCTTTTTGTTTCAGAGTATGCTAATATAGGGTATTATAACACAGAAAGGACAGGATTACCATGACGGATTTCCAGGAATTTACCTTTCTTTCCAGCGACGGCCACACCCAGCTCCACGGGGCACAGTGGACCCCGGCGGACCGGGAGCCCATTGCCGTTTTACAGATCGCCCACGGCGTGGCGGAGCACATCCTGCGGTATGACGATTTTGCCCGGTATCTCAATGATCGGGGCATCCTGGTGGCGGGACACGACCACCTGGGCCACGGCAAGTCCCTGCCGGAGGGCGGCACGCCGGTGTATTTCGGTGACGGCAACACATGGAACACCCCGGTGGACGATATCTACGTGCTGCACACCAAGCTGAAGGAGCAGTAACCCCACCTGCCGCTGCTGCTGA
>OHVZ01000602.1_pt1 | contig 15412 bp, 11 predicted proteins | sample 1579561 | NCBI WGS metagenome assembly OHVZ01 (sample SAMEA3882547, study PRJEB24775) | human gut metagenome | biome: human-associated habitat; feature: intestine environment; material: feces | place: Netherlands | collected 2009/2010
TAAATTACAATACAGATGTTTAGAACAAAAAAACACTATTTACGTTAATAATGTAAATTTTTCAATAAAATAACTTTTTATTTTACGCTTATAGTGTTATAATAGGTACATGGAAATGCAAGAAAATACATAAGCAAATTCCATAAGCTCTTTGAAAACTACATATTAATAGCTGATATAGAATGCCTCCCTCGGCATTGTATATAAATTAATTTTAAAAGGAGGAACATAAAATGTCCCCAGCAATCAAATGTCTTATTTTGTTGGCAGTAGTTGCATTATTCTTTGTAACCGAACTTATACCTCTCGCAGTTACTGCTACCGGCGCAGCTATCGCATGCGGCCTCTTAGGCTTGATTCCTGCAAAACAAGTATTCAGCGGTCTGTCTAACTCCACCGTTGTTCTGTTCGCAGGCATGTTCGTAGTTGGCGCTTCCATGTTCTACACCGGCCTTGCACAAGCAATCGGTAATACCGTAGTTAAAATGTGCGGCACAGGCGAAAACAGCCTGATGTTCGGCCTGATGCTCGTTGGTACCGTACTGTCCGCAGTATTGTCCAACACCGGTACCGCAGCTTGCTTACTTCCTGTAGCACTTGGTATCTGCTCCGCAGCTAAGATTCCTGCTTCCCGTCAGTTAATGCCGTTGGCATTCGCTTGCGGTTGGGGCGGTATCATCACCATGGTAGGTACTCCTCCTAACATCATCGCTACCGGTGCTATGACCGCTGCTGGTCTTGAGCCTTTCGGTTTCTTCGAATTCGCTTGGATCGGTGTTCCTATCTCTATCGCTGGTATGCTCTACATGATGTTCCTGGGCAAATATCTGCTCCCGAACAAACAACTCGATGCTGACCAAGAAATCGAGCAAGAAATCGAAGCAAATGAAACCTCCAAATCCAAACAAATCGTTTCCGGCGTTATCCTGCTGGCAGTTGTTCTGGTAATGGCTCTTGGCATTAAAGGTATCACTTTGGAAATGGCAGCAATCATCGGTGCTCTGGTTTGCGTACTGACCGGTTGCCTGACTGAAAAACAAGCTTATGCATCCATCGACTGGGTAACTATTTTCCTGTTCGCTGGCATGATGCCTGTATCCTCCGCTATGGATAAAACCGGCGCTGGTAAACTCATCGCTGAATGGACTGTTAGCCTGATGGGCGGCTCTCCTTCTCCGCTGGTTGTAACTGGTGTACTGTTTGTACTGTCCTGCGGCCTGACTCAGTTCATGTCCAACACCGCATCCGCAGCTCTGCTGTGCCCGATCGGTATTGCAATCTCCAAAAACCTGGGCGCTGACCCGAAAGCAGTTCTGATGGCTATCGCTGTTGCAGCATCCTGCGCATTCGCAACTCCGGTAGGTACTCCTCCGAACACTCTGGTACTTGGCCCTGGCGGATACAAATTCATGGACTATGTAAAAGCTGGTACCGGCCTGGTTCTGGTAGCTTTCGTAGTATCCTTGGTTGTTATCCCGATGGTATGGCCGTTCTTCCCTGGCAAATAATTTGTTAGGTTAGACGCTTACAAGCAAATCAATCCCCGTCACTTAGGTGGCGGGGATTTTTGTTGTTCAAAGTAGGGAACATACCGGCAGAAATATGTAACGTTAAGGGTGAGCATACAGACATATTTTTTATAAAAAAGTGTACAAGAGAACGGAATAATAAACAAACAAAATGATGTATAAATATGCAATAAGCTGAGTAGAAAAACATGTAAAGTACAGGAATAAAATAAATGAAAAAGGCTTGCAAATTTGTCAGAAGTGTGTTAAACTTAACACTGTTGACAATTAAGTAATTAAAGTAAGTGAAAAAGCCGATAAAGTAAGTTATGTAAGTGAAGGCTATTTTAAGTCTTCAATAGCATAGGAATTGTCGGAAATGTAAGTACTATAAATTTTTAATGATAGAACTTACTGATAACTTGTTGAATTATTTTATTGATGACCTTCAGTGTGTATAGTGACACACAGACAACAAAACATTTTTATTATTTTAAGGAGGAAAACAATGTCCCCAGCTATCAAATGTCTCATTCTTTTAGCAGTAGTTGCATTATTCTTCGTAACTGAACTTATTCCTCTCGCAGTTACTGCTATTGGTGCCTCTGTGGCATGCGGCCTGTTAGGCCTGATTCCTGCTAAGCAAGTATTCAGCGGTCTGTCCAACTCTACTGTAGTACTTTTTGCAGGTATGTTCGTTGTAGGCGCTTCCATGTTCTACACCGGCCTGGCTCAAGAAATTGGTAACACCGTAGTTAAAATGTGCGGCACCAGCGAAAACAGCCTGATGTTCGGTCTGATGATCGTTGGTACTGTAATGTCCGCAGTTCTGTCCAACACCGGTACCGCAGCTTGCATGTTGCCGGTTGCACTGGGCATCTGCTCTGCAGCTAAAATACCTGCTTCCCGTCAGTTAATGCCGTTGGCATTCGCTTGCGGTTGGGGCGGTATCATCACCATGGTAGGTACTCCTCCTAACATCATCGCTACCGGTGCTATGACCGCTGCTGGTCTTGAGCCTTTCGGTTTCTTCGAATTCGCTTGGATCGGTGTTCCTATCTCTATCGCTGGTATGCTCTACATGATGTTCCTGGGCAAATATCTGCTCCCGAACAAACAACTCGATGCTGACCAAGAAATCGAGCAAGAAATCGAAGCAAATGAAACCTCCAAATCCAAACAAATCGTTTCCGGCGTTATCCTGCTGGCAGTTGTTCTGGTAATGGCTCTTGGCATTAAAGGTATCACTTTGGAAATGGCAGCAATCATCGGTGCTCTGGTTTGCGTACTGACCGGTTGCCTGACTGAAAAACAAGCTTATGCATCCATCGACTGGGTAACTATTTTCCTGTTCGCTGGCATGATGCCTGTATCCTCCGCTATGGATAAAACCGGCGCTGGTAAACTCATCGCTGAATGGACTGTTAGCCTGATGGGCGGCTCTCCTTCTCCGCTGGTTGTAACTGGTGTACTGTTTGTACTGTCCTGCGGCCTGACTCAGTTCATGTCCAACACCGCATCCGCAGCTCTGCTGTGCCCGATCGGTATTGCAATCTCCAAAAACCTGGGCGCTGACCCGAAAGCAGTTCTGATGGCTATCGCTGTTGCAGCATCCTGCGCATTCGCAACTCCGGTAGGTACTCCTCCGAACACTCTGGTACTTGGCCCTGGCGGATACAAATTCATGGACTATGTAAAAGCTGGTACCGGCCTGGTTCTGGTAGCTTTCGTAGTATCCCTGGTTGTTATCCCGATGGTATGGCCGTTCTTCCCCGGCAAATAATACCAGTCTGACGAATAAAGCACCATATGCTTCGTCACAAATGCAAATCAATCCCCGTCGCGAAAGTGACGGGGATTTTTGTTGCCTAAAAAATTTAAGTTTCGATATATGGGGCTGATACACATAAAAAAGCGCAGAGGTTTGCTGTTAAAAAATCAGCTTCTCTGCGCTTTGTTTTTTATTTCTTGATTTCTACGTCTACCTCGAATAAACGCTTCCAAGGGAAGGAGAGGGTGAATTTAGTGCCTCTTGTTATAGAATAGCTGTTGGCCATGCTCTGGCAGTCGGCAGTAATCTGATGCAGGATGTGTTTTTCTTCTGTAGCAAGATCATATTTCAAATCCTCACGGTTATGCTTTTCCAGCTCGTTGGAAATGCTGCGGCGGGCATTGCTCTGGTAAAACCAATCGTCGATAAGGCGTTGGCGCAGCAGTCTGCTGCGTGCTTCGCTGCTCATATCGCGGGCGATAAGCCCTTGGGCGATGGCATAGCCTACGGCGTTGTCAGCTGTATTCCAACCATTGTAGGCTGCTAACGGCTGCAGGTTGATGCTGTTGGCCAGCAGGCTCATAAAGCCGTTGTCCGCACCGTTGGAATAGCTGATATCGGCCAGGGAAACGTTGCGTCCAGAACGGAGAAGCTGCCCCAGGATACCGACAAAATTTTTGTTGCCGGCAGATGCGAAGGGCTGATTGTCGTCTGCTGTGGAATCCTTGACGATACCGTCCTGCGGCGTATTGAGTGCCAAAATAAGGTCGGCCGTATCCGCAGATTGTGCCTGTACTGCACCGGCAGCGATAATCTGCTGCGGTACGCTGTCTTGCAGACGTGCGTCGCTGTACTGGGGTAGGGTGGAGGCACCGGCTCCTACGCTGTACAGGGGATAAACGGAAGGTTTAGTGCCGTTGGCTTCGTTGTAGGCACGGGCGATTAAAAGCAGGCCGAGCTGATCAACTCCGTCCAAAATCTGAAAGCAGTCTCTGCTCATATCAAAGGTACTGAGGCTGATTTTGCGTCCTTCCATGTGCGTAGCGGAAAGAGGAGCGTTATCATCCTTGCCGATGGCAAAATAATGAAATTTGCCGTTGCGGGCCATACGCGTAAGCTCCTGGTTGACAAGCAGATTTTTTTCGCGTCGCTCTAGCCAGTCACCCAGCTCAGCTTTTTTCATGTTGCGCTCCAGTGCCTGCATCGTCAGCTTTTCCGCAGGCGACAGCTTACCTTGGTCTTGTTTGTCAAGCAGCTGGCTGTAGGCAAAGATACTTGGGCCTATGGTGCTGTAGTAGGGCGGCTCTACGCGCCCTTTGCTGGCGCGTGGGGTGCGCATAATCGTTGAAAAAGCATATAGCTTTATCGGCAGGGTAGTTTTCAGCTTGTAAAGATGATTAACGCGCTTTTGCAGCTCCTCCTGGCTTACGTTGTGCGTGCGCGAGCCGACAAGGCCGCCGTAAACAAGGCTGTCTGTGCTGATAACTGCGGCATCGGCCTTGGGAGCCTTGTGCTCCAGCCAGTCCCAGATAGCTTCGGGATTACCGTTTTTTTCGTTAGTGGCAATATATTTTTCAGGCGGCAGAATAATTTTACAGTTTGCAGCCTCCATTGTTTGCTGTACATAGGCGGAGCAGACAGGTCTGTTATCTAAGGGTACATAAAGAATAGTCAGGCGTTTGGCCTGGACGGAAACCGGCATCAGTAAAGCAGCTGTGCAGATGGCTGCTGCCAGCTTATGGTGCCGAAATGTGAATTTTGCCATGCGTACGCCTCCTTTATTATTAACAGTTCTGAATATATACGTTTTATAAAGGTTAATATACATGCTCAAAGGACTCGTTATTTGGCATGTTTACAAGTCGAAGAATTTATTTTCTTATTATACTATGAAATAAAAGTTTTTTCCAGTGGAAGCTTGACAAGCATTGCCGGTGTGCTATAATAAACTGGTAAATGAAAATAGTAACAGTAATGCGAAGGAATTGCCGTCGTGGAGGGTTCTACAGAAAATGCTGCCGTGGCTGAGAGCAGCAGGAAGGAAACGAAGGGCGCACCGCCTTCAAACTGACTGCGGAACGCGCAAGCAAGTATGCCAGTCCGTATTACCGGCGTTAACGGTACCGAGTGGGCATATGTCACTACATATGTCAATGAGGGTGGAACCGCGGATAACTCCGTCCCTTTGGTGTGGGACCGGGGTTTATTTTTTTGCCTGGACTGCACTGTTTACGATACATCATGTTAGGAGGAAACAAAAATGTCTGAGGAAAACAAATTTAGCTTTGAAAACAAGGAATACCGCCAAACCTATTGGCATACCTGCTCCCATGTGCTGGCGCAGGCTATGAAGAGACTTCATCCTGATGTTAAGCTGGCCATCGGTCCTAGCATTGACAACGGCTTCTATTATGATTTCGATACTCCGGCTCCGTTCACTCCGGAGGATCTTGCTGCACTGGAAGGCGAAATGCGTAAAATCTGCAAAGAAAAGCTGAAATTAGAGCGTTTTGAGCTGCCGCGCGCAGAGGCTGTAAAATTCATGGAAGAAAAAGAAGAACCGTACAAAGTTGAACTGATTAACGACCTGCCTGAGGATGCGGTTATTAGCTTCTACAAACAAGGCGACTTCACTGATCTGTGTGCAGGCCCGCATCTTGATTCTACCGGCCGTATTAAAGGCAACGCTATTAAACTGACCTCCGCTACCGGCGCTTACTGGCGTGGCGATTCTAACCGCAAGATGCTGCAACGTATCTATGGTATTGCTTTCCCGAAGAAGGAAGAGCTGGACGCATATCTGGAACAGCAGGCAGAGGCTTTGAAGCGTGACCATAACAAACTGGGCCGTGATCTGGAATACTTCACTACTGTTGATTATATCGGCCAAGGTCTGCCTATCCTGCTGCCGAAAGGTGCACGTGTAATCCAACTGCTGCAACGTTGGGTTGAGGATGTGGAACAAAAACGCGGCTATCTGCTGACCAAAACTCCGCTGATGGCAAAACGCGACCTGTACCGCATTTCCGGTCACTGGGATCATTATCTTGACGGCATGTTCATCTTGGGCGACCCGCATGACGAAACTAAAGAATGCTTCGCTCTGCGTCCTATGACCTGCCCGTTCCAATATCAGGTTTTCCTGAACCGTCAGCGTTCCTATCGTGAGCTGCCGATGCGCTTGGGCGAAACCTCTACTTTGTTCCGTAACGAGGACAGCGGCGAAATGCACGGTCTGATTCGTGTGCGTCAGTTCACTATTTCCGAAGGCCATCTGATTCTTCGTCCTGACCAATTGGAAGAAGAATTTAAGGGCTGCCTGGATCTGGCTAAATACTGCCTGGAAACTGTAGGCATGCTGGATAAATGCACCTTCCGCTTCAGCCAATGGAATCCTGCAAACCCGAACAACAAATATGAAGGCACCGCTGAGCAATGGGATCATGCACAGGCTGCTATGAAGAAAATCCTTGATGACCTCGGTGTTAAATATGAGGTTGGCTTTGACGAGGCTGCTTTCTACGGTCCGAAGTTGGATATCCAGTTCCATAACGTATTCGGCAAAGAAGATACCATCGTTACTATTCAGATTGATATGCTGCTGGCAGAGAAATTCGGTATGTACTATGTTGATGAGAACGGCGAGAAGAAGCTGCCGTATATCATTCACCGTACTTCCCTGGGCTGCTACGAGCGTACTCTGGCATACCTCATCGAAACCTATGCAGGCGCACTGCCGACCTGGATGGCTCCGGAGCAGGTTCGTTTCCTGCCGGTAACCGACCGTGCTGTTGACTACTGCTATGAGCTGGCTCATAAGCTGGAGGCTAACGGCTATCGTGCAACTGTTGATGCACGCAATGAAAAAATCGGCAAGAAGATCCGTGAAGGTCAGCTGGAAAAAATCCCGTACATGCTGGTTGTCGGCGACCGCGATATGGAAAACAATACCGTTTCTCCGCGTAACCGTACCGAAGGCGATATGGGCGCTATGAGCTTCGAAGCATTTGAAGCAATCCTGAAGGATGTAGTTGATTCTAAGGCTAAAAAATAATATTTTCGGCTTCTGCTGAGATAAAAGAGCGAAGGCTGTTCTGTTAAAAGTGCAGCTTTCGTTTTTTAATTCTCAGGGTATTTGGGACTTTAGCATTGTAAATCTTGTGTGATTGGTCTTATAAATTTAAATAAGCCTCAGATATACTGTTAAATGAAGTTATATCAGAGGCTTGTTTTATTTAAGCGTATATAGAGAAAATGCGCTTGTACTGTATTTTATTCTGTTTTGACACCCGTATCTGTCCATACCTGCAGTTCTACTTCAAATATTCTGGCCCAAGGGAGCTTAGCGCCGACGCTGAGGTCGCGCAGATAATAGCTTTGTCCGTTTTGCTGATAAAAGGGTGTGCGTCCCAAATTATCGTGCAGCAGCTTATATGCCTGTAGGCTGAGCTTTCCCTGGATATATTGCTCTGTTGCCGTTTTATCTTCGCTGTCCAGCTCTACGGGATTTATACCAAAGGCTTCCAGTTTTTGTCGCAGTTGGGGATGCACCAGCTTTTGATAATAGTAGTCCTCGAGGATACGTTCTGCCGTGAAGTTCAGGTTGGCAGCGAAGAGTGCTGCCAGCCGCTCGGTGTCCGCGCCTGCTGTCTGCAGCTGACGCAGGCGGCCGCAGAAAAGCAGTCCCTGTGCCAAGGCAGTGCCTGACGAATTGCTGAAGGTGTTCCAGGCGGCGTAGGCGGCGAGCTTATTGATTTGTACGTTGTGTGCCAAAAGCTGCGGCAGCAGCAGCTCTTCTGCTTCAAAGTTGGCGCTGCTGTCGATGAGTGCAACCTTATAGCCCTTGTCCAGCATTTGCTGCAGCTCTTGTGCCTGCTTGGCAGACGGACGGAAATCGTCGTTACCGCAGTTAACATAGCAGATGAGGTCTGCACTATCCGGCGTGCTTACTTCTGACGCTCCAATGAGCTTAAGCTGGTTGCGCAGCGCTGCACCGACGCAGACAGCCATATAGGGCATATCTGCACTTTCTGCTTTGGGAGAAGCATAATGCAGGTAGACCTTGGGCTGCCAGTTGCTTTGCTGCAGATAGTAGCGTACGAGCAGCAGGGAGGCGATTTCATCTGCGCCATAGGTGAGCTGCGCCTGCTGTTGCAGCTTTTGGGCAGCGATGCTGCTTTGCAGTTTTACGGCACTGGCGTGCGGCAGTCCGATGGGTGAAGCATCGTCCTGACCGAAGGTTATCCGTCTGTCATCTGTGGCAAGCTTAAGCAGGCCCATGTTAAAGCGGTCGCTTTGCTGATAACGGCTGCGATATTTGTCCAGAACCTTGGCAGGAATTTTAGCTTCTGTGCGGCGCAGCTCCTGCGTAAGGGCGAAGCTGCCGGTGATGCGCACTATATCGGCAAGCTGAGAATAGCGCATCAGCTGATATTGATACCAACGGTCTGGTAAAAGCTGGTCACTTACGAGCAGACGCGGAATGACGGAGAAGATTGCCTGCTGCTTTGCCGGCGCAAACTGCTGCAGCTGCTTTAGCAGCGCATCCTCCTCTGTCGGGGTGGCGGTGTTCATGCGGGCGGCCAGCAGGCCGCCATGCAGCAGATTATCGGCAGAAATGATGCTGTAATTGTACAGTGGCTGGTTTGTCTGCAGCCATTGTAAAAGTTTTTGTCTGTCAGACGGCGTCCGGTAGTTGTCAAGACAGGCTTTTGGCGGTAAAATTACATTTAGGCCTGCAAGCGCGCCCAGTTTTTGCACCATAGTGCTGCAGACGGGGCGGCTGTCCAACGGCAGCAGCAGAATGCTTTGCGTTGGCGCTGGCTGCGTCAGCTTAAGCGGAGTGCTTGAGGGCAGCGCAAGGCGCAGGCAGATGCCTGAAATCAGCATTATGGTGCAAATTATGAAGATTATTTTGCTTGAATTGCGCATAAGGGTGTCCTTTGAAAGAAAATGTAGAGAATGTTAGTTGTTATATGATTCATAAGTTTGGATGAATAGAGAGGCTCTCCTTGGGGAGAGCTGTCGCCTGTAAGGCGACTGAGAGGCGATTGCACTATTGATGCTTATGTTTCACAAACCCATCTCCGTCATCGCAAGCGATGCCACCCGCCCCAGGGCGCTATCTCTTGCCCTACGGGCAATTCACCTTGTCTCCCCGAGGAGAGGCTATGTGTCAGACGTTTTTTGTCTAAAGTTGCTTTCATCTCAACCCAATTATAACACAGAGGAGCAGTATATGAGAATAATTACCGGCAAGGCCCGCGGCCTGCAGCTGACTGTACCGAAAACATACGATGTACGGCCGACTGCGGACAGGGTTAAGGAATCCGTTTTTAATATTATAGGCAGTAAGATTATCGGCGCTGAGGTGCTGGACCTTTTTGCGGGTACAGGTAATCTGGGGCTGGAAAGCTGGAGCCGTGGTGCTGTAGCTGTTACATTTATTGACGCGAGCAAGGAATCGCTGCGACTGGTGCGCAGCAATATTGCCAAGTGCCGTGCGGAGTCTGATTGCAGAGTGCTGCAGGGAAGTGCTCCGGCGGTAGCCGAAAGACTTGCGGCAGCAGGGGAACTGTTTGACTTTGCTTTTTGCGACCCTCCGTACAATAAAGGCTGGATTGAGCAGATAATTGCGCTTCTGGGCAGAAAGTCGTTTTTGCGTCCGGGCGGTTATCTGGTTGTGGAGCGCAGCGCGCACAATGAACTGCCGGAGCTGCCGGCAGGCTGTGAGCTGGTACGCAGCAGCCGTTACGGTGAAACAATAGTGGATTTTATTTGTTATAATATGTTATAATATATAGTATTTTGGAGAATAAAAAGGATTCTCGCCTTTTATGTCGAATAAAAGACAAGATATAATATAGGAATTTCTTTGGTCATTTTTTTTGATTAAGGATAGATTAGGAGGTCTGGCTATGCGCAGAGCAGTTTGTCCAGGAAGCTTTGATCCTGTTACCAAGGGTCATATTGATATTTTTGAAAGAGCAAGTGCGATGTTTGATGAGCTGATTATCAGTGTTTTTCATAATCCCGGTAAGGATAAGGCCATGTTTTCCATGGAAGAGCGTGTGGAAATGCTTAAGGAAGCAACCAAGCATATTCCTAATGTAAGAGTAACCTGTTTTTCCGGATTGCTGAACGAATTCTGCAAAAAGGAAGATGCTCCTTTTATCGTCAGAGGCTTGCGTGCTTTTACCGATTTCGAATATGAATTCCAAAGAGCGTTGCTTTTGAAAAAAATCGATAATGATCTGGAAACGGTTTTTATTATGACCAATGCCAAATATTCCTTCGTCAGCTCCTCCGGTGTGCGCGAGCTGGCAACCTTTGGCGGGCAGCTGAAGGATTTGGTACCTGAATGCATTGAAGAACGCGTACGCAAGCATGTTTACAAAAAGTTTGAATAGATTTTAGAGGGGTTGATATCATGATTGAACGCAACAAAACTAATGTAGCACTTGATGGACTTTTTGAGCAATTTCTTAATTTGATATCCGAGGCAAGACGTGTTCCTCTGGTAGATAAGATTATGGTTGATGAAAATGATCTGCTGAATATTATCGACGACCTTAAGGAAGCAATTCCGCGCGAAATCAAAAGTGCCAACCAGGTACTGGAGGAGCAGAAGAATATTGTCAACAAGGCTTATGCCGATGCTGACCGTATAGTGCAGCAGGCCAAGGATGAGGCTGAGCGTATTGTTAGCGTTGCTCAGGCTGAGGCTGATGCCAAGGTACAGCAGGAGGAGATTGTTAAGCAGGCCAATGCTGCGGCAGAAGATATCAAAGCAAATGCGCTGCGCTATCAGGAGGAAACCAAGACTGCTGCCGATGATTATGCTTTGCAGGTAAAACAGGATTCCCTGCAATATGCAGAGGATATGCTGGCATATTTGAGCGGTAATCTGTCCAGCGCTTTGAAAGGCCTGGAAGAAAATAAATTAAACGTAGAAAATGAGATGCAGAATCTTAAGCTTCCGGCAGTTGCTGAGGAGGCTCCGGAACAGGAAGCTGCCGAGGAAGAATAAGAGCAATATAAAAGCTGTAACAACGAGCGTTATGCAAATGCGCTTGCGTTACAGCTTTTTTGTTTGCTTTCACAATAGATTTCGACGGTGGAAGCCTATATTATATTTTGCTGCGGACATAGACGGGTGACTGATAAAAGTTATTGCCGCTGCGGTTGAGTGCTGCATCTTTCTGCAGCAGGGACCACAGGTCGGTAGCAGTTACTTCTGCTGACAGCTGCGTCCGATAGGTGACGCTGTCGTTGCACAGGGCGTTTTTGCCAAGTTTGCTGATGATTGGCAATTGAGCGTTTGTTTTCATCGTGTGCAGCAGCTGGCGTCCGGTGTCATTAAAGGCCAGCACGCGCAGATAGGCCGGGGCTTGCTGCTGCCAGACTGCTTTCGGAAGGTCCAAAAGTATTTGCAGTAGCAGACGGCGAATACGGCTGGCAGTGTAGCGCTTGTTGCTGCAGGCCGCGAGTGCTGACTGCAGGCTTGCGCAGTCAGCGGCCTTGCTGAGCAGGTTTTCGAGTCCTTCGCTGGCTTCGCAGCGTTCTGCCAGCTGCTGCGGCGAGAGCAGCCGCAGGCGGTATTTCAGTAGCTGCCACAAAAGCTGTGCGTCGTAGCCTCCGGCAGCAAGAGCTGCGTGTGTATAATCTGGTACAGCCTGCTGCCAGCTTTCGTTACCGTCCGCTATTGCCCGGCGGATGGCGCTGGCGCTGGCTATACTGTTGCCGATAGAGGTAGAGTTATAGCCCTCGTCCGTGCGCTGCAGATAAAGCGGTTGAATGTCTGCGGCAGTTTGCAGCAGTGCCTTGGTATATTCCAAGGCCAAAATGTCATTGGGAGTGCGGAAGGCTGTATTCGCGCCTAAAATTTTTTCCCAGGCCTGCGCATAGCTTAAACCGTTTTGCAGCAGCTCACGCAGTCTTGCTTGCGCTTCAGCGCTGCAGGGCTTGCTGCTGCCTCAAAATCGCTTTGCGGATGCTCGGTGCCGCAAGCAATGGTATTGACGCAGCCTGTGGCTGCTAAAAGCTGCACAGCGCCCTTGGCAAAGAATTCGGCACTGCGCAGTGTAAAGACGCAGGGGAGCTCCAGCACCAAATCGGCACCGCCCTGTACCGCGCAGGAGGCGCGCTGCCATTTGCTTAAAACGGCAGGCTCGCCGCGCTGCATAAAGCTTCCGCTCATGACGACAATGACCGGTTGCTGCGTCAGGCGCTTAGTTTCCTGTATATGATATAGATGACCGTTGTGAAAGGGATTATATTCGGCAATGATGCCTGTTGCCTGCATATTTTTTACCTCGCATGATTTTATCTCTGTGAATATTATAACATAGGCTGGGAATTGAGAAAATATTTCTGTTCAATTGGCCGCAAATAGTGTATACTAATAATGTATTGGTATTTAAGACTCGATTTAATTTTGGCGTTGACCGGGAGGCTTATTGTGATTGTTTTCGTAGTAAATTGTGGCAGCTCATCTATCAAATATCAGCTGATAAACATGGAAGGCGAGCATGTCATGGCCAAAGGCCTGATTGAACGCATCGGTATGGAAGGTTCCACACTGAAGCATACGCCGGCTGGCAAATATACAATTGATTTAAAAGAGGAAATTCCTGACCATAAGGTTGGTATCCGTCTGGCGATTAAGGCGCTGACCAGCAAGGAATACGGCGTTATCAAGGATATGTCCGAGATTGATGCCGTAGGTCACCGTGTTGTGCACGGCGGCGAGCGCTTTACTGACAGCGTACTGATTACCAGTGACGTATTGCGCGGTATCGAGGCCTGCTGTGAGATTGCACCTCTGCATAATCCGCCTAATCTGTACGGCATTAATGCCTGCATGGAAATTATGCGCGGTACACCGCAGGTGGCTGTTTTTGATACGGCCTTTCATCAGACGATGCCGAAGGTTGCATACCTTTACGGCCTGCCCTATGAAATGTATGTAAAATATGGTGTACGCCGTTACGGCTTCCACGGCACTTCGCACAAATATGTGGCGCTACGTGCTGCGGAGCTGATGCAGGAGCATATGAATGATTTGCGTATCATCAGCTGCCATTTGGGCAACGGTGCCAGCATCGCGGCAATCAAATACGGCAAATCTATTGATACGAGCATGGGCTATACACCGCTTGAGGGCCTGATTATGGGCACACGCAGCGGCGAGATTGACCCGGCAATTATTCCGTTCCTGATGGAAAAGGAAAATATGAATGCGCAGCAGATTGATGATTACCTGAACCGCCGCAGCGGTATTCTCGGTATCAGCGGCTTGTCCAGCGATTTCCGCGATCTGGAAAGCGCAGCTAATCGCGGTGATGATCGCAGTCAGCTGGCAATTGATGTTTTTGCCTACAAGGTAAAAAAATATATCGGCGGTTATGTAGCGGCAATGGGCGGTGTAGATGCTATTGTCTTTACCGCAGGCCTGGGCGAGAACTCTCCCTTTATGCGTGATAAAATCTGCAACGGCCTGGAATATCTCGGTACGCGCATTGATCCGGACCTCAACCAGGTACGCGGCAAAGAGCGCGAAATCAGCGTACGCCGTGCGCGTGTAAAAATTTTTGTTATCCCGACAAACGAGGAACTGGTTATTGCCCGCGATACATATAACATCTGCCGCAGAATCATTAAGCTGTAGGCATTTGCATGAGGTTATAGTAACTGATAACAGTTTTTATCCGTACAAAGCATTTTTACTTGACAAAGAGCGGTAATACCGCTATAATTGTAACGATTGGTGAAATATGATTAAAATAAATGTCGCAGAAATCAAGAAAAGACTAGTCGGTGAAAAGACTCTTGCTTATGAGCTTTCGCCTGCTGAACTGGAAATAACACCTGAAGAGCTTGTTATTGACGGTACAGTAAATTTGGAAGGCACTATGAGCAATGCTGGTGATGTATTATTACTGCAGGCTGTAATGACTGCTAAGGTACAACGTACCTGTGGACGTTGCCTGAAGGATTTTACAGGTGTAGCCAGGGCAGAAGTTGTCGAGAAGTTTTATCCGGCAAGTGCTGAACATATTGAAAATGATGCTTTTGTCTACGATTCGGACGTTATTGATATAACGGAACCGCTTCGTGAAGGGCTGCTGCTTGCAGAGCCCATGCAGGCTCTGTGTAAGCCAGACTGCCGGGGACTTTGTCCCGTTTGTGGCGCTGATCTTAATGATGGTGACTGCGGATGCGACAGGTCCACTGTAGATCCGAGGCTGGCGGCATTAAAGCAATTCATCAAAAATTAAATTCACTTCATAGCACTGAGGAGGTGTATTGAGAAATGGCAGTACCTAAGAGAAAAATGTCCAAAGCCCGTCGTGACAGACGTCGTGCTAACTGGAAACTGAGCGTTCCTGGCATGGTTGAATGCCCGCAATGTCATGAAATGAAAATGCCGCATCGCGTTTGCCCTGAATGCGGTTACTACAATGGCAAACAAGTCATTGCTAAAGCTGAATAATTTTAAGCTGTTTATAAGGCCTTCGGAATTTTTTCCGGAGGCTTTTTACATGGTACGGTAAGATCTCCGATTTCACGGATAGTTAATTATGTAATTAAAGAAATTGGCGAAATGTAAGGGATATCACAAATTTTTTGCTAAAAAGCCCTTGCCAAAAACCTGCGATGCTCTTATAATAAAAACAGATATTATGAGCTGGTACTAAAAAGCAGGTGAGGTAATGACTTCTTCTAAAAAATTAATACGTCACAGAAGCTTGAAGAAGCTGCTTAGGGATAATCCCTTCAGCACTGATGAGCAACTGGCAAAAATGCTGGATGTCAGCGTACAGACAATTCGTCTGGACCGTGTTGCTCTGGGAATTCCTGAGCTGCGTGCCAGAACTCGTACTATGGCAGAGGAAGCTCAGACCAAGCTGCGTGCCATTGATAAAAAAGATATCGTGGGCGAGCTGCTGGATCTGGAGCTGAACAAAATCGGCATCTCAACGCTGAAGATTACACCGGATATGGTGCTTGAGCGTACCGGAATCGCACGCGGTTATTATATGTTTGCCATGGCCAATACTTTGGCTCTGGCCGTTGTAGATGCGGAATATGCACTGACTGCTGTAGGTAATGTCAAGTATAAGCTGCCTGT
>OHVZ01000615.1_pt1 | contig 15081 bp, 9 predicted proteins | sample 1579561 | NCBI WGS metagenome assembly OHVZ01 (sample SAMEA3882547, study PRJEB24775) | human gut metagenome | biome: human-associated habitat; feature: intestine environment; material: feces | place: Netherlands | collected 2009/2010
CCCTCCGGCAAGCAGCGGTTTTTACGTTCTGATGCCGTCAAAAAGCCCTGTAAGCAGGAAGGAAACCTTGCCAGCCTATGGTCTGTTTGTTATGAACGGAATACTTTATGTTCCGTTCCTCCATCATGCTTCTGGCAACCATGCTGTGCGTTTCCTGCGTATCGCACCGGCCTATCCAGGACAGCAGCTCCCCGCCCATTGACGCGGCCAATCCCCTGGACGGCACCCCCGTGGCGCTGGCGTGGAGCTCCGGAACGCAATTAATGATGGGCGTAGACACGGGAGCAGTCCAGACATCCCTGCTTTTCTCCCCGGCAGTGGAATCCATCGGCGCACGCCTGCGCGGCAGGGGCGCCATGCGCACGGCCAACGTGCCCGTTTCCCTGAAGGATGACGGGGAACCCATTTCCCGGAAACAGGACGTAGTAATGGCAGACCAGGCCCCGTATGACGGTTTGCTGGGCTGGGAATGCATCCGGAAATATGTGTGGAACATCAACTATCCCAAACGCTCCCACCGTTTTTTCAATAAACTTCCCTCCAGAATAAAAAGCTGGAACAAGCTTTCCCTGATTCCCGGGTCCGACTATCCGCAAATCGCGGACAAGCACGGAAGGCGCATCATTCTGGACACGGGAGCCCCCCACGCCGTTTACATCTCCAAAAAACGCTGGAATGCCATTAAGCAGGCCTACCCGGATGCGTTCGTCAGCGTCTATTCCGGCTACAGCCCCGCCGCAGGCGGCTTTTACGCCCACGAATGCATGCATGTAAGCTCCTTCCAGCTCGGTCCACTGGAATTAAAAAATATCCTGCTCTGTGAAAGCTTCGCCAACCCGGAAGTGATGGGCATCCCCGATGACATCGACATCATCCTGGGCTACGGCGCTCTGGCCGCACGCCAGTTCTGGCTGGACGGCCCGGGGAACGCCCTTTATTTCAGCTCCACCAGCCACCGGATGCCCGCCCCCGCCTCCTTCAACCTGATGGGAGGCACCTTTATCCAGGACAGCAACGGGAACGGCCCCATGAAAGCTTACGTGGCAGAGTGGTCGCCCGCATGGGACGCCGGCCTCAGAACGGGAGATGTTCTTATTTCCATCAATGGAAGAAAGAATCCCTATCCGGACCTCGTAGAATATGTTACCACCCAGCGGGGGGCTCAGGCCAGCGTGGTGGTCCAGCGCAGGAACAGGCTGGTGCGCATCCAATGGGAAGTTCCGGCCGCGCCCCCTGCCGGGGATTATTACCCCACGCCCCAGGCCATTACGGAACAGGAATTCGAAAACCACGTCAGGCAGCAGGAAAAAAAAGAACAGACCCAGCCCTCCGCAGACGGCCAGCAGCCTCCGGCTACGGCCGGAGAAACTCCGGATGAAGCCTCTCCCGCAGCTGACGGGAAAACGGACAAGGCCTCCGCTGCCTGAGCCGGGCCAGCAACCAGCCATCTCTCTACACCGGCATGAACAACGAACAACATCAGAATACCCAAACTTCCGCCGCCCTCGCCATTCCCTCCCCTTTCCAGAAAAAAACCTGCTGGCATGCCCTGACAGGCGCCTCCATTCTGGTGATGCTGGGCATTGCGGCCTTCGTCATTTTTGAAGTGGTGGAACTTCTGGGGTTTCTGGAACCGGTGCTCCTGCCCATCCTGATTGCCGCCGTCGTGGCGTATTTGCTGGAACCCATCGTTTCCTGGCTGGTGCGTCTCAAATTCTCCCGCCCCTGGGCCGTAGTCACGGTCATGTTTGCGGCTCTGGCTGTCCTGGTAGGCTTTGGAGCCACGATTCTTCCTCCCCTGATCAGGCAAACGGACGAATTGATCGACAACCGGATGGAGCTATGGAACAAAACCTCCGAACTGATTGACTCCACCATTGAAATACCTTTCATTTCCCGCACCATTGACAGTGTTTACAGAACCAGTCTGCGGGAACTGAATGCCAGCCATTATACGGAGGCGGAAATCCATGACCTGAGAAACGCCCGGACCGCCCGGGAAAAGCTGGGAGCCTACATGACCATCAATTCCTCCTTTTACCAGGACAGGCTGATGAGCTGGCTCACTTCCGGAGGGCGAGCCCTGTACAGCACCATAGGAATCATGGTCAGCATCCTGATTACGCCCATTTTCGCTTTTTATTTTCTGCTGGAGGCGGATAAAATCAAAGAGAAATGGCCCAGCATCCTGCCCCTGAAAGTCTCCAAATTCAGAAAAGACGTGGTGGACACCATGGAGGAAATCAACGGCTACCTGATTTCCTTCTTCCGCGGCCAAATGCTGGTAAGCATCATTGAAGGCATTCTGATTGCCATCTGCCTGAAGCTGATCGGCCTGCCGTACGCCATTACCATTGGCGCCGCGGTCTGCGTGCTGGGCATCATTCCCTACCTGGGTATCATCACCGCATTTATCCCTGCGGTGTTGCTGGCCTGGTTCACATGGGGGGATTTCCAGCACGTGCTGATTGTTTCGGGCATCTTCCTGGCCGTCAACCAATTTGACGGATGGATCATCCAGCCGAAAATCGTGGGGGATTCCGTGGAACTCCACCCGCTCACGGTCATGTTTTCCGTGCTGATCTGGACACTCATCCTGGGCGGCTTAATCGGTGCCCTGCTGGCTGTCCCCCTGACAGCCGCCATCAAGGTCCTTTACAAGCGGTACATCTGGCAGAATGCCAGCATGCGCCCCATGACGGAACCCGTGCTTCCGCCGGAACATCCCGGCGAACAGCCTCCGGACACCCCCGAAGGTTCGGCCCACGCTTAAACAGCGGCATCCTTCCGACCGCCCTTTCCGGAAAATTATAATCACACACACCTGACAACATGAATAAATCCGCATTACACCTGATGCTTGCCCTGGCGGCGGCAGCGGCCTGCCCGGCCGCAGTCACGCCAACGGTCAAGCCCCCCAAGGCCATCGTCATGATTTACGCTGACGACCTCGGCTATGGAGACGTAGGCTGCTATGGAGCCAAGGGAATTCCCACCCCCTCCATCGACAAGCTTGCCGAGCAGGGCTGCCGCTTCACGGACGCCTATTCCACCACATCCGTCTGCACCCCTTCCCGCTATGCCCTGTTCACAGGAGAATATCCGTGGCGCAAGGAAGGCACGGGCATCCTGCCGGGAGACGCCGCCCTCATTATCGATACCAAGAAGCCCACCCTGCCCAAGATGCTCCAATCCCACGGCTACAAAACCTACATGATAGGCAAATGGCACCTGGGCCTGGGGGAAAAGGGGAAGAAAATTGACTGGAACAAACATATCTCCCCCAGCCCGAACGAAATCGGATTTGACGAGAGCTTTATCTTCGCCGCTACGGGCGACCGCGTTCCCTGTGTGATTCTGGAAAACGGCAATGTCCGCAACCTGGACCCGAACGACCCCATTGAAGTATCCTACAGGCACAACTTCCCCGGGCTTCCCAATGGCAAGGACAATAAGGACCAGCTCAAACTCATGTGGAGCCACGGACACAACCAGGCCATTATCAACGGAATCGGACGCATCGGATTCATGAAGGGCGGCAAAAGCGCCTTGTGGAAGGATGAGGAAAACGCCGATGTCATTACGGATAAGGCCATTGAATACATTCAAAAGAGCGCCAAAGCCAAGGAACCGTTTTTCCTGATGTTCGCCACGCATGACATCCACGTGCCGCGCTGCCCGGAAAAACGCTTTGTGGGCAAGAGCCGGCACGGCGTGCGCGGTGACGTGACCGTGGAACTGGATGACTGTGTGCGCCGCATTACAGAGGCTCTGCAACAGGCCGGTCTGGAAAAAGACGCCCTGGTGATCTTCTCCAGCGACAACGGCCCCGTGCTGGATGACGGCTACAGGGATTTCGCCGTCCGGGACAACGCCACCCATTCCCCCGCCGGCCCCTTCCGGGCAGGCAAATACAGCATTCTGGAAGGAGGTTCCCGCATTCCGTTCATCGTCAAATGGCCCGGCGTGATCAACCCCGGAACCACGAGCAAAGCCCTGCTCAACCAGATGGATCTGGGAGCCTCCCTGGAACAACTGCTGGCCCCCGGCAAGGCCAATTCCTTCCGTGACTCTGAAAACGTGCTGCCCGCCCTTCTGGGCAAATCCGCCAAAGGGCGTGACTACCATGTCATCAACAGCACTGGCAAGGCGTTGGCGATTCGCCACGGCAAATGGAAATTCATTCCCGCCGGCGTGGCCATTCGCGACGGCATCAACGGAGCCTCCGCAAAAATGAGCAAGTCCCCGGAAGGAGGAAGCCTCTTTGACCTGGAAAAAGACCCGAAGGAACTTGACAACGTAGCCTCCCAGCATCCGGACATTTGCGAACAGATGAAAGCCAAGCTTGAGGAAATCCGCCAGAGGCCCGAAACCAAGGCTGACCAGGAGGACCTGCTTCCCTTGGACGACTAACATCCATTCGGGCCAGATCATGAGAGAATCCGCCACATGCTCCCAATGCGGCCACGGGTACACCTACCCGGCCGGACTGGACGCCAAAACCGGCATGCGCTGCCCGGCGTGCGGCGTTTTGATTCATGTTACAACGGGGCTTCCCTTCGGGGAAGCCTCCTCTTCGCCATCCGGCCGCAAACCGGAAAACGCCATGAAAACGCAGGCCGCCCTGCCTCCCGTCAGGAAAAAGCGGCCGGCTTTCTCCGGACGCGATACTGACGAACGCGGCATCCGGCAGGAAAACCTGCCGCAGCTGCCAGCCGCAGCATCCGGCCGCCGGATTCCCGCTACATCATGGCTGGCATGGGGGCTGTCCCTGATAGCGTTGATTCTGGCCTTTATTTTCCCCTCCTACGGAAACGGTTCCACAGATCCGCTGTACATGCTTCAGTGCCTGCCCTCCATGGTATTCGGCTGTACTGCGGCCATCCTTTTCATCCAGGGCCTGGCGGCTTTGCGCCGCTAAAAAACAAAGTCTGCGGCCCCATCCGGGGCCCATGCGGCAGCCCCGTCCCAAAAACGGCCGGAATGCCTGGTTTCCATGCCCCTTTCCGCGGAACCGGGCTTTTAGGCTTGCCTGTCAAATGAACAGATTTTAAGTTACGTCCCGGTAAACGTTATGGAACGGGAGGCAGAGGCGAAGGATAACCTGTGGAGGGCCAGACTGGATGCCGTCCTGATGCACAGGATATGGGGTTCTCTTATCTTCCTGGGCATCGTTTATATTATTTTCTTCCTGAGCTTCGCTATCGGGGATCCTCTGGTCAGGCTCATCCAGACGGGCACCCAGCTGTTCAGCGTCTGGGCCAGCCGCATGCTGGAACCGTGGCCCCGCCTGCAATCCCTGCTGGGGGAAGGCGTGGTAGGAGGCGTGGGCGGCGTACTGGCCTTTCTGCCCAACGTGGTTCTCCTCTTCGGGGCCATTACCGTCCTGGAAAACAGCGGATACATGATGAGGGTTTCCCGCCTGATGAGCCGCATCATGAAAATCATGGGGCTGAACGGCAGCAGCTTTGCCCCCCTCCTGCTGGGATTCGGCTGTTCGGTTCCCGCCATCCTGTCCACCAGGAGAATTGAAACGCGCAGCGACCGCCTGGTCACCATCGCCGTGCTGCCCATGATGAGCTGTGCGGGCCGCCTGCCGATCTACATGATGTTCGTCTCCGCCCTGTTTCCTTCCCGCCTGCAGGCCCCCGTGCTGTTCGGGATTTATGCCAGCGGCGTCCTGCTGGCGCTGTGCTGCGCCCGGCTTCTGAAAAACACGCTTTTCAAGGCGCCCCAGAGGGATTCCCTCCACCACATGAAGCGCCTGCGCCTCCCCTCCCTGCGGAAGGTGGGCATCCTGATGTGGTCGCGGGCCTTCATGTACGTCCGGAAAGCAGGCACTTTCATTCTTGGGGCCTCCATCATCCTGTGGTTTCTGAACACCTACCCCAGGCCGGAAGAAGACACGGCGCCGACAAACGCAGCGGCCATGGAACATTCCTACGCCGGACAAATAGGCCATTGGATGGAACCCGTCACGCAAGTGGCCGGATTTGACTGGAAAATCAATTCCGCCCTGGTAGGAGCCTTTGCCGCCAAGGAAATTTTCGTCACCCAGATGGGTATCCTTTATGCGGTGGAAGACGGAAATTCGGCCCCGGCGGCCCAGCAGACATTGAACGCCCGTCTTAAAGCCAGCTACACCCCACTCCAGGGCATCAGCATCATGATATTCTGCCTGATCGCCCTGCCCTGCATCGGCACCGTCACCGTCGCCAAGAGGGAAGCGGGCACCTGGTGGTTCGCTCTGGCTCAATTCGGCGGATTGACCCTCCTGGGTTTTGCAACGGCTACGCTGATCTACCAGGCAGGGCTCCTTCTGTAAAGGCCAGCCATAAAGAAACCGGAAGCAGGAAATATCCCCCGGAAGAAGAAAAAATGAACCTCGTGAAAAAAGAGGCGTTTACGATGAACTTCCGCAAGTTCTCCTGCTCTACGGTCAAATGATCACAACATCGCCATCATCCGGCCACGAAAGCCGCAGCATAACACCATGCATGGCCGTGCAAGCCTCCCCTCCGCAACAATCCGGAATCAGTATGCACCGCTGAAGCCTTTCCTGTTTTTTCAAGCCGTCCGGGTATCCTTTTCCGTTTGCAGAGGGGGGGACAACCTGCGGCAAAAAAGATCATGCAGCCATTTCCGGAAAATCAATGCCCTTTTGACAGGGAGTAATCAAAAAAGGGGCACCAATTATCCATTCGGTAATCTTTGCCCTGGATATGGGCCTTAACCTCATCTCCCTGGGAATCCCTCAGACAGCCCCGCGCCCCCGTCCGCGGACCGGAAGGACGGTGTTCATTAATCGTCATCCCATAGCGTAGACGCCCTTTCCCCGGGTCCTTCTCCGTCAACAGCTGTACCGCATTTTTCCCCACCAGCCGGACAGACTTGATGGCAATATCCTCTCCCTCAGCCCCCACAAGGGAAAAACCATAATTGCCAGGATCGTCAACCGTCTTCGTGTCCAGAACCAAAGGGGGGCAGGGAGCATAAAATGCCACTTCCACCGTCCAACCCTTTCCGGACTTCCTGATTTTATGGGTCAGGGGATGCACGGGTTTCCAGTCCGCCCCATCCAACAGGACTTTCTTCATGACATAGCCCACATACTCCCCATAAAGGCGGGACATGGGCGCCGTCAAATGGACTCCGTCGCTATACTCGAAATGATACATCGGGGTCGTCATCACATACCGGCTGTCCTTCTCCAAAGCCATCTCCAGCTGTTCCAGGGCAATAGCCGGATAATCCGTAGGATTAAACTGATAATAATTCAAATGGGAACCAACCTGATAGCCGAAACAGACCACATCGTTTTTCTGCCCGGTCACGGCCCTGGCGTCATGATTTATGTCCCTGATCAGCTTTTCCATTTTTTCCCGGTACCATTCCCTCGTCTTTCTGTCCTGGTGATCCGTCTCTCCCTGGGTCCAGATAAACGCAGGCATGGAAAGGGTCTTCCCTTCCCGGTCAGCCAGTATTTTGGCGGCCTTCAAATCATCCAAAATGCGGTTGTAGGCTCCAGTTCCCCTGCCCAGGGAACCAAGGCTCGCCCCACCCACTCCCGTCGCAGAACAAATCAACCGGATACGGGAAGCCGTAACGGGAGAATAATGCTGCATCAGGCGGAACAAACGACAGGCAGCCCCGGATACGGGAGTTTCGCCGCGCGGACCGTTCACTCCTTCCTCCAGAGGAACCAGCATCTTGCGGTCACTGCCGTTCTCATACGCTCTCACCCCTCCCCTGAACATATACAAGCCCCCTTTCTCCTGCTTTTCCGTTACAACGGGCTTAGCCGTCCAGCCCACAGAAAGGGATTGACCGTAAGAAGTTAAATAATTCCAATCCGCCCACTCTGTTTTCCGGGAAGCACAGATGGATGCGGAAGCCGCCGCAGCCATGTGGAAAGCAAGCAAAATCAAGGTAACAGGAATATTCATCAGATAATTCAACGGACTCTGTCCGTGAACATACGTTAGCCGTTCCCTCTTTTTATCAATTCCTGAACACAAAGCTGTCCATCCATTGCTGCAGTACCATTACGCCAGGAAATACGGAATTGCCGTTCCAGCCGGGTCCACGCCATGTTTCGGTACCATGCCGTACCGGCAGGAAAACGCATTCAATATACCAACGGGATTTTTTATCCTCCAAAAGAAAGGCGGCAGAAACATTCTCCGTATTGAATAAACAACATGAACCATTTCCCGTCTATCAACGCCATATCCGCCTCCATCTGCCTTCTGGGATGCGGACTCGCCCTGCCTGTTTTCTCCCAACAGCCGGAAAAAGGAAAACCCGATGCCGCCCACATTTCCAAAACAAAAGCTGACTGGTGGAGCCAGAGGCACGCCCTGTTAAAGCAGACCCTGGCGGAAACACCATGCCAACTGCTGTTTATCGGCGATTCCATCACCCACCGCTGGGAAACCGACGGCAAAAAAATATGGTCCCAATATTTTTCCCCCTATGCTCCTGTCAATTTCGGGATAGGAGGCGACAGGACGGAACATGTATTGTGGCGCATTGACGATTCTGCCCTTAAAACGCCTCATTCCCCCCAAGTATGCGTTATCATGGTGGGCACCAATAACACAGGGCAATACAAAGGCAGGCAGACCCCGCAGGAAACGGCGGAGGGTATCCGGGAAATAGCTTCCCGGGTCCATCGGCTCCACCCCGCCACTGAAATTATTCTTCTGCACATCTTTCCCCGGGGGAAAACGGCGGAAGACCCCCTGCGCATCCAAAATGAAATGATCAACAGGGAGCTGGACAAAACAAATATGCCGAGAGTCCATGTCGTCAACATTAATTCCGCATTCCTGGACAAGGACGGCACTTTCCTGCCGGGAATTACCGGGGACCTCGTCCACCTTACAGAAAAAGGCTACCGTCTCTGGGCGGACGCACTGCTGCCGGAAATCAAAAAATACATGAAGTAAGTCCGCTACCCCCTTCCGCCCGGCCAACGGCCAATTCGGCCTCATCTGCGCAGAAGCGGCCAGCCAATCATGGTTGTCACTCCCGCACATAAAAAACCGGAGGGATTATTTTCCCTCCGGTTTTCGGATACGGCCGTTAAAACCGTTTAAATTGTCTTAATCACGGAAGAGTCGTCATCATCCCTGTCCTCGGCAGAAGCGGCCTTCCTGGTGGGAACAGGCGTCTTCCTGACCTTTTCCAGAGCCTTGTCCACCGCCGCAATCACCTTGTCTTCCCCGGTCTTCTGACTGGACAACTCATTATAAATCTTTTCCTTGGCCTCATAATCGGCCTTGGCTGCCGCATCGCCGGGATTGGCCTTGAACTTGTCCTCCGCCTTGAACAAGGCCTCCTCCGCAGCCTGGAACTTTGGTTCCACCGCGTTTCTCTGGTCTTCCGCAGTCTGCTTGATGCGGCCCAGCAGGCGAATCACATACGGGCGGTTGCTGAGTCTCTTGAATGCGGAAACCAGAAACTGGCGGCGTTCGCTGGTTTTGGCATCCGCAATAAGGGGGTCAAACAACTTGAGCGTGGCGTTGTCATCCCGGTCACGGTCCACGGAGAGTACGCGGAGAATCGAATCATGGGCCTGGGAACGCACGCGTTCATGCAGGGATTCGTCTTTCCAGGCCTTGAACAGGTACGGAACGGCGTCATCCGTATTCCAGTCCCCCCAGGCGGTAATGATGGCAAGCGCCTTTTTGGTATCCTCCTTATAGCTCTTTTCCATCATGTCCAGCACCTTGGGATCACCGGTGCGGGCCAGCAGCTTGTAGAGCATTTTGACGTTTTCCTCCGGCATGTTTTTCTGATACTGGAGCAGTTTGGAGGAAAGCGCCTTGCGCTTGGCTGGAGGAGCTTCGTCAATCAGGTAGCGCGCCGTACGGAAAGCGGAGGAAATCAAATCCGGGGAAGCATCCTTCTTCTGGAGGATCTTCATCACGTCGTCAAGGTCGTCCAGCTTCATGGCAAAACGCATGTACTTGAGCACCACGGCCTGCTTGTCCTGGATCTTCTTATTCTTGCTTTCGCTGATGGAAGCGTACAGGTCTTTCAGCATGTCGCGCATGGCGGGGCTGGAAGACTTGGCCAAAAGGGTCACCATCATGGAATATTTTTCCTTACTGTACCTGCCGACATTTTTTTTCATGTCTTCCACCACCTGGCGGGCAATGTTGTCATCCATCTGGGCCATGATGGAAACCAGGTGGGCGGCGCCGGGCCAGTTTTCCCTGTTGCCCTTGACTCCTCTCACATTGGCGAGCAGCAGAGCGGCATCCTCCGCGTCGGGAACGACTTTCACATCCGGAACACGGCTGAGATTCTTGGAGTCAAACAGACGGCTGCGGCCCAGTTTCCCGCCTTCCACGACCAGCGCATTCAGGCGGGCGTTCTCACCTTCCACCTTTTCTTTCTTGCTGCTGGTGCTCCATGCATAAATCCCTACGCCGGCAGCGATGACAACCAGGGCGCATACCCCATAAATAACACCCCGCAGCAGGGATTTGGATTTATCCACGGAAGCGGCCATATCCCGGGCGGATTCCGTTCCGGCGGGAGGCTGAATACCGCCGTCGCCCGCCGGAGGAGCGCCAGCGGCAGGGGAAACTCCCTCGGCGGCCACAGGCTGGGGAACCGCAGCGGGAGCCACGGAAGAAGCTGGTGCTGCCCCCACGGGGGATTTTAATACTTTCAGCTTGGGAACGGCGCTTTCCGGAGCGGCGGCCGGGGATTTCTCCGCCGCAGCGGGAGCCGCGGCCATCTTGAAAACTTTCAATTTGGGAGCCCCCCCCGCAGGAGCAGGCTCCGGAACAGACGGTTCCGGGGTCTGCACAGCCGCAGGCGCTACCCCTGCGGCCTGGGCCAGAGCAGCGGCCTGAGCCTCCGCCAGGGCTTTCTGGGCCTCCGCTACCTTGGCAAGGGCATCCTGAATCTGGGCGTCCACGGAAGGCTCGGGCTGCGGAGCGGAAGCGGCTTCCTTTTTCTCCAGCTCCGCCGCAAGGCGCGCTCTTTCCTCTTCGGCAGCTACACGGGCGGCCTCCTTTTCTGCGGCAATGCGCGCGGCTTCGGCAGCCTCCTGCTCCGCCTTGATTCTTGCGGCTTCCTGCTCGGCAGCTATTCTCGCCGCCTCCTTTTCGGCAGCAATACGGGCGGCTTCCTGCTCGGCAGCCGCTTTTTCCGCAGCAATCCTGTCCGCCTCCGCCTGTTCCGCTGCGCGGCGGGCGGCTTCCTCCTGCTCCTGAGCCAGCTTGGCCTGCAACTCAGGAGTGAGAAAACGCGGCTTGACAACCTCCACGCCTTCCGCGGCGGGAGAAACAAACTTTACCTTGGGTGCGGCCGCAGGGGCTGCCGTTACCAAACGGCGTCGCAATTTGGGAGGTTCCGGCGAAGAAGGGGTTCCTGTCTGATCGGTCATCGTGATAAAATGGCTGGGAAATTGGAGTGATTTTATACGATTCCGCGGTCCCCTGCAACCTCAAAATACCGTCTGGAAAACGGGCGGGGAACAGCCGCCGTGCGTGGCTCAACAGGCAGATTGCGAAAAAAGGCTTCACCCGAGATATAACATGGAAAAGCGTTTAAATATCCCGCGTATTCTCCCGCAAAATCATAAAAAACACAATATGTTAACAACAACAATCATGAATAAAGTAAAGCGCCCGTAATAGAACTTCAAGAATACGTACCAGTCATTTAAGAATCCTCTTAAAAAATGTTATAACACATATACTTTTTTCTTGCCAGACCAAGGATGATTAGTTAAATAAATAACCACTCGTCAACATCATGAACTCCAACGACAGTACCAAAAATAAGAGGCGCTACACGCCTGAAGAAAAACAATCCGTTCTTGATTTCATTGCTGAACGGAAAACCCAAAACAAAAGGGGTGCCCAGAAAGAAGCCGCCGAACGCTTCGGCATCAGCACGGTGACCATCTCAAGCTGGATGAAGGCATCCAAGGCCAAGCGCGGCCGCAAGCCCGGCACCAAAAATACAACTGCTCCCAAAACACAGCCTCTCGCAGCCGCCCAACCCGCCGACCTGCGCCGCCTGGCGGCCGTTCTGGAAGAAATCGCCGACCTTGAAGCCCAGACAGCCAAACTCGACACCCTGCGCACTGAAGCGGAGGAACTCAAGAACAGGCTGACTGCCAAGCAGGCCTGATTGCTTTTATTCCTTCCTTTTCCGGAAAACCGGCTTCCCCTGACAAGGGAAGCCGGTTATTTTCTTTACGGAGATCGCGCTTGCCCCCCCGGAACAATTCCTTTAATATCCGCCGTCGTGACTCAACCCGCCCACATTGCTCCCGCGAGTCAGTCTGTGGAAGGCATGTATGCCGACTACTTTCTGGATTACGCCTCGTATGTCATTCTGGAACGGGCCGTACCCAAGATCAATGACGGGTTTAAACCTGTGCAGCGCCGTATTCTGCACGCCATGGACCGCCTGGACGACGGGCGTTATAATAAAGTGGCTAATATCGTGGGAGACACGATGAAATTCCATCCGCACGGCGACCGTTCCATTGCAGACGCGCTGGTGGGGCTGGGACAAAAAGGGCTGCTTATCGACACGCAGGGGAACTGGGGCAATATTCTGACAGGCGACCCCGCAGCGGCTTCCCGCTATATTGAAGCCCGCTTCACCTCCTTTGCGCGTGACGTAGTATTCAGCCCCAAAGTCACGGAATGGCAGCTCTCCTATGACGGCAGGAACAAGGAACCGGTCAGCCTTCCCGTCAAATTCCCCCTTCTTCTCGCTCAGGGAGCGGAAGGCATCGCCGTGGGGCTTTCCAGTAAAATTCTTCCCCACAACTTCAATGAGTTGATTGAAGCCTCCATCGCCTACTTACGCGGCCAGCCCTTCCAGCTTCTGCCGGACTTTCCGACCGGAGGCGTGATGGATGCCACCAACTACCGTGACGGAGAACGAGGAACGGGCCGCGTCCGCATCAGGGCGCGCATCCTCACGGAATCGAAGAAACTTCTCCGCATCACGGAAATCCCGTTCGGCGTCACCACGGAAATCTTAATTGATTCCATTGTCTCCGCTGCGGAAAAGGGAAAAATTAAAATCGCCCGCATTGAGGACAATACGGCCCAGCATGTGGACATCCTGGTCCATCTCCCGGCCGGAGCGGATCCGGAGCAGACGAGGAAAGCCCTGTTCGCCTTCTCCGCTTGTGAAGTCAGCATCTCCCCGAATGCCTGCGTCATTGTGGAGGAAAAACCCAGGTTCATGTGTGTCAGCGACATCCTGCGCTACAATACGGACTCCACCAAGGAAATCCTGCGCCAGGAGCAGGAAATCCGACTCAAGGAACTGAACGAGGCGTGGCACCAGGCAAGCCTGGAAAAAATATTCATTGAAAACCGCATCTACCTCTCCATAGAAGATTCCGAAACGTGGGAAGAAGTGCTCGGCACCATTGACCGGGAATTGCAGCCGTTTGCATCCCGGCTGCGCGCCCCCATTACCAGGGACGACCTGGTAAGGCTGACGGAAATCAAAATCAAGCGGATTTCCAAATTTGACGCTTTCAAGGCGGACCAGCACATCCGCCAGCTTGAAGAGGACATCGAACAAACGCAGAAGAACCTCAACCAGCTTACCAAATTCACTATCCGCTGGTTTGAAGCCCTGCGTAAAAAATACGGCGCCGCCTATCTGCGGAAAACGGAAATTTCCTCCTTCGGCTCCGTAAACCGCGCGCAGGTGGCTGTTGCCAATGAAACATTGTATATTGATGACGAAGGCTTTGCCGGTTACGGCGTCAAGAAGGGAAACCCTGTCTGCAAATGCTCCACGCTGGATGACGTGTTGATCATTGACAATGCAGGCGTGCTCAAAATCGTGCGGATTCAGGACAAATTTTTCGCTGGTAAAAACCCCCTTTATATTTCCGTCATCAAAAAAGGGGACGACCCCGTGTTCAACCTGATTTACCGGGACGGAAAAGACGGCCCCGTGTACGCCAAGCGTTTCCGCATAGGAGGGTTCACCAGGGACAAGGAATATCCGCTTACCCGAGGCGCAAAGGGAACGCGCATCTTCCACTTCTCCGTGCATGAAACGGAGGAAAACAGTTCCCAGATAAGCGTAAACGTTTATCTGAAAGCCGTTCTGAAACTCCGTAACCTGATCAGGCCCTTCCACTTCGCGGACCTGAGAATCAAAAACCGCGGTGCCCAAGGAAATATCATTACCAGGCATCCTGTGGAACGCGTCTCCCGCATCATGCCTCCGGCCAAGTCCGGAAATGAGGAAACGGAAGGGCCAACAACCGCTCCTTCCGCAACAGCGGAACGGACGGAAGGCTCACCCGCCCCCTCCGCGGAAACGCTGCATCCTGAAACAGCCCCACATTTGGAGGAACCGCCTGCCGATCCGCCGCTGGAACAGGGCTCCCTGTTTGACTCCTGAAACGTTTTCAATCTCTTAAAATGGAAATATCCATGCCTGACTATCCATTTTCGGCTTGCCACAACGGGCCATCTTCTGTAGATATGGACCACCTCATTACCATGCCGCTTTAGCTCAGTGGTAGAGCACCCGCCTTGTAAGCGGACGGTCGTCAGTTCAAATCTGACAAGCGGCTCCATCATAACCCGCTCAAGGTCAATCCTTGAGCGGGTTGCTTTTATGAGGCGTGCGCCATTACTCGTTCCCATGAATTTCCGGCGTGCCGCTTTTGAACATTCATCATCCATTCATATCTCCGGCGGAATGCGGCAGCCGCAGGAAGCAAAGCGGGACGCAACATCTGGCAAGAGGCCATTCCACCCACAGGCATCCCCGTCAACTTCCGGCAGCGAAGGGCCATTCCCGGAGCGGGAAGAAGGTTCCGTTGGCGATAACGCCGCCTCAGCAAGCCGTTTCCCCCCTTGAATACGCCTCCATTGCCATTTCGACCAAGGGAACCATGATTCAAGCCAATGGATACTACAGAAAAAAAGATGGCCGCGGCTATCCTCCGGTTTGAAGACAGCCGCGTTACCGGGCCGGATTCCCTGCGCGTTTCTCGCCTTCCTGCCGCCGACAAGGGCGGCAAGTGGGAGATTTGCGGCATTTGCGACGGTATTGAAC
>OHVZ01000617.1_pt1 | contig 15058 bp, 20 predicted proteins | sample 1579561 | NCBI WGS metagenome assembly OHVZ01 (sample SAMEA3882547, study PRJEB24775) | human gut metagenome | biome: human-associated habitat; feature: intestine environment; material: feces | place: Netherlands | collected 2009/2010
ATGTCAGCAGGCGCAGCGGGAGCAATTTCTGAAGGACTTAAAAGCAATTCTCCAAGCGGAGTTGCAAAACAGCTCCGATCCACAAACAATTTCGCAGCCGCAGCCAGCCGGGAGCGTCGACGATGACGTTCTCGGCTTTTTGCGCGCGCTGCAGGAAGAAGGTGACGAATGCCAAACCATATTACAAACATTTTGAAGTTTAAGGGTGACAGTGAACAGGTTCATGCCATGCTTGACAAAATCAAAAGTGATGAACTCGGCTTTGGCAGTATTGACTTCAATAAAATTATTCCCATGCCGGAAAGCCTCAACATTGAAGCAGGCTCCCGCACAGACGAGGCTCTGTATGTCTGCATGATGGCACTGAACCCAGCCGCGCCGGACATGGGCGTTCCAAAATTGAGCAGTGAGGAATATCAGAAGTTGGCCGGCATTGTTGGTCGAAGCAAAGGCGAGCAGTTTATGACGCTGGATGCACTGCGGATTTCCAGAGCCAGCAAATACATGCCCCTTTCAGATGTCATTGCCATGGGGCAGGTCGTGATCTCCAACTTCCTGCAATATGGCTGCGGAGATTGGTACGGATGGTGCAATCGGAACTGGGGAACAAAGTGGAATGCTTATGACGTTCACTTCGATCAGGAATCACAGAGCATTCACTTCCTGACAGCATGGGACACACCCATGCCGGTCATAGACAAGCTATCACAGATGTTCCCGGAGGTGGAAATTGATCTGCAGTGGGCGGATGAAGATATTGGTCACAACGTCGGTCATGTTGTCCTTTTAGCCGGAGAGCCGATTGACGGGAATATCCCGGAAGGCGGCAGCAGGGAGGCTTATGAGATGTCTTTTCAGATTCATGGCGGAAAAGCAGCCGATTTCAACTATGTGTTTGATGAAAAAGAAGGTAACTATGTTTATCAGGAGCCAGAGCGTCAACTCCCTCCGCCGAAAACCAAGGGCGATAAGCCAAAAGAACCGGAGCGATGATTGGGATCAAAGATCAGTGCTTCGGCGTGGAGATTGAGCTGACCGGCATCACGCGAGCAGAAGCGGCAGAGGCGCTTGGCGCGTATTTTGGAACGACGCCGCAGCGCAGCTATGATAATTATGATAGCTGGTATGTGCCGGATCGGGAGGGCAAGCAGTGGCGCATTATGAGCGACGGCAGTATCCGCGCAGAGTGGAATGACGATGGGCACTATCGCAGAACAACCGATCCGGAATATCGCGTGGAAATGGTAACGCCGAAACTCACCTATGACGAAATGGAGAAATTTCAGGAGTGCGTGCGCCGTATCCGGCAGGCAGGCGGAAAAGTCAACGACTCCTGCGGGATGCACGTCCATGTGGACGCCTCCAATCATAACCGCCAGAGTCTCAAGAATCTGCTCAGTATCATGTATTCCAAGGAAGATCTGCTGTTCAAAGCCCTGAAAACGGACCCCGCCCGTGTCAACCGCTGGTGTCAGCGCGTGCGCGAACCCATGCTGCAGCGGGCAAGGCGGCTGTCCAATGAACCAACGACCGATCTTACCCAGTTGGAGAACATCTGGTACGAAGGCTGCATTTCTGCGCACGAGCATTACAACTGGACGCGCTATTACGCGCTGAATCTTCACTCTGTCTTTTACCGCGGCACCATTGAATGGCGCTGCTTTAATTCTACCCTCCACGCCGGTCGCGCAAAAGCCTACGTCAATTTATGCCTTGCCATGTCCGCGCAGGCCATCGCCCAGCGCACCAGTGTCATGCGCAAGACAATGAGCGACAATGAATTGTTCACGTTCCGTGTCTGGCTCGTGCGGATGGGGCTGAACGGCGATGAATTCAAGAACACGCGCGATCATCTGCTTGCCAATCTGGAGGGCAATCGCGCTTGGCGATATGACAAGGACTGCTATGCAAGCAGCCACAAAAACCGAACATCTCAACAGGAACAGGAGAGGTGACCGAATGAGAATTTGTATTGAAGAATCTACATACGAGGGAACACCCATCGAAATTTTAACCCAGCTTCGCGCCTTGCATTTTGATGCTGGCACGTTCGACGGCACGGAGGGATACATTCGTTATATGCAGAACACAATCCGCCGCATGACGGAGCAACCGTGTGAGCTGCCGGAGAGCAGCACGGGAGAACGTGCTGCCGCGCTCATTCGCGTATTGAGTGAGATCGGCGCGCTGGAACTGCTGGAGGAATGATGATGGAAAAACCACTGTATTTTGCTTACGGCAGCAATATCAATCTAGATCAGATGCGCTACCGCTGCCCAGACGCGAGCGTCTACGGGCAGGCTGTTCTGGACAATTATGACCTGCGCTTTCGCGGCAGCGGCGTTGCGACGGTCGAACCCAAGGAAGGCGCTTGTGTCTACGGCCTTTTGTGGGAGTTAACTGACAAATGTGAAGCATCCCTCGACCGCTATGAAGGCTATCCGCGTCTGTACATCAAGCAGACGCTGGAGGTGCGGACGTTTGATGGGCAGCGCGTCCCGGTCATGGCTTATATTATGAACCCAGAGCTGCACCTGAAGCCGTCCCTGCCGCCGAGAGACTACTATCTCGGTATCAAAACGGGCTACGAGCAGAACGGTCTGCCGGTTGGTTGCCTCAAATATGCATTCAAGAACTGCCTCAAGGAATGCGGCATTGAACCGTATCCAAAGAAAGTGCAGACCAAGCCGCCGCAGCGGAAGGAGGCCAGCCATGAGCGATAACGCCATCCGGAGAATTCAGGCCGGTGATCTTCGCAAAATGAGCGACCGAGAAGGGCTGATCCTGCAAGGCTGCGGCGGCGATCCGCAGGAATGGTTGGAAGGGATCAACGAAATGCTCGCGGATGCTGGAATCCTGCGCAATGGCAGCCGGTTTGAACGGGCATCTCTGTTTGAGTACGACGGTCACACCAACATGCTGTTTGACTTTGAAGGTGTTGATCTTGATGTCAGCAAACTCGCCATGTGGAGACTTACCACATACGGAACGATTGGCGGGACATGGCTCAGTGATTATGTGCCGAACCGTCTGGGTGGATTTTTAGAGAAATCCGAACTGGGCGTTGAAAAGCCGCTCTGCCCACTGATCGGGCAGGACGGCAATATTTTTAACCTTGTCGGAATTGCAGCGAGGACGCTGCGCGAAGCTGGTCTGCGGGATCAGGCGAAAGAACTCACCCACCGTATTTTCAGCGGCGAGTGCCACAGCTACGGCGAAGCCCTGTGCCTGATTGGGGAATATGTGACAATCACGGATATTAACGACCATTCGCACAGCAAATGTAGAAATTCGAGAACCGACCATGAACGATGAAAGGACGTGAATATGAATAAAGAGCAATTTGAAGCCAGAATCAAGGAACTCTTGCCGCAGACGACAGAACAGGCGCTAAATGCGTGGACAGAATATATTCAATCGTTGGAAAAAGAGGAAATCGATCCGGCGAGCTACCTGTTTGACTGTTGCTATGTGGAATTATCTCTAATTAAGCAACATCAGGGAGAAGAAATTGCGGCACAACTGTTCAATTACGGAGAACACTTCGTTTTCAACTATTTTGAGCTTCGGGGTGCAGCATCCAAATTAGCGGAAGGTTGGGCCTTGGACAAGATTTGCAGTGATACTATGAAAAACGGCTGTGATGCGACACAGGAGGAATACGAGGAATCTCAGGCGGCGTTGCGTGCATTTCAGCAGGAGCACGCCGAGACAGATGATAAACCGGCAGATTTGCCGAAATCAGACGCTCCAAAGCAGATGCGCATTCTGGTCGTGGAACCCACCAAAGATCCGTATGTCAAGGAGATCGACGGCAGCTTGGCGAGCATGCAGGCTATTGTGGGTGGTTTCATTCAGGCCGTCGAACCGTTTGAAGATCCGAATGTCCTGCTGGTGTGCAACGAAGAAGCCAAACTCCTCGGCCTGCCGGAAAACCGCTTCCTGCGGAATCGCAATGGCATACCGTATGACATCATCCACGGCACGTTCTTCCTCGCCCAAGGCAGCGGCGAGGAATTTTGTTCTTTGACCGACAAGCAGATACAGACCTATACGCGCCTGTATTCCCGCGAAAAGCTGTTCGTCATGCAGCATGGAAAGGTGATCAATCAGCCGAAGAAAGGAAAATCGACGCATGAAAGATAAATACATCCTGACGGCAGAGTCCGTCACGGCAGGCCATCCGGACAAACTCTGCGACACGATTGCGGACAGCATTCTGGACGCCTGCCTCAAAGAAGATCCAAATGCCCGCGTTGCCTGTGAAGTGCTGGCAACGGCGGGCAAAATTCTTGTTGCCGGAGAACTCCGCACGACGGCAAGCCCTGACGTGGAGACCATTGTGCGACAAACGGTTCAAAGAGCCGGATATGACTGTAATTATAATATAGAGGTGCGGCTGCATACACAAAGCCCCGATATTGCGGACGCGGTCGATGGTGAAACGCTCGGCGCGGGCGATCAGGGCATCATGTACGGCTACGCTTGCTGGGAAACAGTCGAGCTGCTGCCCGCGCCGGTCGTGTTGGCGAACCGCATCACGAGCCTGCTCACCACCTGCCGGGAGGAAAAACTGATCTCCGGCATCGGGCCGGACGGAAAAGCGCAGGTTTCTGTGCAGTATGCGTTCGGTGTGCCGGAGCGCGTGGACAGCATCGTGATCTCCTGCCAGCACGACGCGGACAAAGACTTTGACGAGCTACGCGAAGAACTCCGCAGGCTGGTCATTGCCCGTGCCTGCCATGACGTGCGCATCGACGAGCAGACGAAGATTCTCATCAATCCGTCCGGCAGATTTGTGCTGGGCGGCTTTGAAGCAGATACCGGTCTCACCGGCCGTAAGCTGATGGTCGACACCTACGGCGGGCTTGTACCCCACGGCGGCGGTGCGCTTTCCGGCAAGGACGGCACGAAGGTCGACCGCAGCGGCGCATATATGGCGCGGTACATTGCCAAAAACATGGTCGCCGCCCATCTTGCCGACCGCTGTCAGGTCACGCTGGCGTATGCCATCGGGGAAAAAGACCCTGTCATGGTGGATGTGAACACTTTCGGCACCGGCATCTGCGAGGATGACTGTTTGGCAGCAGCGGTGCGCAAGGCGTATGACCTGACCCCTGCGGGCATCATCAAGCAGTTGAACCTGCTGAACCCCATCTATTCCCGCACGGCGGCGGGCGGTCACTTCGGACGCGAGGATTTTCCGTGGGAAAATGTTGAACATATGAGCGACCTCGCCGCTTACATTGTGTAATTGCCGCGCGTCAGTAAAGAACAAATTGATGCCGCCAACCGGATGACGGCGATAGAATTTCTGCGGCGGTACCGCCCCGGTTCGCTGGTGAAAAGCAGCGCGCGGGGTGAGTACCAGCTTGCGGAGCATGACAGCTTCAAGATAAACGGCGAATCCAGTGTGTGGCATTGGAAAAGCCGCGACATCGGCGGCAAGTCGGCGCTGAAATATTTGATTTATGTGGAAGGTGTACCGTTTGTAGAGGCGGTGCAGCTGTTATGTGAGGAAAGTCCAACGTACATCCCAGTGCGGCATGAAGCGGTGGAGCGCGAGCGCCCGCTGTTTCGTCTGCCGAACCCTGCACCGAATAATGACCGCGTAACGCGGTATCTGCTGGGGCGCGGCATCTCACTGCCCACGATTCGCTACTGCATTGCGAGAAAAATTCTGTACGAAAGTGCAGAATATCACAACTGTGTTTTCTTGGGAAAAGACCCGCAGGGCGTGCCGAAATATGCGGCTCTGCGCGGTATTTATGACTATGGGAAACCGTTCAAGAGGGAGGCTCCCGGCAGTCAGAAACAGTACGGATTCTGCATCCCGCCGATGCAGCTCGGCACTACCGTGGCGGTGTTTGAAGCCGCCATAGATGCCATGGCCGAGATGACGCTCTGCGGGGATGCTGCGGACAAATACCGTCTGTCGCTGGGCGGGGTCTCGTCCTCCGGCAAGGAGCCGCTGGCCTTGCAGGAATTTCTGCGCCAGCACCCGGAGATCACCACGATAGAACTGCGGCTGGACAACGATGCCAAAGGGCGCATGGCGAGTGTCGGCATCCGGAAAATCTACGCTGACCGCTACACCGTGCATGACCTGCCGCCCAACATCGAGAATGGAGATTACGCTGATATGGCAAAAAACAACCTGATGGCAAGAACTGCCGCCCACCGCGCGGCGCCTTGCCGATAGAGAGAGAAATCAACATGAAAGTCAGAAATCGTTCGCCCACTTATAGGGCATAAACAGGAGGTAAATCGTTATGGCTGTGTTCCGTGTACAAAAGACGCAAAATTATACCATTATGTCCAACCACCATCTGCGCAACAAGGCTCTTTCGCTCAAAGCGAAGGGGCTTTTATCTTTGATGCTGTCCCTGCCCGAAGATTGGGATTATACCACGCGAGGGCTGGCATCCATCTGCAAAGAGGGCGTGGACAGCGTGTGTGCCACCGTGCGCGAGTTAGAAGCAGCGGGTTATATTATCCGCCGCCGCATCCGCGACAAGAACGGTCAGATGCGCGGTATGGAGTACACGGTTTTAGAGCAGCCGCAGCCTCTGGAACAGGATGAGCCTAGCTGTGCCCAACCAAAACAGGCAAAGCCTAAACGGGAAAAACCTGTACAGGAAAATCCTGCACAATTAAATACTAAAGAAATAAATAAAGAAGAAACAAATAACGTATCGAATCCTATCCGCGCGGCGGGCCAGCGGGCAGAGTACCGCGCCCTGCTGCTGAAAAATATCGAGTATCCGATTTTGGCGCAGAATAACCCGATGGATACGATGCGATTGGATGAACTGGTGGAGTTGATGCTGGATGTGGTTTGTTCCAAACGGGCGGCTATCCGTATCGCTGGCGAAAATATGCCCGCAGAGGTAGTAAAATCCAGATTTCTCAAGCTGAACGCGGAACACATCCAGTATGTTCTGGATTGCCTCAAGGACAACCCGCCCCGCATCCGAAACATCAAGCAATACTTACTGGCGGCGCTCTACAATGCGCCGCTGACGATGGAAAACTACTATGCCGCGCAGATCGACCATGACCTGTGCGGCGGAAAGAGGTGACATAATTTGCAGATGAAATTTTATTCTCCGCTGACTGCGGACTTTTTCCCGAATGAGCCGGATTTGGACGATGAATCCTATGACGAATTCGAGGGATACCCGCTGGACGATCATGACCTGCTGCAATATGCCGATGCTGTTGATGAGGCTGTGAAAAAGGACATTGCAGATTTCAACGGCGACCTGATGCAGTATTACCACGAGGACGATTCTGTCCGCCGCAAGGTGGTAAGTGCTGTGCCGTCCGTGGAAATTTGCGGCAACAAGCTGTGCGGGTGCATGGACGTGGAATTGCGGGAACCCTTGAACGAGGGTGAGCAGGCGGCTCTCTGCGACTACATCTCCGGTCAGTACAGCGACGGCTGGGGTGAGGGCTTTGAGCAGAGAGATATTCGTGTGGATGACGGCACGTTGGCTGTTCATTTCTGGCAGGAAGATGGATTCAAGATGACGCCATCTTTTGAGAAAATCCCGAAACCGGAAAAGAATTCTCTGCGCCCCAAGATGCAGCTGATTGGGCAGGACGGCAACATTTTTGCCATCATGGGTCGAGCCTCGCGCCTTTTGAAAAATGCCGGGCAGAGCGATAAGGCCAAGGAAATGTGCGACAGGGTCACGGCAAGTCAAAGCTACTCCGAAGCACTCAACATCGTTTCCGAGTATGTGGAAACCGAGCTGTCGCCCAGCCCTACGCCCAAGCGTGACCGGGGTGATGCCAGATGAAGAAATACGAAATCACCGACATTGCCCATCCTGACAATCCCAACCTGCACCGCATCCGCGCGGTGACGGATCTGACCGAGGATGTCCTTGCCGGGATGCTCGGCGGCTATGTGGAAAGCTATAACAACCTCGACCAAGAGGGGCGTGCATGGATTTCGGAGGATGCCATCGCCTGTGATAATGCAGTTGTCTGCGGCGATGCAGTCCTTACAGATCACGCCGTTGCAAGAGGTAATGCCTATGTCGGCAAGAACGCCACCGTAATGGGGGATGCGACTGTGCAGGATGATGCCATCGTCTGCGGCGGACTGCTCATGGGGAAAAGCTGTGTCTGCGGTTATGCCGTGATTCGGCAGGATGAGCAAACCTTGTGCGCACCGAATATTGACGGCAGCGCCCGTGTATATGGCGAAATCTCCGGCAATGTAGTCTGCCGCGGCAATGCCGTTGTCCTGCCCGGTACCAAGCTCGACAACAGGACGCAGGACTGCTTTGTACTCGAAGATGACCGTGTTTCTGTGCAGACAGCCAGCCGGACACCGCCCCCGAAAGAACCCCGTACCTATGATTTTGAACGATAAGAAAGAAGGATGCCTTTGACGAACACTCCCGAAACGCTCAACATTCTCGACCCTGATTTCCGGATGCCCGAACACTGCGGCGGTGACCGCTGGTCGATTTTGCACGGGGATTCTTTGCAGATCCTCCGCCAGTTTGTGCCGAACAGCTTCGATGCCATCATCACCGACCCGCCCTATGCCAGCGGCGGCAGCAGCCAGACCACCAAGAACCGCAGCACCAGCGAAAAGTACAGCAGCATGAGCAAAGAAAAGGCGCTGCCCGACTTCGATTCCGACCAGATGGATCAGCTGAGTTGGATGTTCTGGACGGCGGCATGGCTGCAGGATGCCCGCCGCATTGCCAAGCCCGGCGCGCCTGTCTGTCTGTTCATCGATTGGCGGCAGCTGCCCGCCATGACGCTGGCCCTGCAGTGGGCAGGCTGGACCTGGCGCGGTGTAGCCGTGTGGGATAAAGTCGCCAGCCGCCCGCAGAAAGGACGCTTTCGTCAGCAGTCCGAGTACATTGTGTGGGGGTCGAACGGCAAAATGCCGCTTGAGAGAAATGTTGGGTGTCTGCCGGGCGTGTTCCGTTACCCGAATCCCCAGAACCGCATCCATGTCACCGAAAAGCCCTTGCAGCTTATGCGGGATGTGGTGCAGATCTGCGAGCCGGGCGGGCGCATCCTTGACCCCTTTGCCGGGGCGGGCACCACCGTGCTGGCTGCCGTGCAGGAAGGCTATGAGGCTGTCGGCATTGAAATGTCGGACGCCTATTTCCAACGCAGCACTGAACGGCTGAAAACTGCCCTTGAATCCGAAGTGAATCAGAACTGATTCACTATTTTGCAAGAGATACCGAAAAGTGAATCAAATCTGATTCACTCCCGAAATTCAGAAAGGAAACACGAAAATGAAACGACCTTGGGCTTTTATCTGCGCCAGCGAGGGCGCGACATCCAAACACCTGCGCAACTATTGCCGCGAGGTGTACCTGCTGGGCTACCTGCCGGTATGCCCCAAATTGCAGGACAGCCAGTATTTGGTGCTGGAAGATGCCGTGGAACGCAGCGAATACACCGCCATTGTGCGGGATAAGCTGCTGCGCTGCCCGATGCTGGTGGTCTGCAGCCGAAACCAGGATGCGACCACCAACGCGCAGATCGGTTTGGCACAGAAATACAACCGCATCGTGACGACCTTGGACGGTTTGAAGAAAGCCGTTTCGGAGGGTGACGACCTTGTGTCATGAATGGCGCTGGGGGTGTGTTTGGCAAGCATAGCGTTTGGATATCCAAACGCACTTTTGGGGTGATCCCCAAACCCCCGCAATGCGCAGACGCGGTCATGTTATCCCGTTACGATTAAATGAGCGTGAATATCGGTATCTTTGCGAGCAAGTTGAAATGAGTGGTTTGCCGAGAGAAGAATACCTGCGCTCCCTTATCTTAGGCAAGGAAATCCATCCGCGCCCCTGCGCACACCATGCGGAACTTGTGCGGCAAATTTCCGGTTTGTGCAACAACGCAAACCAACTTGCACACCGTGCCAACAGCACGGGCGTGGCGGGGCAGCAAAGCGTGGACGAGATGATGCGCATCGCCAAGGAAGTCTGGCGCGAGATAAAAGAGAACTACTAGGAGGCTCTATGAAATATGGCTTACACATCCGTGATCCCTGTCCGCCGTCTGGATCGGGCGGTGAAGTATGTGATGAACAAAGAAAAGACCACGGCGGTATCCTTGCAGGATGCCCTCGACTATGCCGCCAACCGCGACAAAACAGAGCAATCCTGCTTTGAAAGCTCTTATGCCTGCACGCTGGAAACCGCCTTTGCCGATATGCGCCAAACCAAGGAACGCTGGCATAAGCTGGGCGGTGTGCAGGGATACCACCTTGTACAAAGTTTTGCTGCAGGCGAGGTCACACCGGAACTTGCGCACCGGATTGCAAAAGAACTTGCAGACCGTGTGCTGGGCGGACGGTATGAATACGTCATCGGCACACACCTGAACACCGGGCATATCCATTCGCACATCGTCTGGAACTCGGTCAGCTGTGTGGATGGCAAAAAGTATCGCAGTAACTATAAAAGCTATGTGACGGAAATTCGCGCGGTGTCAGATGAACTTTGCCGGAATTATAAGCTGTCCGTCATCGACACCGAAAACTCTAATCATGTGGCAAAGCCCTACGCCGAATGGCTGGCGGAGAAAAACAACCAGCCCACATGGCGCACAGCTATTCGGCAGGATGTGGACGAAGCGATTCAACAAAGCCTTACATGGCGGCAATTTCTTAGTGCAATGGAACGCAAAGGGTATGAAGTCCGCATGGGGCGCAAGTATCCCGTTTTGCGTCCGTCCGGAAAAGAGCGCTTTGTTCGATTCAAAACGCTGGGTAAGCGTTACACGCCAGAAGCCATCCAGACGCGCATCCTGTATCCACAAAGCTACCACCCTTATGTGGAAAATCCACCAACAATCCAACATGGCCGTCTGCACAGCGGGAAGAAGCCTTGCCGCAAGTTGACCGGCCTGCGGGCGTTGTATTATCGCTATCTATACGAATTGGGTGCGATCCCTCGCAAGCCGCGCCGCCCCAGCTATGTCGTGCGGCAGGATGCCTACAAGCTGGATCAGAGAATCCGGCAGATGGAGTTTCTATCTAAGAACAGAATTGACACGCTGGCACAGCTGGAAACTCACCGAAAAGCCCTGCAAACAGAAATTGGGCAGTTGCAGACAAAGCGTAAACAACTACCCAAAACCGATGATGTACAATCGCAGCATGAATCGGTCAACACCGCCCTAAAGCAGCTTCGCCAAGAAGAACGTCTCTGCCGCAAAATCGCAGAACACTCCCTAGAAGTGCAGCAACACCTCACCGAAGCCCGCCGTGACCGCGCCGCGCAGCAACAGCGCGAACAGGAACGCGCGCGTGACCGCCGCCCCGATATTACAACACGTTAATCTGTAAGACCCAGCAGCCAATCCCGCGCATTGATGCGGCGAATGCCGTCATACTGTTCCTCCGGATCATCGTCCATCGTAAGAATATATTTGGGGTAGTGGTCGCGGATGGACAGTAAGGGTCGCAGCTCCCGCTGCAGGGTGTCCGCATCACGAACGGAAAGCGCCACTTGGTAATAGAAGGTATTGTTGCCGTTCATTGCCACAAAATCGACCTCGAAAGAATCGACCTTTCCGACATACACATCATAGCCGCGCCGCAGCAGTTCCAGATAAATCACATTTTCCAGAATATGACCTGCGTCTGTATTGCGCTTGCCAAGCAGCATAAATCGCATACCGATATCTACGACATAGTATTTTCCCAAAGTTTTCAGATACTGCTTACCCTTGACATTATACCGCTGTGCGGGATAGATAATGTAGCTTTCGATCAGCGCATCAAGATAGCGTTCGACGGTCTTTACATCAACTTTTCGTCCTTCGGATGTCAGGGTGTCTGCGATTTTCTTGGAGGAAAGCGGACTGCCGATGTTGTCAAAAACATAGCGCAGCACACTTTTCAACATCAACGGATCGAGGATCTTTCTTCGTGTCAAAATATCTTTTACGACAATCGTGTTAAAAATGCCATCCAAGTAATCCCGAATCTCGTTCGGATGCCCCTTAAGTTCCAGCGCATAGGGAAAGGAACTGTTTTCCAGATATTCGGTATATTTTATTCCGCGATCTTCCATACTGCCAGTACTCTGCATATATTCCTTAAAAGAAAGCGGCAGCATTTCGATTTGCACATAGCGCCCGGAAATAAGGGTGGCTATTTCACTGGACAGCATATAGGCATTGGAACCTGTGACGTATATATCTACATTTTTCTTGATATACAAACTGTCGATCACTTTAGGAAAATCCGTGACGTGCTGTATCTCATCCAGAAAAATGTAAGTCATCTTTTCGGGAACAAGACGGTCTTTCAGGTAAGCGTACAGTTTTCTATAGTCGGTAAGTTCCTCAAAATCCATATCCTCAAAATTGATGGCAATAATTTGGTCTTGTTCGACGCCATTCTGCAGCAGCCAATCTTGGTACATTTCCATCAAAACAGACTTTCCGCAGCGGCGGATACCTGTTACGACTTTGATGAGTTGCTTGTCCTTAAACGCAATCAGTTTATTCAGGTATTCAGTTCTGGTAATCCGCATAATAAACCCTCCGCAACTTTTAATGATAGTATACGCCAAAAAGTGTAAAATGTCACGTACTTTTTGGAATCGAATCCAAATAATTCAATAAAGAAGGATGTATATGAATTATTCAAACAAAGACTACATCGAACACCTGCGCCGCAAGTACCCGCCCGGCACGCGGCTGCAACTCAGCTGTATGGAAGATGAGATGGCCGTGCCTCCCGGCTCTATGGGAACCGTTGATTTCATCGATGATGCCGGACAAATCCACATGAATTGGGACTGCGGGCGCAGTCTTGCACTCATCCCCGGTGTGGACTCGTTCAGCCGCTTGCCCTCACCCAAAGAAAAGGCCGGTGATGCCAGATGAATTACGGCTCTGAACCCGCAGACCAGGTCGTCCGCTACTCGCTGGAGGGCGCAGAGTTTGCCCTGCGCATCTCCGGCACCGCTGCGAAAAACTTCTTTATTTTCGCACAGGCAGTGCTGCACGACAGCAAAAAGACCCACGGCAAAACGCACCTAATCCGTTTGCTGAAAGAGCAGAAGCCGCTGAAATTTTTCACGGTAGACAAAGACCGTATGCACGATTTTGCCCGCGCTGCCAAAGCACATGGGCTGCTGTTCTGTCCTATCCGCGACAAAATGGACCCCGATCACATTGAGATCGCCATTTTACAGGATGATGCCTCCAAAGCCAACCGCATCATCGATAAGCTGCAACTGGCTATTGTGGACACCGGCACAGCAGAACTTATCGACACTGTGCAGCAGGAGCGTGGTGAAACCGCTCCGGAAACCGAGCGCGTCCAGACCGAGGACGGTGCGGTAGATTTTGAGGTCGGCGCAGACGAGGAAAAGTTCAACATGGGTTTTCCGCAGGGCTCGGAGAACGCCAGTCCGTCCGAGCCTTTCTCCGACAGCAGCAAATCTTTTGCAAACTCGCCGTCGCCGCGCGCCGATCAGCTTCGGGCCAAGGGTGAGCGCCCCAGCGTGCGCAGGGAGCTTCTGGATATTACCGCCTACCTGCGAAACCGGGCAGAGGCGCCCAAAGACCGTATGCCCAAGCTGCCGGTAAAAATCCGGCGCAAGGAAAAGGTGCTGTAAATGTTTTCTGTTTGTTTTCAAATGCGGACTAGCTTTGACAGCGCTTTTGGAATATGTTGTAGGCAACAGGAGGTGCAAAAACAATGACTGAACGTAAAGTTAAACTCGACCGTGCAAACAAAAGCATCCTGCTCCGGGCGCTGGGTGATGTCTACTACGGTCAGCGTGCCCGCGGCGGCAGCACCGAAGTAACTGGGCGGCTGATCCTTCGAGTGAACGATCTGCCCGCAGGCGGCAAGCTGACGATGTCGGCGGCAGAGTATCGGCTGGCAAAAGCAGCCCTCAACCAACTGCGTACCCAGCGCTTGGCTGAGGGCGGGTACACCGATGCCGTGGATGATGCACTGACGCGGCTGCTCCACACCCACACGCCGCTGTTTATCTGGTGAATCCGGCTATGACATGGGAAAAATTCTGGTCGATCATTGACCGAGTCCGCGCCAAAGCGGATATGCAGGATGAAGCGTCCGTGAACCAGTTCCTTTACACGGAACTCATCAACTTGCCGCAGGATGAACTGCTCGGCTTTGATTGCGCATGGCAAAGTTATCGCAATAAAGCCAACTTTCCCAAAATGGTCGCGGCGGCCTGCATCATCAATGACGGCAGTTCGGATGACAGATTTACCGATTTCCGTAACTGGCTGATTATGCAGGGGTACGATGCTTATCGGCAAGCGCTGATTGACCCCGATAACCTTGCGGTGCTCAACATTCCGTTCCGAGATACTGAGTGGATGGGATGCGGGAATGTGGCGTGGTATGCCTACGCGGGGCAGAAGCTGCACACCTATTTTGAGAAAGCAGGTATCGCCGCTGAACTGCACAGAAGGTATCCAACCCTGCTGAAATTGCCTGACGATTTGAATCGGGCAATCATGCAGGAGCAGCTTGCGCCGTGTCGTGCGCCGGAAACCGAATGGGAACGACAAATGCTGCGAACGGAAGTCAAGCACTACATAGATACCAGTGGGCTGGCGTACAGCTACAACGAATTCTATACTCAAAATATGCCGGATAAGGTTGCATGGAAAACGCTGCAAAGCGATTTGTTTGCAAATCTGCCGCAAATCAAGGCGGAACGTATGCCGCAGGACTTTTCCGTAGTTTTGCCGAAGTTGTGGAGAAAACGTCAGGCATGGGATGCCGAGCGTACAAAACGCCCGCCCTATCGCGGCGAAGAAAGGTAGCCTACCACGCCGGGAAGAAAGAATCCTTGGTGGGTCTGGCTGCTGCCGCTGCCCGTTGTATGGTGGACGGCACTGGCGGTGGCTTGCCGTTGGCAGCCGGGTATGAAGATAACGGCTCTGCTGGATGCGCTGAACAGCGCACTGGCAGAGCCGTTTGATCTGTCTTGGAGCAGAGACAGCCTGCGCTTTTTGCTGGTGTTTACGGTGATTTACGCGGTGGTGGTTATCGTGGCAGTTACCG
>OHVZ01000626.1_pt1 | contig 14841 bp, 12 predicted proteins | sample 1579561 | NCBI WGS metagenome assembly OHVZ01 (sample SAMEA3882547, study PRJEB24775) | human gut metagenome | biome: human-associated habitat; feature: intestine environment; material: feces | place: Netherlands | collected 2009/2010
GGGGGACAGGTGGGCTGGACAACGAACACGTCATCACCGCGCACGTTGTCGCCGATTTCAATGCGCAGCTCGCCATCGCTGAAGGTGGTTGCCAGAGTAGGAGTAAGCTGACAGCCGAGGTGGTCGCAAATGGCTTTGGCCAACTCGGGATTGGAAGAACCCGTGACAATCTTGAGATCGCTGAACATGGTCCGTTCACCTTGCCGATAGCGGCAGCAGTTATGGTTTGGGTGTGGCTGGGATGGAAGGGCTCGAACCTTCGAATGACGGAGCCAAAACCCGTTGCCTTACCACTTGGCTACATCCCAGCATTCATGGGCAGCACAAAGACCTTCCCGTACTGTGACTCCAGGCTTTGCGCTGCCGCCTCGGCTGCGTGACGGGCTGATGGAGATGTTTTCGATGTTCGTGTTGAGCAGGTTCGGGTCCGTATAGGGGATGAGGAAACCGATGACCGTGAAGGCGCCTAAATAGAAAATCAGGATACGCCAGAAGATGGAGTGGACGGCGCGGGGCACGTTCTTTTCCGGATCTTCACTTTCACCGGCTGCGATGCCGATCATTTCCGTCCCCTGGAAGGAGAAACCGGCGACCATGAAGATGCCCAGCATGGCCGTGAAGCCGCCGACAAAGGGGGCTTCGCCGATGGTCCAGTTGGTAAAGCCCGGCGACGGTTCCGGCCCGAGGCCCAGGATGAGCAGCGTCCCGGCGAAGAGGAAGACCAGGACGGTCAGGACCTTGATGCCGGCGAAGATAAATTCGCTTTCGCCATACGAACGGGTCGACAAGTAGTTGAGGACGAAGAGGATGATCAGGAACAAGCCGCTCCAGATGGCAGCCGGTACGTCGGGGAACCAATACTTCATAATCAGGGCGCCGGCGACGAGTTCGGCTGCTACCGTGATGGCCCAGTTGAACCAGTAGTTCCAGCCCAGGGCAAAGCCCAGGGATTTATCGACATAGCGGTTGGCATAGGTTTCAAAAGAACCGCTGACCGGCAGGTACGACGCCATTTCGCCGAGGCCCGTCATGAGGAAATAAACCATGATGCCGATGAGGGCGTAAGCCACGAGGGCACCGCCAGGACCGGCCGAGCTGACCGTTTCACCGCCAGCGACGAATAAGCCTGTGCCGATAGCGCCGCCGATGGCGATCATGTTCATGTGGCGGGCTTTCAGGCTGCGGAGCAGCCCCTGCTGCTGTTGAGTTTCTTCCATGCAAAATCACAACCTTTTTTTACAGAATTGATAAATAAAATCTAAAAAAACTCATACCTTTACATTATAAAGGAAGAATCGGGCTCTGACAAATGGAGATTCTGCATGGACGTAAATCGTTTATGCGATTAATGGATTATAGGGATTGGCCGCAGTTTTTTTACTATGTTATAATAAGGATATTAATTGCAGAAGGGAAGGGCAGTGTATGGATTTAGAAGAATGTCGCCGGGAAATCGACGTATTGGACCGGGACTTGACGAAAATATTGGAACGGCGCATGCAGGTCGTCGCCGAAGTCGCCGCCTATAAGAAGGAACATCATATGGAAATCTACGACCCCCGTCGGGAACGGCAGGTCCTGGATAAAATCGCCAATTTGACGGTCCAGAAGGAATTGTCGCCGTATCTGCGGCGTATTTATCAGTGCATCATGGACGAAAGCAAGAAATACGAACGGGAGCATATGGGGCTGTGAAGATGGAACAGATTGTAGTACGAGGCATTGCGGAACGCCTCTTATTTGAAGCGCCCGACTCGGATTACCGCGTCTTCCGCCTTCATAACGAAGCCGACGACGCGACGTATACCGTCACCGGCCATGGGACGAAACCTCTTGTCGGCGACCGCCTGGAAATCAAAGGCCACTGGGTCCAGCATAAGCTCTATGGCCGCCAGTTCGCCGCCGACGGCTGGAGCCGCATCATCCCTGAATCGGTCGACGGCATCGAACGCTTCCTGGGAAGCGGTGCCGTCAAGGGACTGGGGCCGGCCCTGGCCCACCGCGTCGTCGCGGCCTTTGGCAAGGACACGATGAAGATATTGGAAAGGGACCCGCAGCGGCTCCTGGAAGTCGAAGGCATTGGCCCGAAGAAACTGGCCGTCATTACGGAGTCATTCTACGAAGAGAAACAGGTCAACGACATCGCCTACGACCTGGAACAGCATGGCGTCGCCGGGCGCTACGCCGGCAGGCTCTTGCAGAAATACGGTGACGACGTCCACTATGTCCTGACGGAAGAACCGTACCGCATGATCGCCGAAATCGACGGCATCGGTTTCAAGACGGCCGACCAGATGGCCCTGGCCTATGGCATGGACCGGCAGGACCCGCAGCGCCTCAGCGCCGGCCTGACCTATGTCTTGCAGACCATGACCCAGAACGGCCACGTCTGCATCCCCGATGCGGAATTGGTCCGCCGGGCGGCTTTCATCTTACAGGCCGATGCCCTGGGGCTGCACGATATCCTGAAGGAAGCTATCGAAGTGGGCCAGCTCTGTACGGCCGATTTCCAGGGGACCGTCTATGTCTATACGCCGGAAGCCTATGAAGAAGAAAATTATATTGCCCGGCGCATCCAGGACATGGCCGCCATGAAGCCCCTGCCCATGAAGACCCATGTCCAGCTCTTCCTCGACCGCTGGCAGGATTCGTGCCACTTTGAACTGGCCGATAAGCAGCGCGAAGCCGTCGAAAAATCGCTGGAATCGGGCATGACGGTCATTACCGGCGGTCCCGGGACGGGCAAGACGACTGTCGTCCAGACCATCATCCGCCTGGCCGAACAGGAAGGGCTGCGCATCCTCCTCTGTGCGCCGACCGGGCGGGCCGCCAAGCGCCTGGCCGAAACGACGCAGCGCAAGGCCAAGACCATTCACCGCCTGCTCATCCCCGACGGTCGTCAGGGACGGATCCAGGTCTTTGAATACAACGAAACCAAGCTGCTGCCGGCTGACCTGGTCATCGTCGATGAAGTCTCTATGCTCGACATGGAAATGATGTACCATCTCCTCAGTGCCTTGAAACCGCAGTGCCGCTGCATCCTCGTCGGCGACGCCGATCAGCTGCCGTCGGTCGGGGCCGGTGCCGTCCTGCATGACATCATCGCCTCGGGACAGGTCCCGGTCGTCCGCCTGGATACGATTTTCCGTCAGCAAGAAGGAGGGCGTATCGTGACCAATGCCCACCTCATCAACAGCGGCCGTCTGCCCGTCGTCAATGAAGACCCGGAATTTCGCTTCGTTGAAATCGAAGACGAAGCCCAGGGGGCCGAGAAGATAAGCGCCCTCTATAACAGCGAGCTCCTGGAAACGGGGGATAAGTTCGCCGTTCAGGTCCTGTCGCCGATGTACAAGAACCCTTGCGGCGTCGACAACCTCAATCAGCTCATCCAGGGGCGGTTCAACCCGCCGGCTGAAGAAAAAGGCGAGCTGAAGGGGAAAAACGTGATTTTCCGCGTCGGCGACAAGGTCATGCAGAAGCACAATGACTATGAAAAAGGCGTCTTCAACGGTGATATAGGGGAAATCTTTGCCATCCAGAAGGATATGGTCTATGTCCGCTATCCCGAACAGGACGTCAAGTACGAAGGGCAGGAAGTCGATGAGATTACCCTGGCCTATGCCATTACCGTCCACAAGAGCCAGGGCAGTGAATACCACACGGTCATCATGGTCCTGGTCAACAGCCATGCCATCATGCTCCAGCGTAATCTCTTTTATACGGCCGTCACCCGGGCCAAGCGGAAAGTCATCCTCGTCGGCAGCAAGCGGGCTGTCCAGACTGCCGTCCAGAACCAGCGCACGAGCCGCCGCTTCACGCTGCTCATCCCGCGCCTGCAAGGAGAGCTCATCGTCTAGGGAGGGAAGGCTATGTCCCTGATTACACACCTTTTCAATCTCTTATACCCGCCGCGGTGTCCGGCCTGCGGGGCCCTGGTAGCCCGCGACGGCGACTGGTGCCCGTCCTGCCTGGCCGCTGTCTGGCATCCCCGGCGCATCAACAAGCCGGCGGCAGTGAGGCACCTCGCCGCTTGTTACTGCCTGGCCGATTACCGCGGCGCCATGCGCCACATCCTGCACGACATCAAATATAACGGCAAACAAGGGAAGTGCCGGGCCTGCAGGGTATTGCTCGACCGCTTTCCCTGGCCGGAACGGTTCGACCGCATCGACCGGGTCGTACCCGTTCCGCTGGCACCGGAAAAATTGCAGCGCCGCGGTTTCAACCAGGCCGAAGCCCTCTTTCGCGACTGGGCTTCGGTCCGCTGGGATTGGTGCGACGCCCTGCAGCGCCTGCGGCCGACGAAAGTCCAGTGGCAGCTCTGCCGGGACGAGCGGAAGGAGAATGTCCACGACGCCTTTGCCGTCAAAGAAACCGTCTCCGTCCAGGGAAAACACATCCTCCTCGTCGACGACATCTTCACGACCGGCGCGACCTTAGAAGCCTGTGCCCAGGCGCTGACAAAAAAAGGCGCCACCAGCGTGACAGGACTCGTCATCGCCAGCGGCGCACCGTAAAATGAACGCAGTTCGCAGACGGCCGGCCGCAGGTCGCCGCGGTCCTGCAGACTGCAAAAAAATACGGCAATAGCCTTGTGCGTAGGGGCCGCCCAGAGGGCCAATGTCAAAAAGGTATTCACGTGGTGCAAATTGTAGCCTCCGCTCGCGAATTGTTCGCCCGTTGTTATCGTATCGGGAGTATGTTATACTACAGTTATCTGCCGTATAGGAAATTTAGAAAATAGACCCGTAGAAGATAGCTACTATAGCTAAAAAAACGTTGACAAACTATTTCATTTCTTGTATAATATTTTTTGTTGGCGGGGCATAGCGCAGTTTGGTAGCGCACCTGGCTTGGGACCATGGGGTCGCAGGTTCAAATCCTGCTGCTCCGACCATTACCGACGAATGCGGGTGTAGCTCAGTGGTAGAGCGCCAGCCTTCCAAGCTGGTTATGTGGGTTCGATTCCCATCACCCGCTCCATTTTTTGAGACTCAGTAGCTCAGCTGGATAGAGCAACAGCCTTCTAAGCTGTGGGTCTAGGGTTCGAATCCCTACTGGGTCACCACTTACTTGCGCCTATAGCTCAGGGGATAGAGCACCGGTCTCCGGAACCGGGTGCGAAGGTTCGAATCCTTCTAGGCGCACCAAAAGATAGTTAAAGGCGCTGTCACATGATGACAGCGCCTTTTTTTTGACTTTTAACTGTAGTGGCCGAATGAAAATAAATTCTAGCGTAATTTGATTGACTCCATGAAGAATAAAAATGAGGGGTGGAAATGAAACATGCCAGCGTGTTTTCAGGCCTTTGTCAAGGCATCGATGAACTGGCGGGCTATGCTGGACAGGTAGCGGTGTTTTGGGGTGATGACGGCTAATTGGGTGCGCAGGCGCGGTTCGTCGATGGCTTTTGTCTTGAGCTGGGGCCGACTGGCCGGTGAGATGGCCGATGCCGGGACGACGGCGTAGCCCAGGCCGGTTTCGGCCCAGAGCAGGGTCGTCCGGGCGTCGTCGTTGCGGCAGAGGAGGTTCGGTGTGAGATTGTGGGCTTCGCAGACGTCATGGAAGAGCTGGTCGAAGCGGCGGTAGAGGATGAGCGGCAGGCCCTGCAGTTGTTCTATGGTCATCGACGGCTGGCCCGGATTGGGGTCGGCCAGGGACTCGGTATAGGCCAGGACCATCGGTTCTTCCGGCAGCAGAGTGCAGTCGAAGGCGTCCTGCTTAAAGGGCGTGCGGACGATGCCGATTTCGATGAGGCCCTTGCGCAGCATGTCCAGGACGCGGAAGGTGTTGCCGTCGTAGATTTCGAAGCGGATTCCGCGATGGTCGTCGTGGAACTGGCGGAGGGCTGGCTGGAGGATGACGCTGCCCGATGACGATACAGTCCCGATGGACAAGGTGCCGCGCAGGCCGTTCTTGAAATCGGCGATTTCCCGGCGCGTCGAGTCGGTGAGGGTGACGATCTGCCGGGCCCGGCGGTAGAGGATTTCGCCGGCGTCGGTCAAGGTGACGCTGCGCGGCTCCCGCTGCAGGAGCTGAACGCCCAGTTCTTCTTCCAGGGCCTTCATCTGCTGGCTCAGCGGCGGCTGGGCCATGTGAAGGCGCCGGGCGGCGGCTGTGATCTGGCCTTCTTCGGCGATGACCATGAAATAAGTGAGTTGACGGATATCCATACCCATGCCTCCTTGACATATGATTTACATATATTATATCAATTGTACAAATATTTTCAATATAGTAAAAGACGTGTTATACTAAGACCATAGAAAAGATACCTATCCGGAAAGGAATGATACACGATGAACGAAATTGTGACACCGAAACGGGATGCCCATTTCTTTTGGACCCTGTTCAAATCGACCTTTTTAATCAGTGCCTTCACCGTCGGCGGAGGCTTCGTCATTATTCCCCTGCTGAAAGGGAAATACGTCGATGAATACCATTGGATCAACGACAAGGATACCCTCGACATGGTAGCCATTGCCCAGTCCATGCCAGGCGTCATCGCCGTCAACAGTGCCGTCATCCTGGGCTATCGCATGGCTGGGGTCCTGGGGACGCTGGTCGCTCTGGTGGCTACGGTGCTGCCCTGTCTGATTACGCTGTCGATCATTTCATACTGCTATGATTTCTTTATCCAGAACTTATATATCAAGATGATCCTCCGCGGCATGCAGTGCGGGGCGACGGCGCTCATCGTCAATGTCGGCATCGACCTCCTCATCAAGCAGGGCAAGAAGAGATTGCTCCTGCCCCTGGCCATCATCGTGGCGACGTTCATTGCCAACTTGTGCTTCGATGTCAATATCATGGTGCTCATCATCATTGACGGCATCATCGGCTTCGCCTTCATGCGCGATAAGAAGTACGACTAAGGGGAGGGACTTATTATGATATATGCATTACTTTTTTGGGAATTCTGTAAAGTCGGGGCCTTCTGCGTCGGCGGCGGTTATGCTTCCATGCCGCTGATCCAGGCCAGTGTCGTCGATACCTTCCATTGGCTCTCTATGAGCGAATTTGTCGATATATTCACCATTTCTCAGATGACTCCGGGACCGATTGGCATCAATGCCGCTACCTTTGTCGGCACCAAGATCGCCGGGCTGGGCGGGGCTGTTGCAGCCACTCTGGGCTTCGTCACGCCGTCGTTCTTCTTGGGGATTATTTTAGCACGCGTCTTCCTCAAGTATGGCGATATCGGTCCAATCCGGGGCATCCTCAATGGCCTGCGGCCGGCAGTGGTCGCCCTCATCTGCGTCGCCAGCCTGAGCTTCATCCTCCTGGCCCTGTGGAATACGGAAACCCTGCCCGACGAGTGGTCGGCCTTCAGTCTCGGCGGCCTGGCCATACTCATCCTGGCCATTGCAGCCACGCGCCGCAAGATCGGCGTCATCAAGGTCCTCATCGGGTCCGGCGTCTTAGGCCTGGTCTTAGGCATAGCCGGCCTCATCTAACTTCGATATATTGGGAATCCAGGCTCTGGAGGAAGCGGCTCGGCGCATAGCGCTGATTGCCGTTCCCTTCGTGCCAGCTCAGATACAGCCTCTTTTTGGCCCGCGTAATGGCGACATAAAAGAGGCGTTTTTCTTCTTCTATATTCCCTTTCTTTACGGACCAGAAGGTCGGGAAGACCCGGTCTTCCAGATGGGCCAGGAAGACGTAATCGAATTCCAGGCCCTTGGCCTGATGGATGGTGATGATGGGGATTTTCGGGTCCTTGGCCAGCATGCTGTCCAGTTCGCTGTTGGACAGGGCGGTCAGCTTGAGAAATTCTGCCAGGGCGTCGCGCGGGTCCTGGCCCGGGTCATCTGTTTCTTTGGCGATGCGGTAGAGCTTGCGGACGTTTTCCAGCCTGTCGATGTGCTGGGCCGCATCGCTGGGGTCGCGATGGCTTTCGTACCAGGCCTTGACGCCGCCTTCGTTCATGACGGCGGCGATGAGGTCTATGGGCCGGTCCTGATAGGACTGTCGGCGGAAACGGGCTATGTCACGGCTGAACGGGGCGAAGAGAGGCAGGTAGATGGCCAGGGACGAACGGCGGGCCGTCGTAGCCGGGCGGATCTGTTTCGTTACGGCATAGCATAGGAGGCCGGCCGTGGCCAGGATGTCGTCGAAGGCGTCGTGCGATGGCTGATGGTCGATGGGGAAGGTTTCACTGAGCGTGGCCAGTTTGTGGTTGATGAGGTTGGGATAGAAGCGGCGGTAGATGTCCAGCGTGTCGTAATAGGGGAAATCGCCGCTTTCGCCCATGCCTAGGCGCTGGAGCTCGCTGTGCAGGATGGACAGGTCATACGTGACGTTGTGGCCGACGATGACGGCGTCTTTGGCGAATTCCAGGAAGGCCGTCAGAGCCTGGCGCGGTTCCATCCCCTGGGCCTCCAGGGTTTCGTCGCTGATGTGGTGGACGTAGAAGGAAGCCCCGACAGGCCGGCTGGCACGGACATAGGTGTTGAAGGTGTCTGTAACCTGGCCGGCGGCATCGAGGCGGACGGCGGCAATCTGGATGATTTCATCCTTCGTCGTGTCGGTGCCGGTGCTTTCGACGTCGAAGACGACGATCCGGCCTTCATCCAGGGCTGATAGCAGGAGCCCGTAAGGGTCGCCCGTTTCCTGGGAAATGGGGTCGATGAAGTCGCAGAGCCGAAGGCCCAGGCGGCGGTAGGATTCGCTTTCGATGGTCTCTACGGTTCGCCGGCCGATGCGGGGGACGAAGCGCAATAAAATCCGCTTCAGGCTCAGGTTATCGTGCTTGTTCAGGAGCAGCCTCAGGTAGGCCAGGACGTCTTTACATTCCTGGCGCTTGAACAGGTGGAACTGGTCGATACAGGTCACGGGCAGCTGGTCTTCCGGCGGATAGTGCTGGTTGTGGGCGTTGATGCCCGTCCAGAGCTGCTGGGCCTGGCGGTTGCCACGGACGAGGACGCAGGCTTTCAGTCGTTCCTGCTGCGGCAGGCGCATCAGTTCCTGGAAGATCCAGCGGCTTTCGCCGATGAAGTTGTCCGCCTTATGGACGACGATGGGGTCACCGGGAACGGCGGCTGCGGCCTGGCCGGGCTGGGGATAGATGTGGTGGACCGTCACTTGGCCGAAGAGACGGTTCAGGCAGCCTTCGGCAGCTTTCAAGAGGAGCTGCGTAGCCCGGTAGTTGGTCGTAAAGGTGATTTCCCGGGGATGATAGGTCTTGCGGAATTGTTCCAGGATGTATTCCGGATAGGAGCCGCGCCATTCGTAAATGGTCTGGAAGTAATCGCCGCAGAGGAGGACGTTGCGGCCGGGGAAGAGGCGGCTGATGACGGCGTATTCGACTTCGCTCGTGTCCTGCATTTCATCGACGGCGATGAAGCGGAACCGGTCCCGCCAGCGCTGGCAGCAGGCTTTGTCTGTGAGGAAGTCATAGGCGCCGGTGATGAGGTCCGTGAAATCGACGGCGTGGTTGTCGGCCAGGACGGCATCGTATTGCCGGACGAGGTCGTCGCCGTGGTCATGGAGCCAGGCCTGGAGGGGTTCTTTCGGCGCCGTGAAATCGTGGAGGTCCGGGAGGACGCGCTGTTTCTTGGCAAATTCGATATAGTTCTGCAGGGCCTGGGTGTCATTGCCCGGTGCCGACGCCGCCGCCGGTAGGTTGTCGATGAGCTGCCGGCAGTCTTCGTCATCGTAGAGGAGAAAATCATTATAACAGTCGCTCTGGCGCTTTGTTTCCTCTTTGATGAGGCTGTAACAGAAACTGTGGATCGTCTTGACGACGACGTCCAGGCCCTTTTCGTGGGCCGTAGCGACGATGCGTTCCTTCAGCTCCTTGCAGGCCCGGTTGGTGAAGGTCAGGCAGAGTATCTGCGCGCCTTCAGCGGCCTTCGTTTCCAGGATATGGGCGACCCGGCAGGCCAGGACACGGGTCTTGCCCGTGCCGGCCGGGGCGTTGAGCAGGATGGGCTGCGACAGGTCGCGGACGACTTGCTGCTGCTGGTCATTTAATTCCATAATCTATCCCTCCGTGTGGGTAATCTCCTCCCATTGTACCATAGTCGGCGTTATCCGTGTACAAACTGTGAGGGAACGGGCAAATTTCATTGACAGCCTCGTAGGTTTTTGATAGAATCAAAGTGTGTTTGATAATCTTTCAATCAATAAGGAGATGCACTATGACAAGACGTTTATGGACAGGTTCTTTGCCGTTTGTAAACAGTCTCCGTGTGTCTAACTGAAAACCCAAAGGTGATACTGCGTCACTTTTGGGTTTTGTTTTTCTAAGGAGGGGTCTCTGTTGAAGGTCGGTTTGATCATGGGAAGCGATTCTGATTTTCCCGTTATGAAAAAAGCGATTGCTATTTTTAAAGAATTTGGTGTTGAATATGAAGTCTTGTTAGCGTCGGCCCACCGCACGCCGGCAGCTGTCCGGGAATTCGTTTCGACAGCCGAAGAACGGGGCATCAGTGCCTTTGTCGTCGGTGCCGGCATGGCCGCTCATCTGCCCGGTGTCGTCGCCAGCTATACGACGCTGCCCGTCATCGGTGTCCCCTTGGAAAGCGGCAGCCTCCAGGGCATGGATGCGCTGCTGGCCATCGTCCAGATGCCGTCGGGTATTCCCGTTGCCACCGTCGCCATCAACGGTGCCAAGAACGGAGCGCTCCTGGCTGTACAGATCGGCGCTGCCAGCGATGCCGGATTAGCTAAGAAATACAAGGCATACCGCGAAAACATGGCTAAAGAAGTCATGGAAAAGAACCAGAAATTGCAAGAAACCGTAAAGTCCCTCTAAGGGCATGTACAGACTATTTTTCGTTATAACAGGAGGTTTAATTCATGTTTTACGATCCGATTTGGGATAAGCAGCATGAAGAATGTGGTGTCTTAGGTATTTACGATAAACACCTCGATATTCCCCGCTATATCTACTGGGGGTTGTTCGCATTACAGCATCGTGGCCAGGAAAGCGGCGGCATCGCCCTGACTGACGGCCAGGATATCCATACGTTCCGCGGCATGGGCCTCATCAGCACGGTCTTCGCCAACGGCGTACCTGACGAAGAAGGCGGCCCTGTCGGTATCGGCCACGTCCGCTATTCGACGACAGGCTCCAATAATCCCCGCAACATCCAGCCCCTGGCCGTATACACGCCCATGGGACAGCTGGCCCTGGCGCACAACGGCAACCTGACCAATACGCGGGTCCTGCGGGAAGAACTGGACCGCGGCGGCGCGACGTTCCAGACGACCATGGACAGTGAAATCATCGTCAACCTCATCAGCCGCAGCCAGAAAGACACCATCGAAGAACGCATCATGGAAAGCATGAACCGCATCCAGGGGGCGTACTCGCTGGTACTCATGACGAAAGATACGCTCTACGGCGTCCGCGACCCCTACGGTTTCCGCCCGCTCTGCATCGGCCGTACCGATGAAGGCGGCTGGGTCCTGGCTTCGGAAACGTGTGCCCTCGACGCCATCGGTGCCAAGTTTGTCCGCGACGTACAGCCTGGCGAATTTGTCCAGATCAACGAAAAAGGCGTCAAATCGTCGATTTTTGCCAAGGCACCGCGCAAGCAGGTCTGTTCCTTCGAATACATTTACTTCGCCCGTCCGGACAGTGTCATCGACGGCCAGGATGTCTATCAGGCTCGCCTGAACATGGGCCGGGAAATGTGGAACGAAACGCAGTATGATGCGGATATCGTCATTTCCGTCCCGGACAGCGGCAACACGGCGGCCATCGGCTATGCCCAGGCTTCGGGCATCCCCTTCAAGCACGGCCTCATCAAGAACCGCTACATGGGCCGTACCTTCATCAAGCCGAACCAGAAACAGCGTGAACTGGCAGTCCGCATGAAATTGAACGTCGTCAAGTCCGTCGTCAAGGGCAAGCGCATCGTCATGGTCGACGACTCCATCGTCCGCGGCACGACGAGCGGCATCATCTGCAAGCTCCTGCGCGAAGCCGGCGCCAAGGAAGTCTACATGTGCGTATCGGCACCGCCTATCAAATATCCCTGCTTCTACGGTATCGACACGTCGGTCCGCAAGGAACTCATCGCTTCGACGTTCAGTGTCGAACAGATCCAGAAGTACATCGGCGTCGACAAACTCCATTTCATTTCCATCGATGGCCTCAACCGGGCTGTCGAACATATCCCCAAGGAAGATATGTGCTTAGCTTGCTTCAACAACGACTATCCTACGGAAACTCCGCAGGCCAATGAGGAAGGAGAAAAATATGCTCTCGAACACAAATAAAGGATTGACTTATGCTGATGCCGGTGTCGACATCGATGCTGGCAACAAAGCCGTAGAATTGATGAAAGATTCGGTCAAAGCCACGTACCGTCCGGAAGTCCTCGGCGACCTGGGCGGTTTCGGCGGTCTCTTTTCCCTGATGAACAGCGACATCAAGAAACCGATCCTGGTCAGCGGCACCGACGGTGTCGGCACCAAGCTGCGCCTGGCCATCCTGATGGGCAAGCACGATACGGTCGGCCAGGACTGCGTCGCCATGTCCATCAATGACGTCCTCGTCCAGGGTGCAGAACCGCTGTTCTTCCTGGACTACATCGCCGTCGGCAAACTCGACCCGGTACAGGTTGCAACCATCGTTAAGGGCGTCGCCCACGCCTGCCAGGAATCGGGTTGCGCTCTCCTCGGCGGCGAAACGGCTGAAATGGCCGGTTTCTATGCCAAAGACGACTATGACCTGGCTGGCTTCGGCGTCGGCATCGTCGACCGCGACAAGGTCATTACCGGTGAAAACATCAAAGCCGGCGACGTCCTCATCGGCCTGCCTTCGACTGGGGTCCACTCCAACGGCTTCTCCCTGGTGCGCAAGGCCCTGTTCGAACAGGCCGGATACACCGTCGACACCCAGCTGGATGAGCTCGGCGGTGAGAAGCTCGGCGACGTGCTGCTCACCCCCACCAAGATCTATGTCAAGACGCTGTCCCCGCTGTTCAAAGCCGGCGTGGTCAAGGGCGTCGCGCATATCACCGGCGGTGGCTTCATCGAGAACATCCCGCGTATGATCCCCGATGGTCTCGCGGCGCATATCAACCTCGGCTCCTGGCCGGTTCTGCCGATCTTCGACGTGCTGGAGAAGGCCGGCGAAATCGACCATATGGAAATGTTCAACATCTTCAACATGGGTATCGGCATGGTGCTGGCGGTCAGCGCCGAAGATGCCGATAAGACCATGGAACTGCTGAAGTCCAATGGCGAGGCCGGCTATGTGCTGGGCAATATCGTCAAGAAGACCGGCGAGGACGTCGAACTGCAGTAAACGAACATACGGGGGTAGCCGAACAGGCACCCCCGATATTATTTCTTGAGATTGGCACTCTTCCCCATAAGGGATACAACAGGAGGAAATATGAAGGTTCTGGTCATTGGTTCCGGTGCGCGTGAACATGCCATCGCCCACGCGCTCATGCGTGGCGGCAGCGTCAGCGAGGTCACTGTGGCCCCAGGCAATCCGGGCATGGAACTTGACGGCATCCGCACCACGCAGCTCAACCCGTCCAATCATGCGGCGCTCATCGATTTCGTGAAGAACAATGGTTACGACTGGGTGTTCGTCGGACCGGAAGTGCCGCTTATCGAAGGCATCGTCGACGATTTCGCGGCCGCCGGCATCAAGGCGTTCGGCCCGAACAAGGCCGCCGCGCAGATCGAGGGTTCCAAGGACTTCGCCAAGCAGCTTATGGAACGTCACGACATTCCGACCGCGAAGTACCAGACGTTCGACGATTTGGAGCGTTCCACCGCTTATGTGCGCGAGCATGGCGCGCCGATCGTCATCAAGGCCGATGGCCTGGCCGCAGGCAAGGGCGTGACCGTGGCGATGGATGAGGAGACCGCCATCGCCGCTTTGGAGGACATTTTCGTGGACCACCGCTTCGGCAACGCCGGCGCGAAGGTGGTTATCGAGGATTTCCTTGAGGGTCAGGAATTCTCTCTGATGAGCTTTGTGAACGGCACCGATTTCTGGCCGATGCCGATTTCGCAGGATCATAAGCGTGCCTACGATGGCGACAAGGGTCCGAACACCGGCGGCATGGGCGCTTACAGCCCGGTTCCGCAGATCGGTCAGGATGTGATCGACACCGCCATCGAAACCATCGTCAAGCCGACCGTTCAGGCCATGGCCGACGAGGGCACGCCGTTCACCGGCATTCTGTACGCCGGCCTCATCGCCACCGCCGACGGACCGAAGGTCATTGAATTCAACGCGCGTTTCGGCGATCCAGAGACCGAAGTGGTGCTGCCGAAGCTCACGTCCGATCTCGGTGCCGGCATCAACGCCATTCTGAACGATGAGACCCCGGAATTCACTTGGGATGAGGACAATGCCACTCTCGGCGTGGTGCTCGCTTCCGAAGGTTACCCGACCAACGTGGTCAAGGGTGCCGCGATTCCTGAGATTAAGGTCGACGACGATTCCCACGTCTACTATGCCGGCGTGACGCGTGGCGAGCATGGCCTGGTGGCGAATTCCGGCCGCGTGCTTTTCGTGGAGACCTCCGCGGCCGATATCAAAACCGCGCAGGACAAGGTCTACGCGATCATCGACAAGCTCGACACCAAGGGCATGTTCTACCGTCACGACATCGGTTTCAAAGCGCTGAACGCGTGATGATGGTGTGTTGGCTGCGCTGAACCAATAGCCGTTGAGGGGCTGTTCCAATAGTTTGGAACAGCCCCTCAATGTTTTAAGATTTGTGCGGCAGGCGCGCCGTCGCCCACCACACGCCTGCCGTGACGAGGACGTGCGCGAATTCCGTGCGGCACGACACGAAGGCGCACAACGGTACGTCGAGTGTCGAGCCGTGCGGCAGGCGCGCCGTCCTCGTCACGGCA
>OHVZ01000631.1_pt1 | contig 14741 bp, 9 predicted proteins | sample 1579561 | NCBI WGS metagenome assembly OHVZ01 (sample SAMEA3882547, study PRJEB24775) | human gut metagenome | biome: human-associated habitat; feature: intestine environment; material: feces | place: Netherlands | collected 2009/2010
TTGCGCTTTTTATTCAAATTCCATATGCTCCCAAGAAATCCCTCCGGCTTGCCTTACGGTAAATCACCTTCCTCTGCAAGAGAGGAGAGGTTGAGCGAAGAGAGAAGAGTGAACAGCGAATAATGAAGTGAGCGGACGACGGGTAGACGAAAGAAAAGCGAGACGAGAGTAAAATGCGAAAAGTAAAGAAACGGCAAGCATCAAATGATACTTGCCGTTTTTGGAGCCTTAACTACACACGTTTACGAACAAAAGAAGTTATTGAACAAGCTCAAAATATAGCTATGAATTATATGATTGATGAAATAAATAAAGCTTTTAAGAAAATTACTAAAAATAATATTGATTATTTACACGACAAAATAAACCAATATTATGGGAGTATATAAACTCTCAATTAATTAATGTCTTGCTATTCGTCTTTAGGTTTATCATAAACATTATGTTTGATTGATATTGTTCCATTGTCTAAATCAATATATCCCAAGTTAATGCAAATACCTCTCCAGTTCTCATTCCAGTATAACAAGATGTTAAAAATGCACAAGTAAATGTTTCATTATTTTCAAATCTATTTAAGAACCTCTTTACCATTTTCATCATAGTCAGTAACACCGAACCAATTACATCTCCAACAACAGCACCCAACATATTATACGAGCCTTCATTTTTCCTCGTTTTTATTATCTAAATTGCTTTTATATTCATTACCATATTCAGTAGTAAATCCAACAAAATATATTTTTTTATATCATTATGATTAAAAAATGTTAATGAATCTGTTGCACCATTCGGATATTTGCAAGCCATATAATCCATAATTTTCCCATCTCTATCTTTGACTTTATACCCGATTATCATTAGCTTATCAAAATTTCCCTGAATTTCGACAACACTACCTATTATCATATATTTATCAAGAGAAACTTCTTGTAATTTTTTTCGTTTTTCTGCCATGTACCTATTAATTTCCTCTTCCGTTTTTTGTTGTCCATTTATACCCCATTTAATATCTTTATCTGACACAACAAATCTATCCTCTGCATTGTTGTTTAAATTATTCATTTATATCATTCCTTCCTTTTCCTTTGTAATAACGCACAAAAAAAATCAATCTTTTCAGATTGATTTAATCATTTACGCCGCATTGGTGCGACGATTTTATCTTTTGGAGCAGGTGAGGGGAATCGAACCCCCGTATTCAGCTTGGGAAGCTGATGTTCTGCCATTAAACTACACCTGCTTACGTGCTACGCTGAATATTTTATCATTATTTTTACAATAAATCAATAGTAATATGATACGCGGCACAGCTTAGCGGGATAGGTCGCGCTGTCGCTTAATGTTACAGCTTTTCCACGGAGAGTCTCAGCCTTTTCAAATCGTTTTCGTCGGGATGAGACAGAGCACGGTCAAAGTTTTCAATCAGCATATCGAGATTCGGCACGGGATTCGGCAGGCTTTTCATTTTGATATAGCGCTCCCTGACCGTTTGCGGCATTTTCCCCTGACACATATACTCGCCGACTGTGATGTTGCTGGCACTAATGCTCTTTTTTGTATTTGCGAGGATTTCTTTGAAGTACTCCTCGTCTCCGCCGAAGCCCGCCGTTCCGAAAAGAAAAATCCTTTTATTTTTCAGCTTTTCGAGCAAATCCAAGGTCGCCTTGTCGGCGGTTCCCTTATCCGTCCAAAAGCCTATAAACAAAATGTCGGATTGTGTATCGGCGTTTTCGCTCACTCCGAAATAATTGCAGTTTTCCTCCGGCAGCGCGTCGCGAATGGCGTCGGCGAGCAGCCTCGTGTTGCCTGTCGGGCTGCTGAAAATAATTGAATAGCTTTTATCTGTCATGATGAACCTCTTTGCTTGTGCGGCATATCACATATGCGGCGAAATTTTGTTATAAATTATTATATAATTACGACGGCAAACAGTCAACATCCGCAAATGCCGAAAGCTTATACAAAAAGTAAGCTTTTCTGTGAACGGCAATAAAAAGGCTTTCGTCTCACCTGAAACGAAAGCCTTGATTTTATGTGTTTATGCTTGACGTTACGGCTTTGAGCCGCGCTTCAAAGCCTATTCAGTCCTTGAGCTCGTCAACATACTCGGTATGCTCACGCAGATACTTTTTGTCCTCGGGCTTAAGGTCAAGGCCTATGGTTCCGCCCGGATTCATAAGGTAATCGGGGTCAAAATAGTTTTTAAGCGTGCGGATTATGCCGTATTCCTTTTCGCCGAGGTAGCCCTCAAGCCACGGGGCAAACATCTTTCCGATACCGTGGTGGTGGCTGATGGCTGCACCGCTCTTCTGTATGGCGTCGAGAATTGTTGCGTGATAAGCACGGAACTCCTCTTCGTCCTGCATTTTAGTCATAAAGATGAAGTAGAGGTTGGCGCCCTGCGGATAGCAATGCGACATATGAGTTGTAACGATTGTGTTCGGAAGCTTATGGCAAACCTCACGAACCTCACGGTGAACACGAGCCATATTTGACCAGTTGACCGTGCACTCAAGCGTATCGATCATAAAGCCGAAATCCATGAGTGTATCGCGAAGATACGGGTCGTTGAAGCGGCCCTTTTCCCAGCCCTTGCATACGTAGCCGGTCATCGGGATACCGCCGTGCTTAACGGCAATTTTCATTATGTTATGCGCAACGTTTCTTGAGAAGCCCTTTTCGCCGTCTGTAAATCCGAGGAAGAGACAGCGCTCAAAGTCCTTGTAGCCCAATTTATCAAGAAGAGGCTCAAGCGGCGTTTCGTCAACGTTGTAAAGATGGAGCATTAATGAAGTCTCCTCAGGGTCTGAAAGACGGAAAACAGAGGAGAAGCCGCACTCGCACTGCATCATTTCACGAGCGGCGCGCATAGCTGTCGGCCAGTCCTTGAACATATAAGAAAAGCGTTTTCTGTTTTCGGGCATCCAGCGGAAAAACTTGAGCGTGACCTCGGTAAGAACGCCGAAGGTGCCCTCGCCGCCCATCATGACCTGATTGAGATTCGGTCCCGTTGCCTCTCTCGGATAGTGACTTGTCTCGATTTTACCTATCGGTGTGGCGTATTTCTGCGAAACAACTATATCGGCTATGGTGCCGTAATAGGTGCTGTTCTGACCGGCACCGCGTGTGACGGTCCATCCGCCGACGGAGGAATATTCAAACGACTGCGGGAAGTGACCGCAGGTGTACGGACGCTTTGCGCCGAAAAGGCTCTGAGCGTTTTGAAGCGTTTCCTCGAGCTTTGGTCCGGACATACCTGCCTGAACGGTAATGGTCTGGTCGGTCTCATTGAATTTAATGACCTTGTTGAAGTTGCGGCGCATATCAAGAGAAACGCCGCCGTTAATGGGCTCAACGCCTCTTGTAACCGACGAGCCGCCGCCGTAAACATAGAGCGGTATTTTATTCTTTGTGACGTAGGCCACGATTTTCTCAATCTGCTCGCTTGTCTCCGGGAAAACAACAAGGTCGGGAAGAGAGTCAAAGCGACGGTGACGCATTCTGAGAAGATCGTACATTGTCTGTCCGTAGGAAACGGCGAGACGGTCGTAGTCGCTCTGTGAGACGTTCTTTTCGCCGACTATTGCGGCAATGGCCTTTACGTGCTTTTTGTCAATCTTCGGAGCGTGCTCTTCGCCGAGATTTACGGGGTCAAGACCCAAATCGTCATTATACTGCATAAACTCCTCGTCCTTGAGATTGCAGCGTTTTTTAACATATTTGTAAAGGCTCTCCTTCGGATATTTGAAGAAGTCGGGGTCGCCCCAGCGGAAAATTGAACGATAGCTGTTCTCAGGTGCTCTCTGAAGCATCCATTTAGGCTCAAAGCCCTTATACGGTTTTGTACTCATTATCAGTGTCCTCCTGTTTGAAAATGATGTAGGTATTTTTCTATTGGCTTTAATCTTGAGGCAAGGTGAGAATATGCCTTGCCGTAAATTTTCATATAGGTTCGGTGGTTTTCCTCGTTCGGAATAAATACGTCTTTTTTATGTACCATATGCTCTATGGCGTCCTCATAGCTGCTGTAAACGCCCTGTGAAATAAACGCGACCATGGCACAGCCGACTGCGCTCGCCTCGTGAGTCTGAATACGGTGTACGGGCAAGCCGAACACATCTGCGGCAATTTGACATACGACCGGGCTGCTGGAGCCGCCTCCGCCGGCATAAAGCTCATCTACCGTGACGCTTGAGCGTTTTTGCATTTTAACGAGCCCGTGGTACAGCTCTAAGCAGATGCCCTCTATTATGGCGCGATACAAATGATAACGCGTATGGAAATCCGAAAAGCCTATAATTGCGCCGCTCGCGTTCGGGTTCGTGATGCCCGGAGTCCAAAACGGCTGTAAAATAAGTCCGCCGGAGCCGGCCTCAATATCCTTGATTTTATCGTCAAGATAACGCTCTATGCAAACGCCCTCCTCGGCGGCGTCAACCTTATCCTTCGCGGCAAACTGCTCTATAAACCATGAAATCATCCAAAATCCGCGATAGACCTCGAATTCGGGATTGAACATATCGTTCGGAACAGCCGGATAAGCCGGCATATAAGGCTGCGGTTCAAAATATTTTTTAACCGCCATTTGTAAGGTTGAGGTCGTGCCGAAGGAAATTGCCGCCCGGTTTGATTTTACAACGGACATACCGATGGTTTCACAGCCCTTGTCGGAGCCGGTTGCTATAAGCGGAAGTCCCATTGGGATGCCCGTTTTTTCGGACGCATCTTTTGTGATTTTGCCTATAATCTCGCCCGACGGAACAAGCTCACAGAGCTTTTCAGACGGAACATTGCACACGCAGCGCGTGAGAGCACCGGGTTTCATCCAACGGCGGTTTTTGTAATCAAACGGTACGTGACCTATCATATTTGCCACGGAATCCTTAAGCTCGCCCGTCAAAAGATAGTTGAGATATGACGGCAGCATAACGTATTTGTCTGTTTTGGCCCATATTTCGGGCTCGTTTTGCATAATCCAGTTGCCGGTAGAGGCTCGGTAAATCATATCTACCGATTCTCCCATTCCCACAAGCGAAAACAATGCGCGTTTTGCTGCCGGAATCTGTCCGTCCTCGTCGGCCTCACGCTCGTCGAGCCATAATATTATGTCGCGAAGCGGACGTTTGTCTTTGTCGAGGCAAAGCACCGTGTCACGTATGCAGGTAAGGCATACGGCTGTTATGCGGTCAAGCTTATCGGCATTTCTCTCGATAACCTTTTTTGACATTTCGGCTATAATGTTAAAATAAAAATCCGGGGTCTGTTCTGCCCATCCGGGCTGTTTTGATAAATAAGGAACCTTGTATTTTTGCTGCTCCTTATCCTCAAAGTCTCCACTCTCATTGACAAGCAAGCATCTTGCACTCTGCGTGCCGACGTCAAAGGTCAGCACAAGTGACTGTTCCATTAAAGATTTTCCCCTCTTTCTTTTTTAAGGTTGCTTCTTCTCGTCCTTCAGGATATTGCTTGTTGCAATCAAATCCACGCCGAGATTGAGAATATTCGGTACAACGACTTCCTCTCGTCCGAGTCGTTTTGAAACGGTGATACGGTTTACCTCGTGCATCAGGTCGAAAATTCTGTTTTTGGGAATCGGCCTCGATACGCGAACGGGCAGAACCGGTACCGAAGGGAAGGCGGTGCGCACCGTTGTGCAAACGGTGCGGCGCGGGTCGGTCATTTCGCTTACGGCGAATTCTTTGCCCCTTTTGCAGGTGTTGCCGGTCACAACAAGCTCGTCGCCGTCTGATGTAATCGTCATTCTGCACGAACGGGGACAAACGATGCAAACCAATTCTTTTGTCATTTTACACCGTCTCCTTTACCGAGTCTTTCCAGCCGAAGCTCCACTCGGCTGTTTTCGTTTAATTCGCATGCGCTGAAATCAATCGTGAGATTTTCCATTTCGGGCGGACGCATAAATGCGTAACGCTTTTTAAGTATTTCCTTACCGTTCACGTAAATATGAAGCACACAGTTGTTTTCCTCCTCGCGGACGCGGAAATACAGGTCTGTTTTACTGTTATCCTCGTTGAGATTGAGCCTTTGCGGCACTGCGTACAATAAACCGTCGCCCGGGGTTATCTCGATAAGCCGTCTTTCCTTGGCGGAATAAGCAGCGGCTGATTTTCCCGCCTGCTCGGCGTTCTGCGAAACAAAGTCAACCAAATCGTTGACGTGCAAAGCGTTGCCGCAGCTGAATACGCCGTCGATGCTCGTCATACACTGACCGTCGCATACGGGACCCTTTGTGCGTGGGTCAAGCTTTACTCCGACGGACTCGGCAAGCTCGTTTTCGGGAATCAATCCGACCGAAAGAATCAGCGTGTCGCATTCGACGCGGCTCTGTGTGCCGGGTATCGGAGCCATATTTTCGTCAACCTTTGAAATCTCAACTGCTTCGAGCCTGTCAACTCCGAACACGCGAGTGACGGTGTGCGACAGGTGCAGCGGAATGTCATAATCGTGCAGGCATTGATGCAGGTTTCTCGTAAGTCCCGACGGCGTAGGCTTTGCCTCATAAACGCCGAGAACCTTTGCGCCCTCAAGCGTAAGCCGGCGCGCCATGATAAGCCCTATATCTCCCGAGCCGAGAATTACGCATTTTTTGGCGGGCATAAGCCCGAGCAGATTTGTAAAATGCTGTGCGGTTCCGGCCGTGAAAACACCTGCAGGACGCGTACCGTGAATAAATACCTGCTTGGCGGTACGCTCGCGACAGCCCGTAGCCAGCACAAGCGCTTTTGCCGTAAATATCGAAACGCCGCTTCTGCCGACGGTATGCACCGAAAAGCTTCCGTCGCCGTTTTTGTCTATTTTCGTGACAAACGTCAGGGTGCTGTATTCGATATTGCGTTTGTACAGCTCATCCTCAAACCGCTCGGCGTATTCAGGACCTGAGAGCTGCTCGCCGAAGTGATGAAGACCGAAACCGTCGTGAATGCACTGCTTGAGTATTCCTCCGAGCCTTGCCTCTCTTTCAAGAAGGAGAACCTTGGCACCGTTATCGTGAGCGCTTATCGCCGCCGCAAGTCCGGCAGGGCCGCCGCCGACAACGAGTACGTCATAGTTACCTGTCGTCATCACTCTTCGCCTCCTTCGTTTACCTTTGTTTCGCCGTATGTTATCACCGCTTCCGCCGAGGACTTTTTAACCTCATACAGCGGAACGCCGAGAAATTCGGCAATTATTTTGGTGACAAGCGGCGAGCAGAAGCCGCCCTGACAACGTCCCATTCCCGGTCTTATGCGCTTTTTGATACCGTCAACCGTCGGAACGCATATCGGGGATTTCAAAGCGTCGAGAATTTCGCCCTTGCTGATTTGCTCGCAGCGGCAAATAATCTCGCCGTAGTCGGGATTTTCGGCTATCATTTTTTCTCTTGTATCGTCGTCCATTTCGCGAAGCACGGGAACGCCCTTGCGAATGGGATTATAATTGTTGTTTTTTTCAACCGTCTCGGTCTTGCCGAGCATATTGACCGCAAGCTCCGCCATATCGACGGCAACCGCGGGAGCGGTTGTAAGTCCGGGGGATTGAATACCGGCTACGTGAATCAAATTCCTTGTTCTTCTGCCGGGTTCAAGTATAAAATCCTCCTCAAAGGTAGGAGCGCGAACGCCCGTGAAATAAGTGATTATATCACGTTTTGACAGCGCCGGCATTGTTTGAGTCTGCTTGTCGAAGACGGTTTTAATGCTCTCGGCACGTGTTTCCGTGTTTTCCTTTTCAACCGTTTCTACGGCGTCGGGTCCTACGAGAAGATTATCGTGGACGGTGTGCAATATGCCGCCGCCCTTTGAATGGGTTTTACCGTGAACGCTTATGTCCTTTACGGAGGCCACCGAGTGCATATATGCGCCTGCTTTTTGGTCAAGAATCGAGTTGGTTCCTCGACGCGGATGAATCGAGAAAAATCTGTCATCCGCCATGGCGGCAATATCCTCGGCAAAAACGCCTGCGGCGTTGATAACGATTTTCGGATGAATAACGCCTCTGTTGGTGGTAACGCTTATGATGTTATGCTCCGACACCTCCATGGAAAGCACGGCGGTGTTAAGACTTACCTGCGCGCCGTTTTGAACGGCGTTTTCGGCATAGGCTATGGTGAGTCCGTAAGGGCAAACACAGCCTGCGCTCGGATTATACATTGCGAATTTTGTATCAGGTGTGAGGTTCGGCTCGCGGCGCATAAGCTCCTTGCCCGAGATTATCTCGGTGTCCTCTATGCCGTCGTGATGCTTCCGCCAAAAAGCATACAGACCGATAAGCGGCTTCAGCGCGGCGTTGCGGAAAAGCACATATTGACCTACCTGCTTAAACGGAACGTCAAGCTCGCGGCAAACGTCTGCATACATATGGTTTGCGCGGCGAATGTACTTGTGCTTGAGTGAGCCTTTGCCGAGGTCGATTCCGGGGTGCACCTCGCCGTCGTTGCGTCCCGACGCCTGAAGCGCAAGGTCTGCCTCCTTGTCTACAAGTAAAACGTCAAGCTTCCACTTAGTCAGCTCTCTTGCTATCGAAGCACCTGAAATGCCGCCGCCGATAACAAGCACGTCAGGTGTTCTGCCCTCGAGGAAATCATCCTTGAGAGACGGCAGACGCGTCGGAGCGGGCTGCTCGCCCGTGTAAACAATATCGTTGACAATATGCGTTGTGCTGAATTTTTTTGCCGCCGCTTGGCAAGCCGCGACGATTTCGCCCCAATCGGAGCTTTTGCCTCGAACAAAAATCGAGCCGTTCTCCTCCGAAACACTGAATTTTCCGCCGAAAGTCTTTTTCAATTTTTTGTTAATTGATGATATGTTCATAACTTCAAGCCTCTTTTAATCAGCCTTGCAGTCGGTCACGCGCCCGACTGTGCATAAAAAATATGTCGGTTAACTGACCGACTGATAAGACAAGTATAATTCCGCAAAAAGCGTTTGTCAATACTTTTAACTAAAAAAATCACTCTTGTGCATTTTTTTTGTGAATATTGTTTTGTAGACATTGCCGATTGTTCGTGTTATACTTTAAGAAATTTTGCAGGAGGGTATTATGGCAGCTCAAAGACCCGAAAATATAAACGAAATCATACTTGATACTGCTGAGGAGCTTTTAAAGGTAAATTCCTTTTCGGAGGTGACTCTCGCGAAAATAGCCGAAAAGGCGAATATTTCGAAGGGCACGCTGTACTACTATTATAAAAGCAAAAACGAAATACTTTTTGCCGTTACCGACCGCTATCTTTCGCGCCAATGGGACGAGCTGATACAATGGACGGAAAACAAGGAAAAGGATACCTCGCCGCACCGTCTTGTAAATTATGTAATCGAGAGAAATATAGCCTATGCCGGGCTCAGGCTTCACCTATTTGACGCGGCATTGCTCGGCGACGAGGAAATCCGAGCTAAGCTGATTCATCGCTATGATGAATTCCAAAAGCTTATTTCGGCAAAAATCGCCGAGAGAACAGACGTTGTTTCGGCCGACTATTTCACTTGGCTTATTTTGATGGTTTCCGATGGTATTATTATTCAAAACAGCCTTAAAAACGAGTCCTTCGATACTCGTAAGTTTCTTGAGAACAGCACCGAATACATTAAAAAAATCGAGAATATGCATAAGCCGCAATAAACAAAAGCCTCCGTTAAAAAACGGAGGCTTTTTACTGCTGTAAAAGCAGAAAAGGGAAACTAAAAAAATTATACTTTGTGTTTTTTCTTTTTGCGCAGGCCCGCCGTGACGCCTGTTACGCCGCCGCTGACAAGCAGCAGGGAAATCCATAAAGCGAGGTCGCTTGCATTGCCGGTTCGGGGAGACTTCGGATTGCCCGGCAGCTTAGCCGTTACGGTGTCGGCTTTCTTAATTTCGTTTATACCGTCTTTGTCGCTGTAATACTTATCACAGCCGCCGCAGTACCAATACTCGATATTGCCCTCGGCAGTCTTAGTTGCCGCCTTTGCATCGATGTGCTTTAAGTCGGTGTGATTGTTTGAATCAGGCTTTCCGTACGCCTTGCCGCAGTATTCGCATACCGCTTTTTCGGCGCAGGTTGCCTTGCCGCCGGAGCAAGCCATTGTTTCAACACCCTTGCAGCCGTCCGCGGTGCATTCACGGCTATGCGTGCCGTCGCCGTTCGATGTCCATTCACCGAAGGTGTGCCCGCCGTTTACCGTCACGGTCATCTCGGCGGTGTTGCCTGCCTTATCGGTGACAACGATTTTCTGTTCGCCGTCCGCAGGAGAGAGAGTAAAGCCGCCGTTTTCATCAAGCGTGACCTTTGTGCCGTTTACGGTAACTGTATCTATATACTTCTCGTCAATTGTAACTGTCTGTGCCTCGCAGTAGGTCTTGCCGTTTTCAATGCCGCCGATTACAGGACGGATATTATCGAGCGTTATGCGGTCGGAGCGAAGATATGTTATATTCATGCTCTCGTCAACAAGCATTGCATAAACAATATATTCTCCGTTAGGCTCTATTAAAAACGGCTCATCATACGCACGGTACACAAGAGAGCCGAGCTCCTCTTCGGAGAGGTCCCGATTTGTCACCAGATAAGAGACAAACACGGTTCCGCTGTTATCGAAAGCGTTTATCGTTACCTCCTGCGTGTCCTTAAAGAACAGTCCGAGGGTAAGCTTATTCAAAAAGCTATGCCATTTATTTGTACCTATGATAATTTCACCCGTGGGCTTTTCAATGTCTTTCCACCGTGCTTTAAGCGTTATATTCTCGGCAGGCATGGTCGTGGGAATTTCCGTGTCCCAGCCGATAAAGGTATAGCCCTCTCTTGTCGGGTCGGCAGGTGCGGTAATTACCGTGCCGTAGTCCTGTGTGATGGTAATATCCGCTTCGCCGTTTTCGGGCTTGACTGTGACGGTATATTGATTGATTTCCCACTTCGCCCAATATTCCTTGTTGCCCGTTTCGGTGTCGCCGATTGCCGTAACAGGAGAGCCGGTCAGATTTTCGTTGTAATACCAGCCCTTGAAGGTGTACCCGGTGCGCGTCACATCTGTCGGGAGTGTTGCACCCACGCCGTAGGTGTATTCGGTGACATTGCCGTTGTTGATCGTGCCGCCGTTTGCGTGCAGGGTTACGGTATAGGTCGGGGCTGTCCACTGCACCGTCAGTTCCGTCACATCAGCAGGAACGCTGTCGCCGGGTTCGTAGGATTTGCCATTGCCGTCAAGCCACATGAAGTAGCTGCCTGTATTTCCGTCCGGGCGGGTCAGGCCGTCGGACGCAGGGGCGGTAAATGCGCTGCCGTTTTTCACGATGATGTGAATAGCATCGGAGCTGCCGCCCAGCTTGCCGCCGCCAAGGTTGAGGGTAACGGCTTTCAGCCCGTCAGCGCCCAGCGTGCCGGGGTTCGGGACTTCAAGGACGGGGCGGAAGCCGAAGGTCTGGTAAGAGGTATTGTAGCTGGTCCAGAAACGGGCCGAACGCTTCCACCCGCGAACCGCACGGAACGACGCCGAAATTCTTATAGTAGTATCTTGTCCACACGAAAGCATCTTCCCCCAGTTTTTGATATATCCGTCGTCCTTATCCAGTATCTTATCCCATTCGTTGCTTTTGGGCGTGCCGCGTTCTGAATCACCTGAGCCTGTATAACTACTTCCCACGGACGGCGCACGCAGCGTATAGTCCACGCTGCCGGCGACATAGTCCTTGCCGAAAATCAGACTCGCAGTATCTAAGTCATTCCAGCTTACCGTATGCGTTACGACATAGTCCGCCACAAACAGGCTGTGGGGATATTTTTTCTGCTGTGCATATTCCTCGGTGGTTGCCATCTCCGACATGAGCTTGTAGGCGTCCACCGTCCCTGCGTAGGTAAAAGGCACATAGTGCAGGGTATTATCCGGCAGAGCATCGTTCACCGTGCCGGGAATACCCATTGCCGAGAGGTCAAAGTAATAGGTGCCGCCGGGGGTGAGGGAAAACTGTTCTGATAAAGCAAACTGCGCCGTGAGCTTGGTAACGTCCGCCGGAACAATGGCACCGGGCGCGTAGAGCTTACCGTCGCTGCCAAGCCACATAAAGTAGCTGCCTGTATTTCCGTCCGGGCGGGTCAGACCGTCGGACGCAGGCGCGGTAAACTCGCTGCCGGTTTTCACGATGATTTGAATATCCTCGGAGCTATTACCCAGCGTGCCGCCGCCAAGGTCAAGGGTAACGACCTTCAGTCCGTCAGAATCCAGTGTGTCAGGGTTCAGGACTTCAAGGACGGGGCGGAAACCGACGTACGGAAAGGAGTACGAAGCACTGCCGTTGTTCCAGCGGCGGGCCGAATCGCACCCGCGAACCGCACGGTGCGACGAGTCGTATCTTGTTGTGTCCTGCCCCCACGAATATATGTCGTTCCAGTTTTTGACATAGCCGCTGTTCTTGTCCAGCACCGCGTCCCACTCATTGCTTTGGGGCGTACCGCGCTCTGAATCGTCTGAACCGGTAAACCCACTTCCACAAGACGGTGCGCGCAGGGTATAGTCCACGCCGCCGCTGGCATAATCTTTGCCGAAAATCAGACTTTTCGTATTTAAGTCATCCCAGCTTACCGTATGCGTTACGACATAGTCCGCAATGAATAGGCTGTGGGGATATTTATTCTTCTGAGCATACTCCTCGGTGGTTGCCATTTCCGATGTGAGCTTATAAGCGTTGACCGTGCCTGCATAGGTAAAAGGCACATAATGAAGTGTGCTGTCCGGCAGATTGCTGTTTACCGTTCCGGGGATGTTCATCGCCGAAAGGTCAAAATAGTATCTGCCACCGGGGGTGAGGGTAAACTGCTCGTCAGGCTGACTTTCCACCGTCAGCGTGACATCCGCAAAAGCACTTGCAAGGTCGGTCTTGCAGTCACCGTTATACTGCTCGCTGAAGACCTTCATGGTATAGTCGCCCGGTGCAATGTCAGACGGGATTTTGATTTCAACCGTTCCGCTTTCGGCAGTAGGCTGTGCTACTCTGCCGTAATACTGTGCGCCATTGTTATCCGCCAGGATGACAGAGATATATTCATTTTTCCCTGTGGTCGCCCCTTTGTAATTCAGCGTAACGGTATCGTCGGGGGCGGCGCTGACAGTTTTTTCCGTTACGGCAAAATTGCGTCTACTATCTAAAAGCGTCAGTTTCCATTCGTTTCCGCTGTATTTGGAAACTTCGGTCAGCCCTCCGTCAGGCTTTCCGCCCACAGCGGCAGATGCAAAAAGGACAGAGTTCAGATTTAAGTTAAAAGCGGGACGAACAGTCCGATGATTATTGAAAATGAGCATAGTGTACCCAGAGTATTCGACAGAACCATCACTACGCACGACGGCGACATTATATTTATTGGAGCCGGGGGAGCGCAGCCACCAAGCGGTTGTCACCCAATTCGGATGTGCAGGATTCAAGGCACGCAGATCGTTGTTTACAACAATAGCCTCTTTTGCGGAAAGTGGCCAGAATACAGCGTTATCCACCTGCCCTCCCGCTACACAGTCGGTATTCTCTCCGTCGTAACTTCCGCTTGTAAGCGCCCGTTTCTTTACGGCAGCATTTTCTTCTGTCGTCAGCTTTTCCGCAAGCGCATCTATTGTGGCTTTCAAATTACTCGGTGCGTATTCGTTGTTTAATATGGTATCGGCAAATGGTATAACTCCCATAGCGCCTGCCGCGAGCAGGGTAATATCCCCTTGTGCGCTTGTAACACCGCTTCCGTCATAGCCGATAACTCGCCATGCAGCGGGATTATTTTCATGGTTTTGCCCGAAATACACAGTCGGTGCGGTCGCTGTGTTTACATTTTTACTTAACACACTTAGTGCATCTGTACCAAGCTGTATCGCAGCAGAGTCCTCTGCCCCAACCTCCTCGGCGAATACGCTTATCGGCGTAAGGCAGAGCGTCATGCATAAAGTCAGCAAGATACTAAGTATTCGTTTTTTCATATTCTGTTACCTCCGTTTTGCAATCTCAAACTATACTTTTTTCTTTTTCAGTACAATGTATAAGATTAAGCCGAGGTTGCCAAGCAGCGCAACTCCTGCAACAGAGCCTATTGCAACCAAAGCAGGTGAAGCTGCGGGTTCGGATATGTTTCCTTCGGATATGTTTCCGAAGCCTGCGGGAACGGCTACATCTGCCACCGCTTTCACACCGGTGTCTTTCTCACCAATCCACCAGTTGCCGTTTTCACCGATAAATGGGGTAAGACCGTCCTTGCCGTCCGCACCGACAACTTTACCAAGATTGACTACCTCGCCGTCGGTATAGGTGATAACAAGCTCGCCGTCTGCGTTGATCTCCGCTTTGGCTATTCCTATGCCGTCCTTACCGTCTTTGCCGTCAGAGCCGTTTGCACCATTTGTTCCGTTTGTTCCATTTGTTCCGTCCTTGCCGGTGTCGCCCTTAACGCCTTTGCCGCCCTTATCTCCGTCCTTACCGTCAACACCGTCTTTTCCGTCGGCACCATCCTGTCCGTCAGTGCCGGTGTCGCCTTTGTCGCCCTTTTGTCCGGCCTCACCTGTATCACCCTTCTCTCCGGTGGCTTTCACACCGAGGGATACCCATGTCTGTCCGTCGTCGTAGGAGATATACCAGAAGTTATCATCACCTATTTTAAGCTTCGGCGTTACACCGTCTTTTCCGTCCTGACCGGGTGCACCTGTTTCTCCCTTGTCGCCTTGTTGTCCGGTTTCACCGGTATCACCCTTCTCTCCGGTGGCTTTCACACCGAGGGATACCCATGTCTGTCCGTCGTC
>OHVZ01000661.1_pt1 | contig 14196 bp, 10 predicted proteins | sample 1579561 | NCBI WGS metagenome assembly OHVZ01 (sample SAMEA3882547, study PRJEB24775) | human gut metagenome | biome: human-associated habitat; feature: intestine environment; material: feces | place: Netherlands | collected 2009/2010
TGTAAATATAATTATTCAAATTTTTAGCGGTGTCCAGAAAACTGGGTACATATCAGGCTACCGATTTGAACGTTTATTATAGATATTATACCACTTTCATTATCAACAATGCAAGGCAATGTACAGAAAATTTTATGTATACACAGAGGTCTTTAACCTGAGAGTTTAAATTCATTTTTGGGGCTTTTGTCCGATTTATTTTAAGCCCTTACCCTTTTTCACCTTATAATACAAATTAAGACAATTTATTGTGATTAAAATTTCACAAGCTTGACGTAAAAGCAAACTCAGTTATCGCACACACTTCTCTCTATTTTTTCTCCTGTAATCGGTAATTTCTCCTGCTTGCTTCATTACTTTTCACGCACATAAAAAGCGTACATACTCGCAAGTTGTATGTACGCTTCATTTTTAATCTGTCAGTTTAACACTTGTAAATTTCTTATTTTTTCGGAGTAATCGCCAAGACGCGCGCCGGCAGGCCGGTCGCTCCTTCAATGCGCGGCCAGGCAGCAACAAGCAATGCTCCCGCAGGTGCCACGCGGTCCAGGTTCTGCAGCACTTCAATCTGCAGCTTGCCCTTGCCCAGCACATAGCGCTCGCACGCCAAATCTCCTGCCTTGGCAGCCTCTGCCGAAGCATCGGTATCCAGTGTTTCGTGACCATTGGCTGCAGCATTGCGCTCTTCATAAATATATTGCAGCGCCGGCAAGGACCAGCCGGGGAAGTTTTCGCTGCCGTCGTCAGCAATACCGCTCAGCTTATCCATATCCGGCCAATTTTTATACCAGTCTGTGCGCAGTGCCACAAAGGCGCCGTCGGGAATCGGTCCGTATTCCGCTTCATAAGCCTTGATGTCCTCCACCGTTACAGCGTAATGCACATCCTCCGCAACCTTGGCGGTAATATCAATCACGCACAAGGGGAACAGCATCTGCTGCGCGCCGAACGCTTCGGACAAAGGCATGTCCTTAACAAAGTGACCGGGAAAGTCAATGTGTGTGCCGTATTGGCCGGGAAATTTGAAGGTCTGAATCAAACATTCCAGCATCGGGTTGCCCCAATCGAAAACTGTCTTGCTAACCTCTACGGAGCCTGCGGGAATACCGCTCCACACCGGGCTGTCATTGTTCATAGAGTGAGAAAGCTCCACCCATTCATAAGCATCTGATTGCATTTCTGCTAACATGTTCCATAATTTGTACATATTAAAACCCCCTCAATAAAAAATATTGGTTCTCACTATTATCATAGTACATCAATAGGATTTTGTAAAGCAGATATTTGCATAACAGAATCTTTGTATCAACGTAAAAGACTCGCCACCGCTAAAAAGCGGCAGCGAGTCCTTTTATACGTAGTAATTATATCCTGATTAATCTCTCAGCTTAGCCTTATATGCTTCGGCAACCTCAGCAATTACCTTCTTCATAGAAGCATCAACCTCAGCGTCGGTCAGAGTGCGGTCTGCAGCCTGATAGGTCAGGTTGAAGGCCATGGATTTGCAGCCTGCAGCAACCTGCTTGCCGGTGTAGATATCGAATACACGCACACCCTGCAGCAGCTCGCCTGCATGCTCGCGGATAACCTGCTCCAGCTCGGCATTGGTTACTTCGGCCGGAACAACAACGGCAATATCACGGCTCATGCTCGGGAACTTGGGCAGATGCTTGTATTGCGGTACAGCAGTTGCGCTTGCTACCAAAGGCTCTACGGCCATTTCCAGCACGTAGGTAACCTGATCCAGTTCAAAGTTTTCCTGAACTACCGGGTGCACCTCACCGAAGGATCCAATAACCTCGCCGTTAACAACGATATCACAGCTCTTGCCCGGATGCAGATACGGCTGTTGGCTGCGAGTCATGGTGTAATCGCTAACCTGCATTGCTTCCAGCAGGCCTTCAACGATGCCCTTCATATCATAGAAGTCAACGTTGCCTTTATCGTCGCACCAGTTGAGAGCCTTGCGGCTGCCGCTCAGTACTGCGGTCAGCAGCTGACGCTCTGCGGGATCCTCGGTCAGCGGCAGTGCCTTCGGCAGGAAGATACGGCCGATTTCAAACAGGGCAACACTGTTGTTGTGGTTGCGCAGGTTGAAGGAAGCAGTCTGCAGTGCGCTCGGAACCATGGTGGTGCGCATTACGGCGAAGGCGTCGGTAATCGGGTTCAGCAGCTCGATGCAGTTACGGCGTGCATCATCTGCCGGCAGCAGCATTTTATCATAAGCATTAGCCTTGATGAAGCTGTAGGTCATCATCTCGCTCAGGCCTGCGCCTACCATGTAATCCTGTACGTCGTCCTTAACATCGTCCAGCACAGACTGGCTGCCTTGGGTGATAGTCAGCTCCGGCTGATGGCTTTCGATGAAATCATAGCCATGCATACGCGCAATTTCTTCGCTGATATCAGCATCGCAGTCGATGTCACGGCGCCAGGTAGGAGCGGTAATCAGCAGCTTGCCGTCCTTTGCTTCTACACCGAAGCCCAATTTGCTAAGAATAGCAACCATTTCTTCCTCAGCGATGTTTACGCCAATGCGGCCGTTAATCTTTGCTGCGGTAGTGGTAATTACTGCCGGCTCCAGCTCTTCCGGATAAGCCTCTACGATACCGCTGAAGGTTTCGCAGGCACCCATTTCTTCCAACAGGTGAGCAGCACGGTTCAGCGCGTCATGGTCGCGGATGGTATCTACGCCACGCTCAAAACGGCCACTGGCTTCACTGCGCAGGCCCAGAGCACGGGAGGTGCGGCGGATAGAAGGACCGTGGAAGGAAGCAGCCTCCAGAATAACGTTCTTGGTTTCGTCGGTAACCTCGGTCAAAAGACCGCCCATAACACCGCCAAGACCGGCAGCCTTTTCGGCATCACCGATGGTAATCATAGCGGATGTCAGCTCACGCTCCTTGCCGTCGAGGGTAACAAGCTTTTCGCCTTCTTCTGCACGGCGCACAATCAAAGTATGACCTGCAACCTTATCGGCATCATAAGCATGCATCGGCTGGCCCAGCTCCAGCATTACATAGTTGGTTACGTCAACTACGTTGCTGATGGGGCGCACGCCGCAGGCACGCAGACGGCGCTGCATCCATTCGGGAGAAGGCATGATTTTGATGTCCTTCAGCACACGGGTAGCAAAGCGGGAGCACAGCTCCGGTGCATCAATTTTTACGTTTACATAATCGCTGGCCTTACCAGCGGCAGCTTCCTTAACGTCCATAGCGGGCATTTTCAGCGGGCAGCCGGTGATAGCGCTTATTTCACGCGCCAGACCGATAATGCTGAAGCAATCCGCACGGTTGCTGGTCAGGTCGATATCGATAACGGTATCATCCAAGCCTAAAACGGTTTTGATGTCTACGCCAATCGGAGTGTTTTCCGGCAGAATGAAGATGCCGTTTCTTTGCTCCGGCAGCAGCAGCTTGGATTCAATACCCAGCTCATCGGCACTGCACAGCATGCCGAAGGAATCAAGACCGCGCATTTTAGCTTTTTTCAGCTTCAAGCCTTGCGGGTTGCGCTCGCTCGGAGGCAGTACGCTGCCAACTACGGCAACAGGCACAATGTCATATTGATGTACGTTTTGCGCGCCGGTAAGAATCTGCACCGGCTCGCCGCCTTGGCCGTAATCCAGCATGCAAACCCACAGGTGGTCGCTGTCCGGGTGACGGTGAATTTCCATAACCTTACCGGTGATTACACCCTCCAGGCCCTTGCCCAGTTGGGTAACGGTGTCAACCTCCAGGCCGACACGGGTAATTTTATCGCACAGCTCCGCAACGGAGATGTTAATATCTACATATTGTTTTAACCATTCTAAAGATGCAAGCATGATTGATCCTCCTTATTTGAATTGACTGATGAAGCGTTGGTCATTTTCGAAGAACAGGCGCAAATCGTCAATGCCGTATTTCAGCATAGCGATACGTTCAACGCCCAGACCAAAGGCAAAACCGGTCATTTTCTCAGGATCATAACCGCTCATGCGCAATACGTTGGGATGTACAACACCGGCGCCGAGGATTTCCAGCCAGCCGCTGTCCTTGCAGACATGGCAGCCGCCGCCCTTAGCATGGCAAATCGGGCAGGATACGTCAACCTCAACGGAAGGCTCGGTGAAGGGGAAGTAGGAAGGACGCAGGCGCACCTTAACATCATCGCCAAACATTTGCTTACAGAACAGCTCCAAAGTGCCCTTCAAATCTGCCAGGCTGATGTTTTTGTCTACAACAAGGCCTTCTACCTGATGGAACATCGGGGAGTGAGTTGCGTCGTAATCGCAGCGGTAAACGGTACCGGGGCAAATCATGCGAATCGGAGTGTTAGGCTCCTTGCTTTCCAAAGTACGTGCCTGCACGCCGGAGGTTTGGGTGCGCAGCAGATAGTTTTCGGTGATATAGAAGGAGTCCTGCATATCCAGTGCCGGATGATCAGGCGGCAGATTCAACGCGGTGAAGTTGTGGTATACGTCCTCGATTTCCGGACCGTCGCAAACGTCAAAGCCCATACGCATGAAGATTTTCTTAATCTCACGCATAGTCAGGGTTACGGGATGCAGATGACCTGTTTTCGGCTTGCGTCCCGGCAGAGTAATATCAACCTGCTCGTTAGCGAGCTTGTCAGCCAGTGCTTTTTTCTCCAGCACGGCAGTTGCTTCGTTGATTTTGCCTTCCAGCTCAGCCTTGATTTCGTTAACAATCTGGCCGATTTTCGGACGTTCTTCGGCAGGCAGCTTGCCCATGCCGCGCAGGATTTCGGTCATCGGGCCTTTTTTGCCCAGATATTTGACGCGCAGGTCCTTAAGCGCATCAAGAGAAGTTACGGCAGCAAGCTCTTCTAAAGCCTGTGCTTTTAATGCTTCTAATTTTTCTTTCATTGATTTCATCCTTTCTTCATTGGACAGCTCAGAAAGTATCAGATATGCGGAATAACCGCAGCAGATGATGCTTTATCAGCTGTCAGCCAAAAATAAGAAAACGCCCCTGCAAAACTGATAAAAGTTTACAGGGGCGAAAAAATTTCGCGGTACCACCCAAATTTGTTCCTTCATTTGCAAGCTTTAACGCAGCCTTACGCCCACCCTACGCAGCCATGCGGCCTTCAGGCAGGACACTCCCAAGGGAACTTCGGCATAATTTTGTGTGCGAAGCTTACAGCCGGTGACTTCGCTCTCTTAAACACAGCCTTAAGCCTACTTGCTTGTTCATCGTGTTATCAGGGGTCGATTCAATTTGATGTTTATTATAGCACTTTTTGAGCAAAAGATAAAGAGGGGTAAAATGATTTATTATTTTCTTCTTTCATCCATCCTATTTGCTTTTCGTCCAAAACCATCATCTATTTGGATGAAACCAGCAAATATAATAACAACCGCCTCTTGAAATTAACTTTTCAGAGGGCGGTTCAGATATAACCCTATTTAACTCTAAAATAGCAAGTGCTTTTCCCCTTGCCTTCTTTTTGCAATTCACCGGAAAGCACCAACTTACGCAGAGCAGCTTCAATAGAGCTGTCGCTAAGCGTAGAACAAAGCTCACGAATATCCTGCTTATTAAAGCGTCCGATTTTATTTTCACTTGCTCTACGTACCATTTCCAGCGCAGAAAGCTTAGGCTCAATGATAGTCATACGTTCTTCAAAGTCTTTATAAGCAGCAAGAATTGTCCCCAAAATATATTTTACAAATGGTATAGCATCTTCCTTACCCTCATGCCAGCCTACTTGCGAATCAGCCAAAGCTTCATAATATAAATCCTTATTCTTAGCAATTTTGGCTTCCAACGAAATATATTTGCCTACATAAAAACCATTTCTATACAAAAGTAAGGTTGTAAGCAAACGGCTCATTCTTCCATTACCATCATTAAATGGGTGAATGCATAAAAAATCATGAATAAAAACAGGTATAGCAATAAGTGGCTCTAGCTCCAAATTACCTATTACTCTATTATATTCTTCACAGATACGTTCAAGCGCTTCCGGTGTTTCGTAAGGAGCAAGCGGTGTAAATAAAATCGTAGTACTACCATCCGGGTAAGTAGCACTGATGTAATTTTGCACGCTCTTAGTTCTCCCTGCAAATTGGTTATTCATATGGTTGTACAAAATTTTATGAAGCTGTAAAATATAGTTTTTGGAGATGGGGATAACATCGAAATTCTGATGTATTATATTTAATACATCACGATAGCCGGCAATTTCCTGCTCATCACGATTTCTCGGTGTTGTTTTCTCGTTTACAAAAAGCTCCTGTTTACCTGCCTCTTTATAAATTGCAGCTATCAAGCTCAAAATTTCTGAATCCCATTTTTGTTCTCTAATTATTGAGTAGTTAAAGCTTCTCATTCCCTTACTCCTCCTTCCATTCCCTTAAATTATACCATAAAATAAGGGAATCACCAATAGGATAAGGGAAAACCCGCCCCTATTCATCCAACTCCTTAACCTTTCGTCCAAAATTGGTATATAATTGGACGAAAGTAACAAATATTAGACAAAACCACCCCCTGAAATCAGCTTTTCAGAGGGCGATTAATTTTTTCAATATAAATTATTTTACGTAGGAGCAGGCCACTTTATTGGATTCGCTTCTGAATATCCTCGATAGAAGGCAACTGCTTTTCCAAATTATTTAATTTATCCAGAATAACTATATTATGCCCCCAAGGAATTTGTGCAACACCCTGTTGCACAAATTCTCGTTCCGGATAAGTTTCGGCAAATTTTGCCATATACTTATAAATAAAACAAAAACCGACCTCCCAAAACCAAAATTTCAGCTTTAGGAGGTCGATTTAGTGATTTGTTAAATTATTTTACGCAGGAGCAGGCCACAAAATGCTGCGGTTCAACCTCGCGCAGTACAGGATTGCCTTTATCGCAAACGCCAGCAACAGGGCAGTCGCAGCGCTTCATGAAACGGCAGGCATCCGGCAGGTTGATAGGAGCGGTAATTTCGCCCTTGATAACCTGACGCTTAGGCTTATCCTTGCCCACGATAGGCAGCGGAATGGCGGAAAGCAGTGCCTTGGTGTAAGGATGCAGCGGATTTTTGAACAGCAGATTAGCGGGTGCTTTTTCTACCATAGTTCCCATATACATAACCGCAATATCATCCGAGAAATATTTTACTACGGACAAGTCATGGGTAATGAAGATATAGGTCAGGCCCAAATCCTTTTGCAGCTGTTTGAGCAGGTTCAGAATCTGCGCCTGAATGGAAACGTCCAGCGCGGAAACAGGCTCGTCGCAAACAATGATTTTTGGGTTCATGGCCAAAGCACGGGCAATGCCGATACGCTGACGGCGGCCGCCGTCCAGCTCATGCGGATAGACATTGGCATAGCGCTCAGCCAAGCCAACGGTACGCATCAGCTCCAAGGTACGCTCTTCAATTGCTTCCCTGCCTTTAATCAGCTTATGCTCGATAATCGGCTCGCTGATAAGCTGCATAACGGTTTCACGCGGGTCCAGAGAGGAGAACGGATCCTGGAATACCATCTGCATCTTTTGGCGCAGCGGGCGCATTTCCCTACGGCTCAGCTTGGTGATATCGTTGCCCTGGAAGATGATTTTGCCGCTGGTGGGCTCAATCAGCTTCAGAATACAACGGCCGGTGGTGGATTTACCACAGCCGGATTCGCCTACGATACCCAGAGTTTTGCCTTCCTCCAAAGTAAAGCTTACACCGTCGACAGCGTGCAGCTGACCTGCAGCGGTATTAAAATATTTGGACAGATTGTCAATAACTAACAGCGGAGCATTACTCATTTTTGGTTCCTCCTTAAAGCAAATCCGGGTCTGGAATAAGCGTGGCAGGCTACAAAATGAGTTTTGCTGCCATCTACGGAATGCAGCTCAGGCACGGAGGCAGAGCATGCTTCGGTAGCATAGGGACAACGCGGAGCGAAGGTGCATCCGGGCGGCAAATCCGCCGGGTCGGGCATCAGGCCTTTGATAGGCTCCAGCATTTCGCCCTGTTCCTTCAGGTTAGGCAGGCTGTTGAACAGGCCCTCGGTGTAGGGATGGCGCATATTGTTGAATACATCGTCAACAGTGCCTTTCTCCACAATACGACCGGCATACATAACTGCCATATCGTCGCAGACCTCGGCAACGATACCCAGGCTGTGCGTAATCATCAGCATGGACATGTCGCGGTTGTTGATGAGGTCCTTCATCAGCTCCAGTACCTGCGCCTGAATAGTTACATCCAGCGCGGTAGTCGGTTCATCGGCAATCAGCAGCTTGGGGCTGCAGGCCAGCGCGATAGCAATAACTACACGCTGCTTCATACCGCCGGAGAACTGATGCGGATAGTCGTTGGCTCTTGCCTCGGCAATACCAACAAGCTTCAGCATATCCTTAGCCTTTTCCAGAGATTGCTCCGGAGTAAGGTTCTGGTGCAGCTCCAGACTTTCGGCAATCTGCTCGCCTACGGTCATAACAGGGTTCAGAGCGGTCATCGGGTCCTGGAAAATCATTGCCACGTCGTTACCGCGCATTTCCTCCAGCTCACGCTCACTCATTTCGAGTACGTTTTTGCCTTCGAGCTTAATCGTACCGCTTTTGATAACTCCCGGAGGATCCGGAACAAGGTTCATGATAGACAGTGCGGTAGTGGTTTTGCCCGCACCGGTTTCGCCTACCAGGCCCAGAGTACGTTTTTTGCCGATAGCGATGTCAATGCCGTTGACAGCATGTACATCGGAATCTTCTGTTTCATAATGGACCACAAGGTCCTTTATATCTAATACTAAATCCATAATGCAGCCCCCTTATTTCTTCAGCTTAGGATCCAGCGCATCGCGCAGGCCATCGCCCAACAGGTTCAAGGCTAATACGGTAAACATAATAGCTAAACCGGGAATAACACAAATGTAGCTGGCATCACGAATATGACCTCTGCCGCCGGAAAGCAGCGCGCCCCATTCGGGAGCAGGTGCCGGTACGCCGATACCCAAGAAGCTCAGGGAAGAAGCGGAAATAATAGTAGTACCGATCAGCAGAGTAGTCTGTACGATAATCGGAGACAGGCAGTTCGGCAGGATATGTCTGAGAATAATCTTCCAGGTGGGCAGGCCCATCGCATAGGAGGATTCAACATATTCCAAATCACGCACCGTCATAACGGAAGCACGCACGATACGCGCATAGTTGGTTGCGCAGGAAATTGCCAGAGCAATAATCAGGTTGATAGTGCTGGTACCCAGCAGAGATACGATTACTACTGCCTTCAGAATGTTAGGAATGGAGTAGAAAATATCAATACCGCGCATGATGATATCATCGGCCTTGCCGCCGTAGAAGCCGGCAATAGAGCCTAAAATGGTACCAACAAGCAGGCCGAAGCCAACGGAACCGATACCGATAGCCATGGAATAGCGTGCGCCGTACATAACACGGGCAAACAGGTCACGGCCGTATTCATCGGTGCCGAACCAGTGCTCCCCGCTGGGAGGCTGCAGCTTAATAGCCAGGTTCTGACCGATAACGTCGGTTTCATAGTTAAATACCAAGGGACTTACCAGAGCGATGACGCACAGCAGCGCCAGAAAGGCCATGCCGATTACAGCGCCCTTATTTTTCAGCAGACGATGCCAGGTTTCCTGGAACATGGTGCGTCTTTTAGTTCTTTTCTTTGCAGCCATCTTCCTCACCCCTTCTTGCTGTACTGTGCCTTGATACGCGGATCAAAGAATGCGTATACCAGATCGACAACCAGGTTAATCAGGCACATCAAAATAGAACACAGAATAATAGAACCTGTTACCATCGGAATATCACGTCTGGTGATGGATTCGTATACCAGACGGCCGATGCCGGGCCAGCTGAATACGGTTTCAGCCAGTACGGAGCCGGTGATAACCAAAGACATTTGCAGACCGATAGCAGTGATAATAGGAATCAGTGCGTTTTTCAGACCATGCTTATAGATTACACGATGCTCGCTGCAGCCTTTAGCACGCGCGGTGGTCATATAATCCTGACGCATAACGTCCAGCATGGAGGAACGGGTAATACGGGTAATCAAAGCTGCCAGACCGAAGCCTACGGTTACAGCAGGCAGAACCAGGCTCTTCCAGCCGAAGTTGCCGCCGGTCGGGAATAATCTCAGATGCAGAGCAAAGATAATAATCAGCATCAGGCCCAGCCAGAAGTTAGGCATGGAGGTACCGAACAGAGCGAAAATCATGCCTGCGGTATCCTTCCAGGTGTTCTGGTGGATAGCGGTGTAGATACCCAGAGGAATGGATACCAGAGTAGCGATAATAACAGCAGCGCCGCCCAGATACAAGGTGTTCGGCAGATATTGGAAGAAGGTATGGAATACGTCCTTGTTGGTTACATAGGATTTGCCCATATCACCTACAAGCATACCTCTCATATAGTTAAAATATTGCAGCAGAAAAGGCTGGTCCAGACCAAGCTCATGGCGAATCTGCTCAATCATTTCCTTCGAAGCGCCGTCGCCGGCAATCATCATTGCGGGGTCGCCCTCAGTAAGACTCATTGCCCAGTAAATCAGAAAAGAGGTTACTAAAATTACCGGAATCAAACTGAGGAGTCTGTTGACAACATATTTAAGCATTCAACAAAGCTCCTTTCCGTAGAACTCAAATAAAAGGTGCTATGATAAAACAAGAGAGGACTACGCCTCCCTTGTTTTACGCCTTTGTAAATTTTTCAGCAAAATTATTTAGCGATATAAGCATGACGCCAATCGTGGTTGCCGCCGCCGTAGAAATATTGACCTTTCAGTTTTTTATTGTAGGCAACTACCAGGTTAGCAATGTACAGAGGAACCTGCGGGCATTCGTCAACCAGGTATTTTTGCAGCTCAACGCCGGCTTCCATGCGTTTGTTCTGATCCTTCAGGGTTGCAACATCATCAATCAGCTTGTCAGCCTTCGGATCGGAGAAGTGATGATAGTTGGAGCCGGAACCGGTGTAGAACAGGTCGCGATATACAAAGTCAACCTTGGAGTCTTCGTTCCAGCGCCACAGGAACAGACTTTGTTTGCCGTCCTTGCAGGCAGCCTTCAGAGCAGCTTGCTCCATCGGAACCAGATCTACGGTAATACCGATTTGTGCCAGGTTAGCTTGGATAACAGTTGCAATCTGCTCGTAGGGAGCGCCGGTTGCATAGGTCAGAGTGGTTTTGATAGGACCGGTTACGCCGGATTCCTTCATCAGCTGTTTAGCACGCTCCAGATTGTAGTCATAGCCGGGCATTTCATCATAGAAGCCCCACAGACCACGGTTCAGAATGGTTTTTTGCAGAGTGCCTTTGCCATTCAGAGCAGCGTCCAGAACGGATTTCTTGTCGATTGCGCAAGCTACAGCCTGACGCAGTTTTTGGTTATCCCACGGTTTCTTTTCAACATTGAATGCGAAGTAGAACAGACGGGTACCGGGTTGTTCGTAAACAGTGATATTCTTGTCATCCTTCAAGAATTTCAGATCGCTGATAGGCGGATTTACGCATACATCGATTTCGCCGGCCTGCAGAGCCATTACGCGAGCAGAAGCCTCAATCATCGGACGGAATTCGATGATATCGGATACACCGGGAGCAAAGTTATCGGTTGCAGGCAGGTTGTTGCCCCAATAATCCTTAACCTTGGTCAGACGGCAGTATTCGCCTTGAACCCATTTGTCATATTTGTAAGGGCCGGTACCGATAAGCCACGGCTCTTTTACGCCATCATCATAAGCCTTTTTGGATTGGATGGACAGAGGAACGGAGGACAGAGATTGAATGAACTCGTTGTTATAGGAGCTGATTTCGATTTCAATCTGATATTTGTCTTTAACGGTAGATTTAACATAGCCTGACAGAGCGGATTTGATAACGTTTTTCATTGCCATATCCAGGGTGAATTTAACGTCATCTGCAGTCATCGGAGTCTTTTTACCATCGTTGAAGTATACGTCCTTACGCAGGTTCATGATGATATGGGTATCATCTTCGAACTTCCAGTCGGTAGCCAGACCGGGGCCGAAACGCTCCTTGCCTTGAGAGCCGTTATTGAAGAATACCAGAGTCTGGTGAGTGTTCTTCAGAATAACGTTGTTGGCAGCGTCCTGTTGTTTTTGCAGGTTAAGGTTGTTGATATCGGCATCGGTACCGATAACCAGCTTCTCCTTGTGTGCAGTACTGCCTTTGTCAGCTTTGTCATCGCCGCCGCAGCCTGCAACAGCCATAGCAAGAATCATCAAAGCTGCCATGATGAGCACTAATAATTTTTTCATAATGCACCTTCCTTTCAAAATTGCATTTTATGACTACTTCCATTGTACACTATGAAAGAACTTTACGCAAGACACAATTTTGTCAATAGTTCTACACTTTTAGTTTATCGTTTAAATTTCTCTGCCATAAAATGCTTTTACAATAATAAATGCGCAGCCAAACTGCGACTGCGCATTATAAAACACTGTTCTTATATGAAGGACTGCTCTTACATCATCTTCAAAAACTTGTCATACATAGCCAAAAAGCCCTGCATAAAGCTCTTGGCCTTTGCCAGGTCCGCTGCATCCGGATGGCTGGCAGCTGCTGCCCAACGGGCTTCGCTCTCGGGACTGGGACTGTGCGGGCTGCCTGCCGGCATCTTGCGCATCATGGCAATCAGCGCCGGGTCAATCGCACCGCGGATAGATAAAGTACCCAGTACCTTGCAGTCCTTGTTCATCAGTACACCTGCATTTACCAGGGAGCTTACAGCGTGGTCGCTCGCCGGGTCTGCGCCCAAAGTCTGGAACAGCACTACCTTTTTGCCGTGCAAATTCTCCAAATATTTTTTCATCTTTGCGTTCGGTGCGCCCTTGTCAACCCAGTAGCCTGCTACCACAACAGCGAAGTCATCCGCAGCCGGAGCAGCATCAACCTGCGCCAGCACACAGCGCTCGCCTGCAGCCTCGGCCAGAGCCTTGGCAACCTTTTCCGTATTACCGGTTTTGCTGTCATAAACGATTAAAATGTCCTGCATAGTAGTACACTCCTTTTATTTCATATTTTTCATAATACCCATCATCTTCTGGCCTGCCTGCTCCATCAGACCCGGCTTGCCGTAAAGCGCGCATTCCGCAGCTGTCAGCAGCACTCTGTCCATCTGACGATAGTAATATTTTCCCTTCGCCGTAAAGAAATACTTGCCGTCCACAGCATAAAGCAGGTCCAAAAGCTCCCACTGCTCCAAAAGCGGTTTGAACAAGCTTTCCCAATCCGCATCGCTATACTGCTTCAGCAAAGCAAAATCAAATCTGCCAGAATCACACTGTCCGGAAAGCTTTTCGAGGAGCAGATAATTTTCGTTATGCTTGCCCATGCCCATGACAGCGTACTGTCCGGCAGTAGCCTTTTTTACATAATCGCTTCGGTCCATAGTCTTCATGTAATTGTACATTCCCATGTGACCGCCGCAGCCCGCACCACAGGTAATGATGTTCGCACCGCTCTTCACCAGCGTGTTGTAACCACTGCGTTCATCCTCGCGCATTGCCCAATGGCAGCAGCTCAGCGCCTTGGCCCCCTGCTCCGCAAGCAGCGCATCGGCAGCAACGAACATTTCCGCCAGCATTCTGTCGTTATATTCATATTTGATATTGCCCTTGGCAATCGCCTGACCTAAGGGAGATTTCGGCATAATCTGCAGCTTGTACAAATCCATACCGCTCACACCGCAGGCCAGCGCCGTTCTGATATCGTCCAGCAGCATGGTCTGCGTCTGGCCGTTCAAGCCGTAAATCAGGTCGATGATAACCTTTACGTCTTTGGCTGCCACCTCTTCTAGCTTGGCCGTTACCTCTTCCTTCGCATTAAGCCTGCCTAAGGAGCGGCGCAAATGCGTATCAAAGGCCTGCACGCCGAAGCTGAAGCGATTAATGCCGCCGGCAATGCAGGCAGCAAGCTTCTCCGCCGATAAATCATAAATACTGCTTTCAAAGGTTACCTCACAATCATCCGCCAGGCTGGCAGCACTATGAATTTTGTTCAGCAGCGCAGTGATTTGCGCCGGATTGAGCACCGACGGTGTGCCGCCGCCAAAGAATACCGCTTCCGGTCTTTGCTTGGCAAAAACGCCCTGCTGCTGCAGAAAATCCAGCTCCGCCAAAAGCGCCTGTACATATTCTTCCACCTGCTCCGCCTCAAAGGGATTGCGATAAAAGCTGCAGTAGGAGCAGCGCAGATTG
>OHVZ01000666.1_pt1 | contig 14128 bp, 15 predicted proteins | sample 1579561 | NCBI WGS metagenome assembly OHVZ01 (sample SAMEA3882547, study PRJEB24775) | human gut metagenome | biome: human-associated habitat; feature: intestine environment; material: feces | place: Netherlands | collected 2009/2010
CAACAACTATGTCCGCACAAAAATGCTGCCCGAGCCGCGCAAAAAGAAGTATTACCGGATTCACATTGCATATCTTCTGATGATCTGCACACTCAAGCAGGCACTGAGCCTGTCGATGCTGCAGACGCTGCTGCCCGGAGATCTTCCGGAGGACGAGGTAAAGCGCGCGTATACCGCCTACGCCCTGCGGCACAGGCTCTGCGCGCCGAGCGTGCGCTGCAGCTCGCACAGACCGTCGGCACACAAAAACGGGCAGCGCCCGTCCGTCTGCGCAAAATAGGTGTCGCCGTCCGCGTCCACGCGCATCACGCGCCGGAGCTTTTCCGCCAGCGGATGCCGCAGGCGCAGATAGGCATCCTGCGCATCGGGGTCAACAACGATCTCCCACGCGGCGCAGCACGTCTGCGGACACGCACCGGCGATGCACCGGAACGCGTCATAATCGTCGGGTCTGGTCTGGTACATGGCGGCCTCCTCACGTTGATCGATTTATTGTAACACATTCCGCCCAGCAGGGAAAGGGACGCTTTGCCGCCGGTGCGCAAAAAAACAGACGGACACCGGGATGTCCGTCTGTTTTTCATGTTTTGGCAGCTTACTGCTTGACCATGTCGAGCAGGTTGATGATGCCGCGCGGGCAGATATCGGCGCAGTGACCGCAGCCGACGCACTTGTCATAGTCGATCTTGGACACGAAGTTCTCGATCTTGATGGCGTCTGCCGGGCACTCACGCTGGCACTTCATGCAGCCGATGCAGCCGACATCGCAGATCTTGCGCGTGACGGCGCCCTTGTCCTGATTGCGGCAGGCAACGAGCACGGCCTGCTTGTACGGCACGCGCTCGATGATCTTCTTCGGGCAGGCCTTCACGCAGGCGCCGCAGGCCGTACACTTGTCGGGGTCGACGACCGGGAGGCCCGTTGCCGGGTCGATCGTGATGGCGCCGAACGTACAGGCGGCCACGCAGTCGCCGTAGCCCAGACAGCCGAACGCGCAGCCCGTCTCACCGATGTAGAGCGACGAGGCCACGGCGCACGAACGCGCCCCGTTGTACTCGTTCGTGCGGGGACGCTTCTCGCACGTACCGCCGCAGCGGACCGTCGCCACCTGCGGTTCCTTTTCGGGCGCGGCCTTGCCGAGGTAGGCCGCCACGGCCTTCATCGTATCGCCTCCGCCCACGGGGCAGAAGAGCGACGAGATGTCGTCCTGCTTGACCAGCGCATCGGCCATGCCGCGACAGCCGGCAAAGCCGCAGCCACCGCAGTTTGCGCCGGGCAGCATCTTCTCCACTTCGTCGATGCGCGGGTCCTCCTCGACGCGGAACTTCTGTGCCACGACATAGAGAATCACCGCGGAAAGGATACCCAACACACACAGCGTCAGGATTGTGTAAAGTAATACTTCCATTTAGATTTTTGTTATTGTAAATTGAATTGTGTGTTCAATCCGTTTGCGGAAGAGCCACAGCACGACGTAGTAGAGCGCCACGCCGGCAAGCGCCGCCAGCGCGGCGTGCCCCTCGCTCCAGTGCAGCGGACCGGCGGCCACGGCCAGCACGGCCAGCAGCACGACCAGCGCCCCGACGTAGGCCAGCAGCACGGCGATGCCGCCCGCGCGGCGCCGCACGCCGACCACGACCGCATCCCCCGGAGCATACTGCGCCGCTGCGGGTGTCCGGACCTCGACGACCTTCTCCTGCGTCTCGGCCAGGCCGCACGCCTGCCGGGCCTTGCACGACCCGCAGGCACTGTGGGAAGTGATCGTCACATGGACCGTATCGCCCACGATCCGAGACACCACTCCGCTGTGTTCAATCTGTGAAGGCACCGCTTAATCTCCGTATTTGTTGGTCAGGGGCATGAGCCGCTCGTGGCCGAAGGAGCACGTCGACAGCCGCAGCACGGGCGGGAACTGGAACCGTTTTTTCTCGTTGCGCATGATCATCGCGTGGATCTTCTCGACAACCTCCGAATCGAAGCCGGCGTTGACAATCTCCTCGCGGTGCTGCCCCTCCTCGATCATGCGGTAGAGGATGGCGTCGACCACCTCGTAGGGGGGCAGGATGTCGGTATCCTTCTGTCCGGGGTGCAGCTCCGACGAAGGTTCCTTGGTCAGGATGTTTTCGGGAATGGGATCGCCCTGCGTGCGGTTGATGTAGCGGGCCACGTCGTAGATTTCGCCCTTGTAGAGGTCGCCCGTTGGGCTGAAGGCGCCCGCCGTATCGCCGTAGAGGGTGCAGAGACCCAGGGCGTTCTCGCTCTTGTTCGAGGAGTTCAGCAGAACGTAGCCGGTCTTGTTCTGCACGGCCATGAGCAGCACCGTGCGGATGCGCGTCTGGATGTTCTCCTCCGTGGAGTCGAACTCCGTGCCGCCGATCACCGGCTTGAGCGTGTTGACCACGCTGGTATAGATCTCCGAGATGGGGATGACATTGTATTCGATGCCGAGGCGGCGAGCCAGCTCCTTGGCATCCTCGACCGAATTGTCCGACGAGAAGGGCGAGGGCATGAGCAGCGCGCGGACATTTTCACGTCCCAGGGCGTCGGCGGCCAGGCAGGCCACCACGGCGGAGTCGATACCGCCCGACAGGCCGATGCAGGCCTTCGTGTAGCCGTTCTTGAAGAAGAAGTCGCGCAGGCCGCAGCGGGCGGCCTCGTAGATCATGCGCGTGCGGTCGTTGCCCGTCGGCACCGTTACGGGATCGCTCTTGGCCTTCGTGTCGAAGATCCGGAAATCCTCCTCGAAGCTCTTCATCATGAGCACCAGCTCGCCGCGGCTGTTCAGCGCCCCCGACGTGCCGTCGTAGACGATGTCGGTCGAACCGCCGACCTGATTGACCAGAACGAGGTTCTTGCCCTCGACAAAGGCCAGGTGGCGCATCATCTCGTAGCGGTAGGTCATCGAGCCGCGCCCGTACTTGCGGGCGTTGATCGAGATGATCGTCTCGACCGAGCGGTCGAAGTCACGCTCGCGGCTCAGGTCGTCGCCCACGATGATTGCGCAGCGGTGCCCCTTGATCGTGGCATACTCGAAGCCCTTGGATGGAACAAGAAAACCCATCTCGCGACGGGCCGTAATGTACTTTTTACCGATGTACCGCAGCACCTTGCGGTCCTGAATGAGCGCCGCGGCGCTGATCGTGCCCTTGTCCGTGAGAATCGGCAGGCCGACGATGGCGGCGATCCCGTCGCAACAGGAGGCGATCTCCACGAGGGCATCCTCACACAGCTCCAGGAAGGTGGTCTTACGCAACAGATCGAAAGCCGGGGTGCCGCTGACGGCCTGCTCGGCAAAGATCACAAGGTCGGCCTTTTGGGTCTTGGCCCGGTTGATGGCGTCGATGATTTTCGAGGTGTTGCCATCGATGTCTCCGATGGTGTAATTCAGCTGGGCGATAGCTATTTTCATCTACAGTAAATTTGGTCCGGAAACTATAACTCTGCAAAGTTAAGGATAATTTGGAAAAGTCGGAAAATTTTTCAATGTTAATAAATTAACATTTCCGGCCGCTCCGTTGACCGGCTCCGCAGTCGGCGGGAAAAAGCGGCGGCGGAGCAAAAGAATCGGGATGCAGGCGGCGGGCGGCGTGGCAACAAAAGCCGCGGAGCAAAAGCGGCGGAACACAGCCGGCAGCGGAACAACAACGGCAGCGGAACAAAAGGGCCGGACACAGGCGGGAAAAGGCGACGGCGCAAAAGAGCCGACGGGACAAAAGGACCGGGACAAAAGAGCCGTCGAAGACTGCCCCGACGGACCGGACCGCACAAAAAAGCGGAGAACAGCATTTTCTGTTCTCCGCATAATACGGTTTCGGTCCGCCGCGCCTACTCTTCGGCCTGCTCGGGATCGGCGACGAGGATGCGGCCGCAATACTCGCAGATGATGATCTTCTTGCCCTGACGGATTTCGACCTGACGCTGCGGGGGAATGCGGTTGAAGCAGCCGCCGCAGGCATCGCGCTTGACGGTCACGACGGCCAGGCCGTTGCGCACGTTGCGACGGATGCGTTCGTAAGCCACCAGCAGGCGTTCGTCGATCTTGGCCTTCGCCCGCTCGGCCTCGGCCTCGTACTGGGCAACCAGCGGTGCCGTCTCGGCCTCGATGCCCTCGAGTTCGCTCTTCTTGGCCTCGAGGTCCGCGCTGCGCTCCGCCATCTTGGCCTCGACCTCCTCGAGCTGGAGCTTCTTCGACTTGATCGACGCCGAATACTCCTTCAGGCGTTTCTCGGCCAGCTCGATCTCGAGCTCCTGATACTCGATCTCCTTGGTGATCGCGTCGAACTCGCGGTTGTTGCGCACGTTGTTCTGCTGCTCCTTGTAGTTGCCGATCTGGATTTTGGCCTGATCGATCTCGCGCCTGCGCTGCTTGGTCAGGGCGTTGAGCTCCTCGATCTCGGCGTTGATGTGTTCGACCCGGGTCTTCAAGCCCGCCATCTCGTCCTCGAGATCCTGCACTTCGAGCGGCAGTTCACCTTTCACCTTGTTGATTCCGTCGATCTTGCTGTCGATCTTCTGCAGATCGTAGAGCGCCAGGATCTTCTCCTGCATCGAATAATCAACGTCGGCCGTCTTCTTCTGTGTTGCCATATAGTGTTTTTATAGTTTTGGACTAAACCAGATAGTTCACCGGATTGCGAGAGCACTCACTCTTGCGAACCGCAAAGGTACATAAATTTTTCGATAAAATATCAAATAAAATCCGAATTGCGCAATATTCACTCTCAAAATGGCCTATATCCGCCACCGTGAGGGCCTTATCGGGTGTCATGAAGTCATTGTACTTCATGTCGGCGGTGACGTAGATGTCGGCTCCGGCGCGGCGTGCGTCGCCGATGAGCGAGGCGCCGGCACCCGTGCAGACCGCCACGCGGCGCACCGTCGGCGAGGCGATGTCGCTGTGGCGGACGACCCGCACCTCGAGCAGACGCTGCATGCGGCGCATGAAAGCCACCGTTTCCTCCGCTGCGGGCAGTTCGCCCACGACGCCGAACCCGGCCCCGGGCGCCGCCTCCGAGGGTTGCAGCACGCGCAGATTCTCCACGCCGAGCATTGCGGCCAGGCGCCAGCTCATGCCGCCGGGGGCGCTGTCGAGATTCGTATGGCAGGCGTAGAGGGCGATGCCGCGGCGGATGGCCCGCTCGACGCACCGCTGCACGGGATCGGCCGAGTTGAACCGCTTGAGGGCGTGGAAGACGATCGGATGGTGCGTGATGACCAGGTCGCACCCTTCGCGCTCGGCCTCGTCCAACACCTCCTCGGTCACGTCGACAGCCAGCAGCGCCCGGTGCACCTCGTCGTCGGGACGGCCCACGATCAGCCCCGCATTGTCGTAGGACTCCTGCAGGGAGAGCGGTGCGAATCGCTCGATGACGTCGCTTATCTCCTTGATCTTCATATTGGTCAGAATAACGATTGTTCGTAAAAAGCGAAGAGCTCCTTGTTCTCCGCATCCTCCTTCTTGCCGCGGCGCGGGCGGCGCGCCGGGCGCCGGGCGGGCGCCACACCGTCCGCAGTTTCGGCCGCCGGCGTCTCCCCGTCCGCCTCCTCGACGATCTTCACCACGGCCTTGCGGCGGCGCGGCGCAGCCGGACGCTCCGCGTCAGGCGCCGCGGTGGCCGGAGTCTCCGAAGCCGGGCCATCCGCAACCGAGGCATCCGAAGCCATAGCTTCCAAAGCCGTGGGCTCCGAACCGGTTTGCGCGCCGGCTTCCGTGTCGGCTCCCGCGACTTCCGCCGCAGGCTCCGCACCGGCATTTTCCACGACGGGACCGTCGTCCGCCGGTGCGGGTCCAGTCGGCGCGGGTTCCGTCGCACGCTCCCCGGCCGTTTCGGCAGGCACTTCCGCCGCAACAGGTTCCGACGGCACCGGCGTTTGGGCTGCGACCGGCGTCACGGACGACTCCTCCGCGGCAAAATCATCCGCCACGGCGACGACCTCGCCCTCGTCCGCCTTGAGGTCCTCGCGCACCTCGAGCAGCAGGGCCCGGATGCGCTGCAGGCGCTCCATGAGTTCGGCATCGCGGCTCACGCCCTTGTCGGCGCGGCGGCTCCGCAGCGCCTTGCGCGCCCCGTCGAGCGTCATGCCGCGCTCCTTGACCAGGTGGTAGATCAGCTTGAGGTTCTCGACATCCTGCGGCGTGAAGAGCCGGTTGCCCTTCTTGTTGCGCTTGGGACGCAACACCGCAAACTGCGACTCCCAGTGACGCAGCAGCGAGGGCCGGACATCGAACATTTCGGCCACCTCGCCCATCGAATAATAGAGTTTCTCGGCCATATATGCTTCTCTTGACTTACTTCATTACGATCCGCAACGAGTTGGGATACATGTTGTTGACCCGCGCACCGATCCGCTTGGCAAAACCCAGCGCACGGCCCCGCGCACAGACGAGGTTCACCCCTTCGGCCAGCCCCTGCGCGGCGATCTCCTGCCGCCGCAGGTAGCGCAGCGCCTCCTCCTCGCCGAGTTCGACGACGGGCACCGCCCCGCGGTCGAGCCCCGCAAAGAGGGCCAGCGCCCCGTCGGGCTTGAGGCGTCCCTTGAAGATCTGCCCCAGCGCCACACCCGAGCAGATCACGGGCAGGGCGTCGGAGAGCTGCCGCACGGCCTCGGCCTGTGCGGCGTACCAGGCGTAGCACGTCCCGGCCACCTCGCCGAAACGCATGCGCTCCGGCTCGCGGAGCCAGCGCGCGAGTTCGGCCGCCGACGTCCGGTCCACGGCCGAGATGATGCTCCGCCGCGCCTTCGGTGTGCGCGTCCGCCCTCCGGCATCGGGCGCCTTGCGCGCCACGGCGGCGAAGAAGCCCTCGCCGCGTGCCCGGTGGGGATAGAAGCGGAAGGTGCGGAACACCCCCACCCGGCCGCAGACAACGCCCCAGGCTGCGTCCATCCCGACCTCGGGCGCCTCGGCCAGCTCCCCGCCGACCCACGCCGCCAGCCGCTCGAGCGACCCTTCGTCCTCGTCGCGGTTGAACGTGCAGGTACTGTACAGGAGCGTCCCCCCGGGCCGGAGCGCGCGCCACGCCTCACGCAGGATGTCATCCTGCCGCGCGGCGCACATCCGCACGTTGCCCTCGCTCCACTCGGCGCGGGCCCCGTCGTCCTTGCGGAACATCCCCTCGCCCGAGCAGGGGGCATCCACGGCCACCACGTCGAACCACGCCTCGAAGTCGCACACCGTGCGCGGCTCGCAGCAGGTCACGGCCACGTTGCCCGTCCCCCACTTGCGGACGTTGTCCGCCAGCACCTGTGCCCGGCGGCGGTCGATCTCGTTGGCGACGACCAGCCCCTCCGTCCCGACAAGCGAGGCGTAGAGGGTCGTCTTGCCGCCCGGCGCGGCGCAGAGGTCCAGCACCCGGGCGCCGCGCAGCGCATCCCCGCCGAGCAACCGGCCGACCACCTGCGACGAAGCCTCCTGCACGTAGTAGGCCCCGGCATGGAAGTCGCTGTCGAGCGTGAAGAGCGGCCGCGCGGCGAGGTACCACCCCGCATCGCTCCACGGCACCCGCTCCGTCGCGCCCAGCCGCCGCAGCAGCCCGGCGACGGCATCGTCGCACGTCGCGGCACTCCCGTCCGTAACTTCCGTCCCGGAAACCCGGCAGACACTCCCGCCCGCAACTCCCGTCACGGGAACCCTACTGTCGGCACCCTCCGCGGCACACGCGCCGGGAATCGGCCCGGCACACTTCCCGGAAACCAGCCCCGCGCACTCCGCAGCGGCATCCTCTCCGGGAATCCGGCAGCTCCCCCCGTCCGCGCCGCACTTGGCGGGATGCAGGCGGATGCTGACGGGCGAGGGCGCGTCGAGCGCCGCGCAGAGCGCCCGGCCCTCGGCCTCCCCCAGGTCGCGCAGGACCCGCTCGACGAATCGTGCCGGCAGCTCCATCCGTTATCGCTTTGCGGCCTTGATCGCATCCAGCCGGGCGCAGATGCGCTCCATCACGGCCGGATCGGAGAAGTCCTCGTGGTCCTTGTCGACGACAAGCACCTCCCCCTCGTAGATGTGGTCGATCCAGTGGTTGTACTTGTCGTTGAGCCGCTGGAGATACGACTCGTCGATGTTCATCTCGTACTCGCGGCCCCGCTTGCGGATCTGCGAAATGAGCGTCGGAACGCTAGCCTTGAGGTAGATCAGCAGATCGGGCTGCGGGATGAGCTCCGTCACCAGGCGGAAGATCTTCATGTAGGTCTCGATGTCGCGCGTGGCCATCAGCCCCATTTCATGCAGGTTGTCGGCGAAGATGTGCGCATCCTCGTAGATCGTGCGGTCCTGGAAGATCACGCCCGCCCCCTTGCGGCTGTCGGCCAGCATGTCCATCGTCTGCTCGATGCGGCTGCCGAGAAAGCTGATCTGGAGATGGAACGACCAGCGGTTCATGTCCTCGTAAAAATCCCCGATGTAGGGGTTGTTGCACTCCTCGAGGTAGGCCTTGGCGTGGTAACGCCCGGTCAGAAGCTGGGTCAGCGTCGTCTTGCCGCTCCCGATATTTCCTGCAATGGCTATGTACATGGCTTCAAGATTTTGTACCTTTCACTCTCACTTGTTCTCACTCCGCACGCCCCGGCGTCCGGCCGCAAAGGCGAGCATGTCGTCCGCCGCGCGGCGGTCGTTCATCAGCCGCGGCACCTTGTTCTTGCCCCGGCTGCGCATCCACTCGAAGAGCGTGCCCCGCTCCAGGACCATCAGGCGCTGCCGCTCGAGCGTCGTCTGCCGCTTGGCGTCGTAGTCCGAATTGACGGCCCGCAGCGCCCGGTCGAGCTCGTCGGCGAACCGCTCCCGGTCGTCGGGCTCGCGCTCGAACTCCACGATCCACTCGTGTGCCCCGCGCTCGTGCAGCGACATGTAGCACGGCGCGACGGAGTACTCCGCAACGACGGCTCCCGTGCGGCGGCACGCCTCCGCGAGGGCCCGGTCTGCGTTGTCGACGATCAGCTCCTCGCCGAAGACGTTGATATATTGACGTGTGCGCCCGGCGAAACGGATGCGGTAGGGGTTCGTCGAGGTGAACTCCACCGTATCGCCGATCTCGTAGCGCCACAGTCCGTTGTTCGACGTGATGACCACGGCATATACCTTGCCGCAGACGACCCCTTCGAGCGGCACGAGGCGGTCGCCGTCGCGGAACTCGAAGAAGGTGCCGTAGTCGAGCATCAGCAGCATGTCGTCGCGCGACGGGTCGTCGGCCAGCGCGAAGAAGCCCTCCGAGGCGTTGTAGGTCTCCATGTAGTGCATGTCGTCCGAGGGGATCAGCTCGCGGAACGACGCCCGGTAGGGGGCGAACTCCACGCCGCCGTGGGCGAACATCTCCAGATCGGGCCACACCTCCAGCAGGTTCCGCTTGCCCGTATACTCCAGTACGCGGCGCATGAGCGCCAGGTTCCACGACGGCACGCCGGCAAAGGCGGTGATACGCTCGCCGACGCATTCGCGGCAGATGGCGTCGGCCTTCTGCCAGAAGTCCGGGATGATGGCCGTCTCGATGCGCGGGGCGCGGAACCAGCCGCTCCAGAAGGTCGTCTCGTGGATGAGCAGCGCCGAGAGGTCACCCACCAGGTTGCGCCCCTCGCGCGTGCATGAGCCGCCGAGCGTCAGCGTCTTGCCGTCGAAGACGTGCGAACGGGGGTAGTTGGCCGCGTAGACCGTCGCCACGTCGCGCATGCCCAGCGTATGGTTCCACCACAGCGACTCCGTCGTCACGGGGATGTACTTGCTGCGGTCGGAGGTCGTGCCCGACGAGCGGGCGAAGAGCGTCACGCGCCCCGGGGCCGTCACGTTGCGCACCCCCTCGCGCATCCGCTCGATGTAGGGCTTGAAGGTCTCGTAGTCGAAGGTCCCGACCGCCGACTGGAACTGCCCGACCGTATGTACGTGCCGCAGTCCGTAGCGTTCGCCGAACTCCGTGCGGCGTCCGCGGCGGAGCAGCCGCCGCAGCATGCGCTCCTGCGTCTCGGCGGGATGGCGGCGGAAGCGGTCGATGGCGCGCTCGCGCTGCGAGAACCACGCCTTGAACAAGGTATTTCGGATCGACATGGGCGCTGTCAGTTGAAGTAATACCCCACCTTCCCGACCGACCCCGGCATGGCGAAGACCACGACGCGGTCGTAGGGGTTGACCTCCATGTTTCCGACGGCGATGAGCACCTTGTCGCCGCGCACGATGCCGCCGATGATCGTATCCTCGGGCAGCCCCAGGTCCTTGATCCGGGCCTTCGTGGCCGGGGAGTTTGGCTTGACGATGAACTCCAGCACCTCGGCGTCGCTGCCCGTCAGGCACTTGATCGCCTGCACGTCGGTCGACATCGTGAAGCGGAAGATGTTCGACGCCGTGACGAGCTTCTTGTTGACGATCGTGTCGATGCCGATCGACTCGGCCAGGTTGATGTAGTTGAGGTTCTCGACCTCGGCGATCACCTTCTTGACGCCCATGCGCTTGGCCAGCATCGCCGCGAGGATGTTCGTCTCGCTGCGCCCCGTCACGGCGACGAAGGCGTCCATGTTCGAGAGCCCCTCCTCCATCATGGCGTCGGTGTTGCGGCCGTCCTCGTTGATGATGAGCGTCTTGTCGAGCGTCTCGGCCAGCCGGTAGGCCTTCTCGGCGTTGTAGTCCACCAGCTTGATGTTGACCTCGTCCTGCATCTCCATGGCGATGCGGATGCCGATGCGCGAGCCGCCGAGGATCATCATGTTCTTGATCTCGATGTTCGACTGCCCGGAGAACTCCATCACCTCGTGCACGGCGTCCTGCCGCGCGATGACGTAGATCACGTCGCCCTCCATGTAGTGTTCGTCGCGGCGCGGAATGATCGTCTGCCCGCCGCGCGTGATGGCCACCGTGCGGTAGCTCAACGGCGTCTCCTCCTCGTCGAAGCCCGCCAGCGGCTGCCCCACCAGCGGCGAGGTCGGCTCCAGACGGAAGACCACGAGCGAGAGCTTGCCGCTCGAAAAGTCGACGTACTCGGTGGTCGAGGTGTGGCCCAGCAGGTTGATGACCTCGCGGGCCGCCACCTTCTCGGGGTAGAACAGGTAGTCGATGCCCATGTCGATGAACATCTCCTTGTTGTTGGGTTCGAGGTATTCGTTGTTGTCGATGCGGGCGATCGACTTGCGCGCGCCGAGCTTCTTGGCCAGCATCGCCGCGACGATGTTGTCGTTCTCCTCGTGGTTGACGGCGATGAAGAGGTCGCACTTGCGCACGGCGGCCTTGCGCAGCACGGCAAAGGTCGTCGAGTCGCCCTCGACGCAGATGACGTCGGCCAGGCTGCCCACCTCGGAGAGGAGCTTCTGATCGGCGTCGATGACGGTGATGTCGTGGCCGTTTCCGCTCAACATCCGGGCCAGGTGGCTGCCCATTTCGCCGGCGCCCGCTATCACGATTTTCATAGATTCGGTTTCGTTTGTGAGGCCGTTGCCCGCAGCGGCATGGGAAGGTCGGCGTTTGCAGGCAACATTTTTGCAATTTATCCTACAAATGTATACATTTGTCCCCGAAAGCCCAAATTTACGGGGCGTAAAATTTGCATATCATGCCAGGCTGGTTAATCGTCATTCTCTGCGCCATTGCGGCCGTCGCACTCTTCGTTGTCGGCATGTCGCTGACGCTGATCTTCAAGGGGCACCACATCGATTCGGAAATCTCCACCAACAAGGACATGCAGCGGTTGGGCATCAAGTGCGCCGTGCAGGAGACGCGCGAGGCGGACGGCACGGCGGAGTGCTCCGAAAGCGGCGCGGCGCTGCCTGGCTGCTCGGGCAACTGCGGCGCCTGCGACATCGAACACAAGTAGCCGCACGCACAAGTTCCCGGAGGAGCCGCACGCACAAGTCTCCGGGCACCTCTGCCGACAAAAAGCCCGGGACAACCCCCGCCGACAAAAAAAGCCCCGGACAACCCCTGCCGACAAAAAAGGCCCCGGCCGGACATCCGTCCGCCGGGGCATGTCGTATCGGCGCGCAAGCGAGGCCGGTCGTTGCAACGGCCGTCTACAGCTTGCAGTATTTCGACCGGCAGTGGAACCAGGGATTGCGCAGATCGGCCTCGTTGTAGCGCAGCACCCCGTCGTCGGGCAGCGTGCGCGTCGAGCCCCCCGCCTCGGCAAGGATCAGCTCCCCGGCCGCCGTGTCCCACTCGTAGGTATGGGTCGTGCGGACATAGTAGTCGATGCGCCCCTCGGCCAGCAGGCAGAACTTGTAGGAGCTGCCCTGCTCGACAACCTCCAGATCGGGATGGGTCGCCCGCAGGCGGGCGATGTACTCGTGCGTCTCGGGCGTCTGGTGCGACCGCGACACGGCGACGCGCAGGTGGTCGTGGTGCGCCTCCGAGGCCAGCGGCAGCGGCGTCCAGTCCCCGACGATCCGCTCGTAGGTGTAGTCCGCCGCGGCGTCGGGCGCGACATGCTCCTTGAGGTAGGCCCCCGAGTCGCGGCCCGCGACGTAGATCTTCTCGAAATAGGGCACGTAGATCACCGCCCCCATGCAGACATTGTTCTCCATGAGCGCGATGTTGACCGTGAACTCGTTGTTGCCCTTGATGAACTCCACCGTGCCGTCCAACGGATCGACCAGCCAGTAGAGCTCCCAGTTGCGGCGCTCGTCGTAGAGCATTTCGCGCCCCTCCTCGCTCAGGATGGGGATGCGCGTCGGCCCGAGGTACTCGCGGATGGTCTTGTGGGCCACGCGGTCGGCCAGCGTGATGGGCGTCCGGTCGTTCTTGAGACTTATGTCGTAATCCTCCTTGTTCTTGTAGACGTTCATGATGGCGGCACCTGCCCTGACCGCGGCATTGAACAGGGGCGGCAGCAGATACATTCTCACCTTGTCGTTAATCATCGTTTCCCGCTTTTTGTTGAGGTCACTGCGTTTGACAGGCATAAAGATAAGGAGAATTTACGAGACTGTGAAATTTTTAACACTCAATTTGCCGCCTCCGCCGGGCGCCCGGAGCGCCTGCCGCCGCGCCGGAAACGGTCTCCGCCGCAACCCTCCGGCGCCGCATCAGGCAGCCGGACAGCAAGATGGCGCGCCCGGTCCGCCGCAGGAACGGCCCCGTCGGGGCGCTCCGCGGGCGGCGCCCCTGCCGGAAAAGGACAACTCCGCCGACAAAAAGCACACCGCGGCCGCACGCTTCGCCGCCCAAAACCGTGCCAGAGGCGCCGCGGCGGAAAAATTTTTGCCGGGGCTGTTGTTTATAAGATAATTATGCGTATATTTGCACTCCGAATTATGTTTCAACACATAACCAACGAATTAATGTACGTTATAGTAGAGATTGCAGGTCAGCAGTTCAAGGCTGAGAAAGGTCGGAAACTTTATGTTCACCGTCTCCAGGGCGAAGAAAACTCGTCCGTAAGTTTCGACAAGGTCCTGCTCGCAGACAACGACGGTCAGGTCAAAGTCGGCGCACCTGTTGTAGAAGGCGCCACGGTAAAATGCAAGATCCTGAAGCATCTGAAGGACGACAAGGTCCTGGTCTTCAAGAAGAAGCGCAGAACGGGATACCAGAAGTGCAACGGCCATCGCCAGGCACTGACGCAGGTCCTCGTGGAAGAAATCGTTGCATAAACCTTTAAAACCGAAAAGACATGGCACACAAGAAAGGTGTAGGTAGTTCCAAGAACGGCCGTGAGTCGGAAAGCAAGCGACTCGGCATCAAATTGTTCGGCGGTCAGTTCGCAAAGGCGGGCAACATCATCGTCCGTCAGCGCGGCACGGTTCACAACGCCGGCGAGAATGTAGGCATGGGCAAGGATCATACGCTGTTCGCACTCGTGGACGGAACCGTCGAGTTCTGCAAGAAGAGCGAAGGCCGGTCCTACGTGAGCGTAACTCCGCTGAGCGAGTAACGTATCCGGTCATACGACAAAAGCGGTTTTCTCACGAAAACCGCTTTTTGTTTTTCCTCCGACGCCGGGATGCGCCTTCCACCCGACCCGGTCCGCTGCCGACAGCGCGCCGCGGCGGATGCAGCCCGTTTCCCGGAATCCTTTCGCGCCCGGCGGGCACTTCTGGAGACATATCCCGACCCGGCCCGCCTCCGGGAGCCTCCGTCAGCGGACCGGGACATTCCGCCTTCCGCCCGCGACACCTGCGGCGCATGGTCCGGCGTCTCGCCGTACAGGCCGCCCCCGCCGACCGG
>OHVZ01000682.1_pt1 | contig 13804 bp, 10 predicted proteins | sample 1579561 | NCBI WGS metagenome assembly OHVZ01 (sample SAMEA3882547, study PRJEB24775) | human gut metagenome | biome: human-associated habitat; feature: intestine environment; material: feces | place: Netherlands | collected 2009/2010
AAGGGGGTGCTTGCGGAGATATGGCGGTTACAAAGATTAAGCCTATTAAAAGCACGTTGAGCAAAGCCCTTGACTATATCCAAAACCCGGATAAAACAGACGGGAAAATGCTTGTGTCCTCCTTTGGGTGCAGCTATGAAACGGCAGATATTGAGTTTGGATTTACGCTTGCACAAGCCATAGATAAGGGAAACAATCTCGCCCACCATTTGATACAGTCCTTTGAGCCGGGAGAAGTAGATTATGAGAAAGCCCACGAAATCGGAAAGCAGCTTGCCGACGCGGTAACAAAGGGACAGCATGAATACGTCTTAACTACCCACATAGACAAAGGGCATATCCATAACCATATCATTTTTTGTGCGGTCAATTTTGTTGACTACCATAAGTACAATTCCAATAAGCGCAGTTACTACGGCATACGGAACATGAGCGATAAGCTGTGCCGGGAAAACGGGCTGTCTGTTGTCGTTCCGGGCAAAGGCAGCAAGGGAAAAAGCTATGCAGAATATCAAGCGGAAAAGGTCGGTACAAGTTGGAAAGGCAAGCTGAAAATTGCCGTTGATACGCTTATCCCCCAAGTAGCAAGTTTTGAAGAATTGTTGCAGCGGTTACAGGCAGCGGGTTATGAGATAAAGCCGGGAAAATATATCTCCTGCCGCGCTCCCGGACAGGAACGCTTTACCCGTCTGAAAACTCTCGGTACAGATTATACAGAGGAAGCCATAAGAGAACGGATAGAGGGCAAACGCACAAAGGCAGCGAAAGCTCCCAAAGAGCAGCGCGGCGTATCGCTGCTTATTGACATTGAAAACAGTATCAAGGCACAAGAGAGCCGGGGCTATGAACAGTGGGCGAAAATCCATAATCTGAAACTGGCTGCAAAGACTATGAATTTCTTGACAGAACATAAGATTGAGCAGTACGCAGATTTAGTCAGCCGGATTGAGGAAGTAAATGCGGAAAATGAAAAGACAGCAGACGCATTAAAGAGCGTGGAAAAGCGTCTTGCAGATATGGCGGTGCTGATGAAGCACGTTACTACCTACCAAAAGACAAAACCTGTCTATGAAGCATACCGCAGGGCAAAGGATAAGGACGCATACCGGGCAAAGCAGGAAAGCAGTCTGATACTCCATGAAGCGGCAGTAAAGACACTGAAAGCGGCGGGCGTTACTAAACTCCCCAATCTTGCCGCCATGCAGGAAGAATACGGGAAACTACAAGCGCAAAAAGAAGCCCTTTACGCTGATTATGGCAAGCTGAAAAAACAGGTCAAGGAATACGACGTTATCAAACAGAACATAGACAATATTTTGCGGCAAGGCAAAGAGCCGGAACGGAAGAAAGGAAAGGAACGGGAATAATTATGAAAATGGTTGGTATTACACCATGTTACAGAATAACATTAGAAAATGGCAGTTATGGCGTAGAAACTTATATTAACGCAGACAGTAAAATCCAAATTACTTTTGAGGACGGAAATACACTTATCGGATATATAGAATGTGTGGAATATGGAACTTATTCCGATGAAAATGATACTCTGGTTATAAGGGGAGAGAATGGAGAGCTGTATATCCTATTGGAAAACCGAATAAAGGATATAGAAGAACTGCACGAATAAAGTAAAAGAACAGGGCGCAGACAGCCAACAAAAGACTGTCCGCGCCCTGTTTTATGTAGGTGCGTTTTTGGTATCTGTTACGCAATAGAACGTCATTTTTAGGGGATAAGGTATAAAACCCTTGCCGCGTCATTTTCAAGCACTGAAAGCCCCGTAAATCAAGGCTTTTTTTGCCCCTACTACGTAACAAGGGCGCGCCGTTTTCTCATGCGCTCCGCTGCCTGTCTGCGGGTAATACGCTTCCGGCAGTCCGGGCAGTATTTGACGCTGTTAGAGGTGGACGCAAAAGAAGTTCCGCACTCGGTACAACGCTTTTTATCCTCGGTCTTGAAAAGCTCTGCATACAGCAGCTTATCAAGGGGCAATACGGCGGTCTGAAACCATTTGCAAAGAAGCGAATAGGAAATAAGCTGCGGGCAGACACATTCCTCCCCGTCGTCCAGTAAAATACAGTGTCCGTTATCGCAGTTGCAGCACTCCTTTTTTATAAGGCTGTTGACTTTCCGGCTTTGGGGTGGTGTAAGCCGCTTTATCCCGGTCATACCTCATCAGCGGCGAAAATAGCAAGCTCCGCATACTCATTTTCTGTCAGAGGTGCGATTTTCGCAAGGGTGCGTTTCGCCAGTTCCCGCATATCCTCGTCCATGAACGGCAGCGCAGCGTTGATGTTTTCTGTAAGCCCACGTTTGCCGTCCTCATTGTAAATGCTCAACAGGTTTGTTTCTTCAACTGTCAGTCTAATCATGCTCATACCTCCAATTCGTGATTTTTTGATTTTACAGCCGCCTTTTTCGGGGCGGCTTTTCTTTTGTCAGCGGCAAGCTGCGCCCGGATTGAGGGGCGCACCCTGCGAATATCTGTGCCCCGGTTTTCATTTTTATCAATCAAGGCGTATGTTCCATGTCTGCCCTCGATTTTGGAAAAGGAAAGTGTCTTATAGGGCAACATGGAAAACAGACGGTCGGTGTCCTTAGAGGACGCAAGCTGCATAAATGTCGGGGACAGCTCCACCATGAAATGTGTCCTATTAGGGCTATTGGGCGTGTCCCTGCGCTTCATTTCCTGCACAATGCGCCGCGCTTCGGCTTCAATCAGCCCAGCACGCAGGGCGGCGGTATGTTCCTTGAAGTCGCCCGGTGTCAGTTTATCCCGTTTTTGCTTTTCTTCCCGTAAAAGGAATTGTAGCGCGTCCGGGTCGTTGGGTACTGCTTCAAAGTGTTCAAACTTCCCTAAAGAAGTATCGGGATTTCCGTTAAAATGCTGTCCGGCGGGTATCTCCCTTGTCCCATGCTCATAAATCAACTTGACTGTGTCGGCGGCAAGCGCATTGTCCTTAACGCGCTCATACTGCCTTGCATAGTCAAGCTCATAAAGATTGCCTTTGATTTTCCCGCGCTCCCTGCCCGTCAGCTCGACGGCATAGGCAAGAACGCGGTCGCAGGTCTGCTCTTTGTAAAAACACCATGTATTGTGGGCGGCGGTATCCTTTAGGAACACGTCGCGCTCCTTAAAACAATGCGTCCCGGACGGGCGGCAAAACCATAGCAGCGTCTTATCCTCTCTGTTAGGGCTTGCCGCTGCTTTTGCGATAATCTCCTTGTCAATGTCAAAATCACTTTGGAAAAATCCTGTATTCTGCCGCATGATAGCGTCAAGAGAAGCGAAAATATCCACGTTTTCAAACTTATTCATGCGTCAGCTCCTTTCCAAATCCTGTGTTTTCTGTTTTGCCTGTTTCTTCGGTGTCTGTTCTTTCGCTGCTTTAAGCTGCGCCCGGATAGAGGGCTTCTTTTCCGTTTTTGCTGCCTTGCCACGTTCCTTGTCAGCCTTGACAGTTTCCGCAAGGTCAACAAGGGAAATGGTTTCTCCTGTCTTTACCTTTGCTTCCAATTCTGCGACGGTCGGGGTGTTGTTTATCTGCCCGTCAATCATGTTGTAGTTTTGCTCGGTGGTCTGCTCGGCAGTTTTCAGATAGTTTTCCGGCTGCAAAAATTCCGGCACTTTCTTATAACCGAAGCTGTCTACATAGTGGGCGGTGTCCTGCCCGTTCTGATGAAGCACCACTACGTCGGAAACAGAAAGGCTGTGTCCCTTAAAATCTTTCGGGTGGTCGATATTAAAGCGGGTGTAAATATCTTCAAGGGAAGTCCCCGGCGTAAGAGGTGCGGAATAGACAAGGGCATAGTTTTTCGGGTCTACCCGGTGTCCGGCGGCAATCAGACGGTCGTAAGGCTCAAAACGCAAGTCCCTTGTTTCGTCCCCGCCTTTTATCTGATAAATGGAAAAGGTGTCTTTGTCCTGTGGGGCTTCCTGCTCCGGCTGCTCCTGTGCGGGTTGTTCCTGTGCAGCTACCTTTTGCTGCCGGATATGCGCCCGCTGTAACTCGGTAGGCTTTTCCCCGGTAAGGGGAGCAATCGCTTTCACATAATCAGCCGCATAGTAGGCGTTACTGGTAAGCTGCCGCTGCCATGCCCCGGCTTTTGGCGACCAACGGAAGCCATTACTTTTTAAGGCTTCCCGCGTGGCTTCGTCCGGCTTATCCTCAAAGAAGATTTGCAGTCGGTTCGCTTCGGTGTTTGCTTCCACCTTGCCGCCGTCAAATTCCCAACCTACAAAACCGATTTCTTTTTGCTGTGAAAGGGATTTGATACGATCTTTCACGCGCCGGATTTCTGCGCTGTTGTTGGATAACGCCCAAGTCGCAAAGGGCTTGTCCTCCAAATGCCAACTGCTCGCCATGTCTGCTTTCAATTTTTCCAGTTCCTCCGGCGGTAAATGCGGGCAGCCGTCAAGGGTCTTATGCTTGCGGTAGTAGGCGTTTACGGCTTTCATGGTTTCCTGTGATTTTTCAAGGCTTTCCAGTTTCTTTTCTAACTTCTGTACTGCCTGCGGGTCGTCTGCGCTGATACCGCCCATGCCGGTACTGCGGATTTTATCAAGAAGCCCTTGTATGTCCTGCCATTCCCGGTAATTGCTGTCGCGGGCTGCGTTCTGCTTTTCTTTCTTCCTTGTGGGGAAGTTAGAGCCGCCCGCAATCAGGATAGAGGGAACACGCGCGTCAATCTCATAGCCTTTATTCATGTTCGCCGCCAGTTTCCGGGCATAGGTGTCAAGCAGGCTGTCGATTTTCTCATGGTACATCGGGTCTACCCGCTGTTTCTGCCTTTCTGCAAGTTGTACGGCTTCATCTACATAGTGCCTGTATTCAGCCGTCGCGCTGCCTTGCTTATAATCGGAAAAACTGTTCATATCCTTTGCACGTTTGGCGGCAGCTTCATTGATAGTATAATAAGGGGCGGCGGGTGCAGCCTGTTCCGGCTGTGCTTCTTTTTCCTGTACCGGGGCTGTTTCTTCGGGAAGCTCCGGCGCGGCTGCTTTTGTTTCGGGCTGTTTGGCGGCTTCCTGTGCGGGCTGTGCCTGTTCGGTGGTCTGTTCCTTATCCTGTGCCTTTTGGATTTCTGCAAAATGTCCGTCTATGGTATCAATCAGATTTGCGGCGGTGCTGCGGATTGTTTCAAGAGAGCCTTTCAGTTCTGCAAGTTCTTTTCCGCTGCTCCACCCGGCGATATATCCAAAAGAATAGTCCGACGTATCAAGCCCGTAATGTTGGCAGACCGCATAGGCGACGCTTTCCGCCTGTACCTCGCGGGTGCGGCGGTCGGGGCGTTCCGGCATAGCAAGGGCAGTATCATGCAGCGTGGCGTGGGCGATTTCATGGATTGCGGTCTTGATATTCTGCAATTCGTCCATGCCCTCGTTGATGAAGATACGCTTTTCCTCATAATTGCAGCGTCCTTTTACGCCGCCGCTTAGTGCTTCAAATCCCATAGCAAACGGGGAAGTCTTTTCAAGGGCAGCGAAAAAATCCTTGTATTGTTCCACGTTGCCCGTAAGCTCATAGGTAAGGGCAGGAAGTTCTTTTCCCTCGGTCTGTGAAATATCAAAGACAGATACTACACGAAAAGCGGGTATCTTGATTTCTTTTTCTTCGGTAACAGGTTTTCCGTCCTTATCGAAAACAGGCTTTTGGGTGTCCGGGTCGATTTTTTCCACCTGCTTCTTGACGGTAAACGGGGACGGTGCAAGTATCTTGATAGCTTTTTCTCCGGGCTTTACATGGCGGTCAAATTCCTTTTCCCATTGTTTATAGCCTTTCACAAGATTGCCGCCCTGCATGGCGATAAGGATTGTATTGTTAAGGCTGTAATCATGGAATTTTGACATGGTACGCAGATAATCGGCGTAACGGTCGCTTTCATACAGTCCTAAAATTCCCTGTTCCAGTCGGTCGGTAATCTCTTTCATTTTATCGGCGGGCTTTTCAGAAGATAGGATAATCGGGAGAACCGGGGGCTGCTCTGTGGCGGCGGTTTGTATGGCTGCGGAAGCGTCAAGGTCTGCCTGTTCCTTTTCCTGTACTGGCGGCTGCGGCGTTACCCGGTATTCCTCCGGCACGTCGCGCCCGTCGTACCACTGTGTAAAGGTGTTGCGGTTATTGTAGATATAGCCCTGCTCGGTAAAGCTGCCCCCGTCATTGATAGCAGCGTCCCGCCCGTATTCCTCATACATGAAATATTTTTTTGCTTCTTCGGGCAGCTCCAACTCGTCCAGTTCTTCAATCAGATAATGCCCGTAATCTTCCTCACTCTGTACGGACGGGTAAAGCCAGTAACAATCAAGGTTTTGTGCAAGGTTGATAATATCCTGCAAGTCCCTTGTATGGTCGCCGTATTCCATAGCTGCAACAAATTTTTCCCGGTCGTCGTCAAACTGCATTTTCAAAAGTTCGCTCAAATAGTTCAGTTCGTCAAGGCTTTCAAGCTCGGTCAATTTTCCTGCCAGTCCTGCAATAGAGGACTGGTATTCTGTGATATGCAGCTCCCCGTAGTTTTTGCCGTCTATCCCGATACGGTCAAAGACTTCTTTCAAATGCTCGGCAGTCGTGGGGAATGATACCCATTCGCCCGCAGGTCTGCCCTCGGTGTACTTTCCAAGATTAGAAAGATACCCGCTTAAAATCGTTTCTACCATGCGTTCGCTCCTTTCGTTTTCAATCATACGGTGCATAAGTTCGTAGTCCTCCATGCTCATGCTCCCGTCAAAAATATAGGGGTCGGGTTCTTCGCCGTCCCGGTAGGCTTTTTCAGAGAAAGGAAGCCCCGCAGCGTGGGCGGCGGCTCTTGCTTCCTCGATAAGCTCCGGCGGCAGCCTGTCGTCGTGGGCTTCGATAAATTCCCCGATATTGCTATATCCGTTTTCGTAGTGGCGGCGCACCCCGGCGGTCAGCTCGTCAAGGTTCATATCCTCGCCAAGATAGCCGGAATAATAGCCGTTTACCACAACGGCGGCAGGGTCAGCCTGTTTGATTTCTTCCATGCGGCTTCTGTCCTCCGGGTAGAGAATATCGCTCATTTCAAGGTGGAAATATTCGGCGTTCCAAGAACGTCCCGTTTTCCAAAACGCCACCCAAGCGATACCGTCCCTTAATTCTTCTTGATAGTCCTTTACGGTGTCCCGTAAACTTGCCATGTGTAACCTCCTTTCTTCGGTTTCAGAGGGTAAAACCCTCCATAAAACAGAGGGTTTGGGAAACTTCCCAACAAGCAAAAATCCCCGCCGTTCTCGGTAGAGAAAGCAGGGATTTTACGGAAAAGGGTACTCTTTTCCTATGCTTGCTATTCAGTTATTTCTTCTTCGACAGTTCAATGCGGTAGTTGACATATTTCCCGCCTGTATCAGCCAATACGATAGTTCCGTCGTAGGTTTTGCCCGTCTTTGGGGAATAGAGCTTTTTCACATTTACTTTGCCGGATTGTAAGAGTGCAGCGGCAATTTTGGGGGTAAAGGTTACTTTTCGTTCTTCAAAGAAACGGTCATTTTTCCACATGGTAAAGCTACATTCCTTATTGCTGCAATAGTAGTTTTTCTTTCCCTCATAGACAGGAGAACCGCAGCGGGGGCAGCTTCCCAACGCTTCCCGTTCCGGCTTGAACATCTGCGCTTTATCATCAGAAAGAAACGGATAGGTCTTTACCAGTTCCCGCGCCATATCCTCGATACCCTCCATAAATGCGGCGGGGTCTGCCTTGCCTTTGGCAATCTGCGTCAGATTGTTTTCCCATTCTGCGGTAAGCTGCGGGCTTGTCAAGGTGTCCGGCAGGACACACACAAGATTGATACCGTCCTTTGTGGGAAGTAGCTGCTTGCCTTTTCGCTCCACAAAGCCGCCCTTTACCAGTTTTTCAATGACGGCGGCGCGGGTGGCGGGAGTTCCAAGCCCTTTGCGTTCTGCGTCCGGGTCGGTGTCCTCACTTCCGGCGCGCTCCATAGCAGAGAGCAGCGACGCTTCGTTGTGAGGTTTTGGCGGTGTTGTGTCATGCTCCGTTACCTTTGCCGTCGGATTTTCAAAGGTCTGTCCCTCGGTAAATGGCGGCAGGGTCTTTTCTGTGTCACTGTCTGCGTCGTCCGTTTCGGGCTTGTTCTTTAAGGCTGCCCTGTATCTTCGGTCAATCTCTTTCCACCCGTCGGACAGCACCGTTTTTCCCCTTGCGATAAAAGACTGTCCGGCACATTCAAAAACTGCTGTAACCGCTTCAAAGGTATGCGGTGCAGCGGTCGCCATGAGCAGACGCGCCCCGGCAAGGGTAAGGATATTCCTTTCGCTTTCCGGCAGCGTGGCAAGGTCGGTCTTTGCAAGCTCCATAGTCGGGATAATGGCATGGTGGTCTGATACCTTTTTACTGTTCAGCACCTTTCCAAGCTCCGGCGTGAAGTCTTTTCCCGCCATAAAAGAAAATTTCCCACAAAGCAGCTTGATAATGCCCGCCGCTGTGTCGCTCATGTCGTCGGTCAGAAATGCGCTGTCTGTTCTCGGATAAGTAAGAAGTCTTTTTTCATACAGAGATTGTGCAAGGTCAAGGGTCTGCTTTGCGGTATAACCGAACAGGCGGTTTGCTTCCCTCTGTAAAGAAGTAAGGTCAAAGAGCTTCGGCGGGGCTGCGGTCTTTTTCTCTTTCACAAGGGAAGCACAGACTGCTTTTGACACTTCGCAAGCAGCTTTCAGCTTGTCAGCTTCGGAACGGTCAGATAGTTTTTCGCTTGCAGCTTCCGCGCCGGATAAGACAAGGCGCACATGGTAGTATTTTTCTTTCTTAAATGTGGTAATCGCTGCGTCCCGGTCAACAAGCATTTTTAAGGTCGGGGTCTGTACGCGTCCCACGTTCAAGGTATGATTGTAAAGGACAGAGAAAAGGCGGGTGGCATTGATACCGATTAACCAGTCAGCCTTTGCCCTGCACAATGCGGAAGCAAAGAGCGCGTCGTATTCCTCGCCGTTCTTCAGACGGGAAAAGCCCTCTTTGATTGCGCTGTCCTCCATAGAAGAAATCCAAAGGCGGCGCATAGGTTTCTTGCAGCCCGCCATTTCATAGACAAAGCGGAAAATGAGTTCGCCCTCGCGCCCCGCGTCGCAGGCATTGACGACTTCGGAAACGTCTGCCCGGTGCATAAGCTCTTTTAGGGTTTTGAATTGCTTTTCCTTGTCAGAAGCAACGGTGTACTTCCATTCCTGCGGCAAAATCGGTAAGCTGTCATAGCTCCACTTTTTATATTGTTCCCCGTAGGTGGCAGCTTCCGCAAGCCCTACCAAATGTCCCACGCACCAAGAAACGATATAGCCGCTTCCTGTGAGAAATCCGTCTTTCTTTTCCTTTGCCCCCAGTACGGCAGCGATTGTCTGTGCCACACTGGGCTTTTCTGCGATAACTAAAATCAAATATAAGTTCCTCCTTTCAGCGTTCCGGCTCGGTTTTCTTTTTCTCCTGTACCTGTTTCAGACAGTACCCCACACAAGGGGACTGTCCCTTGTAAGGGCAGGAAGCACAAGCAGGGGGATAAGGAACAGGCGGCGCATTATCACGCCGCCCGTTCGGTTTCTGTATCATCATCTTTTCAAAGGGATTGTTGGTAAACAGGGTCATAGGGTTTCTTCCTCCGTTTCTTCATCTTCGGGAGTTTCCCCGGTATCTGCTTCCGGCTCGTCCTCGTCGTAGTCCTCAAATTCAAAATCTTCAAGGTCGGTATCGCCCTTTACATTCTGCTTCGGCTTTAGAAACTTAAAGTAGTAGAACGCTGCGCCGCCACCAAGCAGGGCAAAGAGGACTAAGGCAAGCACCACACCGGGATTGCCGCCTTTTTCTTTCAGTTCTTCCGGCTGCTCCGTTGGTGTTGGGGTAGGTTCTTTGCCTGTGCAGCCTGTCATACTGGTAACACATACCGGGCAGGACGTGTTTACCTTTCCGACTTCGCATTTTTCCGTACAGTTACAGATTTCCGGCTTTTTGGCAGCTTCGCCGTTTTCGGTCAGTGCCATAAGGTCGGCTTCGTCCACTTGATTTAGGAAATGTACGGTCTGTTCGCCCTCGGCGGCGCGGTCAATGAGGATATAGAAATAGTTGCCGCCTTTGGTGGTAACAGTGATAAGTTGCTTATTGCCGCCGTAATCGTCAACCAGTGTAGCGTTTCCCTTTGGGGTAAGGGGCGGCGTTTCCTCTTTTTCCTCCACAACTACATTACTGTCGTTGGTCGCGTCCCCGGCGGGCGGCTCTGTGGCTGCGCCCTGTGCATAGGCAGGGACAGAAAAACCGCCCATAAGGATAAGGGCGGCACAAAGGGCAGTCATGGTCTTTTTCAGTTTATTCTTCATCTGCATTTTCCTCCTGTTCGTTTTCTTCTGCGGGTGCGGCAGTCATGCCGGGAATACCGCCGCCGGACAGCATAGCGTTCAGTTCCTGCGGGGTCAGACGCATAGCTCGTACAAGCTGCACGATTTCAAGGTTTTCCGCTTCGGTTTTCTGCACTTCCAGTCCTTTTAACTTGTTCTGATACTCTGTGATTTTCTCGCGGGTCTTTGCGATTTCCTTATTGATACGGTCAATTTTATTGTTTGCCATAGGTCATTTCTCCTTTCTTTTTGGGGTTGCTTTACCAGTTCATCAGCCCGTAGCCTTTGATACATTGATAGTTAAGGTCATAGCTCTTTATCTTGCAGGCGTCGCCGGAATTGCCCTCAACGGTATAGACGCGGCTGCCGTCCCTGCCAAGCACAAGCCCCACATGGTCGGCAACGCCGTCTAAATCCCAATCGAAAAAGATAGCGTCGCCCGGTGCGATATTCTCATAGCCGCGTGCGCCCCATTGTCCCCTTGACTGAAACCAAGGGACACCCTGCCATTCGCAGCCCGCAAAGCGCGGTTCGCTTTTTCCGGCTTGATTGTAGCACCATGATACAAAACAGGCGCACCATTCCACGCGGCTGTTAAAGCCGTACCAAGACCAGTAAGGGTAGCCGCCCACATTTCCGACTTGCTGCTTTGCAAGCTCCATAAGCTCTTGATTTCCGGGGCGCGTACCGTTTACAAACTCCACACCGCTTAAATCCTCGGACGGGCTTCCGTCGGGAGAACCGCCGCCAAAAATCAGCGGTTTGTTGCCGCTTGTTTCCAAATACACCCGGTACATTTCAAGCTGCTGTGGCGTAAGAAGTTCCTCCGCAAGCTCTGAAATCGGCTTGTTTGTCAGTTTCACATTTAAGATGTGATACTCATAAGGGACTTCCTCGGTGGTGGTTTCCCCGGTTTCCGGGTCGGTGCTTGTTTCGGTGCGGTAGCGTATTTCCACTTCCTCGGTCAGCGTCAAGGTGTACTGCATGGAAAAGATACGTTCAAGCTCTGCCTGTGCGCTCTGCGGGGTGTAGCTCTGCAAGAGGGCGGTCAAGTAAGACGCAAGTTCGTGGGGGTTATGCCCGATACTGTCAAGGTCGTAGCGGTATTCATCATAGCCGGGGTGGGTGCTTTCGATATTGTCAATCTCACTTTGCAGCCCGTTTTCCAATGCGGCATAGTTGTTTTCAACTGCCACAAGGTCGCTGTCCTCGGATGTGTAGGAAGTGCCAAGCACCCCGTTTGTCAAGCCCGAAAACATAGCCCCGCAAGAGGACAGCCCTGCGGAAATCATAATAAAGAGAAGCAGCGCGGCAACTGCAATCAAAATGCCCGCCGGGTGTCTTGCCGCAAATGCGGCGGCTTTCCTCGTTTCCTCGGCGGTTTTCTTCGCCGTCTTTCTTGTGGCTTCCGCTGCGGCTTTTGCCCCTCCTTTCTTTGCCGCCTTTGCATACTGGCGTTTTATCTGCTGTTTCTGCATGAAACGGGAAAGCGGGTTAGAAGTAAGCTGCGGGTTGTCGTGCAGGGTTTTGTGATACTGGAAGTTGACGTTTGCCTTAAATGCTGCCTTTTCTGCCTTTGCCGCTTCCCGGTAAGGTTTCAGCTTATGGCTGCGGTAGCCCTGTTTTAACTTCCGCGCCCCGTATTTCGCGCCGCGCTCGGCAAGTTCCTCCGATTTATGCGCCCCCTCAACGCCGGAATTGTCCTTTTCAACGGAATGTATCTTGTTGTGGACGAAAATCCCTGCTTCCTGTGCGGGGCGGGACAGCGGGTTTCCTTTTTTGCCGCCGGGTATCGGTTTTTCCTGTTCTTCAAAGTGAAGTCGGGTCTTTGCCTTTCCTGCGGCTTCGTCAAAGGTGCGCTCCTTAACCAGTTTCTTTTGCTTCGGGATAGCTGCCTTTGCTGCGTCCAGTCGGTCAGCGGCTTTGTTTGATTTCTCAATATAGCATTCCAGTTCCGGGACGGCAAGTTCTTCCTCGGTAAACTGCAAGCGGGAAGATGTTGTTTGTACGGTAACTTCCTCCTGTGCTTTATGTACCGCTTTTTTACTGGCTCTGCGGGTCTGTGCTGCTTCGATATGCTCCATAACGCGCTCTGCTGTGGCGGTGTCCCTTGCGGGGGAAGCTCCCGGTGCGTGGGGTAACGGGGAAGTTTGGGACGCTACACCTTGAAGCTGCGTCCCGTCCTGCGCCGCTTGCTGCTCCGGGGACTTTTGAAAATCCGCGTCCTGTTCCCGTTTACTGATACGCTCGGCGGTCTGCTGTGTTTCGTTTACCTCAATAAGCCCGTCGCGGGTCATTTTCTGTGTGATTTTATCGCGGGATTTATATTGCTTCATGGTCTGCACCTCACTTTCCGCTTTCGGAAACTTCCTCCGGCTTCGTTGTCATTACCCTGTAAAGCTCGGTATCTTTCGGGAAGCGGTCTACAAAAGGCAGCACCACATTTCCATAGAAGATAAGCCCCTCGCCCGCTTCGGTGTGGGTAACATACTTCATCTGCTGCGGGGAAATATTAAGCTGCTTTGCAAGGATAGTACGGTCGCCCTGCGCTTGATTGAGCATGAGGACAAAATCGCTGTTCTCAAAGATATTTTCCACCTCGCGGCTTGCCAAAAGGTCTTTGACGTTCTGCGTAATGGCTGTTGGGATACCGCCCCATTTACGGAAACGCTTCCAAATCTCCACGCTGTAAGCGGCGGTCTGTTCCTCTTTTAAGAGCAAGTGAAATTCGTCCATATAGTAGCGGGTCGCCTTTTTCTCTGCCCGGTTTATCGTTACCCTGTTCCATGTCTGGTCTTGCACAATGAGCATACCTAACTTTTTAAGCTGCTTTCCAAGCTGCTTTATATCAAAGCAGACAAGGCGGTTAGAAAGTTCCACGTTGGTTCTGTGGTTGAATACGTTAAGGCTGCCGGAAACATACAGCTCCAATGCCGCCGCGATACGGGCAGCTTCCGGCTCCGGCTGTCTTAACAGCTCGTCGTAAAGGTCGCCCAAGATAGGCATTTTTGCCGGGTCGGGGTCTGCAAGGAACGGGCGGTACACATTTCTTACAGCCCTGTCAATGACGGTCTTATCGACAGGCTGCAAACCCTCCTTGCCTCCGATAACAAGCTCGCAAAGGGAAAGGATAAAATCACTTTTCAGCGCAAGGGGGTTGTCGTCCTCGCTGTAATTAAGGTTTATGTCCATAGGGTTTACATACTGGGGCTTGCCGTCAATGCCCCTGCCCGTAGGGGAAAGACGTATCACTTGCCCATTAAGACGCTGCACAAGGGAAAAATACTCGGCTTCCGGGTCGCAGATGATAATGTCGTCGTCGGTAATGAGGAAAGCATTTGTCATTTCCCTTTTTGCCGCAAAAGATTTTCCGCTTCCCGGCGTTCCCAATATAAGCCCGTTGGGATTTTTGAGCTGCTTTCTGTCGCAGAGTATCATGTTGTTAGATCATTCAG
>OHVZ01000722.1_pt1 | contig 13262 bp, 7 predicted proteins | sample 1579561 | NCBI WGS metagenome assembly OHVZ01 (sample SAMEA3882547, study PRJEB24775) | human gut metagenome | biome: human-associated habitat; feature: intestine environment; material: feces | place: Netherlands | collected 2009/2010
GCCGCAGATAGGTCAGCAGGTCCATCTCGCGAGCGGCAGCGATCTGTTCCTTAGATAGGTAGGGCATGGCACTCACCTCCCAGCGATCTTTTCTCAGTCCTCTGGATAAAGAATAGAATCAGCACATTTTTGATATGGGTAGTTAAAAACATCCTTGTGATGTAGCAAATAGTTCTGGATATACTCATAGAAATTTTCAACTGCATACAGCTTTTCGATTTCTGCTTGGCTCAGTCTCCGTGCTCTCAGGTACTCTGTCATCTCGTCTTGCAGAACATATAGATGCGCGTATTTATCAATACGGACTTTCTGATCGGTAATTCCTTCTTTACCAATGATCTTGTAGAGTTCTTCGCGTTCTTTCCTCAATTTTGCGTATAGGTCATTTTCTGTAATTTTCTTGTTCATGTGCAGTCCCTTTCTATCGTGCCAAACCCGCCCGCATCCGGTGGGCGTAATTGGCGACGCTGTATCGTTTCATATAGGCGTTTTCGCTGGGGGCCGAACTGTCAAAGTCCAGCCCCTCCATACGGGGATCGTCGGTGCCGTCCAGCACCTCCTCCACCGGGATCACGCGGAGCCTGCCGGAGCATTTCAGCTCGCCGCCAAATACGCCAGCGGCACAGTGAAAGCCACGGTCACCGCACACCCAAAGCAGCTTCTTTCCTGCGGGAATATCGCCAAAGGGCTGCTTCAAAACAATGACGGAACGAGGTTCCGCACCGGCTACCTCATAGTAGCCGGACTGCTCCGCCTTTTCATAAGCGCGAATCAGCTTTTCAAATTTGCGCTGCGGCTCGATATAGAGCCAGCTTTCCTGATAACCCATAATTTCCTCCATTTTCTATTGGTTTTACCGCTCCAACTGCGGTCTGCGGCGCTCCGGCGGCCTTTGATCCTCGTCCGGCTCGGCGTCTACGATCTCCGGCTCCTTGTGGTCTAAATTCAGCAGGGTGTTCAATTCCTCCAGCCGTGCCGTTTTAGTGTTCAGCTCTGCCTCGCGGGGAAACGGCTTTTGTACCTCTGCCTTTGCGGTTTCCAACTGCGTTTGCAGATTGGAAAGCTGCTCCCGGCAAGCCTGCTCCTTGATGGGCAGTCCCTCCAACGCATTGTCCATGCGCTGCAAATTGCCGAACACATCGGTTCCCAGCGTAACGGTATGGCGGAGCTGCCCGATCATAGTCAGGCAGTACTCCCGCGCGAAGGTATCAAAGGACAGTTCCAGTGTCAGACCGCGATAGCTGCCGACCTGTGTCGCCTCCGGGGAGAGCATCGTTTGGCACATGGTCAGCAGCGCCGCGCCCGCCTCCTTCTTGTCGGCGTAGGTGACGCCCGCCAGCGTAAGCGGGGAGAAGCCGTCCCCATTGGGATGGGTATTCTCCTTGACCGTGGCAATATCCGCGCCATACCCGGCGATCCGTGCCTGCGTTTCCGCGATTTGTTTCGGAAAGCCCTTGCTGATGGCGTCCTCCAGCGCGTATTTCTGAGAAAGGTGGTTGGCTTTCAGCAGCTTCAGCTTGGACACCTCAATGTCAAGATCCATCTTTTCTTTAATCATGGGGTTGCCGCTGGCCAGCGCCTTGATCTCGGCATAAGAAAGCGCCTGCTCATCCACATCTTCGGCGGAGCGGACAGGCGATTTGCTGGTCATAATTTGCGATATAAATTTCTGCTTGGATTCTACCAACTGATACAAGTAGGCATCGAAGGTGCCCTCGGTAACATAGCTGTAAATGTCCACCTCCGGATTTTCGTTGCCCTGCCGGATAATGCGCCCCTCACGCTGCTGAAGGTCGGACGGACGCCACGGACAATCCAGATGGTGCAGGGCGATGAGTTTCTGCTGACAGTTGGTGCCAGCGCCCATGCGCTGGGTGCTGCCCAGCAGGATACGCACCTGACCGCTCCGTACTTTGCCGAACAGGTCTTTTTTCTGTACCTCGCTCTTGGCGTTGTGGATGAAGGCGATCTCGTTTTCGGGAATACCCAATTCCAGCAATTTCGCGTGAATATCATCATAAACGCTGAATGTGCCGTCATCCTTCGGTGTGCTGAGGTCGCAAAAGATCATTTGGGTGGAGCGTTGGTCTGCGGTGCGCCGCCAGATCTCAAACACATTCTCCGCGCACTTGGCGGCTTTGCTGTTGGGATCGCTGGGAAGCATGGGGTTGACCAGCCGCTGATCCAGCGCCAGCTTGCGGCCATCGTTGGTGATGAGCAGCATATTGTCCTCGGTGCTGTCTACCATTCTGTTACGGACTTTTTCGGCGCGCTCCGCCAGCGACGCCACGATCTCTTTCTGATACTCGGAGGGTTTCAGGGCGATGTTGTGGTAACGCGCCTCCGGCACGGGCAGCTTGAGCATATCCGCCGTCTGGATGTCCGCCACTTCCTTGAACATGGACATAAGTTCCGGGAGGTTGTAGAACCGGGAGAACCGGGTCTTGGCCCGGTAGCCGGTGCCCTCGGGAGACAGCTCGATGGCGGTGACGGTCTCTCCGTAGTTCGCCGCCCATGCGTCAAAGTGCTGCAAGCCCTGCTCTTGCAAGGCGTTCATCTGCAAGTATCGTTGGATGGTGTAAAGCTCCACCATGCTGTTGGAAATGGGGGTGCCGGTGGCAAAGACAATGCCGCGTCCCCCGGTAATCTCGTCGAGGTAGCGGCACTTCATAAATAAATCGCTGGATTTCTGCGCTTCGGTCTGGGCAATACCTCCCACATTGCGCATTTTCGTGTAGAGAAAGAGATTTTTGAAATAATGGCTCTCATCAATGAAGATGCGGTCAACGCCCAATTCTTCAAAGGTGACCACATCGTCCTTGCGGCTCTGGTCATTCAGCTTGTCGATCTTGGCTTGCAGGCCCTTTTGGGTTTTCATCATCTGTTTGATCGTGAAATTCTCCGCTTTTTCTCGCTTGGCTTCGGAAATGCCCATCATGATCTCGTCAATCTGCTGTTCCAGAATGGCCCGCTGGCGCTCTACGCTCATGGGGATCTTCTCAAACTGGCTATGGCCGATAATGACGGCGTCATAGTCGCCGGTGGCGATCCTACCACAGAATTTCTTGCGATTCTTGGTCTCAAAATCCTTACGGGTAGCAACAAGGATGTTCGCTGCCGGATAGAGCTGCAAAAACTCGGTGGCCCACTGCTCTGTCAGGTGGTTGGGCACCACAAAAAGAGATTTTTGACACAGGCCCAGCCGCTTGCTCTCCATGGCAGCGGCTACCATTTCAAATGTCTTGCCCGCGCCCACCACATGAGCCAGCAAAGTATTGCCGCCGTAGAGGATGTGAGCGATGGCGTTGACCTGGTGCTTGCGGAGCGTGATCTCCGGGTTCATGCCGCTGAAATTGATGTGACTGCCATCATACTCGCGGGGGCGGTTGCTGTTGAACAGGATATTGTAGGTCTTACAGATGGCTTCGCGCCGGTCAGGGTCTTTCCAGATCCACTCAGCAAAAGCGTCTTTAATGAGTTCCTGCTTACTCTGGGCGATGGCTGTCTCTTTCTTGTTCAGAACGGCAATTCTGCGCCCTTCCTCATCGTATTGGTAATCAAAAATGCGGACATCCTTCAGGTTAAGTGTCGTTTCGATGATCTCATAGGCGTTGACGCGCTTGGTGCCGTAGGTGCTGATGGCCTTCACATTGCCGCGATCCTTGTTTTTGTCCTCGATGCGCCATTCACCGGTGATTTTAGAATAGTGGACCTTCATGCCCCATTGTGCGCTGCGGGGTGTACCCAGCGTTTCAAAAATAAATCGGCGGACATATTCAGTGTCCAGCCATGTAGCGCCCAGCCGGACGGAGATCTCGCTGGCAGTGAGGTCGGTGGGCTGTACCCGCGCCAATGCCTCAGCGTTGATCTGATACTGCGCGTCCTGCTCCGCCTTTGCCTTGGCAATCGCCCATTTCTGACGCACATTGCCAGAAAGATATTCGTCGGCGGGCAGATACTTTTCGTTCACGCCCTCCTTATAATTGGGGTTCAGGAACACGACACCCTTGAGGTCAGAAAACAGGGTTTCCTCGTCCTTGCCGGTGAGCCTGCTCATGTATTCCATGTCCACATGAGCCTTTTCCCCGATGGACAATGCCAGCGCCTCCACCGCCGTGTCTACCTTTTCAGCAGGTTTGTGACTGCGGATGGTGCGCTTGGTGAACAGGTCCGCCTTTCTTTTCAGGTTCCGGTCCTCGTCCAGAATTTCCAGTGAACACAGCAGGAAGTAAGAACTGTCCTGGTCAAACGCGATGGCGTTGCCGCGGGAATTGATGAGTCCATATTTCCGGGTGAAGGCGTCATAGAGAACATTTAGCTTGGCCTGCTGCGCCTTGATTTCTTCATCGGGATAGTCCTCGGTCTGATATTCCAACAGCGTCCGCACACAGTCCCGCAGCTCGATCATGCCGCGGATTCTGCTCTCTGCCGTCTTGGATACCTCCACGGGGTTCATGCGGCTGTTTTCACGGTAGTAGATTTGCCCGTTCACCAGTGTATAGGAGAAGTTGCGGACAGCGGGATCGGCCTCGATGGAATGATCCTCGCCCTCCAGCTCCTCCTCCCGGTCATAGGCGGTGATCTCGCCGTGGATATTTTGAACGGCCTCCGCCAGCAGTGCTTCCAACGGCTGCTCCGGGTACGGCTCACAGGTGGGCGTGGGGCCGAACGGCCCGGACACCATCTTCATCTCGCCCAGCACCATGTCGGGGTGGTCGATGAAGTAGCTGTTCATCTGGATGCCGTCCTCGTTGGTGGCAAGGTGTACCCATTCGGGTTCTATATCCACCATTCGTTCCCGCTTTTGGAGGAACAGGATGTCTGAAACCACCTCGGTGCCCGCCGCGGCCTTGAACGCATTGTTGGGCAGGCGAATCGCCCCCAGCAACTCCGCTCGCTGCGCGATGTATTTTCGCGCGCTGGCGGTGCGCTTGTCCATGGTGTAGCTGGAGGTCACAACGGCGATAACGCCACCCGGTCTGACCTGATCCAGCGCTTTGGCCACGAAATACTCATGGATGGGGAAATTCAGCCGGTCATAGCGTTTGTCTGCTACATGAAACTGACCGAAGGGGACATTGCCGATGGCAACATCAAAAAAGTTATCCGGGAAGGCGGTTTTCTCATAGCCCTGCACCGCGATACTGCTTTTCTGATAAAGCTGGCGGGCGATGCGTCCGGAGAGATCGTCCAGCTCCACGCCGTAGAGCTTGCTGCCGCTCATGCTTTCCGGCAGCATACCGAGAAAATTGCCGATACCGCAGGACGGCTCCAGAATGTTGCCCTGCGTGAAGCCCATCTGCCCCAAGGCGGCATAGATGCCGCGGATGACCACAGGCGGCGTGTAGAACGCCGTGAGCGTGGATTCACGGGCAGCGGCGTATTCGGCATCCGTCAGCAGTTCTTTCAGTTCAGCGTAACGAGGATTTTTTTCGTCAAAGAAGTCCGCCAGACCGCCCCAGCCCACATACTGCGCCAGCACCGCCTGTTCTTCTGCGGTGGCGCTGCGGTTCTCCGCCTCCACGGTTTTCAGAGTACGGATCGCGTCCAGATTGCGCTGAAAACGCTCCAGCGGCGCGCCCTCTCCGATGTGGTCATCGGTGATGCGGTAGTTGCTGCCATCCGCGTCCAGCGGATAGGCAAGCGCGTTTTGCTTTTTCTTTTTCGGCGGGGTGAGTACCGCAGGCGGCTCGTCCGCCTGCGGTGCTGCGGTTTCCTGCACTATGTCCGGCTGCTCCATGTGAGCGCGGACATAGTCGATGGATTCCTTTCGGAAGATGGGAAATCCCGTCCCGCCTTCAAAGGTCACATCCCGCAGGGATACATTTTGCGTATGATCGTCTACGCTGTCCACTTCAAACTGCCGCCCATCTATGGTCAGGCGTGTACCGATGGAGAGCGGTTCGGGGACTTCCGGTTCCATGGGCATTACGGGCTCCGGTGGCGTTGGCATGGTTTCCTCGGAGGGTGCCGCAACTTCCCGCACCAACGCCGCTGTCGGCTCATCGGGTACGGTCGGTGTCAGTTGCCCATCGTGCCGGTGGTTGAACAGGCTGAAAGTGCCGTCCACATATTCGGAAAGCTGCTCCTTTGCGCGCCGAACGGAGCCATAATAGCGATCATCCTCCGGCAAGCCGTCCAGCCGGGAAGTCAGCGCCGCCAGCATATCCGCAGTCTTGCCCTTGTCTTGCAGCTGCTCCTCGATCATGGGAAGCGCATCGTAATAATCCGCACCCTTGGGATAGGGACGCGGAACACCGTCCGGCGCATTGTAAAAACCGTTATAGACGATTCGAGCCAACTGCCCACGCTCATATTCCGGGATTTTGGCGATAGCGTCCTCGCCGGGGAAGCGTTTCTGCGTGATCAGGCGCTCATACTCCTTGACCACATTGGGAATCGTCAGATGGACGGTATCATATTTCTTGAATCCGTAGTCCCGCACATATTCCAATCCCTTATGGGTCTTGCTGTGATTGTAACCCGCACATCCGCCACCGCTGTACTCACCAAACTGGCTCTTAATGAATTTCTGGTGTTCCTCCGGCGTGTGGGGATAACAGAAATGGGAGTACACCGCCAGTCGTCTATCAACACTGTCTCTTAGGAAGAACTGGTCGATTTCATCCTGTGTGATGAACATTTTGCACTGCCGCAGGAAGCTCGGTTGGGCGGTGAAACTGCGTTCCGGGTAGGAGAGGCCATCCAGCACAACGCCGATCCGGTGGGTGTTGTAAGCGGATAGTCGCCAGTGCATAATGTCGTTACCTTGGGCATAAGCGTCAAGGAAAGCATGATATTCCTGCGCCAGCGTTTGCAGACCGCCCTCGGCCTTTGCAAAGGCCACCATATCCTTATCCAATTCTGGATAACCCTTGTGCTGGTCGTGGATTGCTAATGTCTGCGGGAAAAGAACCTGTGTGCGGCCTTCTTCGCTCAGGTCACGGGCGGTCATCAGGAGGGCGTCCATCGCTTCGTGCAGTACCTTGTCCGGGGCCTGCGCCAGTTCGGATGCGGAGAGATAAGTCCCCGTATCCAGCAGCTCCAGAATCCGCGCCGATGCCTGCTCCCATATGACCACGGTCTTGCTGTACCCGGTGCGGACGCTGTCGCCTTGGGCGAGGTGGATGCCGTCCTCCAGAAACCACACGGCGTACTTGCGGCCTTCGTATTCGATGCCGCGCCCGTTCGCCCTACCGAACTCCCGGCGAAGGAACTCTTCATTTTCCTGCTCTGGCCGCTCCCGCATATAAAATACGGCGATGCGCTCCGCACTGTTGGGTTCGTTTCCACCCGTGCAGAGCGCCAGATCAATGACCGCCTGCGGCACCGTGCGGGCCGGGGCCAGAATGCCGGATGGCGCATCTGCCGGAGCCTCGTACACCGGGGCGTCGCCGCCCATGTCGAATAGGGCAAGCTGCTCCGCGACGATTGGGGCATTTTGCAGGCCCAGCTTGATCTTGTACTCGCCGCGTTCAATCAGGCCCTCGGTCATTTCGGTGATGACCGGCCACGAAAAAACGGACTCTGAGGTGCGGGAGAGGTAGCTGCCCTCCCACATCAAAAGTCCGTCTTTCTCGGCATGGTAGCCTGTCCGAACACCGTCGGTCAGGACTTCCACCCATATATCGTTGTAGCTGTTTTTGAGAAATTCTGTCCGTTCCGCAAGGCTCTTGTGCGCCTGAAAGTATTCAAAGATCTCCTGCCGCTTGTGCTTGCGCCCGCCGTCATCCAGCAGATTTGCTTCAATGAGATGCATATCCAGAAAGGCGGGCAGTTCTACGGTATTTTGCTGTGCGGTGTCATGCTCCAGCGCAAAGGCTGCTGCCTGTTCCTGCGCCTTTTCGTCCGGGTAATCACCGTAGACGCGGAGGCACTGGCGTGTTTCGGTGTCATAGACAGCAGCGCCGTCATAGGCAAAACCATCTTCTTCCATCGTACCGGCAACATAGCCCTGCGCCGCTGTTTCTGCTTCCACCAGCGTTTGATAATCCAGCTTATCGTCAAAGCCGTTTTCAAAATGGTGATAGGCTGCGACCTGATAGGGTGCGGCCATCTGCGCGGCATATCGGTCAATGGCTTCTGCGGTCAGCCATTCCGGTTTTTCCGGGAGGGCGTCATACAGCTCCCGCATTTTTTTGATTTGCGCGTGGACATTGCCTGCCCACAAATGCTTTTCACTCCGGCCACCAGCGCCGAGGAAGTAGTCGCAGTCGGCGCGTAGACGATCCAGCAGCACATAATCCCCGCTGTGATCGACAAAGGCAGGAAGCTCATCACTTCCTGCCTTTGTGGGCTCTTGGGTTGTCAGGCGTAGATCAGGTCGCTGAGCACCAGTTCCTCCGCGCTGTGCCGGAGATTGTTCATCAGGCCCGTCCAGCGCAGGGGATCGGTCGCTTTCAGCTCCTCCGTCACGCCCTCGGCCTGCGCCATCCGCGCCACGGTCTGCTCCACCATCTTCCGCGCGGTCTGCTCGATCTCCGCCAGATGCTCCGTCAGCTTGCCGCTGGTCTTGAGGTTGGTGTAAAGCACCCTGCGGTGCTTTTTCAGGTACTCTCTCCGCAGTTCCGCGTACTTGCCCAGATGCACCTCCGGTGCCTGCGGCATCATCAAATTCGGCACCTGATAGCCGTTCTGCATCCTGTAAGTGACCTCCATGCTGTTTGCTCCTTTCATGGGGTGTTTCGTGTTGTTCTGTGTGGTCATCATATCTGCTTTTTTCACGGTTTGCAAAAAACTGATCCCGCTGTGCCTGCATGACCGTTCGGCTGATCTCCCGCAGCCCCATCTCCGCGATGTCGCTGGTGGCGATGCCCAGGGCGTTGATGGTGGTGGGCGTGTTGAATTCGTACACATGGGCGAACTCATCGGGCGAAAAATACTCGTCTGCCGGTAGGCCGAGGCGGGTCATCAGCATATAGGCCACGCTGACCTCCAGCGCGTCCCGGTAGAACACCTCTAAATTGAGGTCGTCCAGTTCCTCCAGCAGGCTGTCCTCCCGACACTCCCGCAGGTCTTGCAGGTAGTCCGTGAAGTTGTCTGCCACGGCATTGTGGCAGGCGGAGCGCACCGCATCCGCCAGATTTTCTTTTTCGGCAAGGTTGCCAAAGGTGGCCTCCAGCGTTTCAATGACCTCCGGTTCAAAGGCCGGGTGCATCGTCCAGATGGGCAGTGGACGGGCAAAACGGGACGCATGGGTGTCCGACACGTCGAAGTAGAGCTTCAGGCAGTTTTGGCCGTCATCAAATACGGCAATGCTCTTGGCTCCACGGTTGACCCAGCGGCCAAACTGACGATTCCAGCGCTCCATCTCAAGGACCGCCGTGGCGTCCGGGCGCTGGGCGTAGATCAAAAGCTGCTCATCGAATGGGCATTTGTAGTTATAGCAGGCCGCGCGGAGAAAGCCCGTCCAGCTTTGATAGCTGCCGGTAACGCTCTGCGCAGTCTGGTCATACAGCTCTGTGATGAGCTGAAATTTGGTAGGCAAGTTGGCACCTCCTATCTCTCCGGCTCCGCCCGCTTTTTTACTGCAAGCCGGTCATTCTTTTGCTGTTCTTTTTGGGCCTTTTCAAATGGCTTCCGCTGATAGCAATAAATATAAAACTGGTAATCACCTTTAACTGGCGTACAGCGGAGCATATACACATACCGCTTTGTTTTCACCATGAATCCGCAAGAGGGAAGCAACGCACCCTTGATGGCGCAGATCTGCTCATACCGGTTGCAGTAGCGGTTCATGCTGTCGAAGTCCCGCAGCGGGGAGCCCGGCTGCTCCCGCAGCCAGTTTACGGTACGGTCAATGTCGGCCTTAAACTCCGGCGTGTTCAGCGCATCCTGCTGGTGGGGCCACCATGTTGTGTAAAACTGCTTGCCGCTGCCAAAATCACCACGCAGGTGTCCCACACAGCCCGCAGACTTGTCCTGTTCCTCGCTGCGGGAGAAATAGAGAGCGTGCAGCGCCGGCTCATTGACGCTGTAAAAGTCAATGACCTCCTTATCACTGGCGGGATATTTCTGCTGAAATTCCGCAAGGGTACGGCATCCGCCATCTTGAAAGGAAAGGCTGCCGCTCTCCAGCGGAATCCACCCATCAATGGGAAGCTGGAACGGCTCGCGGGTGAGAACGGTGCCATAGAAGTTGACCATGAGACTCCGTGACAGTTCTATCGGCTCTCCCCAATCCTCATCCCCATGTCGCAGCTCGTAGCGATATACGCCCTCCGGCACGGTAGCTTGGTCAATGCGGCATTCTGTAAACAATGCCGGTCGGTCAAAAATCGTGACCTCCTGATAGGTCACCTTCTGTGCGTCATAGCTCATCTGGCTTCACCTCGTTCTTTGTGTTTCTTTTGTGTCCTCTGCTGCATCAAAAACTCCGGCACTTCCTTGAAACCAATGCTATCCGTGTAGTAGGCGGTTTTCTTTCCACCTTGCTTCAGTACCACGATGTCGCTTACGGACATGGAATGCATCCGACGGGCAAAGGGGCGATGGTCGCTGTTGTGCTTTGCCCAAAGATGTTCCAGCGAATTCTCCTTTGCGAACATACCGGCATAAGAACGCTGATAATCAGCGTTCTGGAGTTTTCCCTTTGCCGCCGCGTAAGGCCGGAAATAGTAGTCCACATCAGCGGTTGCGGGGATTTGGTAGATTTCATAGGTGCCGATCTCGGCGCTGATTTTCGGCGTTCTGGGAACATAGGTATTGCCGCTGCGTTCCTGCATTTCTGCAAACTCGCAGATATGATAGGCAGAATTACCGATGCAGACATGGCAATCGTCAATGTACTTGCAAGGGAAAACCATCTTTTCACCGTCAAAGCGGGTAATGACGATGCTTTCCCCGTCCTTGATGGTAAAGAGCGTGTGGTATTCGCTGTCGATGAAGCGGATCATGCGCTTGTCATGGTCAGGGTTTGGAAAGGCGATAACGCCCATGATGTTTACCGGCTCACGGTCACTCATCGTGATTCACCTCTTTCTTTTTTCGGCGTGGTGCGCTTTTGTTCCTGCTGCACCATGCGATTTTGTTGCTTTTTATATTCATCAGTTGCCCGTTCACAGAAATCCTCGATGCAGGAAGAACGGTCAGAGCGGTAATGCCCCCAAAAGAAATTGGGTGGGCCGTCCCCGTCGTTTTTGCAGTTGCGCTGCCATGTGACAAAGGGGGCAGGGGCTTTTTCACATTCGCCCATGACAAACTCGGCACTGCCGACGCGGATGCGGGCGGTGATGTGGTATTCCTGATTGACTGCTTCGCCCACTACATAGCTGCCGTGTTCTAACTGGATGGTGCAGCTCCCGTTTTGTGCAAAGGTCGCTGTCACCGGCATGGCCGGTACTCCACATAGCATATCCGGCAGCATGATGAACTGCGACCTTTGGCTCATCAGCTCTTGCGGCAGTTTGTCCATAGGCAGGTAAAAGTGCTGCTTGCCCATGATCTCATAGCGCAACAGGAAACTGCTGACGGGATAGTACACGCTCATGATTGGGTCTTTGATATGGCCTTGGACGATGTTGGAATTCACATATCTTGCATTATCCAAATACCATTGCGGGTTCGCGCCTGGTGTATTCCAGCCGAACATGGAGCCTGCCAGCATTGCCGCTTCCTGAATATCCGTAATGCCGCGCCGCGCATTGTGGCTGCTGGCGATCTCACGGTTTTCTTCGCGTTTCCCGGTGTCCCACTCGGAGGGATAATAGCCGCGCTCACCGCACCGGATGATAATAAGCTGCCCGCTGGACGGCAGAATGGAAAAACAGGTTTCCGGTAGCTCGTTCCTGCGCATCGGTTCGTTCCTCATCGCGCCTGCTCCTGCTGCCGCTTGCGGTGCCAGCCCTCCAGCAGCTTGATGATGACATCCTCCATCTGCTTTGGGGTGTAGCTGGCGGGAAAGTATTTTTGCAGGCGGTCGTTGCGGATCGTGACCTTGCGCTCCAACGGCTTTTCTTCCCGCATGATGAGGTCGATGATGTTATTCTCCAATTTTCCCTCGCCGCTGAGCTGCTTGAGCCGTTGGGCCTGTCCAAGCGACGGGGATACCTCGTCGCGCTCCATGACCAGCAGGAGGTAGGTCTGTTCTTTTTCGGACAGGTGGGAGAGAAAATCTGCCGCGGGGACGAATTTGACGGTGCCGCTGTCCACGGCTTCCAACAGCGGCGGAATGAGTTTATTCAAGCGGATGTACCGCTGCACTTGTGTTTTGCTGTCTGAAACCTGCTCAGCTAAGACTTGGTTTGTACGCACTCCCGTTAACATCGGACCAACTTGGTCCGATGTTAAATCTGTTCGCTGTCCCTGCCGTTTCATGGCGTCCAGCTTCAGCTTGTAGGCTTTGGCTTTCTCGCTGGGCAGCAAGTCCTCGCGGTTGATGTTGTAGTCCACCACAAGGATGTCCGCTTCCTCGTCGCTGTAATTGCGGACGATGACCGGGCGGGTATCCAATCCCACAGCTTTCGCGCAGTAATCGCGCCGGTGGCCGGAAATGATCTCGTATCCGCCAGTGTCGCGGGGACGGACGATCAGCGGCTCAGCGATGCCGATGTGCTCAATGCTGTCCATGAGGCGCACGAGATCAGGCGTGGGGCGGTCAATGGTGTATGGCTGGCGGGAGTATGGGAAAACCTCTGCTGCGGGAACGATCTGAATCCGCTCCTGCCGGTCAGCTTCTCGCTCCGCGTCCGTTTTGAACAGGTCATCGTACCGGGTCAGTTCGATGCCGCTTAATTTGCTTACCAAGGCTCAACACCTCCCTCGTCAGATTTTCATACGCCACTGCCGCCTTGCCGCTGCGGTCATGGTCGTAAATGCTTTTGTTTTCCACGCTGATCTCTGCCGCCTTGATGGAACGGGGGATCTCACTTGCGAACACATGACCGCCATAGGTCTTGCGGACAAGCGCGTTGATCTCCCGCGCCAGTGTGGTACGGCTGTCCACCATGGTCAGCACAATGCCGTCCACCTCCAGCTTCGGGTTGAGCTGCCGTTTCACGCGGGTGATGGTTCGCAAAAGCTGTTCCAGCCCCTTTGCGGGGAGATATTGCGCCTGCACGGGGATGATCACGCTGTCCGCCGCGGTCAGGGCGTTGATGGTCAGCATACCGAGGGACGGCATACAGTCGATGAGCGCGTAATCGTAGCAGTCTGCCACGGTGGACAGATATTGCCGCAGCACCGTTTCACGGCTCATGGTGTTGACCAGCGTGACCTCCAGTGCCGACAGCTCGATATTGGCGGGGACAAGGTGGACGCCGGAT
>OHVZ01000748.1_pt1 | contig 12951 bp, 9 predicted proteins | sample 1579561 | NCBI WGS metagenome assembly OHVZ01 (sample SAMEA3882547, study PRJEB24775) | human gut metagenome | biome: human-associated habitat; feature: intestine environment; material: feces | place: Netherlands | collected 2009/2010
GGCGGCGGAGAGCAGCTGAAAGTCCGCGATGGGGGCAAGTGTGCCGCCAAGGCCGTACTGCGCGGCGTAGTTCGAGTTGGTGCACGCACCCATGCCCGCGACCACGTCACCGAGCTTCAAGTCCTTTTGCAGCGCGCCCGCCGAACCCACTCGGATGATGCTCTCGACATCGTACTGCGTGAACAGCTCGTAGGAGTAGATACCGATGGACGGCATCCCCATGCCGCTGGCCATCACGCTGACGGGAACGCCCTTGTAGGTGCCGGTGTAGCCCTGCACGCCGCGGACGTTGTTGACGAGCTTTGGTTCATCTAAAAACGTTTCGGCAATGAATTTCGCGCGCAGCGGGTCACCGGGCATCAGAACGGTCCTGGCGAAGTCGCCCTTTTTCGCGCTGTTATGCGGAGTCGGCATATTGAGCCCTCCCCTTTCTTAAAGTTCGCCCTTGGCCTCGAGCTCCTTGACGGCCTTGACGATGCGGGACGTGCCGAGGCGGTCGGCGCCGAGCTTGAGGAAATCTTCGGCGTCCTGCAGGCTCGCGATGCCGCCGGCGGCCTTGATCTTCTTGCCGTTGGTCATGTGGGCGGCCATGAGGGCGACATCCTCGCGGGTCGCGCCGCCGCCGGCAAAGCCCGTGGAGGTCTTGATATAGTCGGCGTGAGAATTGGAGACGACCTCGCAGAGCTTGATCTTCTCTTCGTCGGTGAGCAGGCAGGTCTCGATGATGACCTTTAAGATGTTGCCGTGGCAGGAGATTTTCACGGAGTTGATCTCCTGAAGGATCTTGTCGTACTGGCCCTCCTTGACCCAGCCGAGGTTGATGACCATGTCAATCTCGGTCGCGCCGTCGGCGACGGCGGACTCGGCCTCCATGCACTTGATGCCGCTGGGCGTGTAGCCGTTGGGGAAGCCGATGACCGTGCAGATGGGCAGCTGGCCGAAGCCATAGTGCTGCTGCTCGGCAACGTAGTGCGCGGCGTGATTCACATAGGTCTGCGGGATGCAGACGCTCGCGCAGCCGTATTTGATGCCGTCGTCACAGATCTGCTTGATGTCCTCCCAGGTGGCGGTCTGCTTGAGGAGGGTATGGTCAACGTGCTTGAGAATTTCCTTAACGTCCATGATATATTTCCTTTCTGTCGTTGAAAGCGTATTTGATCAAAAATCGTTTTATTTTAGCATGTTTCCGTGCTTTTGTCTACCGTTTCGGCAGGTCTCTTACAGTGCGCTGCCGAAATACTCCGTCATCGCGCGGATCAGGAATTCATAGTCCTGCACGCCCGCGGTCTCCCACGAAGAGTGCATCGCGAGCTGGGGCAGGCCGATGTCCACCGTGCTGACCGGCACGAGCGTATCGGAGATCGAGCCGAGCGTCGAGCCGCCGGCAAGGTCGGAGCGGTTGGACATGACCTGCGTGGGAACGCCCGCGTTTTCGCACACGGCGCGGAAAACAGCGCAGGAGCGGCCATCGGTCGCGTAGCGCTGATTGGCGTTGAACTTGATGACGACGCCCTCGTTCATATACGGGCAGTTGTCGGGGTCGGCGTATTCACCGTGGTTGGGGTGCTGGGCGTGCGCGTTGTCCGCCGAGACGAGGAAGCTGCGCGCGAGCATCATCTGGAGCTCCTGCTCGTCCTTTCCGAGGCACAGGGCGATGCGGCGCAGCGTGTCGCGCAGGAACGTTGAGCCCGCACCCTGCTTGGTGGACGAGCCGACCTCTTCATTGTCGAAAATGCAGCAGACAGCGATATTTCCGCTCTCCTTCGCCGCAAGGAAGCCCTCGAGGCAGCCGCAGGCGCACTCGAGATCGTCGAGCTTGGGAGAAAGGATGTACTCCTCGTTCTCGCCAAGCAGCGTCCCCTCGCCGCGGCAGTAGAGGAACAGGTCGCTGCCGAGGATGTCGTTTTCTGCAACGTCCGCGGCTTTGGCGACGATGGGCAGGATGCCGCCGCTGTCTTTGCCGCCGAGCAGCGGCAGCGTGTCGATATTCGCGAGGTACTTCATGCCGTCGTTCGCCGTGCGGTTCATGTGGATGGCGACATTGGGAATGACGAGCAGGTCGCGGTCGACGCTCACGAGTTTTTCGACGATCTCGCCGTTTGCGCGCACGAAGACGCGGCCCGCGACGGAGAGTGGGCGGTCGAACCACGTGGACATCAGCATGCCGCCGTATTTTTCGGTCGAGAGCTGGACATAATGCGCGCTGCGGCGGTCGGGATGCTCTTTTAAACGGAACGCTGGCGAGTCGGAGTGCGCCGCAGCCATGGCGAAGCCGCCGTCGATCATCTCCGGCACGCGGAAGGCGATGGTGCTCGAGCCGTTGCGGCGGACGAAATACTTCCCGCCGGGGGCTACCTCCCAGCGTTCGCGTTCGGAAAGCTCGGTATAGCCGTTTGCGAGGAGCTTTTGGCGGATGTTCTCGGTCACATGGTAGCAGGTGGGGCTATTTTTGATAAAATGCAGCAGTTCTCTTGCCGGTGCATGTTGCATGGTGATGTCCTCCACAGTTTATTTTTGTTTGGCGGTATTATAGCACACGTCATGCTTCTCGGCAAGCGGACACTCCCTCTGTGCCGCACAAAACAGGGGCAGCATTTGTGCATTTGTCCATATTTGGTGGAATTATAGTTGATTCTTTTATCGAAATCCTTTATAATACAGTTGATTTCCGTCCCCCCTCCCGCATCGAGCGGGCTTTTGTTTGCGCTCTTAAGCTGGAAGGAGACTATTTCTATGAACGAATCCTCTTCTCCCGCGCCAGCTCCGGTCTCACCGCTGTGGACGCGGGATTTCACTATCATCACATTGGGCAGCGTGATCTCGATGCTGGGCAATTCGATGTCCGGCTTCGCGCTGAGCCTGCTCGTACTGGATTACACGGGCTCGAACCTGCTCTATGCCATCTATATTGCGACATTTACGCTGCCGCAGATCGTCATGCCGATCTTCTCGGGCGCGATCCTCGACCGCTTTTCGCGCAAGAAGACGATCTACACGCTGGACTTCCTTTCCTCCGGGGTCTACCTTGTCGCTGCGCTGATCCTGAGCCGCGGCTGGTTCAGCTTTCCGATGCTCGCGGTCTTCTGCTTTATCATCGGCTCGATCAACAGCATCTACTATGTCGCCTACGACAGCTTCTATCCCCTGCTGATCTCTGAGGGGAACTACTCCAAGGCCTACTCCATCGCGAGCGTGCTGGAGACGCTCTCGGCGCTCATCATCCCGATCGCAACGTACTTTTATAATCTCTTCGGCATTGCGCCGCTGCTCGGCATCAACGCGCTGTGCTTCTTCATCGCCGCGACGGCGGAGACGCAGATCCGCGCCGAGGAACACTACATCGAAAAGCAGCGTGCCGCGCTCGCGCTCGAAGGGCAGCATTCCTCGGGCCGCCAGCTCCTGCGCGACATCAAAGAGGGCTTTCGCTATCTGATAAGTGAAAAGGGGCTTCTGCGCGTGGCCATCTATTTCACATTCAGCATGCTGGCCTCGGGCGCGTCGCAGGTCATCACGCTGCCGTACTTCAAGTCGACATTCGATAACGGCGAATACATCTATATGCTCGTCTGGGGCATGGCGATCTTCGGCCGCGCCATCGGCGGCGGCATCCATTATAAAATCAAGCTGCCTGTGCAGCATAAGTATTCCATTGCCCTGATGGTTTATGTCGTCATCTCGCTGTGTGAGGGCTTCTATCTCTACTGCCCGCTGCCGGTGATGATGGTCTCGTGCTTTTTAACGGGTATTCTCGGCGTGACGAGCTACACCATCCGCATCTCCGCCACGCAGAGCTACGTGCCCGACGAGAAAAAGGGCCGCTTCAACGGCGCGTTCAACATGCTCAACACCGTCGGCAGCTTCACGGGCAATCTGCTCGCGGGCGCGCTGGTGGCGTTTCTCCCCGTGCGCGGCGTGCTGACGGGCTTCATGCTCGTCACGGCGGCCGCGGCGGTCGTCGTCATCGGCGGCGGACGCAGGGACGTGTCCGCGATCTATAACCGGCAAGAATAAGAAATGTAACAATAAAAATTTGATGGAGGAAACAACATGAAATTTTCCGAAATGACCTACACCCGCCCCGATCCCGCGGCGAGCAAGCAGCGCCTTTCCGCGCTGACGGCGGAACTCAAGGCCGCCAAGAGCTATGAGGAAGCGCGCAAGGTGTTCCTTTCGCAGCAGGAGCTGATGAGCCACATCTCCACCGCCGCGACGCTCGCGAGCATCCGCCACTCGATCGACACGCGAGACAAATTCTACGACGGCGAGGAAAAATTCTGGAACAACTTCAACCCCGAGCTTGAGGAATACAATCAGGCGTGGACGGCAGCGATGCTCGAAAGTGCCTTCCGCGCGGACTTTGAGAAGGAATACGGCGATCTGATGTTCGTCAACGCCGAGATCGCGCTCAAGACCTTCTCCCCCGCCATCATTCCTGAATTGCAGCAGGAAAACGACCTGACGCAGGAGTATGAAAAGCTGCTCGCCTCGGCGCAGATCCCGTTCGAGGGCAAGGTCTACACCCTCTCGCAGCTCTCCCCGTTCAAGACCTGCGCTGACGATGAAAAGCGCCTTGCCGCGTGGAAGGCCGAGGGCCAGTGGTACAAGGGCAATCAGGCAAAATTCGACGAGCTCTACGACAAGCTCGTAAAACTCCGCGACGCGATGGGCAAAAAGCTCGGCTACGAGGGCTATACCACGCTCGGCTACTACCGCATGGGCCGCAACTGCTATACGAAAGACGACGTCGAAAAGTTCCGCGAGGCGGTCGTCAAGTATCTCGTCCCCGTGGCTGACAAGGTGTACCGCGAGCAGGCCAAGCGTCTGGGCAAGCAGTATCCGATGAGCTTTGCCGACAACGCGCTCGAATTCCGTTCCGGCAATCCCCGCCCCGCGGGCACGCCGGACGACATTCTCGCCCAGGGTATGAAGTTCTACAGCGAGCTCTCGCCCGAGACGAAGGAATTCTTCGAAACGATGCTGCGCGACGAGCTGCTCGACGTGCTCTCGACCGAGGGCAAGCAGGCGGGCGGCTACTGCACGAGCATCATGGACTATGAGGTTCCCTTCATCTTCGCCAACTTCAACGGCACGCAGCACGATGTCGAGGTCGTGACGCACGAGGCCGGTCACGCCTTCGAGGCCTGGACGAACCGCAAGCGCATCCCCATCGACTACATCTGGCCGAGCATGGAGGCCTGCGAGGTCCACTCGATGTCTATGGAGTTCTTCGCCGAGCCATGGGCAGACGGCTTTTTTGGCCCCGACGCGAAAAAGTTCCTCTACAGCCACCTCTCCGGCGCGCTGACGTTCATCCCCTACGGCACGATGGTCGACCACTTCCAGCACATCGTGTATGAAAAGCCCGAAATGACGCCCGCCGAGCGCCACGCCGTTTGGAAGGAGCTTCTCGGCGTCTACATGCCGTGGATGAAGCTTGACGGCGAGATCCCGTTCTACTCTGAGGGCATGGGCTGGCAGCGCCAGCACCACATCTATTCGAGCCCCTTCTATTATATTGACTACTGCCTTGCCCAGACCGTGGCGCTCGAATTCTGGGCGATGATCCGCAAGGACGTGGGGAACGCCTGGCAGCACTACATGGCCTACACCGTGCAGGGCGGCAGTCGGACGTTCACCGACCTTCTCAAAAACGCCGGCCTTGAAAGTCCGTTTGACGAAGCGTGCCTTCGCGGCGTGTGCGCCGAGGCGGAGAAGGCGCTCGCGGACTTTGACCTCACGGGCATCGAATAATGGGCGAACAGCACAAAAAGCACAGCCGCCGCGAGCACCTGAACGACTTTCATCTGAACGTCGCGGGCGAATATGTTTACGACGGGGCACTCTATGCCTGCCAAAGCGATGATGCAAAGCAGCGCAGATCTAAGCGCGCCGTGTGGGGAATGGCAGCCATTCTGACCGTTGCGGTCGCCGCGGGCGGGTGCATTCCTGCGCCGGGGATGCAGAACTGTTTTTACGTTCTGCTCCCCTACCTCGGCGAGTTTCTGGGCGCGGCGAGCGTCATCTGGGCGCTTGCAAAGCTCGGAACGGACTGGAGCACGGTGCGCGAGTACAACTACAAAAAAAGCGTGGCCGTTCTGCCCGTGCGAACGGCGGTCACGGCGGTCTTTTCGGGCCTTGGCATCGTGTGCGAATTGATCTTCTTTTTCGTCAATGACCACGCAGGACAGACGTTTTTCGCGCTGCTCTATGTTCTGCTGAAGCTGACAGCCCTACTGAGTGTCCTTGTTCTGCGCGCCGAAATTATGCAGGCAGAATGGGACAAATTGCCTAAAAAAAATAACTTCTAAGATTTTACTCTGTACAATGTGCATCCTTTCATGCTATAATCAAAAAAATTCTACGCGCTGTTTTTCGGCGCACAGATGTCCATAGGAGGCGCACTCCCCCTTTCCGCGCGTGTATACGCGCGGGCACCTTACTTTGTGCTGCACGGGGCGACCCGTTTTAGCAAAAATTTATAAAGGAGTAGATTCAATGAAAAGAACACTTGCACTGATCCTTTCTCTGGTCATGTGTCTTGGTCTTCTGGCCGGCTGCGGCGACAAGAAGACGGACGACGGCCAGACCGACGGCAAGACGCTTGTTGTCGGCACGCAGAACTTCGACGGTAAGTTCTCCCCCTTCTTCTATACCAATGACTATGAAAACCAGGTCATGGGTATGGTCTTCGACGGTCTGTTTCTCGTCGACCGCGAGGGCTCTGTCGTCCTCAAGGGCATCGAGGGCGACGTCCGTCCCTACAACGGCACCGACTATACTTACAAGGGCATTGCCGACTGCGACATCGTTGAAAACAGCGACGGCACGGTCGACTACAACATCACCCTGAAAGAGGGCGTCAAGTTCTCCGACGGTGAGGAAATGACCATCGACGATGTCATCTTCTCTTACTATGTCCTGCTTGACCCCGCTTATGACGGCGTTTCCACGCTGTACTCCCTGCCCATCAAGGGTCTGGAAGCCTATCGCAGCGGTATGGACACTGTGCAGAACCTGATCCTCTCCGCCGGTCCTGACGCCTACGCCGCCAACGACTTCTACACCGAAGAGCAGTACAACGCTTACTGGGCCGCCTTCAACGCCGCCGGCGTGAAGTTCGCCCAGGAGATCCTTGACTACGTGGTCGACTCCGGTTCCGCCACCGCTGACGACTCCGTCGCCGCGCAGGCTGGCAACTGGGGCTTCGATCTCGCCGATGACGCGACCGTCGAAGACTTCTGGGCTGCCATCGTTGCTAAGTACGGCTACGACATCTCCGATGACGGCATCAACGCCGAGACCGCCGGCACCAGCATCTCCTCCTTCCTCGAGGCTGAGCTGGGCGACGCCTACACCGACTATACCGTCGCCGTCCAGACCGGCGAGTCCGCTCCCAACGTTGCCGGTATCGTCAAGACCGGTGACTACTCCATGACCGTCACCCTCACCGAGGTCAACGCAACCGCCATCTATCAGCTCCCCGTCACCGTGTGCCCCATGCACTACTATGGCGAGACTGACAAGTATGACTACGACAACAACATGTTCGGCTTTGTCAAGGGCGATCTGTCCCACGTCAAGTCCGTGACCTCCACGCCTATCGGCTCCGGCCCGTACACCTTCGAGAGCTGGTCCAACGGCGCTGTCACCCTGCAGAAGAACCCGACCTACTGGAAGGGCGAGCCCAAGATCGACACTGTCATCTGGCGCGAGATGACGGACGAAGATAAGATCCCCGGCGTTGTCTCCGGCACGATCGACGTAACTGACCCCTCCTACTCCAAGGAAGCTGCCGAGCAGATCAAAGAAGCCAACTCTAACGGCGAGATCTCCGGCGATACCATCCAGACCGACCTCGTTGCCAACCTCGGCTACGGCTATGTCGGCTTCAACGCCAACCGCGTGAAGGTCGGCGACGGCAACGGCGGTGATGAGGCCTCCAAGGATCTGCGTAAGGCCATCGCCACGGTTATCGCCGTTTACCGCGATGTCGCTGTCGACTCCTACTACGGTGAGTTCGCCAACGTCATCAACTACCCCATCTCCGACACCTCCTGGGCCGCTCCGCGCGTTACCGATGAGGGCTACAAGGTCGCCTTCTCCGTTGACGTCAACGGCAACGACATCTACACCGAAGGCATGAGCGCCGACGACAAGTACGCCGCCGCCAAGCAGGCCGCTCTCGGCTACTTCGAGGCTGCCGGCTACACCGTCGCTGACGGCAAGGTCACCGCTGCTCCCGCCGGCGGCCGCATGGACGCTGAAGTCATGGTTGGCGGCAGCGGCAAGGGCGACCACCCCTCCTTCATGGCTCTGACCCTCGCGTCCGACGCTCTCAAGGAGATCGGCTTCAACCTGATCGTCTCCGATATGTCCAACTTCGCCGAGATGACCAATGCGATCAACGCCGGTACTGCCGACATGTTCGCCATGGCATGGCAGGCCACGCCCGACCCGGATATGTTCCAGATCTATCACAGCAAGGGCGGCTCCAACGAGAAGTCCTACTGGATCAAGGATGCCGACCTCGATGAGCTCATCATGATGGCTCGTCAGTCCACCGACCAGACCTACCGCAAGACCCTGTATAAGCAGTGCCTTGACATCGTGGCCGACTGGGCGGTCGAGATCCCCATCTATCAGCGCCAGAACTGCGTGATCTTCTCCGCCAAGCGTGTCAACCTCGACACCGTGACGCCTGATATCACCACCTACTGGGCCTGGTACAACGACATCGAGCTGCTCGACCTGCAGTAAGCTCCGTCGCTGCACAAAAACGTTACTTAGGCGCATGGCTACCCTGCGGCTTCTGCCGCGGGGTAGCCTGCCTCAGGCACATCTGCCTATGATCCAAATGCCCCGGTGCATCGGAGCATTTGGCTGATATGCAGAGAGAGACATATCAAACCCGAAACGGCGACAAGGCCCCGGGCGCGGGGCGGCCGTTATCAAAAAACGGAGGGATTCTATGCGCAAATATCTGGTAAAACGCCTGCTGCTGTCGGTGGTGATCCTCTTTTTTGTGACATTCATCATCTACCTGCTTATGCGCTGCATGCCCAGCTCCTACGTGGAGAATATGGCGCGGCAGCTCTCGCAGGCTCCCGGCTCCAAGCCCTATGAGGAGTGGCTGGCACAGCTCAACGCACAATACGGTCTGGACCTGGGCCTCATCCCCGGCTTTTTCGTCCAGCTCAAGAACCTGTGCACCGGCAACTTCGGCGACAGCTGGAAGTATACCGTGCCCGTCATCCAGAAGTTCAACGAGGTCATCTGGGTCTCGTTCATCATGGGCGCTATCTCGCTCGTGTTCGAGCTTCTCATCGCGGTGCCGCTCGGCATCGTGGCCGCCACCAAGCAGTACAGCGTGACCGACTACACCGTCACGACGGTCGCACTGCTGGGTATGTCGCTGCCGACGTTCTTCTTCGCGACGCTCTTAAAGCTCATCTTCTGCATCAAGCTCGGCTGGTTCGACCTTGTCGGCCTCACGGGACGTGACTTCAACTCCCTCAGCCAGTTTGGTCAGATCCTCGATATGGCAAATCATCTGGTGCTGCCCATCGTGACGCTGGTCTTCATTTCCATCGGCCCGTGGATGCGCTATGTGCGCACGAACATGCTCGAGGTGCTCAACGCCGACTACATCCGCACCGCCCGCGCCAAGGGCCTTTCCGAGCATAAGGTCATCTATCACCACGCCTTCCGCAACACGCTCATCCCGCTCGTGACGTTCATCGGTGGCTCGCTGCCCGGCCTTTTTGCCGGCGCGCTCATCACAGAGACGCTGTTCGCCATCCCCGGCATCGGCTTCATCTCGTACAATGCGATGGTCGCGGGCGATATCCCCTTCTCCATGTTCTACATGACGTTCCTGGCGATCCTGACCCTGCTGGGCAACCTGATCTCCGACATCCTGTACGCGGTGGTCGACCCCCGCGTGCGCATCGCGTAAGAAAGGAGGACGTGACGAATGAGTTATTTTGACGATAGAACCGATAAAGACGTTTCCAATCCTGTTCACGGTGAAGGCGATGCCCGCCGCCGTTCCTACGAACTCAACGACAAGTACGCAGGAAAGGACAACACGCCCTCCGAGGAAAACAAGCCTCCCGAGGAGGATTACTCCCTCAACGACGACCGCCGCGTCAAGGTCCTTTCCCCGGGCACGCTGGTCGCCAAGCGCTTTTTCCGCAACCGCCTCGCGGTCGTGGGTCTGACGATCCTCGCCGTGATGTTCGTTTTCTCCTTCATCGGCGGCCTCATCAGCCCCTACGGGCAGGACGAGGTCTTCTACCGCGACGATATCCAGCTCAAGGAATACGCCGCCATGAGCAAGAACACCGAGTACCGCTATCTCGTGGCCGACGGTCAGGAGTTCGGCACGATCCTCCAGGCGCAGCTCACGCTGCACATGGGCAAGGACGACAGCTTCTCCTACAAGGGCGTCACCTACGACGTGACCGAGGAGGGCGACTCGCTTTACTCCGTCTCGAGCGGCGGCAGACTCCTTGCCATCGCCTATAAGGACATCATCAGCTCGAGCGACCCCAGCCAGAAGTTCGGCTTCAACTTCAGCTTCAACGCCCTCAAGGCGCACGCCAACGGCGAAGCGGAGTTTACGGCCAACGGCAAGACCTATACGCTTGATGAAGACAGCGTCATGCTGAATGGCGAGGAGATCGCCTACATCAGCCGCTTTGTCATCCAGTCCAAGGTCAGCGGCACGGTCATCAGCAAGGACTTCAAAGAGCGCGTGCAGCAGGCCGTCGAAAACGGTGAGACCAAGTACACCTATGTGAACGACGCCGGTCAGGAGCGCGAGATCAAGCTTGAATACAATCCCGCCAAGTACCAGTGGTCGATCAAGGAGGGCACGTCCACCCGCGTGTTCGACGCCTATTCCTTCCCCAGCTCCGCGCACTGGCTCGGTACGGATAAAAACGGTATGGATATGCTCACCCGCCTGATGTACGGCGGCCGCGTGTCGCTGATGATCGGCTTCATCGTCGTCATCATCTCCGCAGCGCTCGGCGTGGTGCTCGGCGGCGTCTCCGGCTACTTCGGCGGCTGGGTCGATAACCTCATCATGCGTATCGTCGATATCTTTTACTGCATCCCCTCCATGCCCATCATCATCATTCTGGGCGCGGCCATGGATGCATCCCGTGTGGACCCCACCATCCGAATGGTCTACTTAATGCTGATCCTGGGCTTCCTGGGCTGGGCCGGTATCGCCCGTCTGGTCCGCGGCCAGATCCTGTCCCTGCGTGAGCAGGAGTACATGACCGCCGCCGAGGCCTGCGGCCTCAGCGTGTCCCGCCGGATCTTCAAGCACCTGATCCCCAATGTCATTCCCCAGCTGATCGTCACCTGCACCATGGGCCTGGGCAGCGTCATCATCACCGAGGCTACCCTGTCCTTCCTGGGCCTGGGCGTCAAGTTCCCCTTCGCTTCCTGGGGCAATATCATCAGCGACGTCAATAACACCCACGTTCTGACCACCTATTGGTTCATCTGGATCCCCGCCGGCGTGCTGCTGCTGCTGACGGTTCTGGCATTCAACCTGGTTGGCGACGGTCTGCGGGATGCCTTTGACCCGAAGATGAAGCGCTGAGAAAGGAGGGAATTTGAATGGCTAAGAAGCATAATGACGGCTATCTTTCCGCAAAGGAATCCCGCCGCATTTCCAAAGAAAACCGCAAGATCACAAATGCGCTCGAAAAGAAGCGCAAGCGCAAGAACGTTCCCGAATCCGAGTATCTGACCGAGATGCACGACCCCAACAACGCGGTCGAATTCGACAACCTGCACACCTACTTTTTCACCGACACGGGCGTTGTCAAGTCGGTCGACGGCGTCACGTTCTCCGTGCCCATCGGCAAGACTGTCGGCGTCGTCGGCGAGTCCGGCTGCGGCAAATCGGTCACGAGTTTGTCGCTCATGCAGCTTTTGCAGCGCCCGCAGGGTCAGGTCGTGGAGGGCGAAATTCGCCTGAACCTCGGCAGCAAGGCCTACGACGTCACGAAGGCACCTGACAGCGTCATGCAGCACTTACGCGGCAACTATATCTCCATGATCTTCCAGGAGCCGATGACCGCGCTGAACCCCGTGTTCCGCATCGGCGACCAGGTCGACGAGGTGCTGGCCCTGCACAATGAAAAGGGCCACGACGAAGCGCAGATCAAGGCGCGCACCATTGAACTCCTTGAAATGGTCGGCATCGCCAACAGCGAGGGCGTTTACAAGATGTTCCCGCACGAGCTCTCCGGCGGTATGCGCCAGCGCGTCATGATCGCCATGGCGCTTGCGTGCAGCCCGAAGCTCATCATCGCCGACGAGCCCACCTCGGCTTTGGACGTTTCGGTCCGCGCGCAGATCCTCAACCTGCTGACCGATCTTAAGAAGGAGCTCGGCCTGGCCATGGTGTTCATTAGCCATGACATCCAGACGGTCCGCTACATCTCCGACGACATTATCGTCATGAATGGCGGCAAGATCGTCGAGCAGGGCGAGGCCAAGCAGGTCTTCCAGCACCCCCAGGACCCCTACACCAAGATGCTGCTCGGCGCTGCGCCGTCGCTACTGCATCCCAAGCTCGGCGAGTAGCCTCGCTTTCCCTCCCGTGCGCCAGGTTCCCTTGCCGGGCGCACCTCCGTTGCGATTTCGAAAGGTTGGGTTCACGAGCCATGCCAAGTGCTCAGGAGCTACAACAGCAATTTGGTGAATATCGAGGCGCTATGCCCCGTCCATCGGATTTCGATCTCTTTTGGAAGGACAGCATGGCCGAGGCCGACGCCGTCGACCTCAGCTACGAGATAGTGCCTTCCAAGATCCCGACCTTTGACACCTGCACCTACTATGACCTGTGGTTCATCGGCATGGGTGGCGCCCGCGTCTACGCCAAGTACGTGGTGCCCGCCACGGAGGGCAAGCACCCCCTGGTGCTGC
>OHVZ01000750.1_pt1 | contig 12901 bp, 8 predicted proteins | sample 1579561 | NCBI WGS metagenome assembly OHVZ01 (sample SAMEA3882547, study PRJEB24775) | human gut metagenome | biome: human-associated habitat; feature: intestine environment; material: feces | place: Netherlands | collected 2009/2010
ATTGGAGGCGTTGACATTGTCGTCATACCCTCCCGCCAGGTTGAAGAACCACTTGAGAGGAAGGGACTCTTCCAGACCCACCGGACCCGCCAGCGTGTACAGAGACTGCCCGTGGGCATGGACGGCAAACATGCCGGCGGCCACCAGGGAGAGATAAAAAAGACTCTTCATGCTATTTATTAAATAAGAATCAGGTTAATTGCCAGCAGGATTGGACACGGGAGCAGGGCTGGTGGGCGTGCCGCCCACAGGAAGACCGCCCGGCAGAACCAGGGAGCCCTCGGCAACATCTTCAACAGGCTTTACCAGGCCATGTTCCTGGACAGTTACCCCTGAGAGGGGGTTATCAGGAGTCTGGGCAGCCACGGCCACAGCAATGGAAGGAACAGTACCGGCTACCGGAGAATTGCCCAAAGCTTTTTCAACCGCTTCCGAAATGGGAGCCACGGACGCATACGGATGAGGCTGGGAGGAAACAGCGGAAGCGATCACATTGCGCACCTGTTCTTCCTTCACCCCGGGCCCGTAGCTCCGGACAGCGGCGGAAGCAACGGCAGGAGCGTTGGACGGGAAGGCACCCGCAGCCATGGATACCATCGCACCCATCACATGATCGGATACACCAGCCTTAGCGGCATCGTTCAAAACTCCGGACACTGCTTTCATATCCAGAGCACCGGCCTTCAATCCGGCCTGAACAATATCCGCCATTTTCACAATAAAAACCTTTTCAACAGCGGAGGCTTTAACCTGATCAACAGCCGGAGCGGCTGCCGGAGAAGCAGTTTGCTGAGCCATACCGGGAAGGGTACCCGCAAACGCAAGTGTCAGCGCACTAAGCGCCGCCTTTGTCACGAACCTGGCTTTCATAAAGGAAGTATTTATCAGGTGAATTTAATAAAAAAATGGAGCGGGTAACGGGAATCGAACCCGTATAATCAGCTTGGAAGGCTGGAGCTTTACCATTAAGCTATACCCGCGCAACGAACGCATTATGTTCAAATCACGGGATAAGACAAGTTTTTTTTCATTACTGCGTCAAAATAACAAAAAAAGAGGATACGTTTTTTCTGTGGTCTTGACATCCGGGCCTTCTGCCGCTAAATAGGCATCCGCATTTCATGCGGGCGTCGTTCAATGGTAGGACGCGAGCTTCCCAAGCTTGAGACGTGGGTTCGATTCCCATCGCCCGTACCAGTTTGTTCCGCAAGTTATTGTTTATCAAAGCTTGCGTTTTTTGTTTTCTTGAGACGGCAACATACATGGCAACGCCTGGAAACGGCCTTTCAAGACATTGTCCCACAGGCAGCAGACATGGTTTATCCGCAAAGAAGCCTTGTTCCGTGTGAATAAAAAAGACCTGGCAGCCTCTCCCAATACGGGAACAGTCCGGGCAATACGTCCGTGCCGGCGGCGAATGCTTCCGGCACGGACGTGAATTACAGGGAGAGGCTACCAGCCAAGAACAAATTTCCTCTGGATTTTAGCAAGAAGAAGCACTTTGCGGATCATCGCCCGGGTTTCATTAAGGAGGTTGAGATAGAGAAGCGCCCGTCGCATATCGGAGGCGTCTTCCGGACGCAGAATAATCTGCTGTTTGACGGCTTCCGCAAATTCCTCATCCAGGGCGTCCATGCCTGCCAGGCATTCGTCCAGCCCGGTATAGTCATTGCTTTCCATCATTTCCCGGAAACGGGGGTAGAGGGAGGAAACACGGCTGTTCATTCCCCGCAGAAGCTCTATCCTTTCCAAATCCAGCCCTTCATGGTTGTTGTCTATATAGGCATGGCTGGCCGTAGTAATGTTGGAGAGGGATTCAAAGACGGAGGTAGCGTATTCCACCATCTGCACATAGCGCTTGCCTCGGTCGGCCTCTTTGTCCGGGAGTTCACGGACGACGGGCATGACTTCCATCGCCATTTTATCGCTCAGGGAACGGCGGATGCCGCGCGCTTCTTTCCGGAGTTTTTTCAGACGCTTCCGGTCCTCCACGTTCAGGGCCTCCAGATTCATTTCATAGATTTCCGCCATGCGCTTCATCAGTTCAATAATTTCCTCATTGTAGCGTGCGGCGGCAGCCGGGTCCCGGTAATTGGCGGCCTGCGCCTGAGCTGCAGCCTGGGTTCTTTTACGATGGAGCCTGGAACTTTTCAGAAGCAGAAAAGCCGCCAGCGAACACATGGCGATGATGCCGAAGAGACCGCCATAAAGGATGCAGGCCGCCACAATGAAGCACATGGAAAACGCGGCAAAGGCCGTAAAGAACCACCCTGAAATCACCGTAATCACTCCGGTGATGCGATACACGGCGCTGTCCCGCCCCCAGGCCTTGTCCGCCAGGGAGGAACCCATCGCCACCATGAACGTCACATACGTGGTGGAAAGGGGAAGCCGAAGGGACGTGGCCAGAGAAATCAGCAGGGCAGCCACCGTCAAATTCACGGAAGCGCGAATGAGGTCGAAAGATGCACCGTTATCCGGCCCTTCCGGCACAGGCCGGAAGCGTTTTTCAATAAACCTCCCGACGCAGGAGGGCATGATTTTTTCCACCGCGCGGGAAGCATTCAGGGCATAGCGCACCGCCATGCGGGCCGGGGGGACGGAGCCGAACCGCTCTACTCCCCCGCCCTGCCTCGCCAGATTGACTTCCGTATCCGTAACGGTTTGCGCCTTTTTGGAGAACATGAGGGCCAGCACCATGATGACGCCCGCCCCCAGCAGGTAACGCCAATCCGCCGTGACGGGGGCCATCAGACCGCCCATGGACAGAGTGGTAAGGTCCGCCCCCTGCGCTGCTGCGGCGGCCGCAATTTCCATAGAAGACTGCCCCGCCATGAAAACGCCGATGAAGTTGACCAGGTCATTCCCGGCAAAGGAAAGGGCCAGGGCCATGGTGCCCGCGAGAACGGATACTTTCAGGATATTGACTTTGCAAAGATTCTGGAGCACGGCCATCAGGACGGTCCAGAATGCCAGGCTGCAGCAAACGTACAGCCAGATATGGGCGTCCAGGTGGTGGATCATATCCTTGGTGACCAGCGTGCTTCCCTTCAGCCCCTTGAAAATGGCGAAGTAGGTGATAGCCGTCAGGGCCACGCCGCACCAGACGGCGCCCAGGTATTTGAAGGATTTTTGATAGTTGAAGGAGAAGATGAGGCGGGAAATCCACATAACCGTTATCCCGCAAATGAAAGCGATAAAAACGGAGGAAAAAATGCCGGAGATGATCGCCAGAGCTTTGGAGGAATTGATGTAGCTGGACAATTCCTGAGCGACTCCCGGTTCCCCGGACCAAATTTTAAAGAGAGCTGCGGCCACGGCTCCGCCCAGCAGTTCAAAAACAATGGAAACCGTGGTGGAAGTGGGAAGGCCGAACGTGTTGAAAACGTCCAGCAGTATAACATCCGTCAACATGACCGCCAGAAAGATCAACATGATGTCATGGAAGGAAAACCGGGCCGGCATGAATACGCCGCTTCTGGCGATTTCCATCATGCCGCTGGAGAACAGCGAGCCGATGATGATACCCAAAGCGGCCACCAGCACAATCGTCCTGCGCGGAGCGGCCTTGGAACCGACGGCGGAGTTCAAAAAGTTGGCGGCGTCATTGGAAACTCCGACAACGAGGTCGAAGCAGGATAACACCAGTATCAGTCCTATGATAAAGTAATAGATCGGGTCCATATGCGTAGTAAACGGCCCTCTATTACAGGAGGCCGCTCCCGCACGCCCGTTTTAAAACGTGAACATTCCGTCACATTTTCCCATACGCCCCTGCTTCCGGTCCTCAAAAAAGGAGGAGAGCGGATTCATCCGCCCTCCTCCCGCTTTCATTAAATGTAAAAAACAAAAAGCCTAACGGTCCACATGAAGGATATTTCCGTCAGGGGCAATCAGCACATCATAATCGTCACGGCTGTCCGCAACTTCCACCTTGTAACGGACAAGTTCTCCTTCAGTAATTTTTTCCGCTTCCTTAATCCGGCATCCCGGATAACGCTTCAAAACGGACGCACGGACGGCTTCCGGAAGAGAGGAAGCAGCTATTTCTTCCTTAATCCTCACAATTTTCCCATCAGGAGCAATCTTCACGTCAAACTGGAATCCGTTAATTCTAAATTCGGCTTCGTAGATCCTTTCCATGCCATGCATTTCAGAGTCCCATTCAATGGGACCGGCGTTCGGATAAGCACCCTTGATACTGGAAACAGCGGCAGCCGGAACGGAAGACTCCGGGATATCGGCCAGGGCAGAAGGCATGACCAGTACCGCCGCCGCAAACAATATGTTCTTATGCAGCTTTTTCATGTTATGATTAGACAAATATGTTCTATAATCATTCAATATTTTTCTAAACTCTGAACATCCTGTGCAGCTTTTTTCCCGAAACCGGCTCCTGATGAAGCATATTAAAAAAGGCTCCCCGGAAAAACCGGGGAGCCTTGAAGCCGATTGCCTTGGTCTCGAAGAAACGGACGGGGCTTACATCATGCCCATGCCGCCCATTCCTCCCATGCCGCCCATGTCGGAAGCTCCGGAGCCGCAGCTGCAGCTCTTCTTCTAGGGCTTGTCAGCAATGACGCATTCCGTGGTAAGCAGCAGGCCGGCGATGGAGGCCGCATTCTGCAGAGCGGAACGGGTCACCTTGGTCGGATCCACCACGCCGGCGGAAAGCAGGTCTTCATACTTGTCCGTGGCCACGTTGTAACCTTCGGCAGTATTCTTCATGCCTTTCACGTTGGCGACGATGAGGGCTCCTTCGCGGCCGGCATTGCAGGCCAGCTGGCGGAGCGGGGCTTCCACAGCGCGATAAACGATCTGGGCGCCGGTTGCTTCATCACCTTCCAGTTTGAGGGTGTCAATGGCTTTCTGGGCGCGAATCAGCGCCACGCCACCGCCGGGAACGATGCCTTCTTCCACCGCAGCGCGGGTAGCGTGCAGGGCGTCGTCCACACGGGCCTTCTTTTCCTTCATTTCCGTTTCCGTAGCGGCACCCACGTGGATGACGGCCACGCCGCCGGCCAGCTTGGCCAGGCGTTCCTGGAGTTTTTCGCGGTCGTAGTCGGACGTGGTGTCCTTGATCTGGCGGCGAATCTGGGAAATGCGGGCTTCAATATCGGAAGATTTGCCGGAACCTTCCACGATAACGGTTTCATCCTTGGAAACAACCACGCGCTTGGCCTGGCCGAGGTCTTCGATGCCCACGTTTTCCAGCTTGATGCCCAGGTCTTCCGTGATGCACTTGCCGCCGGTAAGGATGGCGATGTCTTCCATCATGGCCTTGCGGCGGTCGCCGAAGCCGGGAGCCTTGACCGCGCAGATGTTCAGCACGCCGCGCAGACGGTTGACTACCAGGGTGGCGAGGGCTTCGCCTTCAATGTCTTCCGCAATTACCAGGAAGGGCCGGCCGCTCTTGGCCACTTTTTCAAGCAGCGGAAGGAAGTCCTTCAGGTTGTTGATTTTCTTTTCGTGGATGAGGATGTAGGGGTTTTCCAGCACCGCTTCCATCGTTTCCGCGTTCGTCACGAAGTAGGGAGACAGATATCCCTTGTCAAACTGCATGCCTTCCACCACGTCCAGCGTAGTTTCAATGCCCTTGGCTTCTTCCACGGTGATGGTGCCGTCCTTGCCCACCTTGTCCATGGCTTCCGCGATGATGTTGCCGATTTCGGCGTCCCAGTTGGCGGAGACGGTAGCGACCTGGGCCACTTCCTTGCTGGAGTCGACAGGCTTGCTGATCTTCTTGAGTTCTTCCACAACGGAATCCGCAGCCTTCATGATGCCCCTCTGGAGGGAGATGGGGTTAGCCCCGGCAGTAACGTTGCGCAGGCCTTCGCGGTAAATGCTTTCAGCCAGCACGGTAGCGGTAGTGGTGCCGTCGCCGGCCACGTCATTGGTTTTGGAAGATACTTCCCGGACAAGCTGGGCGCCCATGTTTTCAAACGGGTCTTCCAGTTCAATTTCCTTGGCCACGGTTACGCCGTCCTTGGTGATGAGGGGGGAACCGAATTTTTTGTCAATCACTACGTTGCGGCCGGCAGGGCCCAGCGTGCTCTTGACAGCCTTGGCAATCTGTTCCACGCCGCGGAGCAGAGCCTGGCGGGCGGTTTCGTCAAATTGGATTTGTTTAGCCATAATGTTAAATATTTAAAATGATGTTGAATGTGTGTGTGGTGCCATTTAGCCGATGATGGCCAGAATATCGTTTTCAGACAGGATAAGGTAGTCTTCCCCGTCCAGTTTGATTTCCGTGCCGCCGTACTTGGAAATAAGCACGCGGTCTCCGGGCTTCACGGTAAATTCAATCAGGGCGCCTTTTTCATCGCGGCCGCCGGTGCCTACGGAGATCACTTCGGCTTCCTGGGGTTTTTCCTTGGCGGTGTCCGGCAGGAACAGGCCGCCGGCCGTCTTGGTTTCAGCTTCAATGCGCTTGACCAGCACACGTTGTCCTAGGGGTTTGATGTTTGCCATAGTATGTTTTTTGATGTTGTTGTAGATGAGTAATACGGGATGTAATGTTCCGCCGGAGGGGGAATTGCTTCCCCCTCCGGCGGGAAGGGGGTTGCTTATTTATCGTCGTCCACGATTTCAGCGTCCACCACGCGGCCTTTCGCCTTGCGGGGACCGTCGGAAGGCTCTTCTTCGGCAGGGGCGCCCGGCATGGGGCCGGCTGCCCCGGCGGACTGCTGGGCGGCTTCCGCCGCCTTGTACAGGGCTTCCAGACGGGATTCCAGGTCTTCCTTGCCAGCCTTGATTGCCTTGACGTCCTTCTTGGAGACGGCTTCCTTGAGACGCGTTACCTTGTCTTCTATTTCACGCTTGAGGTCTGCGGGCAGCTTGTCCCCCATATCCTTAAGCTGGCGCTCCACGGAGAAGCAGAGGGAGTCAGCCTGGTTAATGATGTCAATTTCCTCAGCGCGTTTCTTGTCTTCTTCCGCGTGGGCTTCCGCATCGCGCTTGGCACGCTCAATTTCATCCTTGGAAAGGCCGCTGGAGCCCTGGATGGAAATTTTCTGCTCCTTGCCGGTGCCCTTGTCCTTAGCGGATACATGCAGAATGCCGTTGGCGTCAATGTCAAAGGTCACTTCAATCTGCGGCACGCCGCGCGGAGCGGGGGAAATGCCGTCCAGCTTGAAGTTGCCGAGGAGCTTGTTATCCTCAAACATCTTGCGTTCGCCCTGGCAAATGCGGATATCCACGGCGGGCTGGTTATCAGCGGCGGTGGAGAACACCTGGCTCTTGCGCACCGGAATGGTCGTGTTGCGTTCGATCATCGGAGTGGCGATGCCGCCCATCGTTTCAATGGACAAGGTCAGAGGAGTCACGTCCAGCAGAAGCACGTCATTCACGTCCCCCTGAAGCACGCCGCCCTGAATAGCGGCGCCCAGGGCCACCACTTCATCCGGGTTCACGCCCTTGTGGGGTTCCTTGCCGGCCAGCGTATGGGCCATTTCCTGCACGGCGGGCATGCGGGTCATGCCACCCACCAGCACCAGCTCGTCAATGTCCCCGGTTTTCAACCCGGACGCAGCAATGCAGTCCAGCACAGGCTTGCGGGTGCGGTCCAGAAGGTCTTCCGTGAGCTGTTCCAGCTTGGGGCGGCTCAGCGTCAGTTGGATATGCTTGGGACCGGAAGCGTCCGCCGTGATGAACGGCAGGCTGATGTCATAACTCTGGGTGGAGGAAAGGGCGATCTTGGCCTTTTCCGCTTCTTCCTTGATGCGCTGAATGGCATCAGGCTGGTTGGAAAGATCCATGCCGGAGTCTTTCTTGAACTCGCCTATAATCCAGTTGATGATTGCGTTGTCCCAGTCATCGCCGCCTAAGTGGGTGTCACCGTCGGAAGCCTTCACCTCAAACACTCCGTCGCCGATTTCCAGCACGGAAATATCAAAGGTGCCGCCGCCGAGGTCATATACGGCAATGTTTTCATTGGACTTTTTGTCCAAGCCGTAGGCCAGGGCCGCCGCCGTCGGTTCATTGATAATGCGGCGCACTTTAAGGCCTGCGATTTCACCGGCGGCCTTGGTCGCGTTGCGCTGGGCGTCATTGAAATAGGCGGGGACGGTAATCACGGCCTCCGTAATCGTTTCGCCAAGTTTGGATTCCGCATCGGCTTTCAGCTTGGCCAGCACCATGGAAGCGATTTCCTGGGGGGAAAAGGTCTTCTTTTCACCGCCCACATCCACGCGGATGTAGGCATCTCCGTTGGGAGCTTCCACAATTTCGTACGGCACCTTTTTATCTTCTTCCGTCAGTTCACTGTACTTACGGCCGATGAGGCGCTTGGAGGAAAACACGGTGTTTTTCGGGTTGGTTACCGCCTGACGTTTGGCGGCCTGCCCCACGAGGCGTTCACCGCTTTTGGTGAAAGCAACAATGGAGGGAGTGGTGCGCGCACCTTCGCTGTTTTCAAGTACGGTACCCTGACCGCCTTCCATCACAGCCATGCACGAGTTGGTCGTGCCAAGGTCGATTCCTAATATTTTAGCCATATCGTTATTTTAGATTGTTTTGAATGGATTTCGTTGAGATTTGATTTCCTCATGACCTGAAGCATCATGCAGGCAAACTCATATTCTTGCCTCTTTTGTTGCAAATGGCATGCCAATCTGGCAAGGCATACTGAAAAATAAACGCAAATGTCATATTATAATCATATTACGCTGTTTTTCCTTTCATTCCTCTATTTTCCCGACAAAGGAAAACGGGACATAATGTCACACCAGAAAAGAGACAAAATGTCACACAAAGTCATTTTGTCCCACTTCCGGGGGAAACCGGATAAAGGCCGTTCCGTCATGAATCCCCCGTGCCGGGAGAAGTTTCCGCGTCCTCCATGGTTCCGCATTTGCCATATGCCAGGCGCTTCATAAAATCCTTGTAAAGCACCGTTTCCATACGGCCGTCGCCGTATTCCAGCACTGCGCTCATGGTTTCCACCCAGTCCCCGCAATTCAGATATCTCACCTTTCCCACCATGGTATCCGCCGGATGATGCACATGCCCGGCGATGATGCCGTCACACTGCCTCTTTACCGCCAGGCGTTGAAGCTGTTCCTCATATTTTCCGATAAAATTGACGGCGGATTTCACGCGGCCCTTGATGGCGCGGGAAACGGAATAATATTCCCTGCCCCGCCAGGCGCGGTATTTGTTGTAAAACCTGTTGACCATCAGCAAAACGTCATAACCCAGAGAGCCGAGCATCGCCAGCCACCGGTGATTGGTGGAAATGGCGTCAAAACCGTCTCCATGCACGCACAGGTAGCGTCTTCCATCCACAGCCTGGTGCACGTACTCCCTGGCAATTTTCAAACCGCCCAGATGAAAAGGCAGGAATTTTTCCAGAATATCATCGTGGTTTCCGCGCAGGTACAGGACTTCCACATCCTCCTGTTCCATCTTTTTCAACAAGGTGCGGACAAAGCGCGTATGCCTCCGCCGCCAGCGGCTGCCGCGGGACAAAGCCCAGGCATCCACAATATCCCCCACCAGCACAATTTTTCCAGCCCGGACATGTTTCAGAAACTTCCGGCATTCGTCCGCCTTGCAGTCTTTCGTTCCCAGATGAAGGTCCGACAAAAAAACCGTGCGGCATTCCAGCACGGCATCCCGCGGGGGGCGGGCGCAGCCGGTCCCGTTTTCCTCCCGGGCCACGGAAGCCAGCAGTTCTTCAAACCTGTCATGGATGGAATCCCAAGTTCTGGAATTCACCGTCCTGCGGGCCTGTTTCCCAAGCCTCCGGATCATCTCCCCGTCTTCCAGCAGACGGCGCATGGCGGAATAAAACCCCTCTTCATCCCCTTTCTCCGCCTGAAGGCCGTTGATGCCGTCCAGCACCACATCCGCGGAAGCGGCATACCGGTAGCTGACCGTAGCCAAACCACTGGCCATGCCTTCCAGCAAAACGTTCCCGAAAGTTTCCGTCTCACTGGCGAACAGCAAAACGTCCATGGCGGCATAATGGCGCGCCAGGTCTTCCCCACGGCGCATTCCGCAAAAAACGGCATCAGGAAACTCACTGCGCAGGCTGTTCATCATGGGGCCGTCCCCTACCACCACCATTTTCATGCCGCAATCCGGAAACTCCCTCTGCAAGCGCGTGTACAGCCCCAGGGCCGCCACCAGGTTCTTTTCCCGCGCCAGACGCCCCACGACGCCAAATACCACTTCATCCCGCCAGACGCCCCATGACTGGCGCAGGGAAGCATCCCTCCTGGCGGGATCAAACAGGACGGCATCCACTCCGCGCCCCATGACGGAAAGGCGTTCAAACCCCAGCCCTTCCAGCGTACGGCGCATTTCCTCCGTGGGAACCACTGTCATCCCTGCCCTGTTGTGGAGTTTGCGCAGGTAATTCACGGCGGCTGTTTCCAGTCTGGAGAAATGGTAATCCTTCATATACTGGTGGAAATTGGTATGGAATCCCATCACCACGGGAACCTCCAGCGTACGGGCGGCCTTCACGGCAGACGCTCCCATGGGGCTTTCCGTAGCCACGTATACCACATCCGGCCTTTTTTTCATCCATCTGGCGCGGAACCTGTCTGCAGAAGGCAGCCCTATCTTCACCTCATGGTACATGGGGAGGGGAAGGGACGGCATAGCCGTCTCCCCAGGGTTGAAAGAGCCGTTCCGTTCAGAAGCCCTCATCACATGCACCAGATGCCCGCGCATCCGGAGGCCGCCGACCAGACGCCCCAGCGTCAGGGCCACTCCATTTACATCAGGTTCATACGTGTCCGTTACCACATCAATTCTCATGTACCGGTACCATGAGCGGAATGGCTTCCTCAAACAAGATGCAGCCGGAAACGAAACCGTCACAAACATCCGGTTATGCCCGCAGCCCCGGCAGAATCAACAGCCGCTCCGGAGCAATTCCGCCACGGCCTTCCCGTTTTTCCCGTACGGGTACGTATCATGAGCCCTCTTTTTTCTATCAGGCCATCTTCCAAAACTGCGTATTGCTGCAAAAAAGAAACAGCCCGTTGAATATCAAACGCTCTCAATCCATGCGCGTTCATCTGCGCATTTCAAATCCGCAGTCAATCAATTTTTTTGAGAAAAAAGGACTTTCATCGTATAGAGAAAGAAAAAAATCACAACGCATCCTGAAAGAAACAATCCCCAACATTTCTTTTATCCATTGATAATAAAATTAATAAGTAAAAATCAACTCCTTTTTTCGCTGACAGGCGGATTTGAAATCCGCCACAATGCATGCATATGGGATACACAAAACGGAAATGAATGAATATTCAGAAAGACTTTTAATAAAAATAATAACGATTCCCATGTAAAAAAACGGAAGAACGTGGCGGGACAACAGACGCGCCTTTCCGCCTTTTTCACTTCAGGAAAACAGGATGCATATTTTTAATATGCTGAAAACAAAAAGATTAAACAACATTTTTCAACCTATTTTAAACACTGCGGATTAGGAATCCGACGTCAATATCAGTTTTTCATACCAAATGCATTTCTCCAAAATCATCCATCATTTTCCCGGACACAACCCTCAACAGAATAAATTTGTTGGAACAAAACATAAACTATTGATTGTAATATATTTGCTTTTCATAGAAACATCTTTGAACACTTCATTCGAATTCCTAATCCGCTATTGAAGCACCACTTCCATCCCTGCCCTATCTATCCCATGAAATTGACCAATTGCTATCGCTACATGGCTGTGCTTTATACAGCTTCCTGCGGCGCCGCCTCGCCTCTTTACGGCCCCCTGGAAACAGGTTTGCAGGAATCCCAGCTTCTGAATTCCCTGAAAACCTGCAAATCCCTGGAAGGGCCGGAAACAGACGCCTACCTGAGCCGTACAGGGCTGAACGGAGCCTACAAGACGAAAAAACCTATTGGAGGCCTTTTCTTCTCCCTGCATTTCGAGTACGGAAAGGATGGAGGTCTGAAAGCCGTTTCCTTTTACTCCACCACCAAAGCGGGTAAAGAGGAATACGATACGCGCCTGAAATCCCTGTACAAGCGCATGCTGAACGGACTGACGGGACTTTACGGCCCCCCCATGAACCTGCCGGACTGGATCGAGAAGGAATCTCTGCAAGCAGAGCGCGTTTTGTACATGCACATGTGGCGCCTCCAGCCGGGCTGCTTTCTGATGGCCGGGCTGGCCAATATGGGCGCTTCCGGTTACATTCCCGTTTTCCGAATATCCCCGCCTTCCGGCATGCCTCCCAAATCCAGGAAAGACAGGAACAAACTTAAATCCGAATGGGCGGCTATTCCCGAATTTTACGAATTCATCAAAGCGGAACGCTTCCTGGCCAATGCGGTATTCGCCATGTCCCATAAAAAATACCCGGACGCGTTGCAGCTCTTCCAAAAAGCGGCGGATCTGGGCAGCCCCAACGGATACTGGGGACTGGCCCACCTGTACAGGCTGGGACCCGACGGAGTGGAAAAAAACATGCGCCTGGCGGATGAATACACCAGAAAATCCGCCCTGTCGGGATTTGCGAGGGCTGCCATGAAATTCGGAAAAACGTGGGACCAATTCTGCAAGAGCCAGGACTTCACGGAAGCGGAAGCCAGGGAATGGCAAAACAGGAATCTTCGCGCCGCCAGAGCCGGCTACGCCTCCGAGCAATACAACATGGGAATCATCTGCCTGTACGGATTCGGCGTGGAAAAAAACCTGGACACCGCCCGGGAATGGCTGGAAAAGGCAGCCTCCCAGGACCATGCACAGGCCAAAGCGGCATTAAAAGCGTTGCCCGATGCCGGGACAGGTAAAGACACTCCCTCCTGGAACCATCTCCCAACAACCAGTTCCCCATACCAAGCCGGCTGCGCTTTCCCCCGGAAGCGCACAGAGCCGCTCCGGCAACCCCTATGAAACACCGGACCGGCAGGGAAGCGGGTT
>OHVZ01000753.1_pt1 | contig 12876 bp, 12 predicted proteins | sample 1579561 | NCBI WGS metagenome assembly OHVZ01 (sample SAMEA3882547, study PRJEB24775) | human gut metagenome | biome: human-associated habitat; feature: intestine environment; material: feces | place: Netherlands | collected 2009/2010
TCAAATGAAAACTTGGGTTTAAGAGAGGAGGAAAGTCGAGAAAGTCTACTCGACGAACGATATGACGCTGGCAAAGAAAGCATGCAAGGACTACCGCATCCCGCTGCTGGCGGTGCTGATCTTCGTGATCATGTCGCTGGTCAACAAAAACTTTTTCACCCCGTACAATATCTTCACCATTGCGGATTCCATCTCCGGCTACGGCATCGTGGCGCTGGGCTTCACGTTCATCCTGCTGGTCGGCCAGCTCGATATTTCGTTCGGTTCGGTCATCGCGCTTTCGGCCTGTATCTTTATGATGATGCTGCAGGCGGAAATGAACTTCCTGCTGGCGCTGCTCGCGGCCATCGCGGTCGGCTGCGCCTGCGGCGCGGTGACGGGTTTCTTCGTCGCCACGTTCCGCCTGTCGCCGTTCATCGTCTCCATGACGATGCAACTGGCGTACAAGGGCATCGCCCTGACCATCACGAACCAGACCCCGGTCTCCGTGCCGCACCCCGTGCTGCAGGCGATCAACAATATCAAGCTGTTCAACATTTTCCCGATCGTGTTTTTCTTCTTCCTGCTGCTGTGCGTCCGGCTGCCGCGGCTGTTCTTCCTGCGCTGCAATTGGGCTGATGAACCCGGGCAGGCAGGAGACGGATAGGGCGAGTATGGTTGATGCAGGCTTCATGATGCTGGTCAGGCGGCGTGCGGTTTTTGCCTCTCCCTTTTATACAGGAAGCAATCAGATTATTCAATTTGAATGACGCCTTCCCTGATGAGTCGTTCCGCTTCCCGTTCTATTTCCTTTTGATGTTGTTTCATGTAGGCCTGGTACGCTTCCTCAATATCGAAACGGATGGTCAGGACCCATTCCTCATCTTCGTTTTGCAAATTAAAAAATGAATATCGATGACCATCAGAATAATCTGTATACTCTCCTTCAGCCCAGATTTGATAATCTGGGTAATGTTTTTTCACATATTCCCGCTGTTTTTCCAGAAGCTTATCAAAATCTTTCTCGTCAAAAATGGTAGGATTCATAATGACAGGAATATCTTTTTCCTCTTCCTGCTGCTGTTCGTTCAGCTGCCGGGGCTGTTCTTCCTGTGCCTCAATCTGGCTGATGAGCCCCAACATGCAGGAGAAAAATATGGCGAATATGTTTGATATGGATTTCATATTTCTGTTCAGGTTATTGGTGGTTTTTGCAATCTTCCTTTAATTGTTTTTTTAAGAGATTACTAATTTTATTTATTCCTTCCTTTACTACATAAGGAATATCTTTTGGAGGATGGTAGTCCACTCCGGACCGGGATATATTGGTCATGTGGCCTATTTTCCATTCTGATTCTACCTTTCCGTGATGGACAAACCGATAGATATAAACAATATGCACGTGGCGGAAAGCCTTATCCGTTTTCAGATTTTCAGCCAGGGTAAGGAGGCCGCTCGCTTTTTTGATGGCCTGGACGGCTATTTCGCTCAATACTTTTTTGGAGATTTTTCCCAATCCTTTTTCTGCCGCGCCCAACGCAGCCGGTTTGGAACCGCTGGCGGTAGTATAGGAGATAAAATCACCTAGTTCGGCCTTGCACTCTGCTGAAGCGGGCAGGAAACTGAAAGAGCAAAGGATCATTGCCGCGATATATGGCCATATTCGTATGGATGGTTTCTTCTTCATATCAATTTATTTCCGTGGAGCCGGGTTTCATTCCCGCGTTCTTTTCCGTTGAGGCGGAAATTTTTTCAATAAACTCTTTTCCCTCTCTGTTTAACTTCCCATCCCCCCAGATGCTTAACAGGGTTTGATAGGTTTCCACATAGTATTTTTGCGTCTTATCCCTTTCCGTCAACGCTTCAATGACTCTTTGCATCACTTTGACCGAATATTTTTTCATCTTAGGTGTCCATACGGCGTGTTTTCCCTTTTGGGTCCATAAGGACAGATGTTTTCCGGTAAAGCCCGGCTTGTATTCGGCGACGCCTTTGATTTCAGGACAATCCCCCACTAACCTGTTCCAGACCAGGCGGGTAAAAAGTTCTTCCGCATGGGGCGTGCAGTCGGGGCCGAGCGCGCAGGCATAGAGTTCATAGGGATTCACCCTGTTTTCCCGGATATTCAGCACGCTTTTCGCCGCGTGCCAAATGAGATTGTGCTCATTGGGCATCGCTTGAGCCAGTTCCTTGAGCAAGGCGAGTTTTCTCCGGTCGCTGGCGTTTTTGGCCTTGATATCCAGATAACGCTGCCACGCAGGATAATTGAAGGGATTAAATTGACGCGCTTCCCGCAAGAGCAACTCCACATGTTCCTGTTTTTGTGTGCAGAAGGACAGATAATACGTTAAAGCCGATTCTTCCGCATGAGGATGATGAATGAATGAATCGTAAGCCATCACCAGTTGAACAGGGCCTTGCCAGGGAATCTGAGCGCCGCCGCTGGCCCAATTCCAGCCGCCGAGATTGTTGCCGATTTGCCAGTGGCCATTGGGGTGTTTCCATACGAAAGCGCAGTGTCCCGGCTGTCCAATCGGGTAAGCGGGAACTCCTTTGGAACGCAGGAATCCAGCCGCGCCTTTGGAGACGGCGCCGCATACTCCTCCGTATTCCGTGTAAAGTTTCAGCGTGATGGGCTTGTGGTCGTAAAAAGCGCTTCCGGCATGGACGCTGACGCCTTTGTCATTCTTTTTACGGTAGGGAATGAATCCGGGAAATCTGCTTCCGGCTTTCTCCGGCCTGATTTTTTTCCCTGCGATAAATTGCTGTGCCCATGCCAGATCTTCAAAACCTTCTTTTCCCCGGAATACGATGGCCCATTCCCAGGGTTGCAAGGTTTCTGCCTGTGGATAGCATTTGGCGTGGTGATGAGAATCCCGGTAGAAGTTAAATTTGGCGATGCATTCTTCAGGAGAAAAGATGTTTGCGACAAGGCCGGCTCCCAATGCCATGCTGAGTTCAACGGGATTGAAATTCTGATCGCTGGTATTCCAGATTTGGTAAAAAACGGAAAGAGTACTTTTGCCGGCTGGACCAGATTGGGCGAGCATGTTGAATACTTTCGGGTGGCTGGAAAGCCATTTCCTGAAGACCTGATCCTTGAGTTCCTCCTGAGTGAAAGGTTTCCCTCCTTCGGCAGTATTGAAAAACTGGTGCAGGCAGCACAATGCCGCCACTTGAGGGGATTGAATCAGTTTTCGTATTTTGTCGGAGGTAAGCGGGCCGGAATCAAGCCGGCTGCGCAGGACTTCCCGGATTTTACCGGCAATGAAGGAGGATCGCCCTGAAGAAAGCAGTGTTTGTATGTCTGCTTCATATGAAGCCAGCGTGCCAAAGCTCTCTATAGACATGAGCATGCTGAAGAGGAAAAGCCAGAGGATGTTTTTCATAAGGTATGAAAGACAGACTTAAATGCATGGCAACATAAATTGAAAAAATGTCAATAAAATATGATTTTTTTGAATATGAAAAATACATTTCATATTTCGCTTTTATATCAAAATGATATTGACGGCAAAAGGATTTTTTCAAATGGAAAATTGGGATCATTGGCTCTGAGAGACATTGGATTTTCGGAGCCGAATCCGGGATGATTTTTGTGTCTATCCCTCCCGCAAGATGATGAAAACGGGGTTCCATTCGGAAAAAGAATGGAACCCCGTGCTGAAGCGGTAAAACAGAGATAATAGTTTTCAGGTCAGATGATCTCTGCCATTGTCAAATTCCCACCACGCCGCCGATGGTCTGGATGATGACCTTGGCGACGATGGTCATCAGGATAAGGGCTACGGGATAGGCGGTGGCGTAGCTGACCACGGGGGCCTGGGAGTCCGTCTTGCTGGCGATGGCTCCCAGGGCCGGGGTGGAGGTCATGCCGCCGCAGATGCCGCCCAGGCATTCCAGAATGTTCATCTTGAAGACTTTCATGCCCACGAAGTAACCGGCGAACATGCCGGAGCAGGTGACGATGACGCCCATGATGAAGACGGCCGCGCCGTGGGTGGCTACCGTATCCACCAGGTCCGCTCCACCCTTGATGCCGGCGTCAGCCAGGAAGAAAACCAGCCCCAGATCCTGCAAAAGAAGGCGGGTGGGGCGTGGGATATAGCCGACGATGGGGCCCAGACGTCCGAAGTGGCCGAGCAGCAGGGCGACGATAAGGGGGCCTCCCGCAATGCCCAGAGAGATGCCCGCGCCGTTGCCGAGGCTGAAGTTGACCAGGCCCAAAATGATGCCCAGGGAGAGGCCGAAGCCCAGGGAGAGCAGGTCCGTCTGGTTCATGTCCTGGCTGCGGTGGCCGATTTTGTCCCCGTATTTGGTAAGGTTTTCCGGGGAGCCCACCACGGTCAGCACATCGTTGCGTTCCAGCGTGGTTTCCCCCGTGGGGACGAAGGTGAAGCCCAGGCGGGAAATGCGGGAGATAATGACGCCGTCCGTGCGCAGGGTTTTCAGGTCGCGGAGCTTGTGCCCGGCATAGTTCTTGTTTGTCAGAATCAGTTTGCGGCGCTCCTTCTGGGAGTCCATGGGGTAGGGATTGTCGCATACCTCCCCCAGAAAGGCGATGTCGTGAGGCATGGTGTCGCTGTTGCCCACAATGAGGACTTCCGTTCCTTCCCGGAACGTGTCTTCCGGCGTCAGGGGCATCAGCCTGTCGTTGCGAACCACGCGGGTGACCATGCAGTGCAGACCGTCCAGCAGCTTGCAGTCCGCAATGTTCTGGCCTATCAGGTTGGGCTGTGTGACGCGGACAAGGCGGGAAATGATGCTGACTTCCTGCCTGGAATGCATGGCTTTGGCCTCCTTGTTGAGGTCAAAGCGCAGCAGGCGCGGCAGGAGCTGGACGAAAAGGACCACGCCTACCACGCCGAACGGATAGGCGATGCCGTAACCGATGCTGACGCCGCTTCCGGAGGCTCCCGGCAGGCTTTCCGTGGCGGCCGCCAGCGCCGGGGTGCTGGTGCATGCGCCGGCAAAGATGCCGGAAGAGATTCCTGCGGGAACTTTGAACCAGATGCCGAATAGGCAGGTGAATAACGCTGACACTCCTACAATCACCGCAGACATGATGGCCAGTTTGCTGCCCTGTTTGGCGATGGCGGAGAAGAAGCGGTTGCCCGCGCTGAGGCCCACGCAGTATACAAAGAGCGCCAGACCCAGCTGCCCTACGCCGTCGGGAATGGCCAGGCGGTAGTGGCCGGCGGCCAGCGCCACGAAAAGAACGCCGGAAAGGCCCAGGTTCAGTCCGTATATTTTAATGCTGCCGAGAGCGATGCCGAAAAAGATGATTCCGAAGAGAACCAGGGTGTTGTGTTGGAGCAGGATATCAAACATAAAGACGGTTAGCGGTTTTGTTCCCTTCCTTGGCGCAGAGCAGGGGAATGCCCGTCACGGATGAGAATGCGTGCGTTGAGAAAGCGGAGGGCGCGGCATATTTCTTCCGGCGCGTCAGTTTCTCCGCAGGTAATCCAGCAGAGTGGCCTGATCCAGGCAGGACATATAAGGCGTATGGTCGATGCCCTTTTCCATAATGAACCTGGTCAGCAGTTTGCGGGCGGTCGTAAGGAGAACGGCGGGATCCCAGGGCTTTTCCAGATAGTTGTCAATGTGTGCGTCATTGACGGCCTGGATAGTGTCCGCATGGGTGGCCTGCCCGGTCAGCAGGATTTTGCGCGTCCCGGCGAAACGGTCGTCTTTGGCGATGCCTCCAAGCAACTCTACTCCTGAACCTCCCGGCATGACGTGGTCGGAGATAACCAGTCCCGTCAGTTCTCCGTCCTGGTCGAATTCTTCCAACAGTTCGCGGCATTCGGATGCGGATTCCACCCCTTCCAGGCGGAAGCAGGAATTCAGCGGACGAAGGTCGCGCAAAACGCTGTCAAGGACTTCCGGCTGGTCGTCCACGCAAATGATGTTAATTTTTTCCATGATTGTTGATGGTTGGTATGATTATCGTAAAAACGGTATGGCCCGGCACGCTCTCCAGGCGGATGCGGCCGCCGTAGCTGTCCACAATGCGCCGGACGATGGTGAGCCCCAGCCCCAGGCCGAAGGAAAGCCCCTTCTTTTTGGTAGTGAAGTTGGGACGGAAAATTTTTTCATGCAGGTCCTTTGGAACGCCGGGGCCGTTATCTGTGACGGAGACCAGAATTTCGCGGGTGGTATGGGATGTCTGGTCCTTGCTGCTGATTTTTTCCACCCGGCATTCTACGTGGATGGCAGGGTTGGGGGTATTTTCTATTTTCAGCGCGTCGCAGGCGTTCTGAAGCAGGTTGATCCAAATTTGAACGAGCTCCGTCATATCCGCGAAGATGCCGGGCACGGAGTCCCTGGGAGGCAGGACCATTTCAAAATCAACGCCGCGCAGACTGGACTTGACCAGAGCAACAGCTTCCGTAAGGGAATCCGCCACGTTTACTCCTTCTTCCCGTCTGGTGTTGCCTCCCCCCAGCAGGCGAACGGAACGGACAATGGCTGTAGCGTGCCTGACAGCCAGTTTCATGTCATGCAGGTCGTGACCCAATTCCCAATAAGGGAGGTTTTGTTCCAGCTGGCTGAGGAATGGTTTGTCCAGCAGCTCCGGCTGATTCTGTATGTCCGGAATCAGGGCCAGGGCCTTGGCCACGTCCTGGGAAAGCCCGTAATTTTTTTCAAACTGGCGCGCCAGCCTGCGCTGTTCGGAAGTGGATGCGGAGGAAGTCCCTTCCAATCCTTTGTTGTACAGGGTATACCGGAAGGCGTTTTCCTGGCGGAACATGTTGTCCAGGGTTTCCAGAACAAAGTCTGTTTTACGGGACAGGACTCCCAGGGAATTGTTGAGTTCATGAGCTATTCCGGCGGATAATTGCCCCAGGGTGGCGGCCATTTCAGAACGGTGGAGCATCCGCAGCGCTTCTTCCTTTTCCGCAGTGCGGTCAAAGACGCGGGTATTGCGCGCCGCCAGTTCATGGACAATGGCGGGAACAAACTGTTCCAGGAGCGTGCCGTAGTGTTCCACGTCCACGGCAGGGGTGGCGGTGTCGATATAGGCCAGTTCCAAATCAGTTTCCGCAATGAGATCGGAGGAGCTGCGGAACCATCCGGAAAAGAAACTCTGCACTCCCAAATAGTCTCCGGGACCGGCCCGGAACGCCTTGTAGATTTTGTGGGAAGTGGAAGCTGTTTCCGGGTCTTCTTTAACGACGTGGCGGTAGGAAACCACGCTGCCGGATAAAATCAGGTAAAGCCTTTTGTTCTGTTCCCCCTGGCGGACGACGCTGTTTCCCCTGCTGATGGCAATAATTCGGTCCGGATCGGAGAAGTACGCCAGATTGATGCGTTTTAGTTTTTTCTGGAATTCTTCCTGTTCAATGATCATAGGGCGCTTTTCCCGTTGATGTTGGCCATGCCGGGACAACATGTCCCGGCATGGAACATTACCTTACTTAAAAAGCATGGCATTGGGCAAGAATCATCATCATGACGTAGGTTAAAACCATGCCCAGGATGCCCAGGATGACGCCGGAAATGGCCATTCCCTTGGAGCTGACCAAGCCGGTGGCATAGGCCAGGGCGTTGGGGGGGGTGCTGATGGGAAGGCTCATACCCAGGGAGGAGGCGAAGGCCACGGATACCAGCAGGGCGGTAACGCCGCCCATGGGAGCCAGGTTGTCACCCATGTTGACGCCGACAACGGCAATAATCGGAATGAGCAGGGAGGCCGTAGCCGTATGGCTCATGAAGGTGGCCATGAACAGGCAGATGATTCCCGTACCCACCATGAGTGGGAAGGGGGACCATTCGGCAAAGGGAATGGAGCCGATCAGGTTTTTTGCCAGTCCGGTGTCTTGCAGGGCCAGCCCCAGGGCAAAGCCGCCGGCTACCAGCCAGAGCACGTCCCAGCCCATTTTCTTCAAGTCTTCCTTGGTGATGGTTTCCGTAATGGCAAAGACGGCAATGGGAATCATGGCGATGGTATTGGAGTCCAGCCCGTGTACTCCCTTGCCCGTTACCCACAGCAGGACGGTAACGGCAAAGGTGACGTAAACGATAATGGCCTTGGGGGTTTTCAGGAATTTCCCTCCCACCTGCAGTTCCAGTTTCTTTTGGGAGATGGGGAACAGCCACAGCAGGAGAAGCCATGCAATCAGAATCATGACGATGACGAAAGGAATGCCGAACATGAGCCATTTGCCGAAGGAGACGTCCAGCCCCATACCCTGCAGCGCCTTCAGCGCGATTGCGTTGGGGGGCGTGCCGATAGGCGTTCCAATGCCGCCGAGGTTGGCGGCGATGGGGATGGCCAGGGCAAAGGCGGCGCGGCCTTTGTCTTCCGGAGTGAACAGGGCCAGCACCGGCGTCAGGATGGCGAGCATCATGGCGGCCGTAGCCGTGTTGCTCATAAACATGGAGAAAAGAGCCGTTACGGACATCAGCCCCAGAAGTACGAATTTGGGATTGGTGCCGAAGGGTTTTAAAAGTACTTTGGCCAGGTTCATGTCCAGCCTGTATTTGGTTGCGGCCGCAGCCAGGAAAAAGCCGCCCAGGAAAAGCATGATGATGGGATCCGCGAAGGTGGCCATCGTGGATTTTTGCTGCATGGTGTTGACAAATTGCAGCCCCTGGATGCGCGCGGTTATTTCCTTGCTGTACAGGCGCCCGGCCGCGGTCTTGAGCTGGGCGGCTATGGATTCCTGCCCGGCGGCTTCTTCCGTTTTTCCTTCACGGGACAGTTCCTGTGCGTTCAGATCTATTTTTTCATAAGCGTCCATGAGCTGGAACCCCAGGGTCATCCTCACTTCTTCCGCGTCCAGCTTGGTTTTCTTATTTAACCGGTTTTCGACATTTTCCTTCAATTTGCCGACTACCTCCGGATTGATCCCTTTGCCTATGGCGTCATCCAGAATGGAGGATACCGCCGCCTTGTCATAGCGCTCCGGCATCAAAAATGAGAGAGAGCCGTTGGAGACGCACAGCAGGGACAGGGTAATGACCATCACGGAGGTGGTCCAGATAGGGATGGGTTCCAAAATCCAGAAGAGCGCCGCCATGACGAACATGGCGATGACGCGGATTTCAATAGGGCTTAATTGGATTCCCCATGAAGCGAAAGGCAGGAAGAAGACGACTCCTGCGGCGGCCAGGCTGATAGCTGCCTTGAGCAGCTTGTTTTGGGTTTCACTCATGAATAATAGCTGGTAATATGGTTGGCGGGCGGAAGGGTACTTCCCGATTTTACAAATAGAAACTTTTATTTAAAAAAATTATGTCAGAGGGGACGGCTGCCGTTTCCCGGAGCTGGAGCCGGGAGCTTTCTCCGTGATGGGAAAATTGCGCAACCCTATGGGGATATGCGTGTTTAGCAGAGATAAGTCAATCATCCGTTCGGGGGCGCCGATTTGGCCGAGTGTTTCCTCTGTATTAAAAAAATTCTGAAGGTAGTAGGTTCCTCTATAGCCGCGCGACGTCAAATCCCCGCTGATCTGGTTGATTTCCTTTTCCCCGAGAAGGCCAGAGTGGATTGTCGTTCGAACCTCAAACGGGAAATTTCTGTTGATCAGATAATCCAGCGTTTGAGTGAAGCAGGGGAATAAATCCGGACGCCCGGTAATGGAGCCGAACAGTTTTTCCGGCGCTTTGTAATCCAGGGCAATATAATCGCAAAGCCCTTCCTCCACCAGCGTTTTCACCACGCCGGGCCGGGTGCCGTTGGTGTCTATTTTGACTGCGAAGCCAAGCTGCCGTATATTGCGGCAGATAGGGATAAGGTCGGGACACAGCGTGCACTCGCCTCCGGACAGAACCACCCCATCCAGAAATCCCACCCGATCTCTGAGAAAATCAAGATAGTCCGTCCGGTCTCCGGCAGGAGAATCCGTTCCCCTGACCAGGGAGACGTTGTAACAGTACTGACAAAACAAATTACAGCCTCTCAGCCAGAAGATGCAGGCCACCTTATTTGGAAAATCCAGCAAGGTGAGCGGCGTGATGTCTGCTATGCCCCGACCCGTTCCCATCGACTTCGCATATGTTGTTGGGAGAATTATCGCGGCTGTTCCGTTTGGGCGGAGCAGGAGCAGGGGCGGCCCGGTTCCACGAAGTGGACGCGGTCATGGAACTCGCCCTGTTTGCCGGCGTTGAAAGTTTCTACAGGGCGGTGATAGCCCATGACGCGCGTGTAAACGGTGCAGCGGGTCCGGTCCTGTGCGTATTTGCTTAATATTTCCTGTTTGGTCATTGTCGTATTAATGGTTGGGTTTGAAGTCGGGAGCCTATTGGAAAAGGGATTTTATTCATGCCTGTGGATGTGGAGCAGCTCCTCATCGCAGAAGGGGCAGTATTCGTGCTCCCCGCGCAGATAGCCGTGCTTCTCGCAAACGGAGAAGAGCGGGGTGACGGTGAGGTACGGCATGCGGAAGCGGGTCAGCACTTTGCGGACAATGTCCCGGCAGGCTTCCGGGGAGCTGATGGCTTCGTTCATGTACATGTGGAAGACGGTTCCTCCCGTGTAGCAGCATTGAAGTTCATCCTGAAGCTGGAGCGCCCGGAACAGGTCGCTTGTGTGGTCCACGGGAAGCTGGGAGCTGTTCGTGTAATAACGCTGCCCCACGGGGCCGGCCTGGATGATGTCAGGATAGCGTTTCTGGTCTTCGCGGGAAGCGGTGCGTGGTGCCTTCCGCGGGCGTGGCTTCCAGGTTGTACAGGTTGCCGGTTTCCTCCTGGTACTCCTGCATGCGCAAGCGGATGAATTCCAGGATCTCTTCAGCAAAGGCCCTGCCTTCTTCAGAGGTAATGTCCATCGTATCGTTGGAGAAATTGCGCAACAGCTCGTTCATGCCGTTGACGCCGATGGTGGAGAAATGGTTGCGGAAGGTGGGCAGGTAGCGTTTGGTGTAGGGGTACAGGCCGCGGTCATACATTTCCTGAACGAAGGCCCTTTTCTTTTCCAGGCAGGATTTGGCCAGGTCCAGCAGTTCTCCCAGCCTGGCGAACAGGGCCTCCCGGTTTTGCTTGAACAGGTAGCCCAGCCGGGCCAGGTTGATGGTCACCACGCCGATGGAGCCGGTCATTTCCGCGGAGCCGAAGAGACCGCCGCCGCGTTTGAGCAGTTCCCGCAGGTCCAGCTGGAGGCGGCAGCACATGGAACGCACGGCATCCGGCTTGTAGGCCCGTTCGTCAGGCACGCGTTCCCCGTGTTCATTGACGGTGTACTGGCTGCCGATGAAGTTCTGGAAGTAAGAGGAACCGATTTTGGCGGCGTTTTCAAACAGGAGAGGCACGTTTTCCCCTTCCCAGTCAAAATCTTCCGTGATGTTGACGGTGGGGATGGGGAAGGTGAAGGGCTGTCCGGTGCTGTCCCCTTCCGTGAGAACTTCGTAAAAGGCCTTGTTGATCAGGTTCATTTCCTTCTGGAAATGCTTGTAGGTCAGTTCCGTCAGCTTGTTTGCCCCGCGTTCCCTCGCCAGGGCGAGCAGGTTCGCGTCTTCTATTCCTTCAAAGAGGTGTTCCCCTCCGCTGAAGGGGGCCTGGTCCCGCAGGTCGCGCGGCACAGTCCAGTCGATCGTGACATTGGTAAAGGGAGACTGTCCCCAGCGCGAGGGTACGTTCAGGTTGTAAACGAAACTGCGGATGTCTTTCTTGATGCGGGGGAAGTCCGTCTGGTCCTTGAAAACGTAGGGCGCCAGGAAGGTGTCAAAGGAGCTGAAGGCCTGGGCGCCGGCCCATTCGCTTTGCAGAATGCCCAGAAAGTTCGCCATCTGGCCCAGGGCTTCCCGGAAGTGGCGGGGCGGTCTGCTGTTCACGCGGCTGCGCACGCCGTTGAATCCTTCATTGAGCAGGTTGCGGAGGCTCCATCCGGCGCAGTATCCGGTCAGGCAATCCAGGTCATGGATGTGGTAATCCCCTTCCCGGTGCGCGGCTCCTTCCCGTGCGGAGTAAACCTGGTCCAGCCAATAGTTGGCGATTACCTTGCCCGCCGTGTTGTTGATGAGCCCCGCATTGGAATACGTGGTATTGGAGTTGGCGGCAATGCGCCAGTCGCTTTGCCCGATATATTCCTCTACCGTCTGCTTGCAGTCCACATAGGTATTGCCGGAATAAAGGCCGCCAAGCTGTTCGCGCTGCATTTTGTGCAGGAAACGGTAGGTGATGAAGGCCTTGGCCGTGTCAAAATATCCGGAGCGGAACAGGGCGCGTTCAATCATGTCCTGAATCTCTTCCACATGCGCGCTGTCCTGATGGCTCAGCTTGGCTTCCACCTCTTCATAGATGGAACGGTTGTAGGAAGTCCCGGAACTGTGGAAGGCTTTTCTAATGGCCTCTTCAATCTTATAGCCCTGGTATTGTTCCTTTTTCCCGGAACGTTTGATGATGCTTGTTGCCATGGTGGGTGTCTCGCTTGGAAAGGGTGGTGACCGCTCATCCGCGAGCTTGGGCAAAAGCCTGGAAAAACCATAGGCAGGGGCCGACCACATGCGCGCATTCCCGGAAAGGGGGGGCATGCCGAAGACCTGTGCGTATGTTCATCCTGTCCGCGGGATGGGAATACGGCAGCATCAGGTCGTCTTCTGGCTTCCGGTGCGACATGTGATGGGGACTTCCCGGCTGCCTGGGCAGCCAGTGTCCGGTCCATCGTCTACCGGTTACAGCGGCGCGTCCGCGACGGATTTTCACCGTCTTCCGTTACCTGCGCTGGAACGCAATGAACCACAGAAAGAGACCTCCCGCAAGAAAAATGTATAAATAATGTGTTAAATAATTATTCATATGCTATATATGGTATATAACGGTAGAAAAATGATTGATAACACAGCTTTCTTTTCCGTCATGGCACCATATATGCCCTTGCGTCCCTTTCCCGGTCTGGAGGAGCGCGGAAAAAGAAAAATTCTTGTTACAAGAAAATTCCAGCCTTCTTTTCCC
>OHVZ01000763.1_pt1 | contig 12703 bp, 9 predicted proteins | sample 1579561 | NCBI WGS metagenome assembly OHVZ01 (sample SAMEA3882547, study PRJEB24775) | human gut metagenome | biome: human-associated habitat; feature: intestine environment; material: feces | place: Netherlands | collected 2009/2010
GCTCGGGCGGCAGTCCGGCGTTGTTCCGATCCCGCTGCGGCGGTAAACCCGGCGAGGATCCGGTTCCGCTCGGGCAATGCGGCGGCGGAATGCAAGCAAAAGGCTGATCCCTTTCGGAGGATCAGCCTTTGTTTCTGCTCCGAGTCGCAGGCGCGGCGGCACGGCGGGTCAATAGACCTTCGAGATCGTGCCGGTGTACTGCACGGGGTTGTACCACGGATTGGTGATCGTGAGGTTTGCACCGCCCGTGCGGGAGAAGATCTCGAAGGTGAAGGTGTAGGTCGAGGCCGAGAAGAGCGACGTCGAGAAGGTCACCATCCACCCCTCCTGGGTCTGCTCGGTCGTGTAGCCCGAGACGTTGGGCACCGTGTAGTTGATGACCGTCGAGTAGTAGGGCGGCACATACCCCTTGACATAGGGCAGGCAGATGTCCGCCGTGCCGTCCCAGATCTGGACGCTGAAGGCTGGGTTCATGATCTGGCGCATGGGACCTGCGGGCTGCTGCTGCATGGTCTGGGGGTTGAACTGGAAGTTGCGCGACAGCACGAGCGAGTCGGTGAACTTCTCGTACTCGGCAATGCGGTCCGCACGGCGTTTCTCACGCACCTCGCGGCGCTCCTGCTTGGGCGACAGAACCTGCTTCTGTCCGATCACGGTGAAGGCCGCCGCGCACAGCAGCAGGCCCGTGACAACGATAATGACTGTTTTTTTCATAGCACATAAGGTGTTGGTATGGCCATGAAATGCAAAATCGGTGCCTGACTGCTAAAGTCCCATCTTTTTCAGAAATTGTCCCGTGTAGCTGCGGGCGCACTGCGCCACCTCGTGGGGCGTGCCCGCGGCGATGATCTCGCCTCCGGCAGCGCCTCCCTCGGGGCCGATGTCGATCAGGTGGTCGGCCACCTTGATGACGTCGAGGTTGTGCTCGATGACGATCACCGTGTTGCCGCGGTCGACGAGCTTGTTGAGTACATCGAGCAGCAGGCGGATGTCCTCGAAGTGGAGCCCCGTCGTCGGCTCGTCCAGGATGTAGAGCGTGCGCCCCGTGTCGCGCTTCGAGAGCTCGGCCGAGAGCTTGATGCGCTGGCTCTCGCCGCCCGAGAGGGTCGTGCAGGGCTGCCCGAGGGTCAGGTAGCCGAGACCCACCTCCTGGATGGCCCGCAGCTTCTGGTGGATGTTCGGAATGTTCTCGAAGAACTCCACGGCCATGTTGACCGTCATGTTCAGCACGTCGTCGATGTTCTTGCCCTTGTAGCGCACCTCGAGCGTCTCGCGGTTGTAGCGGTGGCCGCCGCAGGCGCGGCAGCGCACGTAGACGTCCGGCAGGAAGTTCATCTCGATGGTCTGCACGCCCGCGCCGCGGCACTCCTCACACCGCCCGCCCTTGACGTTGAACGAGAAGCGCCCCGCCTTGAAGCCGCGTACCTGCGCGTCGGGCGTCATCTCGAAGAGCTTGCGGATGTCGGCGAAGACGTTGGAGTAGGTCGCGGGGTTCGAGCGCGGCGTGCGGCCGATGGGCGACTGGTCCACGACGACGAGCTTGTCGATGTGCTCGATCCCCTCGATCGAGTCGTATGCGAGCGGCTGGTCCAGCGAGCGGTAGAGCGCCCGGCTCAGAATGGGCCGCAGCGTCTCGTTGACGAGCGTCGACTTACCCGAGCCGCTCACGCCCGTCACGCAGATGAACTTGCCGAGCGGGAACTCCGCGTCGAAGCCCTTGAGGTTGTTGCCGCGGGCGCCGCGGATGACGATCCGCTCGCCCGTGCCGGGGCGCAGCGTCGCGGGGATCTCGATGCGGCGGCGGCCCGTAAGGTAGTCCGCCGTGATGGTGTCGGCCTTCACGATCTCGTCGAACGTCCCCGCGGCGACGATCTGTCCGCCGCGGCGCCCGGCCTTCGGGCCCACGTCGACGATGAAATCGGCGGCGCGCATCATCTCCTCGTCGTGCTCGACGACGATCACCGAGTTGCCGGCGTCGCGCAGCTCCTCGAGGCTGCGGATCAGGCGCTGGTTGTCGCGCTGGTGCAGGCCGATCGAGGGCTCGTCGAGGATGTAGAGCACGTTGACGAGCTTCGAGCCGATCTGCGTGGCGAGGCGGATGCGCTGGCTCTCGCCACCCGAGAGCGAACGCGACGAGCGTGCGAGCGACAGGTAGCCCAGCCCCACGTCCATCAGGAAGCGCAGCCGCTCGCGGATCTCCTTGACGATCTCCTGCGCGATCCGGCGCTCCTTTTCGGAGAGGTACTCCTCGATGTGGTCCATCCAGCGGGCGAACTCCTCGATCGAGAGGGCCGAGACCTCGGCGATGTTCTTCCCGCCGATGCGGAACTGCAGGGCCTCCTTGCGCAGGCGCGTGCCGCCGCAGACCGAGCACTTGCGGTAGACGAGGAACTGCTCGCGCCACTTCTGCCCGCGTTTGGACTCCTCGTCCTCCGTGCGGCCGATGTACTCGGCGACGCCCTCCCACGAGAGGAACTGCCGCCCGCCGGCCGGGGAGCTGAACTCCGAGAGGTCGACCGTCAGCGGCTCCGAGTCGCCGTAGAGCACGGCGTTGAGCGCCTCCTCGGAGAAGGTCTCGATCGGATCGTCGAGCGTGAAGTCGTAGCGGCGGCCCAGCATCTCGAGGATGGCGAAGAGCATGTTGTTGCGGTACTTGCCCAGCGGTTCGACGGCCCCCTCGCGCAGCGAGAGCCGCTGGTCGGGGATGATCTTGGCCAGGTCGAAGACGGCCTCCTCGCCCAGCCCGTTGCAGTGCGGGCAGGCGCCCTTGGGCGAGTTGAACGAGAAGGTGTGCGGCGCCGGATCCTCGAAGGCGATGCCTGTCGTGGGGCACATCAGGTGGCGCGAGTAGAAGCGCTGCTGCTCGGTGCCGTAGTCGTAGACGGCCATCGTCCCCTTGCCCTGGCGCATCGCCTCCTTGAGCGAGGTCATCAGCCGGTCGCGCGACGCCTCGACTACCTGCAGCCGGTCGACGACCAGGTCGATCGTGTGGATCTTGTAGCGGTCGAGGCGCATGCCGGCCGAGATTTCGCGGATCTCGCCGTCGATGCGGGCGTAGATGTAGCCCTTTTTGGCCAAGGTCTCGAAAAGCTCGCGGTAGTGGCCCTTGCGGCCCTTGACGATGGGAGCCATCAGGGCGATGCGCCGCCCGGCGAAGTTCTCCAGAATGAGCTCCGCGATGCGGTCGTCACTGTAGTGGACCATCTCCTCGCCCGTGACGGGCGAATAGGCGCGCGACGCCCGCGCATAGAGCAGACGCAGGAAGTCGTTGATTTCGGTGACGGTGCCGACCGTCGAACGGGGGTTCTTGTTGGTGGTCTTCTGCTCGATGGCCACCACGGGGCTCAACCCCGTGATCTTATCCACGTCGGGACGCTCCATCGTACCGACGAACTGCCGGGCGTAGGTCGACAGCGTCTCCATGTAGCGGCGCTGCCCCTCGGCATAGATCGTGTCGAAGGCCAGCGACGACTTGCCCGAGCCGCTCAACCCCGTGATGACCACGAGTTTGTGGCGCGGAATCTCCAGATCGACGTTCTTCAGGTTGTGGACCCGGGCGCCGAGTATCTTGATCGTCTCTTCTTTCATTGCACAACGATGCGGCGCCTCTGCGGTCCGTTCGGAACGGATACGGAGGTACCGGACCGCAAAGATACGACATCCGGGGCAAATCCGGAACCCCGCGGGCTATTTTTCGCCCGTTTCCAGCACGAAATCGTCGGCGTCGCGCCACGCCGGGAACTTTTCGAGGAATGCCTCCCGGGCCGCGCGGTCGAACGTCGCCCGCAGGAGGCACTCCCCTGCCCCGGCCTCGGCGAGCGGCACGCCCCGGAAGTCGACAAGGGCCGAATCGCCCGAATAGGGAAGGCCGGGATCCGAGCCCGCACGGTTTGCGGCGACCACGTAGCACTGGTTCTCGATGGCCCGGGCGCGCAGCAGCGTGCGCCACACCTCGCGCCTGGCGGCAGGCCAGGCGGCGCAGCAGACGATGGCGTCGTAGTCGCCGCGGCAGCGGCTCCAGACCGGGAAGCGCAGGTCGTAGCAGACGAGCAGCAGCAGGCGCCACCCGGCATATTCGACCACGACGCGCCGGTGCCCCGGGCGGTAGTTGTCCGCCTCGCCGCCCGGACGGAACAGATGCCGCTTGTCATACCACGACACCTCGCCCGACGGCCGCACGAAGTACATCCGGTTGCGGAAGCCGTCCGCCGCGGCCACGGCGACGCTTCCCGTCACGGCACACTTTCCCTGCGCGGCCCAGCGGCGCATGGCCGCCAGTATGGGCGCCTGTTCTTCGGCGGGCTCCGCGGTCGCGCGCACGGCATCGGCCCCCGCAGCATCGGCCCCCGCAGCATCGGCCCCCGCGCTTCGGCCGGCGTCCTCCTCCCCGGCGGCCCGTTCGGCAAAGGAGGCGGGGCGGGTGCTGAATCCCGTGGCGAAGAGTTCGGGCAGCACGACCAGATCGGCCCCGGCGGCCGCTTCCGCCACAAGCCCGTCGAGCCGAGAGAGGGTCTCGGCAGGCCGCTCCCAGACGGCATCCGTCTGACAGAGGGCGACTTTCAGTTCCTGTTTTTCATCCATGGCTTCCGGTCCGGGCGCTGAACGACCCCGCAGCGGGCCCCGCCGTCCGAACCGACGGGAAAGTTACCACTATTTTTTGAAACGGCAAAAAACGACCCGCGCCGGCGCCGCTGTTGCACGCGAACGAAATAAAACGTACTTTTGTCGCGAAAACCGACATTTATGCTCAAGGCAGGACGCACACAGACACTCACCGTAAGCCGCCTGTCGGACTACGGTCTCTACCTCGCGGACGACGAGGGGCAGGAGGTACTGCTCCCGAACCGCTATGTATCGCTCACCGACAAACCCGGCGACACGAAGGAGGTCTTCCTCTACCACGACTCGGAGGACCGGCTCGTGGCGACGACCGAAACGCCGCTGCTGCGGGCGGGCGAGGCGGGCTTCCTGCGCGTCGTGGACAAGACGCCGCACGGCGCCTTCCTCGACTGGGGGCTGCACGGCAAGGACCTCTTCCTGCCGAACCGCAACCAGCAGGGCGGCGTCCTCAAAGACCACCGCTACGTGGTCTACCTCTACGAGGACAGCATCACGGGCCGCTGCGTGGCGACGATGAAGCTCAAGTCGTTCATCGACAACGAGCTCATCACCGTTGCGCCGCGCGAGGAGGTGCGGCTGCTCGTGGCGTCGGAGAGCCCCATCGGCTTCCGCGTCATCGTCAACAACCGCCACTGGGGCATGCTCTACCGCAACCAGCTGTTCCGGCCGGTGGCCGTGGGCGACGCCCTGACGGGCTACGTGCGCCGCATCACCGAGGACAACCGCATCGACGTAAGCCTCCAGCGCGAGGGCTACGCCCAGGTCAAGGATTCGGCCGAGCAGCTGCTCGGCCTGCTGCGCGACAACGGCGGATTCCTGCCGCTGAACGACAACAGCGCCCCGGAGGAGGTGGCACGCCTCACGGGCACGAGCAAAAAGGTCTTCAAGCGCTCGCTGGGCGTGCTGCTCAAGCGCGGCGCCGTCGAAACGACCGACCAGGGGATCAGAATCAAAAGGTAGGACGGAATGGGACGCATGGCAACGGCCGAGCGCGTCTGCGCGGAGGCTTCGGACAACTTCGTATTCCAGCGTTCGCTGCTCGCGTACCACGCGGCGGCGGAGCGCATCGACGGCGACGTGCTCGAGATCGGCACCGGCTCGGGCTACGGCGTGGAGGTCATCGCGCCGCACGCCCGCAGCTTCGTCACCCTCGACAAGCACGTCCCCGAGGCGGGCAGTCTGCCCTGCCTGCCGCACGTGCGCTACATGCAGGCCACGGTGCCGCCGCTGCCCTTTGCCGACGGGAGCTTCGACTTCGTCATCTCGTTCCAGGTAATCGAGCACATCCGGCGCGACGGCGACTTCGTGCGCGAGGTGCACCGCGTGCTGCGCCCGGGCGGGCAGTTCATCGTCACGACGCCCAACGCCCCGATGTCGCTCACGCGCAATCCGTGGCACGTGCGCGAATACACGGCCGATGAACTGCGCGACCTGCTCGCGCGGAGCTTCTCCGCCGTCGAGATGCTGGGCGTTGCGGGCAACGACCGGGTCATGGCCTACTACGAGCAGAACCGCCGCAGCGTCGCCCGCATCACGCGCTTCGACGTGCTGGATCTCCAGCACCGCCTGCCGCGCTGCCTGCTGCAGCTGCCCTACGACCTGCTCAACCGCATCAACCGCCGCCGCCTGCTCCGCGACAACACCGACCTGACGACCTCGATCCGCATGGACGACTACCGCGTGGGGCCCGTCACGGCCGACTGCTTCGACCTGTTCGCCGTCGCGCGGAAGTAACCGCCGTCACGACAAAACAACAAGAGGAGGTGTCCGACCTTTCGGTACGGACACCCCCTCTTTTCACAGGTTGCCGCCAGCTACCGTCCGACGCGCGGGGAGGCTGCGGCGCGGCTAGGGGCCCCGGCCTTCAGCAGCACCGGCCGCTCGCCGCCGGGCGTAAGTACCGGTTTGCGACGGACCGACTCCTGCTGCGCTCCGACGCGGCACTCCATGGCCGAGCGGGTGAGCGCAAAGGGACGGAAGTCCTCGACGGGCGATACGCCCTCTTCGGTCAGCACGATCTTCTCGCGGTAGACCGGACTGTAGTTGCCGTCGGCACCGATGGCGAAGGCCAGCAGCGTGGATTCGTCGTCGTAGGGCAGGAAGAACGACACCGACTCCTGCGAGATGCCGTCGCGCAGCAGGGCGGCAATCGCCTCGTTGTCCGGGAGGATGAAGTCGCTCGTCAGGTCGCCCTCGTAGATGTAGTAGAGCACGCGCTCGGCCGGATCACCCTGCGTGGTGACCGTCAGCGGCAGCACGGCCAGGCCGTAGGCATCGGCATAATCGTCGGGATAGAGCTCCGCGATCTGCGTGCCGTCGAAGTAGCGGTCGTGCTCCACGAGGATCGAGATGTCGGCCGGGATGCCGTCCTCGGTGGTGAACTCCACCGAGAAGAGCCCCGTGGTCGCCTTGCCCTTCACGTAGCCGAAGGCCAGCAGCGTGTAGCTCGTGGAGGCCTCGAGTTCGCTCGCCTCGAAAGAGGTATCGCCCCGGCGGAGGTAGTCCGCGATGGTCTCGTCGGCCAGCAGGGAGCTGATGACCGCCTCGTCGTCCATCCCCTCCACGGCCGACGTATTGACGAGGTAGAGCACGTAGGGATCGAAGTTCTCCGTCTTCACGTCGATGGTCGCGGCATGCGCTTCGAGTGACGTCACCTCGAAGGAGATGCGGTTGTCGGAGGGCTGCACCTCCGTGGTCCGGAACGTCGTCGAGACGGGATCCGAGTTGATGAGTCCGTCGTCGGTGCACGACGCGGCGAAGACCAGATACCCGGTATTCTCCTCCAGCTCGTAGGTGCGGTCGGTCGTGCCGACCACGCTGAGTCCGGCCACGGTCTCCTCGGCGGTCATGCCCATGGCCTCGTAGATGACGATCATGTCGCTGAGGTACTGCTGGTACTGCCGGCAGGCGTCCTCACCGTCCTGCACCTGATCGGCGACATACATGCCGATGACATAGCGCTGGTTGGGATCGGACGGCACAATATGCAGGTCGCACAGCGGCCCGTTGACCGTCGCATCCACCGTGAACGTGACGTCGATCTTCGGCACCGCAACAGTCTCGAACTCGACCTTGTAGATATCCGTCGTGCGCTCGCCGTCGACCGTCAGGCCGTATGCGTAGACGTAGTAGGCCGTTCCGGGCAGCAGGCCCGTCATGTTCTTGACCAGCAGGTCACCGCGGTTGAGCGTGTTCGAGAGGTACTCCTGCACCGAGACGCCGAAACTCTCGGCCATCGCCCGGATGTAGGCCAGGTCGTCCTGGAAATACTCCTCGTCGGAGGCGTAGCTGTCGAAGTAATCCTTCTCGACGAGCATGCTCAGGTAGGTCTGCTCCTTGTCGCCGGGAATCACCGAATACTTCGCGCTCGTCTGCGTGATGAGCTCCATGCGGATGTCGAAGACGGGCGGAACCGTCCGCGGCGACTGCACGACGCGCAGCACGGCCGTCTCCGCATCGCCCGAATAGCGGACGGAGAGCTCCGCGGAGCGCGACTCGGTGAGCTCGTTGGCGGCAACCGTGAAGGAGATCACGCCGGAGAGCGAGGTGGAGACTCCGGAGATCCACTCGGGTACGTTGCCGACCGTAATGCGGCCCTCGTAGACAGGACTGGCGAGCCGGTACGACACGCTGACCTCACCGCCGTCGGCCGCAACGGTCACCTCCGGGGTGTTGAGCGTAAGGGTCGAGGGCTTGAACTCCCCCTCCTCCTCCCGGCAGCCTGCCGCCAGGAGCAGGCACGCCGATATGAAAGTAAGATACAACTGTTTCATCTTCATCTCTCAATCCGTATTAAAATGCGAGAATCGGGCGGATGAGTCCTATGGCATCGTATTTTCCGCGGTACCCCACCATGCCCGTGCTGACATCGAGGCAGTTGATGCTGCCGTCGGCCAGGGCGTAGCACTCCGACGAGGACCAGTACCACCGGTTGCGGAGCCGCGTCATCCCCTCCCGGGCATCGAGCTGCTCACGCAGCCCGTAGACCGTGCAGAGCTGGCTGACGGCGGGAATGAACCAGCCGCTCGAGTTGGCCGGGGCCGGAACCGCCTGTGCGAACTGCCGGGTGTAGTAACCGACGGGATAGCCCTCCTGCGTGTCGGGCGTGAATCCGCCGTTGCGCTCGGCCTCCAGGGTGATCTTCTCCGTGTAGAGATAGCCGCTCCAGTCGGTATCGCCGCCGTTATTGGTGAAGTTGTCGATCTTGTTTCCGCCGTCATCCACCGGATAGAGACCGATTTCATAGCCGTATACGCCCCACAGGCACAGCTCCTCGGAGGCATCCTGCAATGCGACGACATAACCGTGGCATGCCGCCTCGCCGATGCCGGTCTGCGAGTAGTCGGAACAGTCGTTGGCGTGCTGCCCCACCTGGAAGACGACGCCGATGCACTCCTTTTTCGGGTTCAGGTCGGCCGAATAGGTGCCGTCGGAGTAGTAATAGTCCCCGACATGGGCCTCCCCCGGGAGGGTCACCGTCACGTCGCAGACCGCCTGCCGGTTCTCGGCCAGGGCGTAGACGCGGGCGCTGCCCGTCTCCCCGGCCGTGAGGTTGCCTTCGGCATCCACCGTGACGACGCGGCCGTCGGAGGTTGCCCACGTGACGTCGCACCCCTTTCCGTCGAGCGTCTCCACCCGGGCCGTCAGCGTGTAGCGCTCGCCCCGCACCAGGGTGATCTGCGTATCGGACAGGGTGACGACGGAGACGTTCGAGGGCGCATCATCGTCGTCGCTGCACGCGACGGCAAGCGTCGCGAAGAGGAGCGCGCAGAGAATCCAAAGATACTTTTTCATCTGATTTCGTCTTGTTTGCGTGTTGATCCGTCACCCGGCCATCAGAATGCCAGCACGGAACGTGCATAGAACCAGGCTCCGTCCTTGCCGTCGGCGCTGACGCTCGGCGTGCCCATATTCATCAGGTAGCGGAAATAGTCCTGCGGGCCCGGATTGTCCACGGCAGCCTCGGACGAGGAGCCGTACCAGTCGTTGTACTGACCGTTCTCGCGGCCGTTCTGAATCGGATCGCCGAACTCATCCTTCGGGTAGCAGCCGAGCTCCTGACCCTTCGGGCCCCACATCGCATAGCTGGTCGAGGCGTCGTTCAGGGCGATGACGTAACCGTTGCACTTCGCCTTGCCGATACCGGTCGACGAGTAGTCCGAGGCGTCGTACTCGCTGTGTCCCACGGCAAACACGATACCGATGCACTGCTTGTCGGCCGCGAGCTCCGTGGACCACGTGCCGTCGGCATAGAAATAGTCACCGACCTGGGCCGGAGCCACGACCGTGACGACGCACGACGCCTCGATGCTGCCCACGGCGACACGCACGGTCGCCTGACCGGCCGCTACGGCCGTCACGAGGCCCTGCCCGTCAACCGAGGCCACGCCGCTGTCCGACGAGCTCCACGCAAGGCCCTCCAGATTGGCATCCTCGGGCGAGGGGGTGGCCGTCAGCTGCGACTGCTCGCCGATCGTAAGGGTCAGCGCAGCGGCATTGAGCGTAAGCGACTCCGCTGCCGGGCCGACAACGGTCACACGGCACGACGCCGAAATGTCGCTGCCGACCGATGCCGTTACGGTAGCCTCGCCGACTGCCAGGGCCGTTACCGTGCCTTCGGCATCGACGGATGCGATCTCGGGCGCATCGCTCACCCACGATATCTGACCGTAGGCGGCATCCGCCGGTTCGACGGTCGCCCGCAGCGTGTATGTTTCGCCTTTTACGATTTCAAGGGTGGTCGGATCCAGGACCAGACCCGACGGGGAGACTGTCTCCGTGTCGTTGGAACAACCCGCCAGCAGCAGCACTGCGACCGCTGCCGAAAAGAGATGCTTGGGTTTCATACTTCGTTAAACTTTAAAAGATCCATAAAACTTGACCTGCTAAAAGTAGCGCATGAAAACGGGTTGTGCATCCGGCATTATACAGACGCAAAATCCCATATATACTTTATATATACAGAATGATTCAATCCGCTAATCGACAACGGAATATGTATCGAAAAAACAGGTTACGGATTGTAACGTGAAAGGAATTCCTGCAGACTCGTGGTCTTGCCCGTCAGGTTGAATTTGCTGCGCAGACGCGCCCGGGCGATGTTGATGCTGTGGGGACTCTGACGTGTTATCTCCGAAATTTCCTTGGTTGTCATGTTCATGTTCAGCAGGGCGCACAGCCGCCGCTCGTTGATCGAGAGCGTCGGGAAATCGGCAATGAGCCGCTGGTAAAACACGCTGTTGAAGGCCGGGACGAAGCGGTTCATCTCCCGCCATTCGTTCTCATCCTTGCTCTTCACGAGCTCGCGGCAGATGGCCGAAATCTTCTTGCGCGTGGTCAGGTCCTTCACCCCGGCATTCAGTTCCGTCAGCTTGTGCGACAGCTCCTCGGTCATCCGCCCGATCTGGTAGTCGTGCAGCTTGCGGAGTTCGATCAGCTCGTTCTGACTGGCAATCTCCTCCTCCTGACGCCGAATCTCGAGACTCTTCCGCTTGGATTTGCCGTAGAGCAGGATCAGGATGAAGACCAGCGACAGCACGCCGATCGAGCAGAGGAAGATCACCAGGTTCTGCCTCCGGGACATCTTCTCCTGCTCGCGGCTCATCTCCAGCTCCTTCTGCACCTTGTAGAAGTCGAGGAAGATCTCGTCGGGGACGGTTCGCAATGTCGGCCTCGTAATACCGGATGAGTGCCTGGTAGGCATTCCGGTACTCTCCCTTCATGGCGTAGATGCGCTGCAGAATGCCGTAGCAGTGCTGGATCTTGCTGCCGTACTCGCCCGTTCCGAAGGCCGAGATGGCCTTTCCGAGCGCTGCGGCAGCCTCGTCCAGCCGGCCGGCAGCCATCAGAAGCAGCCCCTCGTCCTGGTAATAGAGTCCGGTTTCGTCCGGCTTCCGGAGCAGGGGCTTCACCGTCTCGAGCGTGGAGGCCGCGGCCTGCAGGTCCCCCGACATCAGGTAGAGCGAGACGTTGTTCAGATAGACCTTGCACAACTTGGAGGTGTCGCGCACGGCCGAACTCAGAAAACCCGATTCGCGGATGAGCGTCCAGGCCTTCAGCGTGTCGCGCAGCGTGTAGGCCAGCACGGCCGAGTTGTTCAGGCCGAGCACCATGCGGGAGGTGTCGCCGTCGGTATAGCGGGTGAACCATTCGTAGGCCCGGTCGTACTGGCGGCAGGTGAAATAGACGACTCCGAGGATATTGTAGCACTCGATCAGATTGTCCGTATCGTGCGTCCGCTCGAAATAGTTCATTGCCGAGGAGACGTATTGCAGGGCGCGGTGGTACTGCCCGAGGCTGGTGTATTCGCGGGAGAGCCGGTATTGGGCCAGCGCCTCGTTGTGACGGTCGCCGAGCGACTCATAGATCGCCAGCGACCGGCTCCGCCAGCGGATGGCCCGGGAGAAGAGCGACCGGTCGTACTCGTACCAGTCGGCCAGTTCGTCGCACACGGCCGCCAGCAGCGGCACAGCGGCCGTCGTATCGGCCGAAGAGAGGAAGAGCTCGGCATACTCCATGGCCTTTGTCCTGTCCGCGGCGCGGTTTTCCCGGTAGAGATTGTAGACGGTCACGTCGGCGCCCCGGATGCCCGACAGCACCTTCAGGGTGTCGGTCTGCTCCCTGGCCGAGAGGGTCAGGGCGGCCAGCAGGGCCAGCAGATGGATCGTATTCCTCAAAAAACAGGCATAGGTCTTGTTGCATGGAGCTATCCGCGCCGACAGGTCGAAACCGCCCTGCCGCGCCACGCAGTCCCCCACCGGTCCGCATCCGAAATCCGACGGATCGAACGGAGGGTTTCCGAACGGCAAAAGTAGAAATATTCTGCCCAACTGCAAAAATTACCCGCAATATTTGCCGTCCGAAATGGGCCCGCACGGCCATTCAGGAACGTTTTTCGTCCTTTTGCGCACGGTTTTCGCCCGGGCTCCGGACTTTCTCGTCCGCCGTGCTTCACCCGGTTGCACGACGGGAGCTCCAGCCCTTCCCACAGCACCACCTCAACAACAAAATGGGAGCGATCCTGCGATCGCGATACTGTTTCAAAGAGTGTGTCTGGAGAAGGATAAATAAAAAAGTCTACAGA
>OHVZ01000774.1_pt1 | contig 12570 bp, 10 predicted proteins | sample 1579561 | NCBI WGS metagenome assembly OHVZ01 (sample SAMEA3882547, study PRJEB24775) | human gut metagenome | biome: human-associated habitat; feature: intestine environment; material: feces | place: Netherlands | collected 2009/2010
TGGAAATCGACCTACAGGGAGCCCGGACGGTCAAACGGCGCGCGAAGGAACTCGGCCTCGAAGTGCTTACCGTGTTCATTGAGCCGCCGTCCTTCGAAGAACTGAAACGTCGTCTGATCGGCCGTGGCACCGAAACCCCTCAACAGCAGGCCAAAAGGCTTGAGACCGCCAAGGTCGAGTTGGCCGCTGCGCCGGAATTCGACAAACGCATCGTCAATAACGTGGTCGACGAGGCCGCAGACGAGCTTTGGCATATCATCGCCGAAGAGTTCGGCCTGTAATCCGTCAATCCGACTATCCAGCCAATAAAAACCGGCATACGAAAAGGGCCTGCACGAAATCGCGCAGGCCCTTTTCGTATGTTTGAATCAGGCGAGACCGGACAGCTTGTCGATCAGCTCCGGATCACGGGTCGCTCCCTTGTCAGCGGAGCGGGCGAAGGCGGCGTAAGCCTTCAGAGCCTGAGAAACCTTGCGATCACGATGGGCGACATAGCCATCGCCGGCCTCCAGCTCGGCGCGGCGCTGAGCCAGCTCCTCGTCGGAAAGCTCGACGTTCACCGTACGGTTCGGAATGTCGATGTTGATGATGTCGCCGTTCTTGATCAGAGCGATCGGGCCCTTGTTCGCGGCCTCAGGCGCGATATGGCCGATGGCCAGACCGGAAGAACCTCCGGAATAGCGGCCGTCGGTGAGCATGGCCACCTGCTTGCCGATGCCCTTGCCCTTCACGAAGGAGGTCGGGTACAGCATCTCCTGCATGCCCGGACCGCCCTTCGGGCCTTCGTAACGGATGACCAGAGCCATGCCCGGCTTCAACGTGTCGTTGAGGATGACCTCGATGGCCTGCTCCTGGGATTCGACGACCAGCGCCGGTCCGCGGAACGTCCAGATCTCCTTCGGCACGCCTGCGGTCTTCACCACGCAGCCGTCAGGCGCGAGGTTGCCGCGCAGTACGGCCAGACCGCCTTCGGTGACCGCCGGATGGTCGATATCGTGGATGGCGCCGTTGACACGGTCACGATCGAGCGAATCGAACAGCGTGGTGTGCGTCCACGGTTCGGGGGAGACGATGTGGCCCGGAGCGGCCAGATACATCTGCTTGGCTTCCTCGGTGCAGGTGTCGCGCATGATGTCCCAGTCGTTAAGCTTGTCTTCCAACGACTTGTAATCAATGGAATGCACGTCGCGGTGCAGCTTGCCGGCACGGTCAAGCTCGCCGAGGATGCCGGTGATGCCGCCGGCGCGGTGCACGTCGGAAATCTCCCATTCGCCGGACGGCGACGCCTTGCAGATGCACGGCACGGTGTGGGAGATACGCTCGATGTCATCCAGTGTGAAGTCCACGTCGGCGGACTGCGCCATGGCGAGGATATGCAGCACGGTGTTGGTGGAACCGCCCATGGCCACATCCATGGTCATGGCGTTCTCGAAAGCCTTCTTGGTGGCAATGGAACGCGGCAGCACGGAATCGTCGTCATCGTCGTAATACTGCTTGGCGATCTTCACCACCTGCTCGGCGGCGCGCTTGAACAGGTCCTTGCGGTAGGAATGGGAGGCCAGAATGGTGCCGTTGCCCGGCAGAGCCAGACCGATGGCCTCGGTCAGGCAGTTCATGGAGTTGGCGGTGTACATGCCGGAGCAGGAGCCGCAGCTGGGGCAGGCGTTGTGCTTATAATAGCGCAGCTGCTGGCCGGAGATGACGCCGGTTTTTTCCCATGCGTCGAATTTGCCGATCTGCTCGAGCGTCAAGAGCTCGTTGATCGCGCAGGCGGGATCCTGCACGGTGTATTCCTCTGGCAGGGGATGGGCTTCCATGACGCCGCCGGTGACGACGATGGCGCTCATTTTCTTGAGCCGCCCGATGCTCATCAGCATGGCGGGAACGGCCTTGTCGCAGCTTGCGATGAATATGCCGCCGTCAAATCCGCTTGCGTTCGCCTGCGCCTCCACCAGATCGACGATGGCTTCACGGTGGGCGAGGGAGTAATTGATGCCGTCGTGTCCCTGTGCGATACCGTCGCACAGATCGGTGGCAAAATAGCGGGCGGCTTTGCCGCCGTGCTCGTTGACCGCCTGCACGGCCTGTCTTACAAATTGATCGAGATGCGCGCTGCCGGGATGGCTGTCGCCAAAGGTGCTCTCCACCATGATCTGGGGTTTGCTCAGATCATCAATCGTCCAACCCATGCCAATCTTCAGCGGATCGCTCTCTGGTGCAAGTGCGCGCACCTGCTGAGAATGTAATTCCATTATAGACCCCTCCCCGTACAATTTGTCATTTTGAAGCGAAAATCATCAGATGATTTCTTGACATATTATAACGAAGTATGCCGAGGCTGACAAGTAAAAATAGTGTGATTTTGCGCATCCGGAAGAGGAGAGCTTTTGAGACGCTGTGTGCCGGGGGGTGAAAGAGAGCAGATCGTGCTGGTGTCAGTCGGCGGCGTCGGTGCAGTAAAAAACGTAACGCTCGGCGTGTTCAACAGTGAGGGACTCCAATACGAATCGCAACAATTTAGCGTAAGTGTTTGAGCGTATAAGGGAAGGGACGAATGGAACTGCTCTGCAGTACGGCTATGCAATACTACATCATCTGCAAGGTCAGATGTAGTATGCGTAGTCCTGAGACAACAATAAAGCCGTGCGAGGGCAATCGGACGAAAGGGGTTCGACTCACAGAATAAGGAATTATTATAGCGAGGAGGGTTAGACGCTCGAAACATAAAAAATATACATTTCAGATAATAGGACGGGAAGTAGATCCGTCCTTAGAGAGAATTATTTCTTAGTGTCCGGCAGCAGCTTTTGCTTTATGATGAAATAGTAGGTTGTCAGAACAATCGTGCGAGGAGTATTCCCTTGAGTAAAATCAATGGCCTTCATCGTTTGAACTATATGGAACACTCCTACGAGTTTGAATTGTTTTCGATTTTTGGACATGACACCGCTAAGATCAAGAGTAGGTAGCGGGCTTCTGACGAAAAAGGCATGTCCTGTGCGGCAGCTAAAATTCAGCCTTATTTTTAGCCTTTCTGCATTGATACGAGATAAGATTACCTAACATGAGATGGCAATAAAATCGCATGACGCGTTTGGTTGTCATATAATTATGATAAAACATACATATTTCGTAGCTTATCGAAAAAAAGGCGACACCTAATTTTTAACATTTAGGCATGTCGCTTTTTCTTTTCCATGATACACTTATAATATGGTTTAAAATATGTTGCAGAGAAAGGAATCATACTTATGCTACGTTATGGAAAAGGAACACTTCTTCTCATTACGGTCCTGACCGGACTGCTGGCCCTGTCCCTGCTGACGGCAGGATGCGGCAGTACGACACAGACTAAGAGTACTGCCGTTTCAGTCAAGGCCATGAAAGTACTCCAACAGGATACGGCTGTGAGCCACGACTATTCAGGGCAGATCAAATCGACTAACGCCGTCACGATCAAGCCCCGCGTCTCTGGGGAAATCGTGGAGAAATACTTCACGTCTGGCGCCCCTGTCGAAAAGGGGCAGGCCTTATATAAAATCGACGACCGCCAATATGAATCGGAAGTCCTCTCGGCTAAATCGAATGTCGATAAGGCCCGGACGACGCTCAATAATTCCCTCGTCGACTTGAACCGCTATCAGCAGTTGGCAGCATCCGGCGCCGTAGCGGAACAGACCTTGACGAATCAGCAAGCCACGGTAGACAGCAATCAGTCGAGTTACGACGATGCCAATGCCCTCTTGCAGAAGGCCCAGGAAAACTTAGACGATACGATCATCAGATCGCCGATTGCCGGCAAGCTTTCTGTCGACGATGTCCCCAGCGGTACCTATGTCACGGCTGGCAATACGGCTCTAGTATCGGTCGGTTCGATCAACCCTATCTACGTCCAGTTCTCGATCAGTGAAAATGAATTCTTGAATTTCCGCATGGCCGATGCGAAGGATGCCAATGGGCCAGAAAATCATACGCCGCCGACAGCATCCCTGACCTTGAGCAACGGCAAGAAATACGACGAAATCTCGACATCATACCAATTCGACCGGGAAGTCTCGGACAGTACGGGGACGATTACGGTCAAGGCCCTCTTCAATAATGCCGACGGCGTTCTCCTGCCGGGGATGTTCGCCCGCGTCACTATGGAAGGCCAGCCTTTGAAGGATGCTATCCTCGTCCCTCAGCGTGCGGTACAACAGGTCCTGGACCAGTCCTTCGTTATTGTCGTCGGTTCCGATAATAAATCAGTCGCCCGCGTCGTCACCTTAGGCGACCAGGTCGGCAGCTACTATATCGTCAAGAGCGGTCTCGACAAGGATGATGTCGTCGTCGTTGAAGGCTTGAGTAATTTGAAGGAAGGCCAAGATCTGGACGTCACCATGACGACAGCTGACGAATTAGGTCTATCCTTGACCGCCAATGATGCTTCTTCTACCTCATCGGTATCGCTTACGGCTAAATAAGGAGGCGCTTCATGTCTAGTTTCTTTATCCGGCGGCCAATTTTCGCCATCGTCATTTCCATTATTATCGTCATCTTGGGGGCCTTATCCCTCCTCTCCTTACCGATTGCCCAGTATCCGCAGATTTCGCCGCCGACAGTCAATCTGAGTACGACGTACACCGGCGCTAATGCGACAATCGTCAATCAGACTGTCGCCCAAGTCATCGAAGACCAGCTCAAAGGCGTTGACGATATGTCTTATATGTCCTCGACGTCGAGCAACGACGGCTCGTATAGCCTGTCTGTCGTTTTCAGCTTGGACAGTGACGGCAATACAGATGCCATCAACGTCCAGAACGACGCCAATCTGGCCAAGAACAGCCTGCCCAGCGACGTACAGACCCAGGGGCTGACCGTTCGCAGGTCGTCAGGCGACATGGTCCTCATGGCCAACCTCTATTCGCCGAACGGAACGTATAACCAGGCTTTCCTCAAGAATTACGCCGATATTTACTTGCTCGATAAAATCCAGCGCATCGACGGCGTCGGCAACGTCAATACCTTCGGTTCCAGCTATGCCATGCGCGTCTGGCTCAATCCGGAAAAACTGGCTGAACGCGGCCTGACTGTATCGGACGTCGTCTCGGCCATCAAAGAACAGAATATGTCGGCTCCGGCCGGGACCATTGGCAGCCTGCCGGCTCCGGCCACACAGGAAAAGCAATACAGCGCTAAAGTCGAAGGCCAATTGACGACGCCGGAACAATTCGGCAATATTATCTTGAAATCGGCTTCAAACGGCCAATTCGTCTACCTCAAGGATGTAGCCAACATCCAGACGGGGACGCAGAACGAAAGCAGCAATTCCAAGATCAACGGGAAGACCGGTATCGGCTTCGGTATCCAGCTCTCCAGTGACGCCAATGCTTTAGATACGATTACGGAAGTCAAGAAGGTCCTGGACCAGGCTAAGGAAACATTCCCGCCTGACCTGGATTATACCATCGTCATGGACAATACGAATTTCATCAATGCTTCGATTAACGAAGTCAAAGATACCTTCGTCGAATCGCTGCTCCTGGTCATCCTCGTCGTCTTCGTCTTTCTGCAGAAATGGCGGACGACGCTTATCCCAGTCCTGGCCGTTCCCGTTTCTATCGTCGGTACTTTTGCTTCTTTCAAAGTCCTCGATTTCACCATCAATACGCTGACCCTGTTCGCCATGGTCTTGGCCATCGGCCTGGTCGTCGACGACGCTATTGTCGTCATTGAAAACGTTGAAGAGCATATGTCCAAGGATAAACTGTCTGCTAAGGATGCGACGGAAGCAGCCATGAAAGAAGTCCAAGGGCCCATCATCGCTACGACAGCCGTCTTGGCTTCGATTTTCATTCCCGTCGCTTTCATCGGCGGTGTCACTGGCGTCCTGTACAAGCAGTTCGCCGTGACCATCACCATTTCCGTCGTCATTTCGGCTTTCGTCGCCCTGACCTTGACGCCAGCCTTATGCGGTGTCCTTCTGAAGCCCGGCGACAAGGCCATCCAAGGCGGGCCGTTAGGCGCCTTCTTCCGCGGATTCAACGGGGCTTTTGACCATTTCAGGGACCGTTACACCGGCAAAGTCGGCTGGATGATCCATCATCTGAAATATGCTGCGGTCTTCCTCATCTTGGTTACGGGCCTCATGGGCATCTTCTACCAGGTCCTGCCTTCGACGTTTGTCCCCGATGAAGACCAAGGCGTGTTCATGGCCAGCATCACCATGCCTGAAGGGACTTCCTTGAATCAGACCATCAAGACCGTCGACGCGGCAGCGGAAGAGACGCGGCAGATTCCTGGCGTCAAAGATGTCATGACCCACGCTGGCGGTTCTACGTCGAATACGGGCAATCTCTATGTCGCGCTAGAAAATTGGGATGGCCGTCAATCGAACGACCTCAGCGCCGAATCGATTATTGCCAAATTCAATAAGACTGTCGTTCCCAACCATCCCGAAGCCCGCGTAGCGGCTTTTAATCCGTCGTCCCTGCCCGGCATGGGCCAGGAAGGCGGCTGGACCATGCAGCTCATGGATAATACAGGCTTGTCCGATACGGAACTGGGCAACGCAGCCAACCAGGTAGTCGCTGCCTGCTCCCAGCGGCCTGAATTATCCGGTGTCCGCACGAGTTACGCCACCAATACGCCGAGCGTCGCTTATACGGTAGACCGCGAAAAGATCAAGAACCTGGGCATTGAACTGTCTGACGTTTTCACAGCGCTCCAGACCAACTTCGGCGGTTCGTCGGTCAATGACTTCACCCAGTTCGGCCGGTCGTACAAGGTCATCGTCCAGGCCGACACGTCGTACCGTTCTCAGGAAGACAGCTTGAAGTTCATTTCTGTCAAATCGTCGTCAGGGAAAATGGTTCCCCTCGACACATTGCTGACCAGTTCGATGACCACCGGGCCGTCGTCCATCACCCGGTTTAATGGCGTCCGCAGTGTCACCATCCAAGGCAGTGCTGCCAGCGGCTACAGCTCTGGCGAAGCCATGGCAGCGGCCGAAGAAGCGGCCAAGAGCGTCATGCCGACGGGGATGACCATTGAATGGTCCGGCCAGAGCCGCGAAGAAAGCACCTCGTCCAGTTCAACGACAAAAATTCTGATTATGGCTCTGGTCTTTGCCTTTCTCTGCCTGGCGGCCCTCTATGAAAGCTGGTCCATGCCGTTCGCCGTCTTATTCACTGTACCGACGGGTATCTTTGGAGCCGTCGGCTCAGAATACATCATCCGCCAGCTGGCAACTTTGTTCAATGCCAACACGAGCAGCTTCTTGAACAGTGTCTACATGCAAATCGGCGTCATCATGATCATCGGCTTGGCAGCGAAGAACGCCATCCTCATCGTCGAGTTCGCCAAAGAGCGCGTCGACAAGGGCATCGACCCGATGGAAGCCGTCGTCATCGCATCCAAGCTGCGCCTGCGGCCAATCCTCATGACGGCCTTTACGGCCATCATCGGCTGCCTGCCCCTGGCCTTTGCCAGCGGTGCCGGTGCCGGAGCCCGCTGCGGCATGGGCGTCGCCGTCGTCGGCGGCATGACCTTCGCTACCCTCTGCGGGTTGCTCCTCATCCCAGCGTTTTACATCATTTCCGAAAAAATGGCCCGCAACTTCTGGAAAGCCACGGGCCTGAAGCGAATCAAATTCAAATACCGCATGTTGCGGCGGTGAAAAAAAGCTTGTCGCATGTGCGACAAGCTTTTTTAAGTGGTTAGTAGCTAGTGGTTAGCGGATGGTTTTAAATTTAAAGCAATCGCCTCAAACATCATACATCAAACCTCAAACATTAAAGAGAAAGGGACTTCGCATGATGGCAGAAACCTTCGTGCGACAGTCCCTTTTAAGTGGCTAGGGGCTAGGGGGCTGGTAAAAATCAACCTCTCAGACCGCCTTCGGCGGCCAGCTCCCCTATAAAGGGAGCCTTTCATCACACATCAAACACAACAAAAAAGCTCACGTAAAATGCGTGAGCTTTTTTCTATGGTGACCCGCCCCGATACTAACGCGAACATATTCTTTAACTTTTATACAAGTCATTTTGCAGTTCTCGCTTGTGCGTAATACCGCTACTATGCTCCGTAATCAATTTCATAAAAAAAGCCCCGGCAAATGCGCCGGGGTTTTATACTATATAATAATTTTTTTATGCTTGTGTTTCAGTGGTTTTAGTTACTGTTTTATTGAGCACATATTTAGCCAGGTAAATTGTGCCGTCAATGACGCAAGGCAATACAATACTGTCACGGATTTTGTTCCAGCCTGTTTCATTGGCTGCTTGTTCCTTGATTGTTGCCGTGAATTTGTCGGCAGCCGCTTCAATGGCCGGGAATAATTCATCAATGATGTTTTGCGTCAGCTGTTCTTTTACTTCTTCTGTAATAGAATTTACGTCCAATGCATTTACAATAGTGTCACGTACTTCTGTCCATTTGCTCATTTTTATCTCTCCTCACTGTAAGCTACATTCATAATCTGTCACGCCACGAGCAATCGCCGCTGCAAATTTATCCCAATCTTCAACTAGTAGACGCGCGTCATCGTCATTATCAATGAAAGCCGTCTCTACTAATACTGCCGGCATGTCTGTATGTTTCAACACTGCAAGCCCTGGCATTTCTTTCACGCCGCGGTCCACGGTTTTTAATGCATGGACAATCTGCCCCTGAATACATTGAGCAAGATTACCCCCATCGCTCATCCTGTTGTAACATTCCACTTCGGTGCCACGGGCGGCACTATTCGCGGCATTGCAATGAATGCTGACAAAAATATCGGCTGGCCATGCGTTCGCATCTGCACATACTGCAACGGGCCTGTCGGCGTAATCGCTGTCATAATAAAGATTATCAGACTGTAAAAGCCGGCATTCACAGCCGGCCGCTTCTAAGTATTCCTTTACTTTCCCACCGATTTTTGCGGCTACGTCGCATTCACGTAACCCGCTGTTAGGATTAACGGCCCCGCTGTCGTAAGTTAAATCGTGGCCGGGATTAATATACACTCTCATTTCTCATTCTCCTTTTTTGTCGCTGCGGTTTTTATATTCCCGCCAATATACCCTAGCAATCCGCTGGCAATGCTCATTGCCAGCTCATTTTGATTATAAAAAATGGCCAATATCAGCGCTGCTACGAGTCCGATAATGACCGCCAAATCCACAATATTTATTTTGTCAAACATTTTAATCATCCCCAGGCTGATGCGGAAGATTGACAAATCGCTGATACGTCTTTGATACGATATCATTTCCGCCTAAATCATGATAAGATAAATACATTTTGTTGATGACTTCCACCTTATGCACGGGGCACCATCCAGCGTCTATGTGATAATCCATTACATCAATCAGCCTATCTCTAAGCATGGCAACAACGCCCTGGACAAGTGCCGTGTGTTTCTTCTCTGCTTCGTCCTTTTCCGCTTTTTCCGCTACTGTGCGCTGCTTGAATTTCCATAGCAATATCCCTGACAATACGCCTGACAACACTGACGATATTCCGGTTAGAATCAATGTTAGCCATTCCATCATATCATCCTTCTTTCGTTGTCGTCTGATTACTGTCGCTTCCTTTATATGCAATACAATCTTTGTTTGGGCAGCTTCCATCTGTCTTCAGTTCACTACCGCAATATGGGCAATACTTCTTTTTCTTCCAAAAGCTCATTCAACCTTCACCCCTTCCACAGCTTCTTTGTATGCTGCTGTCATGTCTTTGTAATCCTGCTGAATGCTTGCCACTGCGTCTGCATTACCTGCCAGTTGCGCCGACTGTAACGCCTCCAGCATCTCACTTTTGTTCAATTCATATTCAAATTTCAAGGCGGCTTTTTCCACCGCTGCTTTTTCTTCAGCAGTCGGTTCATGTGGTACATAATCTACAGGCTGCCCAGTTTCCATATTCCTTACACAACCGCCGTTAAGGTACTGGTTATATGTATCGGAGTCTACGATTTCTGCTACAGTTACGTTTTCGGTTTCTTTTACCTTTTTCAGCAGCTCTTCCACTTTTCCGGCATTCTTTTCTTTTTTAGGGTCAAAATCACAGATGTGGGCACAAATTCTATTCCCGGAAGAATCAAAACCCACCCCGTAATACTCTACATTTGTTTTAAACATATTCTGTCTCCTATAATACTAATATTATATTAAAATAAAGGGAGTGTTTGATTTGAAAAATCCAAACGGCTATGGTTGCATCCGTTTAATGAGCGGCGCCCGGAGGCGGCCGTACGCATTTATAGCTACCGTCGCTGGTAAACAGAAATATATTGCAGCGTTTGAAACATTGTATGAAGCTAAAATCTTTCAAGCGACTTATTTTGCGGAGCATCATAAGGATCATCATCCTTTCCGTAGAAAATCCATCACATTTGCAGAGCTATATTTTCGCTGGCTTCCTTTTCATCTGAATGAAGGCGCTGAATTGTCCGAAAGTACTAAAAGCAGCTATGAAAATTCTTTTAAGCATTGTGCTGCTCTTTATGACCGTCATTTTTCGGATCTAGAATTTTTAGAGCTTCAAGCCGTCATAGATGACATGCGTAATCATCAGCATTTATCGTATTCCAGCTGTAAAAAAGTCAAGAATTTACTAAGTTTGCTTTATCAATATGCCATAAAGTCAAATATATGTAGCACGAATTATGCTGCTCTTATATCAATCGGCAAAAACCATCCTATTTATCCGCATCATATTATTAGCCGGCAGAAAATTAACAGACTATGGCGGCATGCAGATATGCCTGGAGTTGATTCTGTGCTTATTCTCCTTTATACCGGGCTTCGTGTCAGTGAGATGTTACAGATTGAAAAGAAGAATATCAATCTTCGCCAACGTTTTATTAGAATCACAAAATCAAAGACGTCCTCTGGCATTCGCATCGTTCCAATCCACCCCAAAATAATGCCGTTTATATTGAATCGTCTTTCAAATCCAGGTGATTTCTTAATCTGCGATTCATCTGGAAGTCCCTACAACTATACCAGGTATCGCTCATCCGTCTGGAATAAAGCAATGAAGTTAATTAACGGGTTAAATCATACACCTCACGATACCCGTCACACAGTAGCAACACTGCTCGACAATGCCGGCGCGAATGAAACATCAAAACGTAAAATTCTAGGCCATGCCGGCGGCGATATTACAGAGCGCGTTTATACCCATAAAGGGCTTAGGCAGCTTAGGAAATGCATTGAGCTTTTGAAATAAATTGCTCATAATTTGCTCAAAATAAAACCGTTCCCGAAGCTTACTATCAGCTTTCGGAAGCGGTTTCTTTTGTCTATGATTCGCTATTTTTAAAATTGATAAATATATCGTATCTGCACGCTTTTTAACGCAACATAACTACGACAAATAGCTTTAATATAACATTCTCATTTTTTCAAAAATAATTGATAATATCTACATTTTTAGCACTTTCATCACCTTCTTTTGATATAGTAAACAGTGGTTAATTGTCCCCGCACTCCAAAAGGACCACTTCGTTACTCGTATAGCTTTACCAATAACATATACTAAGGAAAACTTGGTAATGGTAGGTACAAGTGGAGGGGCAGATACAATTGTTGGAATTAAAGATTTGACGCTAAATTCTTTTAATATTGCTACTTCATACAATGAAAATGCAACATTCGTTATCTCTATTGGGTATTAAACAGTGGGGAAACGGATATGGATATTCAGATCCGGACACAAATAATGCGAGTTATTATATAAAATACCCAATTGTCATGGATAAAGTATTAATTGGATTAAGTCAAGTGTCTAGCGAAGTAAGCGACGATATATATGTCAGATTCATAAAGAAAAACGGTAAATTCTTTTTGTTAGACACTGACAGTAGCAATGATAATATTCCTTGTGAGTGGATTGTACTCGGGTATGTCAAATAGCTTTAGCCAAAATGACATACTCTCTTGTTTGTAATGGTAGTTGTGCTTAAAGTATCGATTATCAAAGTAATCCCAGTTGTGGTTGCATTTAAAATGCTAGCCACCGTTGCCCCAATCCAATCTCTATTATTAACCACGTCTGTACCCGCAAAAATAGTAGCCTGTCCACATAGATATGTACTAACGGCTAGCGGATACTGCTGAGTCACTTTATAGTTATCGTCTCCAAGTTTTATCACATCACTAATTCCCCACTGTTTATTTGCATAGTGCTACCCAACTAGCTGTATCATCATCTTTTAAAGATCCGACAACTGACTTACCATTACAACCATAGTATTGAGGGGTTATGCCATAATGCTGCAAAGCACAAAAAAGTATTTCTGCCGAAATTGGTAAAGAAATTGTGCCTTTGCCATTTTTTAATGGTATGATTCCCCACTGTATCAAATTCCCATTGCTATTATGTTCTTCGGCTTTGCTATTCTGCCAGCTTGATTTTCAGATGCGCTCCACGCTGTTACAGTGCTTAGGTCACTATCATTTAATACGGACACATTTTCATAAACCCATTCACTAGTAGCGCAGGTGCCCAAAACTACAAATTTAATTTTACTGAAAGCGATGGGTAGTGTGATTACCTCATCTGTAGTCGCTTTTACCCACTGTTTACTATATCAAAAGAAGG
>OHVZ01000796.1_pt1 | contig 12245 bp, 9 predicted proteins | sample 1579561 | NCBI WGS metagenome assembly OHVZ01 (sample SAMEA3882547, study PRJEB24775) | human gut metagenome | biome: human-associated habitat; feature: intestine environment; material: feces | place: Netherlands | collected 2009/2010
GAATTCAATATCGCAGGCATTGGTGAAATGGTTCATCAATGCCTGCGATATTGAATTCCTGCAATTGAACGCGGTCAGGGATGTCAGCGGACGTTGGATAGCGCCCACCATCTTCGCCATGGTCTTTGGCGTGATTGGAATGCTGGTCAATATTGGAAGCAATATCGCGGTGGCGTTGTGCTTCGGCGGCGCGTTCGCATGCGTCGGCACGTTCTGTTTAGCTACCGGACGCAAGGAAGGCCTCACCGAATCCGGACAGACCTATGCCGGAGAATGCTTGGGACTCAAACGGTATATGGAGGATTTCTCCAATTTCTCCGACCGTGGTGCGCTCGATTTGGTGATGTGGAACTGGTATATGGTCTATGCGGCCGCCTTCGGCATTTCCGACAAGGTGGCAAGGGAATTCGCCAAGGCGTACCCCGAAGTCAACGATCCGCAATGGCTTGACGCGTATGGGTACGATTCCCTCGGCTATTGGACGTATCGCTCCCACGCGTGGAATGGTATGTCCACTATGGGAGGCATGTCGACCGGTGCGTTTGGCGGATCGCAGTTCATGGGCGGCATTGGCGATATCGGTTCGCAGCTGAGTTCCGGTTTCGATTCGGTCAGTTCCACGATTTCCGCTGCGGCTCCATCGTCATCCGGTGGATCTGGCGGATCCTTCTCCGGTGGCGGCTTCGGCGGCGGTGGCGGAGGCGGCGGCGGTGGAGGCGGCGGTGGCCGCTGATCCACGACATGCCGCCCGCCGTCGGACAACGTGACGCCCTATGACATTGCGATTGTCGGCATTGTGTTTGCCCACGCCCGGTCCGGCTTGAAAAGCCTACCTTTCGCCCATGGCGATTGGTAGGCTTTTCCATTGGCAGAACCTGAACGAGATGCCGTCCGACTTGGTTCCGACCCGGCTCCAACCGGCTCGCGCCTGCCGGAAGACACCACTTTCGAAGGAGAAGACATGACGTTGTTCCGTAATCTCGGACCGTTCCACACCACCGCCATCGGCCACGGCGAGATGCCGCTAACCATTGAAAACAACCGGGGCCACGACGTCGGCATCGAAACCCTGCACGCCTCGCTTGACGCCGGCTGCCGCCACATCGACACCGCATGGGCCTACTACACGCCGGGCGAAGAGGAACAGACCGGCGAAAAGCTGGTCCGCGAAGCGCTGGACACATGGAAGGGGCCGCGTGAGGAAGTCACCGTGGCCACCAAGGTCGGTCTGCGCCGCGCGTGGGATGGCGACAAGCCGATCTGGCCGCGCGACGGCAAGCCGGAACACCTCATCGAATACGGCAAGCAGTCCGCGCAGGCGCTCGGCGTCGACTCGATCGACCTGCTCTACCTGCATCGCCACGATCCGGAAGTGCCGTACAACGAGTCCTGCGAAGGTATCAAGGCGCTGCTCGACCAGGGCGTTGCCCAGTGGGCGGGTGTGTCCAACGTGAGCATCGAACAGCTCAAAATCGCACAGGAGATTCTCGGCGACAAGCTCGTTGCCGTGCAGAACCAGTATTCGCCGATCCATCTGGAAACCCAGGACACGTTGGAATACTGCGCGAAGGAAGGTCTCGCCTTCGTGTGCTGGAGTCCGCTCGGCGGCTACCGCCACCCGTACGACGAGCATCTGTTCGACCCGTTCCGCGAAGTGGCCGCCAAGCATGGCGTGAGCTACCAGCGCGTGGTGCTGGCTTGGGAGCTGGCCAAGGGCGACCACATGTTCGTGATTCCGGGCGCACACCGTCCCGAAACCATCCTCGACTCCCTGAAGGCCGACGAGCTCGAACTCACTGACGAGGAGCTCGCCTTCCTCGGCTGAAAAAGCACTGCCCGTCCGCATTTTGTTAACCCAACCACTCAGCTCGGGCAGCAAAACACGGACGGGCATACGTTTTTGCGGAACCGGACGGCTATCGGGGATTACAGCACGGCCATCACGAAATCAGCTAGTAGTTTGACGCCGTACAGCACCACCACCGCGCCACACACGCGGTTCATCGCGGTGACGATTCGCGGGCTGAACTTGTGGCTGAACAGCGACACCAGCAGGGTGATGCCGAAGAACCACAGTGCCGACGCGGTTTCCACGCCGGTGATGAACGGCGTGGACTGACCGACGGTAAGCGTCGCGCTGAACGCGCCGAGCATCAGCGTGCCGTCGATGATGGCCTGCGGATTGCACCACGTCACCACACCGGCGGTGACGATGGTGTGCAGCAGCTCGCTGTCGCCGCCGAATTTCGAAGTGACGCGTTGCGCAAGGCCCTGCGATTGCGAGGTCTGCGACTGCGGCGTTTGCGCGGCGCCATCATCGCCACCCTTGCCGGGAAACAGCAGACCCGCGCCGATACGGATGACCACCAAGCCGCCGATCGCCAGAATGGCCAGCTTCAGCCATGCGTAATCCTGCATCAGCCTGCCGATGCCGAAAAAGCAGGACAGCGACAACGACACGTCGAAGAACAGTACGATCAGCGCGGTCAGCAGCGCGCGGCGGCGCGGCTTGGTCAGCGCCGAATCGATGACGAACAGATTCTGCATACCGATCGGCGCGACATACGCCAATCCCAACGTCAGCCCTTGGAAAAAGAATCCCATACTCGCCTCTTATCCATCCAAACATATTTGGTTGGTTGTAATCAACCCAGCCAAAACCAACCAAATTACTCATTTTGTAATCGCAGGAAAAACCTCTATTCTGCGAAAAACAACGTAACCAGTGTCATATTGTATAGGTGTTGCTACAATAGGCAACCAGCCAAAAGCTGAGGTTTGGCTCAGCCAATCGCAGGACGGTCCACTGTCAGAAAGCAGATGCGCCGACCGCGGAAAACGCCGAACCATACCGACACCACCAATGTGAAGGAGCGTCATGGCACGCATCGCGCCGCTGAACATCGATTGGAAACCGGACCGTACCACCGGCGAACCCGTCACCGAACAAATCGTCGGGTACATGTGCGAACAGGTGCACAGCGGCAATTGGCCGATTGGCTCGCGTCTGCCGTCGCAACGCGCGCTCGCCGAATGGTTCGGCGTGAACCGGTCCACCGTCATCGCAGCCATCAACGAGCTGTCCGACTACGGCATCGTCGAAGGGCAGCATGGAGCGGGCACGCGAATCGTCAGCAACACGTGGTCGCTGATGCTGCCGGGCGCGCCCGACTGGGCCGATTACGTGGATTCCGGCTTCTTCAAAGCCAACAACGACACCATCCAAGCCATCAACCGGTACGAGTTCACGCCGAACATGACGCGCATCGGCACCGGCGAGCTCGACCCGCGGCTCTTTCCGAAAGCCATGTGGCGGCAGGTGCTCGGCGAGGCGGCGGACGAGATCGAAACGCTCGGCTACCCGCCGCCCGAAGGCCTGCCCGAACTGCGCGAGGCCATCGCGGCGCACATGCGCGCCACCGGCGTCGACTGCATGGCAAGCCAGGTGCTGGTCACATCCGGCGCGTTGCAGGCGCTGCAGATGATTTCGGTGAGCCTGCTGCCGGCCGGCACCACCGTATACGCGGAATCGCCGAGCTACATCAAGTCGCTGCAGGTGTTCCAGTCGGCCGGCATGCATCTGGAAGGCGTGCCGATGGACGACGACGGCCTCAACGTGCAGGCATTGCGCGGCCTGCTGGCGGAAGGGGAGCTTGACGCCGGCCGTCCGGCGCCGCTCAACGCGCGCAACCGCAAAGGCAATGCGATCCTGTACACGATTCCGACCAATCACAATCCGACAGGCGTCACCATGAGCGACAAACGCCGGCATGAACTGGTCGAGCTTTCCGTGGACAGCCGACTGCCGATCATCGAGGACGGCGCCTACCGCGACCTGTATTTCGAGGATGATGCCCCGCTGCCGTCGCTGAAGGCCCTCGATGAGACCGGCATGGTCATCACGCTCGGCAGCGCGTCCAAATCGCTGGCTCCCGGCTTGCGCATCGGATGGCTGGTCGCCGCCGAACCGATCGTGCAGCGGCTCGCCGACGTGAAAATGCAGATGGACTACGGTGCGAGCGTGCTGAGCCAGTGGACGTTCGCGCGATTCCTCACGAACGGCATGTACGGCGAATACGTGGCCGGCCTGAAACGGGAGCTGCGGCACCGCCGCGACCGCGCGCTCGTTACGCTGCAGGAGAAAATGGACGGGCTCGTCCACTGGAACGTGCCGTCCGGAGGCTTCTACATTTGGATGACCTTCGACCGGCCGATACGCATGAACCGCCTGTTCCAGCTGGCCGCCGAACGTGGCGTGCTGCTCAACCCCGGCGACATCTACGATTTCGCCGCCGACAACTCCCTGCGCCTGAGCTACTCCTACACCACGCCGGAAGAGTTCGCCGACGCAGTGGACGTACTCGCCGCCGTCGCACGCGAGCTGGCGTAGCCCGAGCTTGCGTAACGGCTGGACGGGCTTTGCCTGTCCCGTGAATCTACGACAATATCTGATGGTCTTTTACGAGTAAGAGGAACATCCGTGCAAAGAAGAAACAAGCCAGAAGTGTTGGCCCCCGCAGGCAATTTGAGGGGACTGAAAACCGCGGTCGATTACGGTGCGGACGCCGTCTACTGCGGCGGCAAGGCGTTCGGCATGCGCAGCGCGCCGAAAAACCTGAGCCTCGAGGATTTCGAGGAAGGCGCACGCTACGCCCACGAGCGTGGGGCCCGCGTGTACGTCACCTTCAACGTGCTGCCGCGCAACAACGAGGTGGAAGCCATGCGCGAATACCTCGGCAAGCTGAAGGACACCGGCGTGGACGCGCTGATCGTCTCCGACATCGGCGTGATGCTCATGGCCAAGCAGGTGGCTCCGAACCTCGAACTGCATGTGAGCACGCAGGCCGGCGTCACCAACTACCAGGCCGCCAACGCGTTCTACGAATTGGGCGCGCGCCGCGTGGTGCTGGCCCGCGAAATGGACCTGCAGGCCGTGCGCGACATCCGCGCCCGCATTCCCGACGACCTCGACATCGAATGCTTCGTGCATGGCGCGATGTGCATGGCCTTCTCCGGACGCTGCCTGTTCTCCAACTATCTGACCGGCCGCGACGGCAACCACGGCGAATGCGCGCAGCCGTGCCGCTGGAAGTATTCGATCGTCGAAGAGAAACGCCCCGGCCAGTACTTCCCGATCGAACAGACCGCGGAAGGCGCGTACCTGTTCAATTCGCAGGACATGAACATGCTCGCCCACATCGACGATCTGCTTGATTCGGGCGCGACGAGCCTCAAGATCGAAGGCCGTTCCAAGAGCGCCTACTACATCGCCGCCATGACGAACGCCTACAAGACGGCCGTCAACGAATACATGGTCCAGCGCGGCTTCGAAGATGCCGACGGCAATGTGCTGAAGCCGTTCCGCGACCGCGTGATCCGTCCCGGTGACCCGGAATACGGCAAGCCGGACACCGAGGATGCGATCATGGCCAACGCCGATGGCGCGTTCGCCGGCAAGCCCGACATCGACGCCGTTCCCGTTGGGGGCGTGCCGTCCGGCAACGTTTCGGCTGGCAACGTTTCGTCCGGCAATATCGCGATTGGCGAGCCGGACAATCTGAGCTACCACGCACGCAGCACCCGACGCAAGTCGAACACCGCCGCCGAAATACTGCCGGAAGGCTGGCATCACGCCGGTGTACGGCCGGCACCGCATGTCACCCTGCCGGATTGGCTGCTCGACGAGCCCGACAAAGTGGCGCACCGCGACTACTCCACCGGCTTCTATTATCCGGAACACAAAGTGCGGCAAAGCACCGACCGTTCCGCATACTTCCGCGCATGGCTCGTCGTCGGCGAAGTGCTGTCATGGAGTCCGGAAGACGGAGGACGCGTGACCATCATGAGCCGCAACAAGATCGAAGCCGGCCAGGAAGTCGAATTCGTGCTGCCCGGCGCGGCCCCCTTCGCCTACACCGTGCCTGCCGTCGGTTTCCGTGACGCCGACGGCCACTGGGTCGAAGCCATCAACAACCCGGCGCACGTCTTCTCCATGCCGTGCCCGCAGGAGGTGCCCGTCAACGCGGCCATCCGTTCGCGCACGAAAAAGCCGACGCTGAAAGCCGAATAGAAGACGGCAATCGCAAGCAGGCCTTCCAATCGCAAAACCAAGGAAAAACAAGACATGAGCAGCACACAATACGATGACGCGATCCTCGATTCCAACGCCATCGACCCCACTGACAAAAACGGCAACCCGATTCCCGTGACCATTCCGATCATGCTGGCCCCCGGCATCAAAGTCGTCTACACCACGCGACTCGGCGGCACCAGCGAAGGCGATTTCGCGCACTTCAACCTCGGCGGCAAATCCGGCGACAAGCCGGAACACGTGCTCGCCAACCGCAAGGCGCTCGCCGACGTGCTCGGCGCGAAAATCAGCCTCATCAGCCAGGTGCATTCCGGCGACGCGGTGGACGTGGACGAATCATTCGTCATCAACCAGCCGTTCGGATTCGACGTGTCCGGCACGAAGAAGCCGGAAGACGAGACGGACGGCGAAAACAACGCGACGGGGAATGACGGTGAGCCGACCGTCATCGAAGCCGACGGCCAAGTGACGTCCCGGAAGAACGTGGCGCTCGGCATGTTCGCCGCCGACTGCCTGCCGGTGCTCATGGCCGACCCCGAAGCCGGCGTGATCGGCGCAGCGCACTGCGGCCGTCGCGGTCTGCAGAAAGGCGTGATCGGCGCGACCATCGAGAAGATGGTGTCCAAGGGCGCCCAGCCGGAACGTATCGTCGCCACGCTCGGCCCCTGCATCTGCGGCGACTGCTACGAGGTCGGTGGCGACATCGCCGACGAATTCGATGCGCAGTTCCCGGGAACCTTCACGTTGAGCCGATTTGGCCAGCCGGGCATCGACATCGCCGCGGCCGCCCTGCAGGAGCTTGCCAAAGCGGGCGTGCCGGCCGACAACATCGTCTCATCCCGTCCACGCGTCAACGCGGCCACGCAGTACCTGTCCGAAGACGAGGAACTGGCCGGCATCTGCGCCGCCGATGGCGAAGGCGATCCGAAGCTTTCCGAACGGTTCAACAAGATCCGCCGCAGCCTGTGCACGCTCGAAAACCCGTTGTGGTTCTCGCATCGCCGCGCGTCGCTCGCCAAAAAACAGCATGAAGGACGCATGCTGGCGCTGATCGTACGCGAATAATCACCATACGAGCCATACAAGCCACGCGATTCGAGTGATTCGCGTGGCCACTGTTGCGGATTGCGTGCAGAACCCGCCGCGGAACAGGGTGGCATGCGGCCGCGGCTTTACGGTGGAGCATATGAGTAAGGGAGAGCAGATGCAGGAACAGAAGATGCCGGTCGTGGCCGTGGTGCTGGCAGCGGGATTCGGCACCCGATTCGACGAGAACAACCCCAAGCAGCTGGTGTCGGTGGGTGGCAAGCCAATCGTCTGCTGGAGCATCGAGGCATTCGAAAACAACGACCGCATCAGCGACATCATCGTGGTGGTCAACGAACGTGTCGAAGAGACGGTGAACGAGCTTATCGACGAAGCCGGCTACGCCAAAGTGCGGGCCATCGTTCCCGGCGGCGCCGAACGCGTGGACAGCACGCTCGCCGCCTTGGACCTGCTCAAGCAGGCCGGCATTCCCTCCGGCGCGAAAATCCTCATCCACGACGGCGTGCGTCCGTTCGTCGAGGAGCGGTCCATCGACGGCTGCATCGACAGCCTGGACCAGTTCAATGCCGCCACCGTGGCCTACGCCTCCACCGACACGATTCTGCTCACAGAGGATCTGGGCGACCGCAAGGTGGTCAAATCCGTGCCGGAACGTCCGAACACCTTCCGCGCGCAGACCCCGCAGGCGTTCCGTTTCGGTACCATCGTCAAAGCCTACGAACTGGCCGCCGCCGACCCCGACTTCCACCCGACCGACGACACGCGCGTGGTGGTGGACTACCTGCCCGACGAGCCGGTCGCCATCGTGGACGGTTCCGAAACGAACCTCAAAATCACCACGCCATCCGACATGCCGATCGCCGAAGGCATCGCCCGCAGCCTCGACCCCGAACACGCCAAGGAGGAAGCCAAGGCGCGCATGCACGCCGTGTTCGCCGAAGCGTTCTCCCAGATGCACAGCCGTTGATTTTCATCGAACGTTAAGTCCGTCGATGTGTCGGCAGACTTAACGTTCAACGCATTCACCACGTACACTGGAAACCATGCAGCAGATCAACATCGTCATCTCCGGTTTCACGCCCTACGAAGGCATCGACGTCAATCCGGCCGTGCTCGTGCCGGCGGCGGTAGCCAAGCAATGGGCCGATCCGGCGCAATCGCAGGCGATCTCCGAAGAACTGCTGCAGGACATCGCCGTCACCGTCACCAACGTCACGCTTCCGGTGAGCTTCGCCAAAGCCTGGCCCACGCTGCTGGAAGCCATCGAACAGGCCAAGCCGGACATCGTCATCGCCACAGGGCTCAAGCGCACCTCCCGTGGCATTCTGCTGGAACGATGCGCCACAAATCTCATGGATGCGGCCAAGCCGGATGCCGACAACGTGATTCCGCCCCGCCGCCCGATCGACCCGGAAGGTCCGGCCGCGTACTGGACGCGCCTGCCGTTGCGGTCGATACTGCGCGATTTCGCCAAACACGAGATTCCCGCCGCGTTGAGTTCCGACGCCGGTACGTTCGTATGCAATTCGCTGTTCTACCATCTGCTCAACTGGTCGGCGGGCCAGGAACGTCGCATTCTGTCGGGGTTCGTCAGCCTGCCGATCGTCAACGGTCGGCCGCACGAACGTGGACTGTCGATCGAACAGCAGACCGCTGCGGTCGATGACGTGCTGCGTGAATCGGTACGATACTTCCTGCAACCCTCGTCAAGCGACATTCTGCTTGGCTGAGGACGGCTCCGCTTTCTACGGCACGATTTTCTGCGACATGTGAGTCATGCGGTTTCGACACGTGGTCGCGGACATACCGCCATACCCCCGACAGACTTTTTCGAACGATTTCTGTGCTCTCTGTGAGAATAATGCATTTCGTCCTGCGTGCCGCCTGCTGACTGAGATAGAGTACTGGACGAGTGTGCGCTGGCAGATGCGCAAAGTGTAGGGAATTCGTGAAAGGAAAAGGGCATGGTTGAGCAGTTCCCAATCGTGTTGAGGGGGTACGACAAGGATCGAGTCGACGAGGCGTTCGCTTCGGCTCAGGAGACGGTGAACCGTCTGCGTGAGCAGGTCAAGGCCGACGACCAGACCATCCTTGAGCTGCAGGCGCAGCTGCAGGAGGAAAAGAACAAGAAGGCCGCTCCGAAGTCCTTCGCGTCACTGGGCGCCAACGCCCAGCAGATGCTCGCCAGCGCGGAACAGACCAGCGCCGAGCTGCTTGAACGAGCCAAGAAGGACGCTTCCGCGGCCCGCGCCACGGTGCAGCTGCAGGCTGAAACACTGCTGAACAACGCCAAAATTGACGCCAAGCGCATCATGGACGACGCCAACGCCAAGGCGGCCAAGGTGCTCGGTGACGCCAAGGACGAATCCGAAGCCATGAGGGCCAATGCCCAGCATGAGGTCGACCAGATGCGCAGCGAGGCCCAGAAGGCCGTGGTGGCGCAGCGTCAGACCGTCGATCTGGAACTGACCAACTCCCGTGAGGAACACGGCAAGCGTCTTGCCGCCGAACGCGCCACGCAGGAACGTGAGATTTCCGACATGCGCACCGAGGCGACCAGCAAGATCGCCGAACAGCGCAAGAACGCCAATGAGGAGATCTCCCGCCTGAAGAGCGAGACCAACGACCAGATCGAATCCGCGCTTGCCGAAGCCAACAAGAAGCTGGCGGACGTGCGCGAGCAGGTGTCCAAGATGATGACCGACGCGCAGCGCCGTGCCGCCGAAATCACCGACACCGCCAAGGCGAAGGCCCAGGAGATCACCGACGAGGCGGAGGTGCACCGCACCAAGACCATCAGCCAGGTCAACGCCGAAGTGGAGCAGATCCGCGCCGACATCTCCGCCCAGCAGGAGGAGGCCACGAAGAAGGTCAATGAGCTGCTCACCGACCTGAACGAGCGTCGCGAGGCCGCCAACAAGCAGGCCAGCGAGTTGATTTCCTCCGCGCAGAAGACCCGTGACGAGGCTGAGGCGTACGCTTCCAGCAAGCGTGACGAGGCGGACGCGAACGCGGCAAGCATCCTCAAGCAGGCCACCGAAGACGCCGACGAGCAGATCAACGAGCGTCGCGAGGCCGCGAAGAAGGAACTGGACGGCGTGCAGCAGCGCATCGCCGACCTGCAGAGCCGTGAGGCCCAGATCACGCAGCGCGTCAGCGAACTGCGTGCCATGTTCTCCAACGCGTTCTCCGGTTTCGGCATGAACGACCTGTCCGTGGTCAACGCCGTCGATGAAGGCGAGCCTTCCGACGCGCAATCTGATGACGGCGTGCAGCACGACGATGAGACCGCCGCACCGGCAGACGCCGACACGCAGGATGCCGTCGAGAACGATTCCGCAGCCGAGACCGAGCCGGAAGGCGACGCCGAATCCGCAGACGCTTCGCAGAACAACTGAAACCATAGAAAGGGAATGGATAATGACCGACATCACGCCATTGAGCGGTGATGAACTGAACAAGCTCGTCGACGATTTCGAAGCAAGCGAGCACAATCGCATGGCCATGAACGCCGTCACGGCGGCCGGCATCGACAAGGTGGCGCGCAACTACGATCGCGCCCGTCTGATGCAGCGTCGTTTCTCTACCGTCGTGGACAACGGCACCGTCACCCATCAGGACCGTTCCGGCCGTTGCTGGCTGTTCAGCTCGCTGAACGTGGCCCGTTTCGTGGCCAAGCAGAACATGGGTCTCAAGGAGTTCGAGTTCTCCCAGAACTACGCCATGTACTACGACAAGCTCGAACGCGTCAACTACTTCCTGAAGGACGTGGCGGCTCTGGTAGAGGCCGGCGAGCCTGCCGATTCGCGTCTGATGCAGCATCTGCTGTCCGACGTGATGGGCGACGGCGGCCAGTGGACCATGGCCATGAACGTGTACAAGAAGTATGGCGCGGTGCCGAAGGACCTGTTCCCGGAGACCGAATCCTCCAAGAACACCGGTGAGATGAACGTGCAGCTGCGCCGCATGCTGCACACCGCGGTTGCGCATATGTACGCTGATCCGTCCGCGATCGATGCGATCATCGCCGATGCGGTCGCCGCCGGTCACCGTATTCTGACGATTCACTTGGGCGAGCCGCCGAAGAGCTTCGATTGGGAGTGGACCGACAAGGATGGCGAGTTCCACCGCGATGGCGAGATCACGCCTGTCGAGTTCTGGAAGAAGTATGTGGGTTCCGCCGATTTGGAAAGCTATGTCTGCCTGGTGGACGATCCGCGTCAGGAGCACGTCAAGGGCAAGAAGATCGGCATCGAGCATCTGGGCAACGTGGCCGGGGGAGACCCGACCGAGTACCTCAACGTGCCGAACCAGTTCATGAAGGACTGCGTGCGTCAGATTCTTCAGGAACAGGGCATTCCGGTATGGTTCGGCGCTGACTGCCATCCGATGATGGACCGTGAGAACGGCGCGTGGGCCACCGACCTGTTCGAGTATGGCCGCGTGTATGGCGTCGATTTCGATCTGGACAAGGAACAGCGTGTCCGTTTCGGCGATTCCGCGATGAATCACGCGATGGCGTTCGTCGGTGTGGATGTGGATGAGGATGGCCACACCACCCGCCGTTGGCGTGTGGAGAACTCGTGGGGAGACAAGATCGCCGACAAGGGCTACTTCACCATGAGCGACGACTGGTTCACCGAATACGTCTACGAGGTCGCCGTCCCCAAGGCCCTCCTTCCCGCCGAATACCTCAAGGCCCTAGAAGAACCCGCCACCATGCTCCCCGCGTGGGATCCGATGGGCGCATTGGCCAAATAGCGCGCGGAGCGCGCGCTGGCCAATACGCGCCGAGCGAATAGCGGAAGCCCGGTGGGCTTCCGCCGCGAGGGAAAACGCCGACAGGCGTTTTCGAGGCTGCAGGCCTCATCGCCTCAGCCCGGCAGGCCCCATGACGCACGTTTCCCCCAAAAAAAGACCCAACCCGGACTCTCCGTCCGCGTTGGGTCTTTCCTATATCGCTTTCTTCGTCCCACGTCGCCCCCACCCATTCCACCATGCAGTCGCCCATCCCCATATTCCGTCCCCATCCGTTAAGGTAACGACGGTGGCGCTATCGCGCTACGCAAGCATAATGATGCAGGGGAGGAACAGAAGCGATGGCAGG
>OHVZ01000808.1_pt1 | contig 12095 bp, 9 predicted proteins | sample 1579561 | NCBI WGS metagenome assembly OHVZ01 (sample SAMEA3882547, study PRJEB24775) | human gut metagenome | biome: human-associated habitat; feature: intestine environment; material: feces | place: Netherlands | collected 2009/2010
CCCCGGAAAGTCGCGGAGTCGCAGGGACACCCCTCCCGTTTCCCTGCCGGCGGCATACAGCCTTATTTCACCAATTCATCCAGATAACGGCCATAACCGTTATTATTCATGGCTCCGGCCTGGGAGCGCAGCGTTTCCTGGGAAATCCAGCCGTTATTAAAGGCTATCTCCTCCAGGCAGGCTACCTTGAACCCCTGGTGGTGCTCCAGAGTACGAACGAACATGGAAGCATCCAGAAGGGTATCGTGCGTGCCCGTATCCAGCCACGTATAACCGCGCGCCAGTTTTTCCACGCGCAACAGGCCCTGCTTCAGGTATTCCTGATTCACAGAGGTGATTTCCAACTCGCCGCGGGAAGACTTGGGAATCCGTTTGGCTATCTCCACCACCCGGTTGTCGTAAAAATAGAGGCCCGTCACCGCAATATCCGATTTGGGCCTGAGCGGTTTTTCCTCAATGGAAACTGCCTTCCCCTCCTCATTGAATTCCACTACCCCGAAACGCTGCGGGTCATGCACCTGGTAACCGAAAATGGTCGCTCCGCTCGTCAGTTCGGCGGCCCGCCTCAGCTTCTCCGTCAGGCCGCGCCCGTAAAAAATATTGTCCCCCAGCACCAGGGCAACGGAATCCTTTCCTATGAACTCCTCTCCAATAATAAAGGCCTGAGCCAGCCCCTCCGGCCTGGGTTGTTCCCTGTATTCAAAGGAAACGCCGAACCTGCTGCCGTCCCCCAGCAAATCCCGGTACAGGGGCAGATCCCGGGGCGTGGAAATAACAAGGATTTCCCGTATTCCGGCCAGCATCAGCACGGAGATGGGATAATAAACCATCGGCTTATCATAAACGGGCAGCAATTGCTTGCTGACGGAAAGCGTAACGGGATGCAGACGCGTGCCGCTTCCCCCGGCCAGAACAATACCCTTCATATCAAATTCCTAGCCATTGGTTCCAAGACGTTCCAGGCGGTATTCCCCGGACAGGATGCCCCGCCACCATTCCTCATGGTCCAGATACCACTGAATGGTCTTTCTGAATCCGGAAGAATGGTCCTGGCGCGGAGTCCACCCCAATTCCCTCCGTATTTTGGAAGCGTCAATCGCATAGCGCAGGTCATGGCCCGGCCTGTCCTGCACAAAGGAGATTTGCTCCCGGTAGCTCCGGCCGTCCGGACGGGGCCGCAGTTCATCCAGATGGGAACACAGCAGCTCCACCAGCTCCAGATTGGTTTTCTCGTTATTGCCGCCGATGTTGTACGTTTCCCCCGGTTTTCCGCAGGAAACGACCGTCAACAGCGCCTCGCAGTGATCCCCCACATACAGCCAGTCCCGCACGTTTTCCCCTTTGCCGTATACAGGAATGGGTTCCCCGCCCAGCGCTTTCAGGATAACGACGGGGATCAGCTTTTCCGGGAACTGGTAAGGGCCGTAATTGTTGGAACAGTTGGTGATCAGCACGGGCAGTCCGTACGTATCGTGCCAGGCGCGCACCAGGTGGTCGCTGGAGGCCTTGCTGGCGGAATACGGGGAATGGGGGCGATACGGCGTGGACTCCGTGAACAGGCCTTCCTTTCCCAGGGAGCCGTACACTTCATCCGTGGAAATGTGGTGGAAGCGGAAACGCTCCTTTTTCTCTCCCTCCAGGGAACGGTAATATTCCAGAGCAGCCTGAAGCATGGAAAAAGTGCCCATGACGTTGGTGGTCATAAAATTTCCCGGATCGTCAATGGAACGGTCCACATGGGATTCCGCCGCCAGGTGCATCACCCAGTCCGGAGCGTACTCCCGCAAAGCGCGCCGCATCAGGGAAGCGTCCCGGACGTCGGCGTGCAGAAAGCGGTATGCCGGAGAATCCGCCGAGCCGTCCAGTGAATGGATGTTGCCGGCATAGGTCAGGGCGTCAATATTCAGGACTTCATGGCCGCGCTCCAGCAGCAGCCTGACCAGATTGGAGCCGATGAATCCGGCGCCGCCCGTAACGATAACTTTCATAGCACTATTTTCAGGGAAAGATGCGGCGTCATCATACAGCAGCGGCGTTTTTTTTCAAAACAAATCCGCCCATGCCGCGGGAACGTGGCGGCATAGGCGGGAAAAAGCGGGTTCCGTAACCGCTGAGACGGCTAGCAGCTCAGCTCCCGGCAAAGGTTGATGATATCCTGGTTCACGGAGTACTGCTGCCCGGCTACGGAATCCAGGGAGGCATAGCCGTACTGGCCGTCATGATACACCATGATCTGGTTGATGTCCCCGTTGTTCAGAGCTTCCACGGCGCGGGTGGCAAAACGGGTGCCCATCAGGCGGTCACGGGCGGTGGGGGAACCGCCGCGCTGCACATGGCCCAGCACGGTCAGGCGGGTATCCATGCCGGCGCGTTCCGTCAGCCAGCGGGTCAGGTACTGCGCCACGCGGGTGCCTTCCGCCACCACGGCAATGATGCAGCTTCCTTCCTCATTGATGACAGGCTGGAGGCGCTTGTAAATGGATTCCAGGTCATACGGAATTTCAGGGACAATGCAGATATCCGCCGCGCTGCAAAGAGCGGTGGTCATCGCCAGATAGCCGCAGTCCCGGCCCATCGTTTCAATCACGAAAGCGCGGTGATGGGAACGGGCCGTATCACGAACGGAATCAATGCAATCCAGAATCACGTTCTGGGCCGTATCCACGCCCAGGCAGTAGTCCGTGCCGGCAATGTCGTTGTCAATCGTGGCCGGAATACCGGCAAAAGGCACTTCAAAATCATTGAAAAAGTCGTTCAGGGCGCGGAAGGAACCGTCCCCGCCCATGATGATGAGCTTGTCGATGTTGCGTTCCTTCAGATGTTCGTAGGCCTGCCTGCGGAATTCGTAGTCGAAAAAGCGCTTGGATCGTGAGGAACGGAGGAGAGTTCCGCCCCTGTAGATCATATCGTTGGTCAGTTCCCGGGTGGCTTCCTTGATTTTTCCATCGATCAGCCCTTCCAAGCCGTCATAAACAACGTACGGGTTCATCCCAAGCTGGCGGGCATGATCCACTGCCGCCTTGATCGCCGGGTTCATTCCGGCGGCATCACCGCCAGATGTCATAATGGCTATTCCACTCATAAGTAATAAGGTTAACTTGTCCGGGGGGAAATGTTACCGGGCGGAACAAATAATGCAAGCGCGGAGTTTTTACTGGCGCAATAAACGGCAACGCTTCATGATGCGGAGGCATGAACGACACTGCAGCAGCCATTCTGAAAGCCACGGCCGCCCTCCGGGACGGCACGGAGAAGCTCCGGTTCGAATCCCCGGTCCATGTTACCTACAACCCTCTCACCTATGCATGGGGGCCGCATGAACAGTATGTGCGCACCTACGGAAACGGGGAAAAGGGCCATCTGTTCCTGGGCATGAATCCCGGCCCCTTCGGCATGGCCCAGACAGGCGTCCCCTTCGGGGAAGTGGACGCCGTCGTCAACTGGCTGCACATCCGCGGAGAAGTCGGGCGGCCGGAACATACCCACCCCAAACGTCCCGTGGAGGGTTTCGGCTGCCCCAGGTCGGAAGTCAGTGGCCGCCGCCTCTGGGGACTTTTCGCGGAAGCTTTCGGCACTGCGGAAAACTTCTTCCGTCACAATTACGTGGCCAATTACTGTCCGCTGATCTGGATGGGAGCCACCGGAGCCAACATTACGCCGGACAAACTGCCGGCGGAACAGCGCGCCGCCGTGGACGCGGTATGCATGGAACACCTGCTTTCCCTCATCACCATCCTGAATCCCCACACGCTGGTGGGGGTGGGAGCCTACGCCACGCAGAAGCTGCGGGACGCCGCCTCCCGGCTCCCCGGCAAAAGCTTCACCATCGGCACGTTGCTCCACCCAAGCCCCGCCAGCCCCATCGCCAACAAGCTCTGGCCGGAACGCCCCATCCAGCAGCTTAAGGAACTGGGCATTTTATAAAAAGAGCGGAGGAGGTAGAGCGGAGAGTTCCGTGACATGGAAGGAATCACCAGAGCGACAGGCCGGAAATCGGCAGTTCATCTTGTTCCCCTCCAAATCTACATCGTTTTGAAGGAATATCCGGCCCCCTTTACTGGCTTGATTCGCCCAGGGACACGGCCTTCCTGACGGAAGAAAAGCACGCCGGCATCTACCGGGACGGAGAAGAACTTAAACGCCTCCCCACTTCCACCACAAAAATCAGCCTCCCTCCAAATCAATCATCATTCTTAGACTGAAAACCCTCCGCTCTCCCCCGCAGGCCTTTTTACTGGACAGGGAGAAAAGGGTTCCGTACAGTTTCCGCGATCTTCAAGCGTTCCGAATTTATGGCAATTTCAGATTACATCGTGACCATTGGCCTGGAAGTCCACTGCCAGATCAAGACAAAGAGCAAAATGTTCTGCTCCTGCGAGACCGGCTTTGGCTTTGAACCCAATACGCGCGTGTGCCCCACCTGCCTGGGGCTGCCGGGCGCCCTGCCCGTCCTGAATGAGTTCGCCATTGAACGCACGCTGCTGACCGGCCTGATGCTGGGATGCTCCAGCCCGGAGATTTCCCAATGGGACCGCAAAAATTATTTCTATCCGGACATGGCTAAAAATTACCAGACCTCCCAGCTGGATCTTCCGCTGTGCCTGGGAGGGGAAGTGCCCCTGTACCCCTGGTCCTATCCGAATGACGTGATCAAAGCCGGCGTCCCCCCTTTCCGCACCGTGAAGCTGACCCGCATCCATCTGGAAGAAGACGCGGCGAAGATTACCCATCATGCCAATTATTCCCTGATCGACTACAACCGCGCGGGGTCCGCCCTGATGGAAATCGTTTCCGAGCCGGACATCGACACCCCGGAAGAAGCCTACGCCTACCTCAAGTCTCTCCAGCAGATTCTGAATTACGGGGATATCTCCGACGCGGACATGGAAAAGGGCCAGATGCGGTGCGATGTGAATATTTCCCTGCGTCCCCACGGGCAGAAGGAATTGGGCGCCAAGGTGGAAATGAAGAACATCAACTCCATGTCCGCCGTCCGCAGAGCCCTTCATTATGAAATCCAGCGCCAGGCGGAAGAACTGGACATGGGCATTCCTCAAATCCAGTCCACCCGCCGCTGGGACGACGAACGCGGAGAAAGCGTCGTCATGCGAACCAAGGAAGACGCGCACGATTACCGTTATTTCCCCTGTCCGGATCTGGTTCCCGTACGCACGGCCCCGCTGGTGGAGAAAGTGCGCGGGCAGATTCCCGAACTGCCTCAGGAACGGCAGAAACGCTTCATGGAAGAATACGGCCTGAGCGAGTACGACGCCAACGTGCTGGTGGGAGACCTGGAACTGGCACGCTTTTTTGAAGAGGCGGCGCGGGGAACCGCCAGCGGCAAAAAAATCGCCAACTGGGTGATTAACAACATTTCCGCCGTGCTGAATGAAAAAGGCATGCGCCCGTCTGAATGCCCGGTGAAACCCGGCGCCATCCGGGAGCTGATCGCCATTATTGACGACGGCACCGTTTCCAACAACCAGGCCAAGGACGTATTCGCCAAAATGTGGGATGAGCCGGCCCTCGCCGCAGCGCAGGCCGCCAAGCTGCTGGGCTTTGAAAAGGCGGATTCCTCTTTTCTGGACGGCATCGTGCGGGAAGTCATTTCCGCCAATCCGGACAAGGTGGCGGAAATACAAGGGGGCAATGAAAAGCTCCTGAACTGGCTTACCGGCCAGGTCATGAAGGCCGCCAAAGGCAAAGCCAACCCGAAAATCGTGACGGAAGCGCTGAAAAAAGCCCTTTCCATGGAGTGACCATAAACAAAGAGCCGCTTCCCTTGCCGGTGCCGGCTCCTTGCCCGCAGGGCATCACGGTTTGAACAGCTTCCTGTTTCCGGCGAGGGTGTTCCATACCTGCTTCACTTCCCCGGCCAGCGTCTGCTTCATCATGGCAAGGGAAAAGTCCGCCGCCTGGCCCATACTGATGTAGGGAGGCAGGGCAAGGGCGTCCCTGTCCACATGAGCGTCCAGCAGAGCGGCGCCCGGATAATTCAGGAACATGTCCACCATCTGGTCCACATGGCTGGATTTGTCCAATAAAAACCCCTTGATGCCGACGGCATCCGCCACGGCGGCAAAAGAGGGGTTGTTCAGGTTGATCTGCCACGGAATCAGCCCGGCCGCCTGCATTTCCAATTGGATGAAATCCAGACAGTCATTGTTATACACCACGATTTTCACCGGCAGCCTGTACTGGACAATCGTGATGAGATCCCCCAGCAGCATGGACAGGCCGCCATCTCCGCACAGGGCAATTACCTGCCGTTCGGGGTATTCCATCTGCGCCCCAATGGCCATCGGCATGGCATTGGCCATGGAGCCATGATTGAAGGAAGCCAGCGTCCTCCTGCCCGGCGTGGCGCACAGGAACCTGGCGCTCCAGATACAGGGGGTGCCGGTATCTACCGTAAATACGGCGTCGGATGCCGCATGCCTGTTCAGGGCGGTCGTGAGCTGTTCCGGCCGGATGGGAGACTCCTTGTCATTTCCTTCCATATAGGCGTTCATCTCCTTCACGTCCCTGGCGTGGCGTTTCAGGGCGGCGTCCAAATGCCCGGAATCCGTCTTTTCCTGCACCATGTTCAGCAGAGCTTCCGCCGTGACGGAAACATCCCCGCAAATACCCAGGTCCAGGCGGCAGCGGCGGCCCAGCACTTCACCGCGCCTGTCAATCTGCACGATTTCAGGTTTGGTGGGAATGAAATTGAAATAGGGGAAATCCGTCCCCCACAACACGAGCATGTCGCTTTCATGCATGGCCTTGTAGGCATCTCCCCATCCCAGCAGCCCCGTCATGCCGATGCCCAGGGGATTGTCATGTTCAAAATAATCCTTTCCCCTCCATGTGTAGGCAATCGGAGCTTTCAGGCGGTGCGCGAGCCGGACGACCTTGTCTTCCGCTCCCGCGCAGCCGGCGCCGCAGAAGAAAGTAATGCGGCGGTGGTCGTCAAGCATCCGTGCCAGAAGGGATACGGATTCATGCTCAGGAACAACATTCTCCCGCGTGTAGGCAGGAGGATGCACCAGATTCTTCATCTCCGCGGGGGCGGCCGCAATGTCTCCGGGCAAGACGACGACGCCTACGTCGCGCCTGGCCCACGCGTGCTGAATGGCGGACATCAAAATGGACGGGGCCTGGGAAGCTTCCGAAACCAGTTCCGCATATGCGCTGCATTCCTTGAAAAGCTGTTCCGGATGCGTGGCCTGGAAATATTCCATGCCTACCTGGCTCTGCGGGATGTGGGAAGCAATGGCCAGCACCGGGGCATGGTTCCGGTGGGCGTCAAACAGGCCGTTGATCAAATGGAGGTTCCCGGGGCCGCTGCTGCCGCAGCATACAGCCAGATTCCCGCTCAGCTGGGCTTCCGCGCTCGCGGCAAAAGCCGCCACTTCCTCATGCCGCACATGAATCCATTCAATGGTCTTCCTCCTCCTCAAAGCGTCCGTAACGGGGTTCAGGCTATCCCCCACAATGCCGTAAATCCGCTTAACTCCCGCCTTCTCCAAAATTTCAACAATCTGATCGGCTACCCTGTACATGCAGATTAGACACCAGCCAACCTCCAACGGATTCATTCTTATGTGTCATCCCCTCCATCTTTTCCGCACCGGAAAAAATGCATGAGGATTTCCCCTGATATCATAAGGCCGCCGCCTTTTCAGGCAGCGGCCTATGAATTACCAGTTCTCTGGTGGAAAACCGTCAGGAACGGCGGCGGCGCATCATCAGAACGGCCAGGCCCAGGATTCCCAGAGAAGCCGAGGCCGGTTCCGGAACCTGAAGGCCGGCAAAACCGGCAATCTGTTCCGCGGAAAGTTTTGTATCCGTCCACTGAATTTCACCCCATGTAAGATTGGGATTAATCCATCCTTGGATATCAGTGCGATTTCCGTTCATGTTGCCGTTGTAGGACAACGTGTCAAGCAAGGAACCATTCACATAGACCTCCACAGACTGGCTTTGGTTTGCGCCAGTAACGGCTAGAGTCACGTTAAGAAGACCTCCCTCCAAAACAACGGGAGTTTCAGAAACGTCTCCACGGTTTTGGGAAAAAAAGCCGGTAGAAGTATTCAAATTTCCATCTCCCATGCCAAGCTTGGCATCTGTCGTCAGATACAAGGCATTTGTCCCGTAACTTTGGCCCGCATTGGTGCCATAATACCCAAACAGCGTGGTCTGGGTTCCTTCCGTTAAGAAAGAAGTATCCAGCCAGAGGGAGATCGTGTAATTGGAAGCATAAAAATTACCGCCGTAAGGAATGAAACCGCCAGGAAGGGCACTCTGTGAGAGACTCCCAAACGTCATGTCTTTTCCCAATGTAATACCTTCAGTTGTCGTCGCCGTACCGGCAACGTAAGACGTTCCGGCCGATGGTTCTAAAGAGCCGGGAGACGCCAACGCCGGAACGGAACAACACGCCGCAATGGCCATTAATGCTAATGTTTTTTTCATTTTCTGTGAATGATGGACTGAGTAGCAATCAGAGAGATATTCCCCGCCCTCTGTATATCGGATTCCCAATCCGCTCTTTTTCTCCCCCACAGGAAAGATGAGAACAAGCTTTTTCAATCCGCTAAAAAATGTAATATAATTACCTTCTATCACTTATGAATATAAAAAATAAAACGCAGAATAGATTTTTTGTGGAGGTTCTGAAGTTGCTGTATAGGAACAGCAATCCCTTTTCGCAAAATAGAAAAAATTGTAATAATAGTTTCATAATTGAAATGTTAGATTGACCTCGGATTGGGAATCCGGTTGTTTTCCCTCAGCCATCAAAAAAAATCAACATAATGTTTTCATATTCAATAAAAATTAATTTTCTTTCCTTCCATTTCCAGAACCTTCTTCTTGAAAACGAGCCTTCCCCAAATTATCCTCCCGCTAGCTGTAATATCATTTCACCATGAAATTTTTCAAGACAACCATTGCCATGACAACCCTGCTGGGCTGCCTGCCCACATCCCCCGCAGAAGTCGCCTTTCCGGGGCCTGCACCCGGAACAGCCAGCGCGGAACAATCCGCTTCCGGCTATACTCTTTCCAATAACATCCTGACGGCCAAATTTATCCTTCGGAACGGAAGTCTTTCCTTCGGAGGAATGACTTCCAAACTGGGCCCCGTCGCCAAGGCAGGGGATGAATTATTCATCATCAATCTTCAGGACGGACGGAGCCTTAAATCCTCCGAGCTGAAAGCGGGAAACGTCAAATTCGTCTCCCTTCAGCCCAACCCCAAGGCCTTCAGGCTGGCTGACCGCTTCCCGGGAAAAGCCGTCAGCGCAACATTCCAGGCTCTGAACGGAACCCTTCGCATTTCCTGGCGTGCCGTGCTCAGGGACCATTCCCATTACCTGAGGCAGGAACTCCGCCTGGCAAGTACGAAGCCCGTCCAGATGAAAAACATCGTAGCGATGCAATATGACCTGGCAGAAGGGAAAGCCGGGGCACCCTCCGTTTCCGGAAACGCCAGAGGAGCACTTATCGTCAATGACCTGGCGTTCACCGCCCTGGAAACTCCCATGGGCATCAATACCGTGGGAGGCGCCGGAAATATGGAAGGGGGAGAAACCGCCATCTGGAGTGCGGACAAGTGGTCCACAGCTTCATGGACCGGAAATTTCAATGTTCCCCAGGAACTGAAAAAGCAGTACGGAGAACAGGTTTCCAGTGCGGAAGGCCCGGTTTCCATTGACGGCAAAGGAGCATGTACCATCACTTTCCAGTATAAGGGAGGGGACAAGGGCAACAATAAGCTGAACCTTGCCGGCGTGCAGCTCCTCTCTTCCAAGGGGGCCGTTCTTGACTCCGATTTCCACAACGGCAGCACCGGAGATTCCAATGCCGGCAACACTTACACGGTACAGGTTCCCTCCAGGGGAAATTACATTCTGCGCTACTGGGCCCAGACCAAGAGCGAACCGATTGCCAGCAAGGGGGAAATCACCTTTTCCCTGCCCGTGCGCACGCTGGAGGAAAAGCAGGAACCCCAGGCGGACGAATCCCGGCTGGCCCAGGGTCTCTGGAGCCGTAAAACCACCTTGCAGCCCGGGGAAATATGGGACGTATCCTCCGTTCTCGGAATTTTTGCCCCCGGCCAGAAACGCCGCTCCTTCCTGGCCTATATGGAACGGGAACGCGTGATGCCCTACCGCCCCTTCATCCATTATAATTCCTGGTATGAACTGAACATCAACCGCAACAATGATTCGGACCCCGCCAAGCGCATGACGGAAGAACAATGCCTGGCCGTCCTGAAAGACTGGCAGGAACAGTTTTTCCAGAAGCGCGGCATGTCCATTGACGCCTTCGTCTGGGACGACGGCTGGGATGAATTCAACAGCCTGTGGGATTTCCACAAAATGTTCCCGCAGGGCTTCAAGCGCATTGACGCCGCCGCCGGCAGGCAAAAGGCCGGCATCGGCACGTGGCTGGGTCCGGTGGGGGGCTACGGAGCCTCCAAGGGCAAGCGTCTCGCTTACTGGAACGTGAAGCATCCGGACAACAAAATCGGCAATTTCCAGCTCTCCAACAAGGAATATTTTGACGCCTTTGTGGGCCGCTGTTCCCAGATGGTGAAGGACTACAATATGAAGTACTTCAAATTCGACGGCATCAGCACCCACTTCCATGCCAAGGGGCCCGGCAACGAGGAGGATGCGGAAGGCATCATCCGCGTGCTGAACGCCCTGCGCAAGAAAAAGGGGGATCTTTACATCAACTGCACTGTAGGAACCTGGGCATCCCCCTTCTGGTTCCGTTATGCGGATTCCGTATGGAGGCAGGAGAATGACTTCGGCACTATCGGAGCGGGCGACAACCGCGACAAATGGATTACCTACCGCGACCGCCTGGTGCATGAAGTTTTTGTGCAGGGTTCCCCGCTGATGCCCATCAATTCCATGATGACTCACGGCCTGATGGTCACTAAATTCGGTCCTCCGGCCTGCATGCCCCGCGATCCGGAAAACGTCAAGAAAGAACTCCGCTGCGCCACGGCTTGCGGCACTTCCCTCCAGGAGCTCTACGTGGATCGGGACCTGATGAGCGCCAACGGCGGAGTTCTGTGGGACGAACTGGCCAAGGGGATCAAGTGGATACGCCGCAATGCGGACGTTTTGGACGATGTGCACTGGGTGGGCGGCAATCCGTGGAACAAGGAAACTAACGAAGGGGCCGTGTACGGGTGGGCCGCATGGAATAAAAACAAGGCCACCCTGGCTCTCCGCAATTCCTCCGACCAGGAAAAGAGCCTGACCGGAACCCTGCGCAGCATTCTGGATATCCCTGCGAACGTCAAGGGCTCCATCACCTTCAAGGATTCCTATGACGACCAGCGGACGCTGGACGGCTTCTCCGGCAGTTCCGTAGACATTGATAAGGAAATCTCCTTCACGTTGAAGCCCTTTGAGGTGCTGGTGTACGAAGGGGGAAAGGTCAAATAAATCAGCCGGCCCACACGCCCGGTCAAAGCCGGAACGGCGTTGGAAAAAACATATTGGGGGAGGCGGGATTCCCGCCTCCCTTCCTTGTTCCCGTGCGGACAGAATCCGGGTCAGAATGTTTTTTCAAACGTCACCGCTTCCAGCGGATCGGCAGGGTTGACCGGCATCACCAGGCATTCCGCACCTTCCCCGCCCAGGTACAACATCAGGCTCCTGCCGGGGGAATAGGCGATGGAGACACCGTAATATCCTCCTTTTTTCACCAGGGACCAGGTTCCGCGGCAGGAAGAAACGAGATCTTCCTCCAGCACGGAAAGGTCCTCCCTCTCTTCCGGACGGGCAATCCACCTGCCCCATGCCTCCGGACGGGGAAAGGAAGAAATCTCGCACGTCCCGTCTTCATTCAGGAGGAGCGTGGAAGAACTGACCTGGAAAAAACGCTTCAACTCCGGAGGGCGGAAAAACCGCCTTTCTCTGGGAGATGGTTCCACCTCATACTTTCCGGAAAGGGCCTGCACATCCGGCTCATGAATCCACAGGAAAGTTTGTTGACACACCGCCTGGCGGCACGCCAGCCCCACCACGGCCAGCAGGGAAAGGAACGCCAGGACAAACGCCCACAGGGCCAGCCGCTTTCTCCACCACG
>OHVZ01000819.1_pt1 | contig 12051 bp, 9 predicted proteins | sample 1579561 | NCBI WGS metagenome assembly OHVZ01 (sample SAMEA3882547, study PRJEB24775) | human gut metagenome | biome: human-associated habitat; feature: intestine environment; material: feces | place: Netherlands | collected 2009/2010
GGTGCCGTCCGCGAACGTGAATTCCACGTAGTGCGCGTTGGACAGGGCGTATGCGATGAGCCGCCGGTCCATGGTCACGGCCGGATTGCCGAACGCCACATGCCAGCTGGAATCCACCGTGCCGGGCGACTGCGCCTTTGCCAGATGGGTGACCGGCGGTTTTGCCTTCAGCTGCTCTTCGACGCGTTCCATGGTGGCTTCGAAGGTTTTGCGATTGACGGGCTTGAGCAGATAACCGCTCGCCTGCACCTCGTAGCCGAGCACCGCGAAATCGGTGCTGGACGTGATGAAGACGATCGCGCAGTCGTCGTTCTGATTGCGCAGCAGCCGCGCTATGTCCAATCCGGTGGTGGCATGCGGCAGATTCTCGTCGCTGAGATAACAGTCGAGCAGCAGCAGGTCGTAACGGCTGTTCTTCCAGCTTTCGATGAACGATTTCGCGTCGGGGAAAACGTCACAGACCGTTTGCATGGCATTCCTGCCGGCGGTTGCGCCGACGTTCCGGCCGTTGAAGTATTCCGCGCACATGGTGGCGATCAGTTCGCGTTCGGCAGGGTGATCCTCGACGATGGCGATGCGCACGTTCCCTCCTTGCTGTGCCGTGATTGCGCGGATGACGTTCCGGCTCTGCTTCCAAGCGTACCGGGAGAGGGAAATACGGGGTGCCGCGGAGCTTGCGTTTCATGCCAGAAAAGCACGTTTCGTGCCATACGGCGGATATCGACAACGAAAAAGACCCGCTCCATACGGAACGGGTCTTTTTCGCGCTACGCCTTGATTACTTGGCGGAACGCCGTATCACTCGGCCAGAGCCTTGTCCACGACCTCGGTGGCCTCGGCGAGCACCTTGTCCAGAGCCTCAGGGGATTCGAAGCTCTCGGCGTACACCTTGTAGATGTTCTCGGTGCCAGACGGACGGGCGGCGAACCAGTTGTCCTTGGTGGTGACCTTCAGACCGCCGATCTTGGCGTGGTTGCCCGGAGCCTCGGTGAGCTTGGCGGTGATGTCCTCGCCGGCCAGCTGGGTGGCCTCGACGTCGTCGCCGGTGAGCTTGGCGAACTTCTGCTTCTGCTCGAGGGTGGTCGGGGTATCGACGCGCTTGTACCAGCTTTCGCCGAAACGCTCCACCTGCTCCTGGTGCAGCTGGGCCGGGTTCTTGCCGGTCTTCGCGGTGATCTCAGCGGCCAGCAGGTCCGGAATCAGGCCGTCCTTGTCGGTGGTCCACACGCGGCCGTCCTTACGCAGGAAGGACATGCCGGAGCTTTCCTCGCCGCCGAACGCGACCTCGCCCTTGAACAGCGGGTCCACGAACCACTTGAAGCCGACCGGAACCTCGACGAGCTTGGCGTTGATGGAGGCGGCCACGCGGTCGATCAGGGAGGAAGACACGAGGGTCTTGCCGATGCCGGCGTTCTCCGGCCAATCCGGACGGTTGCCGCCGAACAGGTACTCCACGCACACTGCGATGTAGTGGTTCGGGTTCATGACGCCCCAGTTCGGGCAGACGATGCCATGGCGGTCGGCATCCGGATCGGTGCCGCCGACCAGATCGTACTTGTCCCAAGCGCCGTTGTTGAGGGAATCGACCAGACCCTTCATCGCGTACGGGGAGCTCGGATCCATGCGGATCTTGCCATCATGGTCGATGGTCATGAAGCTCCAGGTCGGGTCGACCTGCGGACGCACCACGTCGATGGTCAGGTTGTACTTCTCGTTCATGAGCGGCCAGTAGTTGACCGAAGCGCCGCCGAGCGGGTCGATGCCCAGGCGTACGCCGGAGGAGCGGATCACGTCGAAGTCGATGACGTTCTCCAGATCGGCCACATAGTGCTCACGGAAGTCGAAACGCTCGACCAGATCGGACTTGACGGCCTGCTCGAACGGCACGCGCTTGACGTTCCTGAAATCGCCGAGCAGCTCGTTGGCGCGGTCGGCGATGGCGTTGGTGACGTCGGCCGGAGCCGGGCCGCCGGTGACCGGATCGTACTTGAAGCCGCCATCGGTCGGCGGGTTGTGGGACGGGGTCACGACGATGCCGTCGGCCAGGCCTTCGCCGGTGAAACGCTGGGTGCCGTCGGCGGCGCGGTTGTGGGTCAGGATGGCCTGGGACACGACCGGGGTCGGGGTGAAGTCGTCACGGGAGTCGATGCGCACGGTCACGCCGTTGGCGACGAGCACTTCGATGGCGGTCTTCCAAGCCGGCTCGGACAGGGCGTGGGTGTCGCGGCCGATGTACAGCGGGCCGGTGACGCCGGCCTTCTTGCGGTATTCGGCGATGGCCTGCGTGATGGCCACGATGTGGGCCTCGTTGAATGAGGTCTTCAGGGACGAACCACGGTGTCCGGAAGTGCCGAAGGAGACGCGCTGCTCCGGAACGTTCGGGTCGGGGACGACGTCATAGTACTTTCCAATGACCTCGTCGACATTGATCAGATCTGCTGGGGTGGCGGGCATTCCCGCATTTTTTGCAACCATACCTTCATTGTGCCACGAGTTTGCGCGGAACGCGGAAAGCCATCCCACAATGTGCGATGAATACGTTTTCTTTTTGACGTCTCGGCGTGTCTCCAGTATGGAATTGGGGTTTCAGTGTCCCGATGCCCGACGATTTGCGCATCGCACGCCGATAGTGTATTGTTTCTAACGAATTCGACTCATGCAGGGTTGCAAGTCAACATTTTTAGACGCAAGACCTGGAATGTGGCATTGGTTTGCCATGTTCCGGGTCTTTTTTGTTGCAAAAAAGCCGCGCTGCGTCATCGAATCCCATCGGAAGGAAATAGAAAGGAATCAGGATGGCTGACTCTCTCGCATCGCAGATCATCACTGCGATCGGCGGACCTGAAAACGTTCGCAGTCTGACGCATTGCGCCACCCGACTGCGCTTCGAGCTGGCGGACGCGTCCAAGGTGGACCAGAACGCCCTCGAACATATGAAGGGCGTGCTTGGCGCGGTCCCGCAAAGCGGTGACCGTTTCCAGGTCGTCATCGGCGGCGGCGTGGCCACCGTATACGAAAACATCATGCATCTGCCCGAAATGGCGAACGCCGGTGCCGCCTCCGCATCCGGCGAAGGCCAGAAGAGCAACGCCGACGTCAAGGCCGAGGCCCGTTCCAAGGCACGCGGCAAGGTGGCATGGCTGGACTCCTTCTTCGAGTATCTCGCCGACTCCTTCCGCCCGATCCTGGGCGTGCTGCTCGGCGCCTCCATCATCATCGCCCTGGTCAACCTGCTCATCTCACTGAACGTCATTCCGAATGACGAGGCCTCCGCCGGCTGGGTGTTCGTCAAGGCCATCTGGAAGGGCGTGTTCTACTTCCTGCCGATCATGGTCGCCTACAACGCCGCCAAGAAGCTCAAGGTCGATCCGTGGCTGGGCGGCGCCATCATGGCCATCCTCATGACCCCGCAGTTCACCAGCCTGATAGACGCCAAGACCACCACGTGCGTGGAGAACGCGGCTCTGGGCACCAAGTCCTGCACCGCCAACATCTTCGGCATTCCGATGGCGTTGAGCGACTACAGCGGCAACGTGTTCGTGCCGCTGCTCATGGCCGCCGTGCTCGCCCTCGTCTACCACGGATTGAAGAAGATCATTCCCGAAAGCGTCCAGCTGGTGTTCGTGCCGTTCTTCTGCATGATCATCGTCGGCGTGCTGACCGCCTTCATCATCGGCCCGATCGGCGTGTGGGTCGGCAACGGCCTCGGCGTCGGCTTGGATTGGATGAACACCCATGCACCGTTCATCTTCGCCATCATCATCCCGCTGCTGTACCCGTTCCTCGTGCCGCTCGGCCTGCACTGGCCGCTCAACGCCCTGATGCTCATGAACATCCAGACGCTGGGCTACGACTTCATCCAGGGCCCGATGGGCGTGTGGAACTTCGCTTGCTTCGGCGCCACCGCCGGCGTGCTCTTCATCGCCGTGCGTGACAAGGACAAGGACATGCGCCAGACCGCTCTCGGCGCGCTCGCAGCCGGCCTGCTTGGTGGTGTTTCCGAACCGTCCCTGTACGGCATCCACCTGCGTTACAAGCTGGTCTACAAGCGCATGCTCGTGGGCTGCGGCCTTGGTGGCGTCGTCATTGCCGTCCTCGGCTGGCTCTTCCCGTCCGTCACCGCCGCCGGCCAGACCGTGCATGGTGTGACCACCACCGCCTTCGCCTTCACCTCGCTGCTGACCATTCCGGTCTTCGACCAGATGTGGGTGTACGCGGTGTCCATCGCGGTCTCCTTCCTGACCTCCTTCTTCCTGATCATCACCTTCGACTACCGCACCCCGGAACAGAAGGCTGAAGTGCTGGCCCGCGCCGCCGCCGATCAGAAGGCCGCCGCTCCGGCGGTCGAAGCCAAGGAAGCCGCTCCGGCTGCCACCACCGCCACCGCGACTGCTACCGCCACCAAGACCGAAGCTCCGGCCGCTGCCGCCGCCGCGACCACCGTGGTGAACGCTCCGGTCGCCGGCCACGTGATCGCCCTGGACGAAACCGGCGATCCGGTGTTCGCCTCCCGCGCGCTCGGCGAAGGCGTCGGCATCCAGCCGACCGACAGCGAGGTCGTGGCCCCGGTCTCCGGCGTGCTGCAGACCGTCGCCGAAACCGGCCACGCCTTCGGCATCAAAACCGATGACGGTGTGGAAGTGCTCGTGCACGTCGGCATCGACACCGTGAAGATGAACGGCGAGGGCTTTGCCGTCAAGGTCAAGGCCGATGAGCGCGTGAATGCCGGCGATCCGCTGGTTTCCGTCGACTTTGCTAAAGTGAAGGACGCTGGATACAGCACCACCACGCTGATGACGGTGCTCAACACCGCCGCCCTCACCTCCGTCACGCCGAAGACCGGCATCGACGTCAAGGCAGGGGACGAGGTGATCGACATCCAGCGCTAACCTGTCACACAGAGGCGAAAAAGGGGTCGACGTGGACGTTCTTCGCGTATTCAACAACAATGTCGTATTGGCTAGAGACGGTGATCGTGAGGTGATTCTCACAGGCCGTGGAATAGGCTTCCAAGCCAAGCCGGGACAACATGTGGATGACGCGAAGATCGTCCGTCGGTTCATCCCCGTCGATGGCAAGGATCCCGACCACATGGCGCAACAAGTGGCCGGGATCCCGCCCGAAATCATCAGACTCGTCACGGACGCCATGAACCGTACGGGACTGAAAGAACAGGCAGACAAGCAGCCAACCCTGGTCATGGCGCTCGCCGACCACATCTGCGGCGCGATACAACGCGCGCAAAGAAAACAGAACATCGAATATCCGCTCGAAGCGGAAGTACGTTCCCTATACGCCGACGAATACGCCAAAGGCGTGGCGATGGTCGACGCGATGAACACGTATTTGGGTGGCGCGTTGCCCCGCAGTGAGGCGGTGGCGCTCGCCTTGCATTTGGTGAATGCCGGATTCTCCGGCGGCGACCTGTCCGCCACCTACACCATGACCGGCATCATCCAGCAGATGATCGCCGTCATCGAAGGCGCGTACGGCATCACGCTTGCGCAGGACAGCGTCAATGTGGCGCGATTCATCACGCATCTGCGTTACCTGTTCGTACGCATCCACCAGCATGAGCAGCTCGACGATGAGCCGCAACCAATCATCGAATCAATCAAAACCTCATATCCGAAGGCTTGCCAGTGCGCAAGGCAGCTTGCCGTGGTGGTGAAGATGCGTCTTGGTTCCGACCTTACGGAAGCCGAAATCGCCTATCTTGCCCTGCATGTGGCGCGCGTGACCAACGGAGTGAATCGGCAGGACGACTGAGTTTCCGGTATCTTCCGATATTCAGCAGCCCGTTCCGCGCATTCCTGACGGTTCCTAATCGTTCGACTGTTCGGCCGGCTGCCCGCTTGCCTGTTCGGTCGGCTGCGGTTTCGTTGGCGTAGCCGACATATTCGCGTTCAACGCCAGTATGCCGGTATCTTCGGAAGCGGCCTCCGGCACGCGCACGCATAGGGCCTGACGTTCCACACTGAAACGGATGTGCTTCGTTTCAGGCAGCATATCGCCATCCACCTGCGCCAAAACAGGCCTCTCCAAAGTGATTTCCGCGCTGACGCCCTGCACCTGGTCGACGGTGGAGTTCGTGGACAGCGGACTCTGCTGAGCTTTGCCGGTGATGGTCTGGTGCAGCACGTCGCCGAACAGATTCGCCCAACCGATCAGGCCGCCGGACGTGTCGATGATCTCGTAGTCGAGGATGCCATCGTCATAGGAAGCTTCGGGCATCAGCGAAAACATGGGGATCTGACCGCAATTGCCCGCCATGAACGTGCGGAACGTGAGACCACGCGTGGAATGCGTGCTGCCTTCGGCGCTGGTGATGGTCACATTGCCCTTGTACTTCGGGGCGAACAGATTCTTCACGCCCGACACGAAATACGCCAGCCAGCTGATGTTCTTCTTCAATTCCGGATCGGTGTCGTCGATCATCAGTGCGTCGAAACCGATGCCGGCGATGATGAGGAACGCATGCCCGTGGTCGGTGGTCTCATCATCCAGAAGGGTCAGACGGCCCACATCCACCAGACGGGAGCCGTGCGACGTGGCCACGGTGAGCGCCGCATCGATATCGTCCACGGGAATGCCCATATTGCGGGCGAACAGATTGCCGGTGCCGATCGGCACGATGCCCAGCGCATGCCCGGTACCCGACAGCGCGCTCGCGACGGTACGCACCGTGCCATCGCCGCCGACAGCCACCACCACATCGGCACCATGGTCCAACGCTTCGAACGCGCAGGCGCGACCGTCCTTGTCGAGCTGCGTTTCGATGAATTCGATCTGGGTGAGATGCTTCGCCTCGCAGAACTCCTTGATATGCTGCTTGCGCTGTTCCGCCTGGGGCTTTGAAGGATTGACTATGAACGCGTAATGCACTTGGTCATCGTCACGCTTGTCAAGCTTCTCCGCGAGCGTACGGTGCTTGTACGCGCGGTATCCGAAGAAGGCGGCCGCGCATACGGCGACCACGGCGATGATGACGAGCAGGACGATAACTGGCATAGGCATGCCTCTATTGTCTATGCGATTGCGCAAAAAGACGAATTCGACATGAAAAATTCGGCGTTCCCTCACGTTATATCCAAAAATGAGAACGATGGCGTCAGTGTCTGCTTTCGGCACTAGGCTGGGAAGCATGCTTGATATTCAATTCATTCGTGAACATGCTGACGTTGTCAAGGAATCCCAGCGTAAGCGTGGCGAATCGGTCGAACTGGTCGACGAGGTGCTGCGCTCCGACGAGGTTCGCCGCTCCTCTCTGAAGGAATTCGAAGCTGCCCGCGCGCAGCAGAAGGAGATCGGCAAGAAGGTCGCCGCCGCCCCCGCCGACGAAAAGGCCAAGCTGATCGCCGCAACCAAGGAACTCTCCCAGAAGGTCTCCGAATACAAGGCCGCAGCCGACGCCGCAGCCGAAGAATACACCACCGCCATGTGGAAGCTGTCCAACATCGTCGAGCCGGAGGCTCCGGAAGGCGGCGAGGATGATTACGTCGTCGTCAAGAAGGTCGGCCAGATCCGTGATTTCGCAGCCGAAGGCTTCGAGCCGAAGGACCACCTGACGCTCGGCCGCGGCGTGGCCGGTATCGATATGGAGCGCGGCGTGAAGGTCGGCGGCTCCCGCTTCTACTTCCTGCGCGGCCAGGTGGCCCGCATGCAGATCGCCATGCTGACCATGGCCGTCGATCAGGCCGAGGAGCACGGCTTCACGCTGGCCATCACCCCGACGCTGGTGCGTCCGGAAGTGATGCGCGGCACCGGCTTCCTCAACTCCCATGCGGACGAGATCTACCGCCTGCGCGAGCCCGACGACCAGTATCTGGTCGGCACCTCCGAAGTGGCGCTCGCCGGCATGCACGAGAACGAGATCCTGAACCTTGAGAACGGCCCGCTGCGCTACTGCGGCTGGAGCTCCTGCTACCGCCGTGAAGCCGGCGCAGCAGGCAAGGACACCTCCGGCATCATCCGCGTGCACCAGTTCGACAAGGTGGAGATGTTCGTCTACGCCAAGCAGGAGGACTCCTACAAGGAGCATGAGCACCTGTTGGCCATGGAGCAGGAAATGCTCGGCAAGGTCGAGGTGCCGTACCGCATCATCGATACCGCCGCCGGCGATCTGGGCTCCTCCGCGGCACGTAAGTTCGACTGCGAGGCTTGGGTGCCGACCCAGGGCCGTTACCGTGAGCTGACCTCCACGTCCAACTGCACCGAGTATCAGGCCCGTCGTCTGAACATCCGCGAACGTATGGAGGATGGCAACACCCGCGCCGTCTCCACGCTGAACGGCACGCTGGCCACCACCCGTTGGCTGGTCGCCATTCTCGAGAACCACCAGCAGAAGGACGGCTCCATCGAAATTCCGAAGGCCATGCGTCCGTACATGGGCGGCAAGGAAGTCATCGAGCCGACCAAGTGGGAAGCCTGATTTTCCAAGACGTTCGCGTCTGATATGAATCCGTGAAAGCGGCGTTGGCATTTGTGCCGGCGCCGCTTTTCGTATGTTGGACGGTCCCAGTGCCGTTTGTGTCGTTCTGGGCAGATGCGTGTGCGGTTTTCTGTTGGAAGCGACGGGGATGGAGGCTGTGCCAGGTGTCGCACTTCCGCGCACTGTGGTATATTGGCGTTTCGTGCGTAGCAGCGATGTTAGGCGCAAAGGGTAGATGTCTGAGCGGTCTAAAGAGACGGTCTTGAAAACCGTTGAGGTGCAAGCCTCCGCGAGTTCGAATCTCGCTCTGCCCGCATCAATCAAGGGCTTACCGAAGGATTTTTCGGTAAGCCCTTTTCCATGCCGTTTATGGCGATTGTCGTTGTCGTGGCGGCAACGTCACACAATCCGTCGATCCGCGGCCCAACGGGTGAGCTCGGAACGGTTCGACAGCTGCAGTTTGCGCAGCACCGAGCTCATATGGGTCTCCACGGTCTTGATGGAGATGAACAGTTCCGAAGCCACCTCCTTGTACGTGTAGCCGCGCGCGATCAGCCGCATGACCTCCTGCTCGCGGTTGGACAGCCGGTCCAGCTCGTCATCGTGGATCGGGCCGCCGAACGCGCCGTTCGCGCTCGGGCCGTTCTGGAAGGCGGACAGCACGAATCCCGCCAATTTCGGCGAGAACACGGCGTAGCCCTCATGCACCTGCTTGATGGAGGACACCAGGTCGTCGCCGGAAATAGTCTTCGTCACATATCCCTGCGCACCGGCGCGGATCACGGAACCGACATCCTGCGGAGAATCCGACACGGACAGCGCGAGGAAGACGGTATCGGGGGAGTATGCGCGCGATTTCGTGAGGATTTCGGCGCCACCGCCGTTCTCGCCGCCCGGCACATGCACGTCCAGCAGCACCACGTCCGGTTTGGTCTGCGCGATCATCGCCACTGACCCCTCCACGTCGGCCGCCTGTCCGACCACGTCGAAATACGGCTGCAACGTGGCGATCACGCCCGCGCGGAACATCTCATGGTCGTCCACGACGGCGATTCTGATGCGCTGTTCCCGCTCGCTCATTCCTGCTCCTTGGTTCGATTGATTCATTGCCGCACCTGCTGCATGTGCCGTGTTCATTGCGCCGATTGCACGCCCGTATCGCCGTCCGCTGTGGTGGTCGTAGCGCTGTCCGCATCCTCCGCCGCTCCTGAAATCGGCATGTGCATGCGCACCTCCGTGCCCCAGCCGGGCCTCGACACAATCTCCACTGTACCGCCGCGGCGCTTGATACGTCCGATGATGGACTCGCGGATGCCCAGGCGATTCGCTGGAATGGCGTCGACGTCGAAGCCGTCGCCATGGTCGCGTACGAACACCTCCACCAGCTTGTCGCCGGCCTCGCAGTAGACGGACACCGGTTCGCCGCCATGCGTCACGGCGTTGACGAGCGCCTGCTGCGTGGCATCCAACAACGCGTCGGTCTGCGCGCTCGGCCGCGCGTCGCCCACCGTCACTACCTCGATCGGCTTGCCATGCGTGTCCTCCACATGCGCTGCGATCTGCTTCAAACCGGCGTTGACGGAACGGTCCGACGTGGTGCGCTCCTGATATAGCCATTCGCGCAACTCGCGTTCCTGCTGCCTTGCCAGTGAAAACACGGTCTGCTGGTCATCGGCGTGCAACTGGATCAGCGCCAGCGTCTGCAGCACGCCGTCGTGCAGGTGGGCGGTCATATCGGCGCGCTCCTCCTCGCGTTCCTTCAGCGCGCGTTCCGTGCCCAAATCACGCACCAGCGTCATAATCCACGGCACAATCGCCAGCAGCACGCCGACAAGCAGCGCCAAACCGGCGACGAGCATGGTGAACGTGGCGTGCCGTGCGGACTGCATAATGCGCGTGGGTGGCGATGTAGATCGCGTACGCGACGAAAATGACCGCGATGCCGCCGAGCATCGTCCATAATTGGCCGTCCTTCGCGTTGAACCGCAGCCAGGAGACGCCGACGCCGACCACGCCGAGCAGCAACGGCACAATCAGCGTGCCTTCAATGCCTTTCGCCGCCATCGCCACGCATAGGCCCAGCATAAGCAGTCCCGCCATGGCCAGCAGCGCGGGTCTCGGCGCGTTGGCGAACATCTGTTCCAGGCTTTCGGACGATTGTGCTCCGCTGCCGGATTGCATGCCGTCCGCGTTGCCGTCGCTGTCTTGCGATTGCGCGCCGCCGTTTCCGACGTTCCTTAGGTTTCTTACGTTCCTCACGTTGCCGTGGGACAGCGGCGCGTTCTCGACGGGCTGGCTGCCGGCGATGACGTACGCCTGCTGGACCGGGTCTCCGACGGGTACGGTGATCCACAGAAAAATATAGGCGATCGCGCCCGCACCGAAGAAAAACGTGGTGACCACGAAAATGAAACGGATGAGATGAACGGACACGCCCAGATGCATGCTGACGGCCTTGGCCACGCCAGCGACCTCGCGGCCGTACGTCGGGCGCAGCAACGGCAGTCGCGCCGGCTTGGACGGCACGGGACGGCCTTCGCGCAGGGCCTGCACGTAGCACCAGCGCATGTAGACCGCGCTGGCCTGGTCGTACTGTTCCTGCGTGTATCGCGGTTTGGCTAAGGACTTCATGCTTCCATTGTGCCCTGTCGGGGATGCCGATTCAGGGCTTTCAGCTGGTGTTCAGGGCAGATTCAGGGTGTTCCCCGATACGTATGACGGCTGCGGATTGCTGTAATGGAGATATGAGCAACGCAAACAACAATCCGCAAGGCGGCAGTGCCGCTGGTTCTGCCGAACCGCAATCGCAGCCACGGCCGCCGATGTATCAGCCGCAGCCGAATCGAGGCAATCGATTCTTCGCATGGATCCGCTCCAGCCGGATCACGCGCGGCCGCAACCGGTGGATCGCAGGCGTGTGCGACGGCGTGGCGCGCCGCTTGGGATGGAACGCCACTCTGGTCCGCGCGCTGGTGATTCTCACCTCGCTACTGTTCGGCGCCGGAGCGGCGTTCTACGCATTGGCCTGGTTCCTGCTACCGGACGAGATGGATGGCCGGATCCTGTGCGAGGAGCTGGTCAACGGCCATTGGGATTGGAACTGCGCGGGCGCGCTGGTATGCGCCGCGGTGGCGCTGTGCCTGCCCGGCGCCGGATGGCTGGCGTTCGGCGTGGCCGTGCTGGTGTTCTGGCTGCTGGTGAACCGCCAGTCGTATGCGGCGAGCTGGCAGCCGCCGCAGCAGGGCGGATCGTGGCCTGGGCAGCCTGCTCAGCCCGTTCAGCCGGGACAACCGGTGCGGCCTGCGCAATCGCAATATATGCCGCAGCCGATGTCCACGAACGCGCCGAAGTCGGTCAGGCGGCGAACGATGCCGGTCACGACCTGATCCTTCTCGATCTTCTCCCAAGCCTTCTTCTTCTCGTCGAGCAGATAGGCCTTGCGGCTGGCGACGATGCGCTTCTTCGCCTTGTCCACCTCGATGATCTTGACGGTCATCGTCTTGCCCACGAACTCGCCGATGTTCTCGACGAAGCGGCGGGACAGGTGAGAAGCCGGAATGAACGCACGAACGCCCATCACGTCGGCGATCAGGCCACCGTTGACGGCCTCACGACCCGTA
>OHVZ01000827.1_pt1 | contig 11944 bp, 7 predicted proteins | sample 1579561 | NCBI WGS metagenome assembly OHVZ01 (sample SAMEA3882547, study PRJEB24775) | human gut metagenome | biome: human-associated habitat; feature: intestine environment; material: feces | place: Netherlands | collected 2009/2010
CTTTTTTGTAAAAAGGGGGTTGCTTTTGCGCCGGGGATACGGTATAATAAATTCTCGTCGGGACCTAACAAGACCGCCCGGCAACGACATGGAGATGTCGCCTAGTTGGTCGAGGGCGCACGACTGGAAATCGTGTAACCGTCAAAAGCGGTTCGAGAGTTCGAATCTCTCCATCTCCGCCACAAGTCCACCGTAATTCGTACAGAGTTGCGGTGGGCTTTTTCTATGGCCGGTTGCGCCGTTTCGGGCGGGATGATATAATGGGGAAAATGAACGGGAAGAGGGAGAACGGGATGCATTTTATAGTTGTTGCGCTCGGCGGCGGGCCTATATATGCTGTTAAGCGCTGCACTTTGCATCGCAGGGGTTCTGTGCGGAAAAAAGCTGGCGATGCTGCTATCCTGATATCCCGATACCACCCCGCAGCGGTGAAAAGTTGAACCCCGGGCGGAATGGTGCTATAATATCACCCGGAGTGCTGAACCACATTTTTCCCCAAGGAGGGCGCATGAATACCTTTTTGAAGCTGGCTTTTCTGTTTTATATCGGTTCCTCGCTGGGATGGGTGCTGGAGCTTTTCTTCCGGCGGTTTATTTCCGGCAACAACCCGGAGCGCAAGTGGATCAATCCGGGCTTTATGGTGGGGCCGTATGTGCCGCTGTACGGCATAGGGCTGTGCATCCTTTACCTGGTCTCCCGCCTTTCGGAGCGGCGGCAGATCGCCGACCCGGTGTGGAACCACATCCTGATGCTGCTGCTGATGGCTGCGGCGATGACCGCCATTGAGTACATTGCCGGTATAATGACGCTGAAGGTGATGCACACCCGTCTGTGGGATTACAGCAAGCGATGGGGCAACATCGACGGACTGATCTGCCCTCTGTTTTCCGCCATTTGGGCGCTGATGGGTGCGGCGTACTATTTCCTGGTGGACCCCTATATTTTGCGGGCGCTGGACTGGCTTTCCCGCAATCTGGCGTTTTCCTTTGTCATCGGGGCGTTCTTCGGGGTATTTGCCATCGACTTTGTGTACTCGACGCAGCTGATGGTGAAGATAAGGAACTTTGCCCGCGAGAAGAACGTGGTGGTGCGTTACGAGGAGCTGAAGGCGTACTTCAAGGAGGGCCGGGCACGGGGTCGGCAGCATTTCTTCCTTTCGCTGCACACCGAGGTCCCGCTGCGGGAAAAGCTGCAGCAGTACTATGAGTACCGCCGTTCCCGCCGGGAGGAGCTGGAGCGCATCCTGCACGATGACGGCAGCACCGACGGCACGGTAAAGGCCGAATAACAGCAAACCGGAGCGTGCCGCAGGGGCACGCTCTTTTTGCGGGGCCTGTATGCAGACCGGCGCAAAAAGGGAGCCTTTCCGGCAGGAAAGGCTCCCTTTGCTTTGGGTAGCTTTAGCGGAGCTTTGCATCCTCCACCATCGACTTCAGTTCGGCCAGTGCCTTGGGGTCGCACTTTTCCCAGCTGAATTCCGCATCCTCACGGCCGAAGTGGCCGTAGGCGGCGGTTTTGCCGAAGACGGGGGCACGCAGCCCCAGTGCCTTGATGATCCCGGCGGGGCGCAGGTCATAGCAGCGCTCGATCCAATGGAAGATATCCGCCTCGGGGATGGTATTGGTGCCGTAGGTTTCCACATAGATGGAAACGGGGCGGGCCACACCGATGGCGTAGCTCAACTGGATTTCGCAGCGGTGGGCAGCGCCTGCCTCCACGATGGTCTTGGCGATGTTGCTGGCCATATATGCCGCGGAGCGGTCTACCTTGGTGGCATCCTTGCCGCTGAACGCACCGCCGCCGTGGGGTGCAAATGCGCCATAGCTGTCCACCATGAGCTTGCGCCCGGTCAAACCGGTATCGGCATCCGGGCCGCCCTGCACAAACTTACCGCTGGGGTTCAGGATGATTTCCGCATCATCGGCGGGCATACCGTCAAAGGCCAGCGGGAACACATACTCGTCCAGCAGATCCGCCAGCTTATTGATGTCGGTGTCCTCCTTGTGCTGGACAGAAACGACCACTGTGGTGATGCGCACAGGCGTGTCGCCGTTGTATTCCATCGTGACCTGCACCTTGCCGTCCGGACCGATGTCGGGGATAACGCCGGTCATGCGGGAGATTTCCAACAGCGTTACAAGGCGCTGGGCGGCAACCACAGGCATCGGAAGATATTCGGGCGTTTCGTTGCAGGCGTAGCCGACCATAACGCCCTGATCGCCCGCACCGAGGGTGTCCTCGTCCTCTTCCTCAGCCAATTCCGGCTCGACAGCGCCCGCAATGTCGGGGCTCTGGTCGTGGATGTAGCAGTCGATTTGGTACGCCTTCGGGTCATAGCCGACATCCCGCAGGGTGTCGCGGACGATGTTGAACACATCCGGCTTAGCGCTGGTCGTGATTTCGCCCGCCACAATGATGTGACCGTGGGTTGCCATGACCTCACAGGCCACGCGGCTGGCGGGATCATGCTGCAGACAGGCGTCCAGCACGCTGTCGGCAATGAGGTCGCACAGCTTGTCGGGATGCCCGCGCATGACGGATTCTGCGGTGTAAAAGCGGGGATGCTCGTTTTCTTTCATGGTTTCGGTGTTTTCAAAAATGTCGTTCATTAGTTCTTCTCCTTGCTTGTTGGATGATTTCGGACAAATGAAAAAGCCCGCAGGCGGGCTGCGGGCTAGGATGGTAGTATTCATATCAGCGCTCCGGGGATTCTTTTGTTTTGGGCGGCGGGGTCATAACACGGGTATATTCTTCCGGCGTGGTGTGTTCCACGCACAGGGTCTTGCCCAGCAGGAAAAACAGCTGCGGATCGTGGTACATTTCCTCGTAGTGTTTCATCTGTTTGGGCGTGAGGTCAGTAAAATCGTTGCTGGTCAGCCCGCAGACGAAAAATGTGCCGTGGATGATGTCATAGTCGCCCAGCATACGGTTCAGCGGCAGGTTTTCTGCAATGCCGTTGTCATTACAGACGATGCAGGCGCTATCCCGCCAAGGGTACACGGCCTCGATGGTGCCGCCGACAACTGCCTGCTCGGCTTCAAGGGTGTGCTCAATGTCGGCTTCGCGGGGGTACTTTCCGGGTTCAACGATCAGAACTTTCATCGGCATCCTCCTCATCAGAAGTTTCTTTCAGCGCATGATTCTGCTTAACGGTCAGCAGCACGATCCCTGTCGCAGATGCAAGGGAAACGACCACAATAGCCAGCAGCGGGAAACCATCTCCTGTCTGCGGGAGGGTCTGCACCTTGCGCGGCGTAATAACCGGCGTGAGAACAGGAGTGTGCGCAGGGGTTGCAGCGGGCGTCGGCTGCGGTGTGGGAACAGGCGTGGGCGCGGGAGTTTCTTCGCGGGGCGTGGCTTCGTCTATCATCTGAATTAACCGCTTGTCGGCGCGTGTCCATTCGGCATCCGCATTTTCGCGGACGAAAAGAGAAATCCCGTCATCAACGGTTTCCAACTTGAACTGCACCGAGTTTGCAATTTCAAAGCCGGCCGGGGCGGCATCTTCGGTCAGGGTGTAGATGTACTCCTTAGTTTCGCCTGACAGCTTGATAAATTGATCCGAGATGGGAACATGATGCGTTTTGTAGTCGGTTGTCCAAGTGTCGACGACCTCATCATTCGCATCACGGATCGTCAGCGTAGCACCCGGCAGCAGATTGCCCGCAATGTCCGTTTTGTCGATATCCAGTACAGGTGCGTCCTGCATAATGACGGTGGCATCGTCGAGTTTTACCCAATCACCGTCGGATTTCACATATACCTCATTGACCTGCTCTGTACCTTCCTGCACCAGCTTGAACACGATGCTTTCGGCTTCGGCATAGCCGTCCGGGGCACGAGTTTCGGTCAGAGTGTACTCTTTTTCAAGTTCCAGCCCCCGCACGGTGTGCAGCGTTTTTGTGGAAGTCCAGCCCTCGACCAAATTGCCGTCTGCATCGCGGATTTCCAGCTTCGCACCGGGCAGTTCCTTGCCGTTGGTGATATCCTGCTTGGAAATGTCCACACTGGTGCGCAGGTTTGTGTTTGTTCCGTCCACGACCTGCCACGCGATTTGCTGACCCTCGTAGGTGAAGGTAACTTCCATAGGGGTGCTGTCCAGCAGGTACCCGGCAGGAGCTTTGATCTCGACAATGCGGTATCTGCCACTGTTGCCGGAATCCGGATAAGTTTTTGCGCGGATGGGAATGTCCACATCAAACCAAGTAAAGCCGCTGGCGTTGGTTGTGCTACTGGTGGCCAGCTTTGCACCGGCGTCCAACAGTTTTGTACCGTCTGCGGAATAAATGTCATCCACGGTGTAGAGTTCATACACCGCGCCGGACAGATAGGTCAGCGCCTCGCGATCTTGCTTGTAAATGCCTACACCGATTTTGCTGACTTTATTGCCGGGCTTTTCGGGCGTGGGCAGCGCCCGCGCATTTTCAAACACAAGTGTCTGCCCATTCTTGTGTGCATCCGAGGCGTCCTTGACATTCACAATGCTGTACGAACATTCCTTGTCGCCGTCCTGCTCGTGGCTGACAATAGTTTTTGCCAGCACAATGTCGTTTTTCTGGTTGTTCCAGCCGAATTCCACCGTGTAACTCTGCTGGGTCAGCACAAAACCATACGGCGCTTGAACCTCGGTAATGGTGTACTTGCCCAGCAGCAGGGTCACAGTCACTTCGCCTTTGGTGCCATCATGGCTGACCGTGAGGAAATCGTAGGTTGCCTGCGTGCGGGTGGGACTGAATTTCACTTCATCCACCTGCCCCTCCGCGCCAGTAGTAACGGTGGCAACGAGGTCACCGTCTTTGTACCAGTAGGTGCCTTGACGGTCTGGCGTGGCAATGTCGGCTGCAGCGTGAATTTCGTACACCGCGCCTGCGAGGTTGTCCTGCGTGTAGATGAACTGTCCATCTTGGTAGTCGGTCAAGACATTGCCCTGTTTTCGGATGGTAAGCTGACCGAGCGTTTCGTGGTTGCAGTATTTCTCCGTGACGATGTACTCATCCATGTCGTTGGTGGCATTGCCCACGACCTGCCAGACGCGGTCGGACTTGATTTCAAACTCCACCGAGTAGGCGGAATCATTGAAATAGCCTTCCGGACCTTGAAGTTCCTCAATCAGGTATCTGCCCAGCGGCAGTTTTTCGGGTGTTTTCATAAGACCGTCTGCATCGGTGTAGAACACATCCGTTTTCTTGGTAGCGCTGCCACTGGCTGGGTCGATCATGGAAATGCGGGTCTTATTACCCTTGTCATCTAATTTGTACAACGCAAAGGCCGTGTTGGCGATTTTGACCGCCTTGCCGGTTTCTGTATCGGTCTTGATGAGCTGCAAATAGCCTTCCAGTTCCTCGTCCAGCACGTTAAAAGTCATATAATTGTTGCTGGGGGTGGTGACGCTGCCCGCAGGAACTGTAAATCGGCTTTGCGGGCTGTTGGCGTCCACTGTCACGATGAACGGATCACACTGGAACACATCCTTGGGGATGGTGGTTTCTACTACCAGATATTGCCCATAGGGCAAGCCTTCCACGCGGAAAATGCCCTCATCGTTCGTGAACATTTCTCCCAGCCTATACTCGGCGGGCTGATCCGTAGGCATCCAGCCGTTGCCCCTGCCGTTGGCGTAGTCGCCGTCTGCGGTCAAGGTCGCGTTATAGGCGTTGACCGTATCGGTGCTGCTCTCGAACATATTGGCGATGGCTTGTCCCTCATGGGTGAAATCGTACTTTAGTGTGGCGTTATCGTAATTGTCTTTGCGGTAGGCGGACAGGATGCTGGCGGCATCGTAGCTGCCATCCGGGTTCTGCTTGAAATGCGCCGCCTTGCTCAGTTTAGAGATGCGATAAACGGTAAAGCCCGCACCTTCCAACTTCAGCGCCGGGCTTGGCTGACCGGTGGTCGAAACTAACTTCTGCAAACTAAAACCGGATTTCAGCACTTCGTCTTGGCTTTCTTGCTCGGCATGGATGTGGTAGGCGGACTCATCTGCGTAGGTCAGCGTTTTGTAGTGGTTGACCTCATCGCAGAGGTAGCCTTTGGCATAAGACAGATAGTAGCCATCCCACGCCTTGCTGCCGTCCAGCTTGCGGCTCTCAGCTACGGCGGAATACTGATTTTTATAGATGTAGTCGGCGTACTCGCCGCCTTTGGTGGCAAGGCCGCTGTATTTTCCGGTGCGTTCGAGCTTTTTGTTCAAAAGCGGATACTTCCCGGTAACATACAGCTTTCCGTTTCCGTCAATGGGCAATACCAGCCCGGTGGCACGTTCCACAAGGTAATATCTGCCCATATACAGGTTGACAAACGCCAGCTTGCCGTCAGTGATTTTCGCAGAGGCTACCAGCCGGTCTTTCTGCAAAATGGGCAGGTAATCGGTATCCCAGCCGCCGTTGGTGAGGACAGTGGTGTGCCAGATAGGTTGTCCGTTGGCATCGGTGATTTTCGAATAATCTACGACACCCGAAACGCCGTCCGGGTGTTCAATGGTGTCAGCGGCGTACAGATCGTACACCGCCCCCTCCAGCGTGGTATCGCCGTTGCTGCCCGCAGCCAGATACCGCGCGGCGTCCAAGTCTACTTTTGACAGCAGGATATTGCCGAGAACACGGTCATTCTGCATCTTGTCGGCATTGGCGTGCATGGTGTAGGAATCTTCGTTGTTGGCAATGCCGGTGGGGTCTGTGGCGTAGGTCTTATCCGCATTGCGGCTGCCAAAGGTGATGGTGACCACACCCTCACCGGTGTCGATAAGGGTGCCGCCGTTGTTGGTCGTGCTGATGTCGGCGTTATAATCCGCGTTTCCCAGCCAAATGGTCTGACCGTCCAACGCTTTCGTGATTTCAAAGGCATACACCCGCTTGCCCAGCACAGAGCCTGCCGCGCCGGGAGTGTTCACATCCGTCCAATCACCGTAGTACCCGCTGGGTGCGCGGCTCTCCACGATGACGAACTTGCCCTCGTTGCGCTGGGTGTAATAGATATTGTCAGAACCATTGGCATAATTGCTATGGTTGATGACCTTGTAAGTGCCGTCGCTCTGGCGTTCAACTTTGTATTGGTTATATCCGCCTGTCGGGATATAACACTGCCGAACGGTGTCCCACTCGAAAATCTTAAACTCAGCATCACCCTTGATGCGCTGCTTGGTTTCGCTGTCGATTTTGTCGATGCTGACCTTTACCGACCACTCATCGTTCTGCATTTTATAGTCATTGGAACTATTAGCCGGAACAGTAATCGTTTGGTGGCTGCCCAGCGCACCGGGCGTGGCATCAAAGCCATGCGGGATAGTGATTTCATCGTAGCTGAATGTAATATTGGCAAGCTGCGCCCGCGCCGATGCGATGGCGGCATCCACCATACTCTGCGCTTCATTCTGCAGCTGCCCGATGGCCGCATTCTTGGCGGCTTCGGCAGCGGCATCTGCTTCGGCTTGGCTGGTGAACGGTCCTTCCTGCCCGGAAAGCGTACTGGTGCTGGTCTTGGACACCTCGTAGTGAACCGTCCATGTGGCAGAACCGTCGCCGCCGTTGAGGTGAAAGTTGTCATCCGGCGTGTGACCGCTTGTGGTAATGGTCTGCGCTGCGGCAGGTGTCATCTGCCAGCTGCCGCCGTCCACGATGCCGCCGGTCCGGCTGGGCGTGACGGTAATGACCGCGCCGTCCACCTTTTCCAGCGTGTTCAGCTGGTACTTGTCGGTGTTGACTGTGAATGTCAGATCAAAGCTTCCGCTGGCGCTTTGCGCAGGAGCTGTCCACGCAGCGGAATAATACTTCGGTTCCGGAACACTCGGCACATCCGGGATCTCAGTGCCGCCTGCGATTTCCTCACCAACCAGCGCCACAACCTGCCACGCATACCCTGCGGGCGGGTTATAGATGTAGGTGTAGTAGCCGTTTTCCCCGGACTGCGCATCTGTACCGTTTACCAGTTCTTCTGCAGCAGCAATATAGGTCTGCGCTGCATAGCTGTCAGGATAGTTTTCCATGATCCACTGCTGGGTTTCATCGTAAAGGCTGCCAAGGATGTCCGGCTGTTCTTCACAGCCTTCAGGATCATCTTCAAGGCTTGCCACAACAGGACGGTCATCCAGCATATCCAGACTCAGCTGACCAAGACCGCCCCAGATGTTGACCTGGTTTGCATAGTGGTTGCCGGGGGTATACTGGCCGGGTTCAAGGCGGGACACATGAGAGAAGCTGTAGGTGGGGCAGCCCTTGGGCTGGCCGTTCAGGCCGTGGCTGCAGCAGTAGGCTTCCTGACCGTTGAACCAAATCAGCCATGTGCCGCCCTCCTTGGCAATACTGGTGATTTTGCCGGTGGCATACGGCGGAGTCGGTCCTGCAGCATAGGCGGCAATGCCGTCATCGCCGGTGTCGGCATACATCTGTGTGGGTGCGGCATCCTCGCTGATCTGTACATGGATAGATTTTGACTGCGAACTGCCGTCCGAATCCATATAGACAAGCTGCGCCGTAAAATCGGCAGAGGCTTTTACATACAGGCCGGTTGATGCTGCCGATTGCTCCGAGTATGTCTGGTGCAGGATTTCAACCCGCTCCTGCTCATCTGCCGGGATAGGCTCATAATCAGTGGAGCGGTAGCTTAAAAGCTCTACATCATCCGGCAGTATGATTTCAGATACCGCACCGTCTGCCGGGTATTCGACCTGCGCCAGCAGTGGAACAATGGCATAGTCTGTACCGGGAGTTTTGCCGATTGTGACCGTGTTCTCATCTGCGTTCAGCGCATCGGCATCCATATGGGCATCTACGCCGTCATACAGGTCGGAAACCCACGCGGAGATACCGATTTTTGTCTCGCCGGTTGCCACGGGCAGACCCATGCTGCCAAGGTAACTGCCGGTAGGCGCGTCCGGCAGATCGTCGTACAGATTTTCAGTGATCTGCGAAAGATTCGGCATCAGGACATTGGCTTCAGCGGTTTCCAGTGTGGCCGCTGAAGCTGTCTCCGGCGTGGCAGGGGCATCCTCTGCAAAGGCGGGCAGCGCTGTGCCAACATTGGTAAACGTCAGTGCGCCCACCAGCAGCAGCGACAAGCCCTGCTTTATTCTGTGTTTGTTTTTCATACTGGTTCTCCTTTTGTTGCAAAAGAAAAAGCCCGCTGCGGGTTGCAGCGGGCTTGGTTAGCGTTCGGGAGCGTGTTTTTTGGGACAGGGCGCGGCTCTGGCCTTGTAGGCTTTGCGGTATTTTTCGTCAGCATCATAGAACTGCTGCGGAGAGATACCTGCATCCAGACATCCCTGCAAAACAACCGCATTGTAGCGGCTGCTGACCGGGAGCAACTGGTCACGGTACGGCGCATTCATCGTGTAAACCATAATTTCATGCGGCGTGCCGTCTGCATCCGTGACCGTCAGGGTCTCCTTGTCATAGAATGTCGGGTAGCCCTCGTAACAGTCAAGCTGGGATTCGTCGTGGTCGGTGACAGACCAGATCAGCCCTTCGACGCTTGCGCCCTCTTTGGGCAAAATCGTCAGGTAGCCGCGCCGGAAAGCCAATTCATAGCCATCCAGCTTGGCAGTGCCTACCACTGTCGCTTCGGGGCAGCGGTAGGCCATCTGTTCAAAATTCAGATTGGAACCATAGGCAAAGTATTCTTTTCGAGACATTGGGTTTCTCCTTATCTGACCTCATCTGTATGAAGCCGTGGTTGATTGCTGGGATACAGCGACTTGTCGTGCCGCCACGCCTTGTCACCAGGCAGGTTCTTCAGCAGATGCATTCGCACATTCTTATACTCCGGGCCGATCAGCCCCAGCCGCAGCAGAAAGGTGCGGAAGGTGAACGCCGGATTATCCCCGATGGGCGTTTTCCGGAACTGCGTGTACTTCTGGTTGATGCCCTGCGCCGAGATCGCCATTGCCAAAATAATGTTGGCTTTTGCTTCACCCGCGTGCAGCGTTGAATTGAACAATCTCCACTCCACAGTGCCATGATAAAAGACAGAATGCATATTGCAAGCCCTGTACCGTGACGAATGGTAGTGATAATCACTCCCATCCCGCCCTTGATACCAGCGGTCTTTCAGTTGATCCATACTCGCACCGCTGGGCAGCTTGCGGATTTCTTCCAGAATCGGTTCATCCACCGGCTGGCAGTAGCTGGAGATTCGACTGGGGTTTACTTTCAAGGCTGCAAACAAAATGTCTTCCTTGGAATACATAATGGACAGCACATTTTTGAGGCTCTGCGGTGTGTGCTTGCTGGCGTCCACATGCACGTGCATACCGCAGGATGAATTGACCCTTCCGCCTGCACGGCGCAGGCTGCGGATGACCTCCTGCAACTTTTCCATCTCAGCGTATTCCAGTTTGGGGGAGTTCAACTCGACTTTATACTCGCCCGAAGTAGAGGAGCGCCGATATCCTTCCGGATGAATACTTCCGTCCCGGACGATTTTCCACTCTTTACCGTCCAAATCTTTGACACGGTAGGCATCGTAGCCACCGCCGGAATGCTCGGCGCGGGTTCCAAACAGATTGGCCAGCGCATGGGCTGCCGTGGCGCGGGTTATTCCGGTCAGCTCAATTTCACAGCCAAAATACTGGTCGCGGAAATCAAGGGGCAAGTGCCTCACCCCGAAGTTCCGCGTCCATGGCGGCAATGCGGCGACCGATGGCTTCGATTACATTGACCGTGACGCCGTTGCCAGCCTGCTTGTAGGCTTGGTTATCGCTCTGGATGGCAAGCACCGTGTCGATGCGGTCATCTGCCCAACCCTGCAGCCGCAGACATTCGCGCGGTGTCAGGCGGCGGATGCGACCCTCGTACAGAACACCGTGACGGTCTTTTGTGGTAAGTGTATGCATGGGTGCGCCGGGCTTACCGGTGCGTTCGGTGTTGCGGGCGAGGTCGGACTTGATGGGATTTTTGACCGGGCGAACTTCAACAGTGCCTTGTTGGCAGCCCGTTGTAAGTGTATGCGCAATCTCTTTACCAACCCGTCCGCGCCGACTGTTGACTGTGGCGTAGCTCAGGTCGATGCTGTCACCGACCTGTGCCATCTGGTAGCCGGTTTTTGTGGCGCACTTGATCGGCACTCCCACCTCATACAGCCCGGTTTTGCCACCGAAGCCACCCGGATTGGCAGCCAGCGTACAACTCAGTCCTTCGGGGGAGTAGACTCGTTCTCCTTGATGCCCGCCGTGGGTTTGAATAAGAGAACTCCCTGCTGTTTCGGTGAAAGGAAATACTTTTCCTCTACATCGCTCATCAAGATATCCGATAATGTACACGCGGTTTCTTGACTGGGGGACGCCGAAATCTTTGCTGTTAAGACATTGCCATTCCACACCATACCCCAGTCGGTCCAGCGTGTTGAGGATCGTCGCAAATGTCCTGCAGTGGTCATGATTGATGAGACCCACCACGTTCTCAAAAAGCAAATACGGAGGCTTCCTGGCTTCAGCCAATCGGGCCAGTTCAAAGAAGAGAGTGCCGCGCGGATCTCCGAATCCTTTTCGGGTTCCTGCAATGCTGAAAGTCTGGCAAGGAAATCCGCCGCAGAGCAGCTGGAAGTCCGGCATGGTGCTGGGGTCGGCTTTTCGGGCATCTTCAATGAACCACTCTCCCTTCGTGTCAAACAGGGCGTTGTAACTGCGGTTGGCGTATTTGTCGATTTCGCAGTGTCCTACGCATTCAAATCCTCCGGCACGGGTCAGTCCCTCGCGGAAACCGCCGATGCCGGAGAACATATCTACGAACTTGATCAAGGGCACAACTCCCGATGGGGATGTTTGCCGGATCTGCGAAGGTGCTTAATAGGCGCCCCTCATCAAAAACAAAAGCAGCCCGTCATAGGCTGCACCAAACAAGATTTTTTTACCGTTCATAATGTATAAACCTCCTCGTATTATAAAGTAGTAGTTATTAGAGTCCCTCTCCAAGGACAAAATGCTACAATAGACAAGGTGCTGTGGATTGGTTTA